>Ga0326726_10000524_pt1 | contig 35611 bp, 48 predicted proteins | sample MHFenrmetagenome_2_FD_207603 | JGI IMG/M metagenome (GOLD analysis project Ga0326726, IMG submission 207603) | Lab enriched peat soil microbial communities from Michigan Hollow, Ithaca, NY, United States - MHF15MN | ecosystem: Environmental > Terrestrial > Soil > Wetlands > Peat | place: USA...
TGACGGCCTGAAGCTGTTGATTGTGGGGCTTGTATATGCTTTCCCTGTTTTCATTCTTTATGCTGTTATCTACAGCAGTCTGTTCCTTGCGGAATTGCCAAGTCGTACCGGTCATATGGACGCAGCAATGATGTCCGGGTGGGCCCCAAACATTGTTTTTTTGCTGCTTTTGTTCCTTGTTGAGATTGTTGTAGGCCTGATTGTTCCGGTTGCTTCAATACGGTTCTCCCGGACCAACAGCTATTCTGAAGCATTCAACATCCCCTCAATTATAGAATATATCGGGAAAATTGGCTGGATCAACTACATCATCGCCCTTATCCTTATTACGTTAATAATCGCTATCCCGATTGCAATTCTTTTCTTTGGTTTCATCCTGCTGGGGGGTATTGTATTGTACCTGTTCAAAGTCAGCACTATTGCAATCCTCGGCACTGTCATCGCACTGGTCATCATCATCCTGACCCTCGTACCTCTTTTTGCCGTTTTCCAGGCCCTGTACATGACACGGGTTTATGACAGGGTTGCACCCTAAAAATATTTTTTGTTTTTTGGAGAAAGAATTCCGGTAAATAATCCAAAAATCGTGTCTGGATTATCTTTATGCAGGTAATCAATGCTCCACAAGAGCGTTGAAACTTTTCACGGGAATTATTCTGCACCGGAAGTTTTTATCATCAACGTTCCTTTCCCCCGGTTTGCCACGTCACCTTTGTACGCGTCTGCGGTGATCTTCCATTCAGGGAGTACCCGTCTCTCGATCTTTTCGAACGTTGGAATCATCTCATGCACCCTGCCAAGAATTATGCAGGTGCCATCCTTCATGTTCGCGCAGGGGCGGGTTGCATCACCTTCAATGATCAGCTTGCCACCCCGCATCTCCACGCCGGGAAAATCTCCGGTGTTGCCATGGATATACACTTCACCACCGGTGAGATACTCCCCGCAGAAATCCCCGGCATTGCCAAACACTTCAACCCTGCCACCCTGCATCCCTTTCTTCTCACCCCGGTATCCGGTGGCACAGTAATGGCCTGCATCACCTCGGCAGAGAATCGTCCCGCCCCGCATTTCACGCCCGAGCCAGGCATCCGCATTTCCAAGTATATCGATCGTTCCGCCACTCATGAAATTCCCGCAGTGCATACCGATATCCCCGCTTATCAGGATAGTTCCGGTGTCCATATATTCCCCGACACGTTTTATCCTGGAAGTGTCACCTTTGAGTATAACCTCGATATTTTCCGGGGAAACTGCAGTGCCTTCAACAAAGATCCAGAAGAGTTCCGAGAGTGCACGTTCTTTGTTACCCTCATATACTACAAGATCCGTCCCTTTCAGGAAATTTCTCGGAATGATCGATTCTGCTTCTATGGGGAGGGTGGGCTTTTTGCGCACCTTGCTCTCTAAGATCACTCTCATGTGAATGCCTCCGTATCTACCCGCCGCCCGCGGGGAAGATACAGATCCTGAACCGGGTAATTGCTCATCCGGACCGTATAGAACTCCTGGAACCTCCGGATAAATTCTGGATCAGTATCAACCCTGATGTCTTCAGGAATTTTTGCATTCGCCCAGAAGGTGGCATTTGCACCATCAACAATAATCTCCCCATCCCGGGACACAACACGTCCCCGCTTTATCGTGTAACGGGTCTTTTGGAACCCTTCCACTACTTTGCGGTATTCCCGGGCGGGGTCCAGGGAATCCGTCCGGATCGGGTAGATGGCAATATCGGCTTCCGCACCGATTCCCAGGTGTCCTTTCCCCTGATTGACGATACCAAGGGCTTTTGCCTGCCCCGCCCGGGTCATGACCGCAATATCATGCCAGTCCAACTCCCGCTCAAGGGCACATAAAGATGTCCTCTTCTCGGTGTCGGCATGGAGCGTGGCACATTCCTCATCCCGGTACCGCTTGCTCATCAGAAGCCCGATCACTTCCGGGTACTTCACAAACGGAGCCCCGTTGGGGTTGTCTGTTTCGAGCAGGCACTGCCATGGGCTTTTTGTAAGGAGCGCCAGTTCGAGACCGATAGCCCACATGATGCAGTTGACAGCGCTCGTTTTGGAGTAGGTTACCGGTATAATACCGGATCCTGTTTCGAGCTCAACATCATGATTGCTCCACTTGTTATGGTGAAGGCAGTGAAGATTAAATTCCATCGGGCCATCAGCGGTCATGGTCATGGTCCGGCAGAACATGATCTGGCCCATGTCCATAACAATCTGGGGTTTGCTGTTGACCGAACGCGTAATTTCTTCTGCCTTTGAACAGATATTGCGCCATGTCCCGCCACCGTACGCGTGGAACTGCACATGGGTTGCATACAGGGTCTGGCGCTCGGGATTCAAATCGGGCACAAGATCGAACGTTTCAAGGGTAGTCTGATAATTCCCGGGCTTTCCTAGGTTGTTGCAATGGAGGTGTACAGAATGAGGAAGTCTGAGGAGCTCGTTTGCCCGGATCATGGTGCTTATGATCTCAGAGGGTGTCACCCCAAAATGCGGGACTGGTTCATGGATACTGGTTAAGTCCTCACCCCAGCCCCATGCCTCGGTTCCCCCGGGGTTGGTAAGTTTAATCCCGTAGCCTTTGACCGCGTTGAGCGTCCAGCCGACAATAGCAGCTGCCTTCTGTATGTTCTTCTCCCGTACGGCATCCATAACCGCCCAGTTGCCATCAAAAAGGGTATTTGCCAGCATGTCCTGGTGGGGCGTCGCGGTGAACTCTTCATGGGTGTGCCGGGCTTCAAGCGGTGCCATCGCTCCTTCCAGCAGTGTCGTATAGCCCATGGCACTGTAACGGTAGCTGTTACCAAACGTAGTAGGGACGTAGTAACCGCTCGTTACATGCATCTTTCCCCGCCGCTGCGTCCTTCCCGCCCGCATGTCTTCAGGACTCATGTAACGCCCGAAGTTCACCTTGGTACCGCAGACGTGGGTATGTGAATCAATACCACCCGGCAACGTAAGGCATCGTTGGGCATCAATCATCTCCGCCCGATCAGAAACTGATTCCACAATCCTTCCGTCGCGGATCGCGATGTCCATGATTTCACCGTTGATATTACGGATCGGGTCAATGACGCAGGCATTTTTCACCAAGAGCTCAGTCATGATCCCATTCCCCCGTTTAAGCGATTATAGATCTTTTTTAAGATTTCTGCGTCATCAGGATACCCGCGTTCGATCACTTTTTTCAGTCGTATGGGCACTCCGTCCATCCGGTATGCAGTTCCCGCGGCATCGATACCGGCAGCTGTGCAGGGGATGTGGATGCGGGAGAGGGCTGTGGTAGCATTCAGGTGCGGATCAATAACCACGGTCGGGATCTTTGCGAGATGGGCAGCAGCGGCTCTTGGGAAATTGGCGCCCGGATCGCTTGCCACGATAAGAGCAGCGTCGCATTCTTCCCGCCGCAGGATATCTACCGCGGTTGTCTCACCCGGGTTATAAAACGCAATACCCCGGGCAAAATCCACGGCAAAAGGATACCCGGTCATCCATGTAAAGACTTCATTTGAACCATAGACATTCCCGTGCCCTCTCATCGGTGAGATAACAAATTTTGTATGGCGGTTGAGTTCATCAGTAAGTTCGATGGCATTCCTGACATTCTTGTATTTCCCCCGGCTCATGGTGAGTCCGAGACCAAAAAAGATCGCACCAAACTTTGCGTTTTTGCAGATACCGGCAACCCTGATTAGCTGCTCCTTTGAGATACCGGCAACTTTTTTGGGCAGAACCGAATCTTTCCCTCTCACGATTGCCCGCAGGGCAGAAAGAACAGCATAATCGCCTCCGGGTTCTATCTGCACGAATTCATCGGCAATGCCTCCGGAATCATTCCTGCGGGTATCAACAACGATAACTGTGCGTTCCCTCTGAGCATCAGGAACAAAGAAGCCCGTGGCAAACGTTGTATACCTACTCATATGGCGGGGATGCGCCTCGATCGGGTTGCATCCCCAGTAGATGACAACGTCAGCACGGTTTTTTACCTGCCCGAGCGTGCATCCGGGATGGCCGACTTCCTGGATTGCAAGGATGGACGGGCCGTGGCAGACGGTGCTGGTATTATCGATGACCGCACCGATCAGCTCAGCAAGATGCACCCCCACACTCTGGGCTTCCCCATGAGTACTGCTCCAGCCATACAGAAGGGGCCGGTCTGCATCTTTAAGAATATCTGCAGTTTCATTAACCGCCTCATCATAAGAGATCTCCTCCCAGCCGGTTGTGGTACGCCGGATGGGGGCCGGCAGCCGGGTATCATTCATGAATGTCGCCTCAGCAAGGGAGCAGCCGTTCTGCACCCGCAGGATCCTGTCTCCTTCCACCTCAAGTTCGAGATCATCACAAAGACAGCCGCAGAACGGACAGACCACATCATTGATGATCATACCGCAAACCCCCGATCTCTTCCATTAGCTCCCCGACACTCAGTACCGGCTCTTCAGTCACTTCCACATCAACATACTGACTTTTAAAGTCGGGCATGCCGGTACCATGGGTTTCCGATGAGATGATGTGGTTGGCATAGGGACCAATCGCAACGAAGATCTCACCCCGTGTTATTCCCTCTGCCAAACGGGCGGTCAGTACTACATGACCGGTGAGGGAAGTTATCATGACCCGTGCTCCGTTCTCGATTCCCAGCATCATCATATCCACCGTATTGAGAAAACAGACCGAGGCAACGGAACGGTACTCCTCTGACCCCTTATGTTCGACAGATGCACCCTGGGGCACGGAACGCCCGGTGTTAAGGAGGCATTTCATTGCAATCCCTCCTCTACAGGCTGCTGGTACCCTTCAAGAATCCGGGCAATTCGAATTGCATTGGTCGGGCAGCTGTCTTCGCAGGTTTTGCAGCCGGTACATTTGTCTTCGTGGATTACGACGACATCTCCCGCCTGCACACGCATGATGACTTCATCGTTTGAGGAATGCCCCCCGGCCCCCATCTGGGCATCGGCCACCTTATTGACCGGGCAGGCTGTACAGCAGTTCCCGCAACCAGTGCAGAGGTCACGGTCAATGGCTACCCGGAACGAAAAGAGCAGCGATGTCCCTTCACGCTCCATAGTCTCGAGGATCCTCCCGCTTTTCAACACCCTGTTCGGACATGCTTCAACACACAGCCCGCAACGGATGCAGTGCCCTTTGTGGATCCGTGGCATCCAGCCGTCCCCGGCATGTACAACCTCGATAGCTCCCGGTGCCGGGCATGCCATCATACAGAAGAGAGCATGCTGGCAGGTCTTTCCCGTCGGTTCAGGGTATCCCCGGAAGTACGACGGCGTTTCGAGCGGAGCGGTCTTTGCAAACAGGAACTTTTTGACCCATTCAATGCGTGAGAACTCTTTCATGTACCAGATCAGCGAAAGACCCATTGTTACCGCTCCGTGCATGCAATGCAGGGATCTGCCGAGACAAACGTTGACGTAACGTCAGCAATCGAGTCTGCTCCTATGATCATCTCATGGCAGCAGGCCTCGATGTTCATGATGGACGGGGTCTGAATCTGGATATCAATGATCCGCCCGTATTCATCACTTTTGATAAAGTACGTCAGCTCGCCGCGGGGCGCCTCGCCGCTGTATCTCGTTTCTCCAGCCTTGCAGACACCCCCGCCCCGTATAACCCCTTTGGGGAGATTTTGCAGGCATTGTCTGATAATTCCGATGCTTTGGAAAACTTCATCGAACCGGACCATCACGCGGGCATAGTTATCACAATCCGCCCGGTGTACCGGTGCAAATCCGAGTTGCCTGTAGGTAGGATGATTGAGCCGGCAGTCAACAGGGATCCCGCTTGCCCGTGCAGTCGGGCCGACTACGTGGGCCCGCTGAGCTGCTTCCTGCGTGAGGATCCCGATACCCCGGCTGCGCAGCGCGATCATCGGGCCTTCGGAGAACATCCCCGAATACCTTCGCAGATCCTGCTCGATCCGGTTGAGCGATGTCTTTAATAATTCTGCATCCTGACGGGGGATATCACAACGGACACCCCCGGGAATCATATAGGCACAGGTTACACGGGCACCTGTCAGGTGTTCAATCTGATCCATCACCAGCTCCCGCACGTCGAGCAGGTACATCCCCAGCGTCTCATGCTCGATAGTGTAACAGTACGAAAAGTTGGCAAGAAGATGACTTTGCATACGGTCGAGTTCGTTTGCTATCACACGGAGGTACGCTGCCCTTGGGGGTACCGGAATGCCGCTGATCTGTTCCATTGCCTCAATAAAGACCATATTGTGAATAACCGAGCAGATCCCGCAGACACGTTCAGCAAGGAACATGACTTCCTGCCATGGACGTCCTTTCATGATCCGCTCAATCCCCTTCTTCATGTACCCGAGCTCAACTTCGGCAGCGACAATGCGTTCTCCTTTCGCCTCGCATTTAAGACGGGCCGGTTCCTTGAAGCAGGGGTGAATCGGCCCGAGCGGGATATTGACATCCACAGTCCGCTTCATGGGTGATTTTCCTCCCAGTTGGCAAAGACCGAATCCCGCACTGAAAGGATCGCCTGGAGAATCTCGGTGGGACGGGGCGGGCAGCCTGGCACTTCAGCTGCAATCGGGATATGCTTTTTTACCGGCGGATCAACGAAAGATCCTCTTCGATCGAACACGCACCCGGAGATGGGGCAGTTTCCAATTGCAACTGCTGCCTTGGGATCCGGAATCTTCTCCCAGACCATCGCAAGTTTCTCCTCCCACCCGGGAGTGTAAGCTCCAACCACAAGGAGAATATCTGCCTCTCGTGGATTGTTATGGACAAAGATGCCGTATTGTTCGATGTCATATCGGGGGGCGAGACAGGCAAGGACCTCGATATCGCAGCCGTTGCACGAACCGACGTCGACATAAGCCACATGAATCGACCGCGCCCTGACCTTGTTTTTTATCCGCTGGAGAAGGGTCATCTTCGTAATTCCTCCCGTATCTTTTCTCTTCCATACGTGATGGCATCTTTCACGGAGGTACCTGTACGTATACGGTCGCTTACTGCATGGAAAATGGATTCCATTGCGGCATCGGGTACCATCTGAAGATACCGGGAATATTTTTCCCGTCCCAGTTCCCGTGCAACGGGATCGTCCCGGTCTGCAAAAGCATCTGCCATTTCAGCCCTAGCCGGGAGGTTTTCAAGCAGGATCATGTCAAGATGATCAATTAAGGATCTCCGTAATTCCTGGACCGGGATATCCAGTTCCGCTGCAATCTTTCGGACGAGGGTATCATGCCGTTGAGCAACAAGAATCCGGTATTTCTGGGGCATAAGATCTTTTTCGTAGAGATAGGTGGTCATAGCACCCCCCCGTACTTGAACAAGGTGTAGACCATGAACAGCAGTACTGCTGCCCAGAGTGCAGCTATCTCTGCCGTATGGAGCCGGTGTTCATCATTAATAAGGTAATAAACTGTGGCGATGGCAAGGATAATTGCAACAATAATCCCTTCAGACCATATCGACGGGCGGTCAATGATCTGGGCAATTGTTATGAGAATATACAGTACGCCCCCGAAAAGTATTGCTTCGCGGATCATGGGTGCACCACCAGCAGGATAACCGCCGCATAAACAAGCATCAGCCCGGTAACCATCACCTGGATGGTCACCGAATCAAAGGGAGACATCATCGGCGTGATCGCACAGGATAAAGCGAGGAGCACAATGAGGAGTACCATGCCGGTGATGAGCCAGGGCAGGGTCAACGGTCCGATAAATACAGTAAGGAACGTGGCAAGCAGGACAAAAGTTTTAAGGCCGTTACAAATCTCAAGCCCGGCACGCCAGATCCCGAAGTGTTCGGTCTTGTACCCGCTCACCAGTTCCTTCGCCTCAACTATCGAGAAGGGGCCAAAGGGCATCTTGGAGAGGATCACCAGAAACATTGCACAGGCTGCGGGAAATGCGATAACCAGCAGCGGGCCATTCACCTGCTGGTACTGCATGATGGAACTGAGATCCAGCGATTGCGTGTAGACTGCAATCACGGCGACACTGACAAAGAGGGGAATCTCTGATGCTGCTGAGATGACCGATCTGACACCCCCATACTTACCGTAGGGAGATCCCGAAGAGAGTCCAAAACCGTGTTCTACGATCTTGTGGAGCATATAAATCCCCAGGATGACGAGCAGGCTCCCGCCACTGACCAGAACATAAAATGCCGCAGTCCAGATGCCGATGGCAATGAGTACGACAGCAACAAAGAGTGTCTGGCTCGCGGTTATGGGAATCCAGGTGGTCTTGAAGGAGAACTTGAGCATATGCAGGATCTCCTGCCAGACAGGTGGCCCGGGCCGGCGCTGAATGCGGGCAATCAGTTTACGGTGGATCCCCAGAAGGAGAAGGCCAAAGAAGGTGGCAAGAACAAGCTCTGCGATCATATCAGTACCCGATGAACGGGATGTCACCTCCGGATTGTCCTGCCATCCACCAGAAAAAGAGTGCCAGGACCGTGATGGGGAATGAAGGAACAAGCACCGCCGCACAGACAGAGAGCGGTATCTTCCCCGTTAAGTATAACCCTGAGGTAATCACGCAGACACCCGCACCCACCCAGAAAATCCGTGCTGCTGTTCGTTTCTTCATTCTCATCACCCAAGCATTACGACCTCGATGACACGCAAAAATATCAGAAGCGAAGAAAGCGAGCACATGATCACATAGGGAGCTCCCGGGGCACGGAACATCTCAGCTTTGGCTGCGTAGAACGGGGCCATTCCCTCGCCAATTACTCCAATCACGAGAAGGGCTTTTGCGATCAAAGGAACGTGAGGAAGCGTTCCGCTCATAAGTTCTACCATAGAGAGCGAGCCGGTTGATGCTGCATAGACTGCTGCGCCTGCGAAGAGCGGTACCGTTGCCGACAGGGCCACAAGTCCGTACTGGTACGCGGCGTCTTGAACGTGTTGGCTTTTTACTGCTGCCACAATGCCAACATTCGTAATCCCGACCATTGCGGTGAAGAGTGTGAAATTGAAGATATCTCCGGTCACCATCGCACCCATTGAGGCAAGACCGCAGGCGATCGCCATGAAGCGACGGAACCGCATTTCGGAGAGACTGATATCCTTGGTCCGGTACGCATCACCACCGAAGGCAATATCCACCTGTTTTTCCGGACGGCTGATGATCACCAGGACGGTAAAAGTCAGTGCCAGTAAAAAAAGCGTTATCGTATAGGGTGTGAAGTACACGAGTTCATCGCCAAACTCAAGGATATAGTAAGGTGTACCGCCGATGAACTCAATCATGCTTCTCCTCCCACATCGTCCCGACAAGAGACATTTTGACGGTTACTTTTAGCACGATGCCCACTGCAGCCAGCATAAGGGCGACAAACCAGTATTGCGGCAGGAACATGAAGATAAAGAAAGCAAAGATCCAGATTGCCCATGAAATCCCGCTTGCCATCTCGAGCATATTCAGGTTCTCCTTGTACCCCCGTGACATGAAGTAGAACACAAGCCCGAGCCCGGCAACCCCTCCTCCGGTAAATCCTGAAAGCAGCAATCCGTATACAACCAGAATTACCGAGATTATCATCGGTGCGTCCGCTTTCTGGATCACTTCAATATTCAGTCCCCTGACCGGTCGTTCTTTTAATCGCTCTTTGGTGATGTAAATCTGGGACAGGGCAAGGAGTTCTGCAATCCCAACAGTCAGACCGGGAAGGACGAGTGCTTCTGCAAGGTCAGTGCCCAGCAGGGCAATTACCCCCAGTGTCGTGATCTCAGCGAGGTCAAGGAGTAATAACCGGTGCAGGTCATCGGTTTCGATAGCAAGTGCCAGAAAACCGATTACTCCTGAGATCAGGACAACCAGCAACCCGATATTGTACTGGTCCCACATCATTCCACCTTCCGGTACAGGTATGATGCGATGGCAAATGCGATCAGCAGTATCGTTGGTTCAACAACCGTATCCAGTCCCCGGGTATTATACAGGATCTCATCAATAATTCCCCCCGGGTGTGCGACAATTGTCGTTCCGAGGTGCTGGGTTGTCTGAGCAAGGAAGAGGGAAAATGGTGTGAGATACGAGGTAACCAGTCCGGCCGTGGGTGAGTTATCAGGGTATTGAGAATGGATTGTAACCTGGGTAAAAGGTGGCCCACCCCGATCGTACGGATCAAGGGAGCTGTTCCGGTCAATGGTTTTGGGATACAACTGGTTCTGCTCGTAACTGAGGGGCAGCATGAGAATGCCGGCAAGAAAGATAAGGGCACAGGCTCCGGCAAACAGCGGAACAATATTTTCATAATTGCACAGGAAGTGTGAGATCCGACGTATCATCCGATGCCCTCCTTCTTCTGCATGACGCGTACAAAGATATATGTCGAAAGAACTGACACCGCAGCGAAGGTAAAGAGCGCGAGCGCCTCATTGTAATGAAGCATGACGAGCAGGAGTCCCCATCCCGGGATCTCAAGGTTGATCAGCTGAGTCAGGTAATTTTTTGGCCGCGGGAAGGCAGCGGCGATAGTTCCTATGAACAGGACAAAAAGCCCGATAACGAATTCGGGAGTGTAGAGTTCCACGGTCAAACCTGCACCCTCCGGCAGACCATCAGGGTAAATATCGTAGAAAGCGGTGCAATGAGCGCAGTAGCGATGGCAACGTCAAGAAAACCCCGTTCAATTATGAAAGGGAATACTCCTGCGATAAGAACCGAAAGCGAAATAAGTTTGTCGAAGGGGTCGCGGTTGAAAATTGCAGCAGTCATGCCCGTCAGGATGAGTATAACTGACGCAACCATTACAACATCATTCATGGTTTCTTGATACCCCCCGCCCACGTGCTTGCTATCGCATTTGATTCCAGCGTAGACCCGACAAAATATGCAGCTGCTGCTGCTATCGTGATCGGGTGCGGGAGCAGGAGTGCGATGATACCGGTGACAGCGAAAGAAACTACATTAAGGAATGGCAGCTTGCGCATCGTATTGCGTTCAGCGATGACCCGGATTGCGGCATAAACTGCGATTCCGGCGCAGATATACATCGCAATCATGGTTTATCCTCCGGAATAAACCTGCACCGTACCTTCCAGAGCCGGGCAATAAGCCTGCTGGCATAAACAGACGATATTCCCTGGATAGTAAGGATGGCAATCACCATGCCGGCAATGAAATCTGAGGCTGCAAACCAGCCCGACTGGACAGCCCCGTATACGATCAGGGTGGCAGTGATACAGCCTGTTGTTCCGGCATAGCCGGGATCAAAGCAGATCCTGTTACCGATATAGACGAGCAATGCAGCAAAAAGACCACCGGGCAGACCTGCACAGTACACCCCGCAGCTTGCCAGGAGGGTTCCTGCCGATGCATCGGGAGACGAGACGATATTGCCCATCATGTAACCCCCGTTCAGAGTGCCGCCGCCTTTCTCAACTTCCTCTGCAATCGCGGTTGCACCACTTACTCCACCACTCTGTGGCAGTTTAAAGATCAGATCAACTGTCATGAAGTTGAGCCAGCAGATGAGAGCAGCAATGAGAATCCGGAGAGGTTCATCAAGCATGGGATGCACCGAATAAACTGAACCTGATTAACACTGGATCAGAAGGGTAACAGATAAATGTTCTGATATTGACGAATTTTTTTATATTTAAGAGGAAATCAAATTGGGAAAAAACAGGATCCATTGACTCGTTACTCTGTCTTTATAGTGAATCAGGTTTATTATCGCCGCTTTCCTGATCTTTTATTTTCCCATGCGTTCGGTGCATTTCAGTGCCTGACGTCCTCGATCGGTGATACTGTAGATGATCCAGTTGCCCTGCTGTTCACCGGAAATGAAATCCTGCTCTTTGAGGATAGTGAGATGGTACGAAAGTTTTGAATCCGCAATCCTGACGACACCCTTGATTACACAGACACAGAGCGGTTGGGAGAGGAGTGCATACATGACTGTCAGCCGGATAGGATCCGCAAGTGCCTGATGAAGCCTGCTGCCATCATATAGTACCAAAGGAGCCGGTATCTGTGAAAGAAGCCCTTCCATCCCACCCTTTTTTTCAAGGTCCTTCTGTATGAGATCCGGAAGATCTTTTGCGGGTTCGCAGCATTTTTCCTGAGGCGGATATTTCCGTGGTGGCTTCATGAATGTTTCAAATTAATATGAAATAGTAAGGTATATAGCCTTGTGCTACTCACAATGATTCAATAAAATTTGAAATAACGTGAAGACCATGAAACGACAAAAATCTGCTGCAGGACAAATGGAAACAAAACAGCCCTGCGGCCTGCCCGGCACCCAATCACCCACAGGAGGCTATAGGGAAGACGATAAAATGACGAGCATAATTCACCGGACTACAAGCACCCTCAGCTTCGCCAACAGTCTCGACCACTTCCTTGCCCGTTGGGGCTGGAACCGCGGAGGTCACCGTGTGGACCCAGGACTGTACCGGCTCGGGAACCCGACGCCACAGTCACCTGTATTTGCTTCGGCTAACTATACGTTAAGCTTCGATGCGCTCCGGTCTGCACTTACCGGTGATGATGTATGGATCCTTGTGCTGGACACAAAAGGGATCAATGTCTGGTGCGCTGCCGGCAAAGGGACATTCGGGACTGATGAGCTTGTCAGCCGGATACGATCAACAGGCCTTCCGGACCATGTCATCCACAGGAAAATCATCGTGCCTCAGCTCGGGGCGCCGGGGATATCATGGCCGGATGTGATACGGAGATCCCAATTCTCGGTCGAATACGGCCCGGTCAGGGCATCAGATCTTCCTCAATATTTAAAAACACGTACTGCAACCCCGGAGATGCGGCGGGTGCAATTCCCGTTCAGAGACAGGATAGTCTTAACACCGGTGGAATTTGTCCATGTAGCAATCCCGATGTTCGCTGCAGCAGCTCTTCTCTGGTTCCTGGCCGGCCCGGTTGCCGCACTTGCAGCGATATCAGCCGTAGTTGCCGGGACTGTGCTCTTCCCTGCGCTGCTACCGTTTATCCCGACACATGATTTCTCGACAAAAGGGCTTATCCTTGGTGGACTTGTTGCCATTCCATTCGCAGCTTCTTTTGCTGCAGATCCTGCAATCCCGTTCTGGGCAAACTCACTGGCAGCGGCTGCTACCCTTCTGCTTATTCCGGTAGTAACCGCATATATTGCCCTTAACTTTACCGGCTGCACGACCTTCACCTCCCGTACCGGTGTTAAAAAAGAGATCTTCCGGTATGTTCCGGTCATGGCAGTCATGGCAGGTCTTGGGATTGTTGCGGTAATCAGTCTCAGTTTGAGCAGGCTTTTTGGGGTAACCTGATGTTCAATTCGTATTCTGAAACAACACTCAGGTATTATCCCGACCGCTGCATAAACTGCAAACGATGCACGCAGGTTTGCCCCCACGGTGTATTCAATGAAGGGGAGAGCATTGCCATACTTGCCCACCCGGCAGCTTGTATGGAGTGCGGGGCATGTGCGTTGAATTGCCCGGTTCAGGCAATCGAAGTCCAGAGCGGTGTCGGGTGCGCTTGGGCGATGATCTCGGCTGCACTCAGGGGAAAAGATATGGATAGCGGGGAATGCAGTTGTGGAGGTCCCGAAGGATCGTGCTGCGGTCAGAAACCGGAAAAAACGTGCGATGGTGAAGGGAATTAAATGGATCTTCCGGTGAAAAAACTTTCATTTCTCGACCGCTATCTGACCCTCTGGATCTTCGTTGCCATGACCGTTGGTATTGGAATCGGGTACTTTTCACCCGCAGTACCGTCAATTATCACAGGGCTTTCAGTCGGCACTACCTCAATCCCTATTGCGATTGGGCTGATCCTCATGATGTACCCCCCCGCTCGCAAAGGTGAAGTATGAGGAACTGAGGTACGTTTTCCGTGACACAAGGGTGCTCGGGCTCTCGCTCGTCCTGAACTGGATTGTTGGGCCGGTGCTGATGTTTGCCCTCGCGGTACTGTTCCTCCGCGACCAGCCACTGTTTATGTATGGCCTTATTCTTGTAGGCATTGCCCGCTGTATCGCGATGGTGATCGTCTGGAACGATCTCGCCGCCGGCGATTGCGAATACTGTGCCGCAATTGTCGGGCTCAACTCGATCTTCCAGGTTTTTTTCTACTCGGTATATGCGTACTTCTTCATCACCTTCCTCCCGCAGGTACTCGGAATCGCAGGAGCTGCGGTTGACATCACCATGGTCCAGATTGCCCAGAGCGTTTTCATCTACCTCGGCATCCCTTTCATTGCCGGTGTCATAACACGATACATCCTGCTTCGCGTGAAGTCAAAAATATGGTACGAGCAGGTGTTTATTCCGAAAATTTCACCTATCACCCTTATCGCCCTGCTCTTTACGATCGTCGTGATGTTCTCACTTAAGGGGGAATATATCATCAATGTTCCGTTTGCTGTCGTGACAGTTGCGATACCACTGATCTGCTACTTCCTTATCATGTTCTTTGTAAGCTTCTGGATATCACACCGTCTCGGCATTAATTACCAGAAGTCTGCCTCGCTCTCATTTACTGCCGCTTCCAATAACTTTGAACTCGCAATTGCGGTTGCCATCGCCGTCTTTGGCATCGCATCTCCAGCAGCATTCGCCACGGTTATCGGGCCGCTTGTCGAGGTGCCGGTTCTTATCTCGCTCGTGAATGTCTCCCTCTGGCTTAAGGAGAGATGGTATGGTGGAAAAAGTGACAACACGTGCAGCCCGGTGCTGCGGTAACCAAAATTTTAAAGGAAAAGATTTCATGGAAACGGGATTGAGATTGAAAGGTTATTTGGAAAAAGTGAAAGATGGGGAAAAATACCATGACCGACGAACACGGTATACGGAAGATATTACGGTCTGGTAACATTCATTAACAATCCATGCAGGTTAACATTTCAATTTTTTTAAAACAACCTTTGCTTTATGAACAATGACCGTTCAGTAACCACTTGGTAATCATCATGGATGGATACGCAGGAAATATGGTCTATGCCGATCTCTCGGCAGGGAAGGTTACGATCAAGCCCACGCCACCTGAACTCAAAAAACTGTACCATGGCGGGCGGGGATTTGGCATCAGGCTTCTGACCGACATGGTTGATCCGAAGATCGATCCGCTGAGCGACAAGAATGTTGTCGTGTTTGCAGCCGGGCCATTGACCGGCACGGGTATTCCGCTGGGAAGCCGGTATGAGGTCTCGACCATCTCTCCACTCACAGGGACCGCAATGAGCGCTAACAGCGGCGGGGTCTTTGGCTGGAAGATGAAGAAGGCGGGATTCGATGCAGTCGTCGTCAGCGGAAAAGCAAAAAAACCGGTGTACCTCTTACTGGACAACGGAAAGGCCGAACTAAAGGATGCCACATACCTCTGGGGTAAAACGACCGGACAGACAACCGATGCTATCATTGATGACCTGAATGATAAGAGTGTCCGTGTTGCCTGCATAGGGCCGGCAGGAGAAAAACTCGTGCTGTTTGCCTGCATCATCAACGAGAAAGCACGGGCGGCCGGGCGTGGGGGTGTCGGCGCTGTCATGGGCTCAAAGAACTTGAAAGCCATCGCAGCCCGGGGAGATCTGGCTATTAAGGCAGCTGATGAAGAGCGCCTCAATGTAGTCAAGGACCGTGTGCGGAAAAAGATCGATGATAACGGCATAGAAAAGGCACTGCACAATTACGGCACGGCAGTACTCATCAACATCATCAACGAGAACTACGTTTTGCCGACACGGAACTTCCAGAGCGCCCACTTTGCGAATGCAGAGAACGTCTCCGGTGAGACAATAGCAAAAACCATCCTCAAGAAGCCCAAGGGATGCTATGCCTGCATCGTTCAGTGCGGACGTGTCCATGAATTCGATGGCGAGTCCGGGGAAGGCCCGGAGTACGAACCTGACTGGGCATTCGGGCCGGACTGCGGGATCGATGACCTCAAGACCGTTGTCCGGGCGAACAATATCTGCAACGAATACGGGCTCGACGCGATCTCGGCACCGGCCACGATTGCCTGCCTGATGGAGATGGCAGAGAAAGGTTACGTCAAGCACCCGATCCGGTTCGGTGATGCGAAAGGAATGCTGAAACTGGTGGAGCAGATCGCGAAACGCGAAGACATTGGCAATGAACTTGCCGAGGGTTCCTTCAGGTTTGCCACAAGATACGGGCATCCCGAATTGTCTATGAGTTCCAAGAAGCAGGAGCTGCCGGCATACGATCCCCGGGGAATCCAGGGATACGGGCTCGCGACTGCCACATCAGTTCGTGGAGGAGACCATGTATACGGGTACATGATCTCTCCCGAAGTGCTCGGTGCTCCCGAGAAACTCGACCCGTACGTGACCAAGGGAAAACCTCAGTGGGTCAAGACTTTCCAGGACCTGACCGCGGCCATCGATGCATCGGGCATGTGCCTGTTCACCTCCTTTGCACTGGATGCGCAGGATTATGCGGATCTCCTCTCAGCAACTACGGGGATGAAGATTGATACCACTGAACTCCTGAAGGTCGGCGAACGGATCTGGAACCTCCAGAAACTCTACAATATCAAACGCGGACTGGGCCGCAAGGATGACACGCTACCGGCACGACTCCTGAAGGAACCCCTTAAGGAAGGTTCACCCGCCGGCCAGGTGTGGAGACGGGATGAGATGCTTGATGAATATTATACCCTGCGGGGCTGGGATAAGGAAGGGACTCCGACACTGGAGAAACGAAAAGAACTGGGACTTGCATAACAGGGAAAAGAATCACCATTGACCATGGCAGCGCTGAGCAAAGAGCAAAAGGAGCGGTACCGGCGGCAAATTTCCGTTGTCGGTGAGGATGGGCAGGTGAAGATCGGGCAAACCCGGTTACTCATTGCCGGAGCGGGAGGACTTGGCAGCACAGCTGCCCTCTTTGCTGCCATGGCAGGGTTTGGGACTATCCGAATCATCGACCCCGATTGCATTGAAGAGACAAACCTGAACCGCCAGTTGTTGTACCGGGAGGCAGATATTGGCAGACCGAAAGCGGTCACTGCGGCAAAAGCCCTCCTTGCCATGAATTCATCTATTGATGTTGAACCGGTTACCGCGGCAATCGGTACGGTACCCGCCATGGATCTCATAGGGAAGATTGATATAGTCATCGACGGGCTTGACAATTATCCGGCACGGTTCCTGCTGGCTGATGCAGCGTGGAAATGCGGGATACCGTTTATTCATGGGGCTGTTGAAGGTTTTTATGGTCAGGTCAGCACCATCGTTCCCACCACATCTCCCTGCCTCCGCTGTATTATCCCAAACCCACCTCCTCCACGGGAAACTCCCATCATCGGTGTTACAACCGGGATGATAGGATGTGTCCAGATCACTGAAGCGATTAAACTGGCAACCGGCAATGGCGTGCCTATCAGTGATCATTTATGGCTCTGGGATGGTATCAGACAAAAATCGGACCGGCTTAGGATAGAACGAATTCATGCCTGTCATATCTGTGGAAAAGATGGTCAGGTACCAAAAGAAGAGAGAATACGATGAAGGTACACGTGAAGGCTTTTGCCACATTCCGTGAGGTTATGGATAACGAGGTCGATATGGATTTCCCGAAGAGTGCAACTGTAAGAACGCTTCTTGCTGAGCTTACCGGACGATTTGGAGGGTTGGGTGAGCTGATGTTTACCGCTCCGGATACCCTCCGGGACTTTGTCAACATCCTCAAGAACGGCAGGAATATATATTTTCTGGCCGGCATGGACACCCCGCTCGATGACGGGGATGTGATTGCGCTGTTTCCCCCGGTTGCCGGGGGATAGGGATACAGACACACATTCGTGCAAATAAAGGAGAAACTATACCACGCGGCACATCGTTGATTACTCCCTCGTAGTTATCGGCCCGGTAATAATTTCTTTTATTTTACCTTATTTCCGACAGTCTTCACAAAAATTAAGGATTATTTTGCTTAAAATCCGGGCAAAAAAGTACCCTGATACAATGGAATATATACCCCATCAACGGATTACCAACTATCACATGCCAATGGAATGATACGTTATGACCGACGAACCCAAACCCCAGCTGATCAGGGAGCGGCTCGATGTCTGCGAGCTGGACAAAGCAAGAATGGCTATCCTGAACCCGGCACTGATTGAGCAGAAGAAGAATGAGCGTACCATAGATGAGAACGCCAAACCAGTCCTCGAGCTGATGCTGCGGGAAGGCATCGAGACGGTGTGGGATCGCTATGAGATGCAGCAGCCATCGTGCAAATATTGTCTTGCCGGGACATCCTGTTCCCGCTGTGCAATGGGGCCCTGCCGGATCATCCCGCCGACCCGTATCCGTGGTGTCTGTGGTGCTGATACAGACCTTATCGTTTCCCGTAACCTGCTTGACATGATCGCGACCGGAGCGGCAGCCCATTCGGACCACGGCAGGGATATAGCTGAAACGCTTTACCTTGTCGGCATGGGAAAAGCCAGGGATTACGCAATTACCGACAAAGACAAACTCAAACGAGTCTCTGAGGAGTACGGGATAAAAACTGACGGGAAAAAACCTGAGCAGCTCGCCGCCGAGCTTGGTGGGGCGATGCTTGACGAGTACGGTATGCGAAAGAATACTCTCCAGTTCCTCAACCGTGCCCCCAAAGCGACCCGGGAGATCTGGACGAAGGCGGGCATCACTCCGCGGGGCATTGACCGTGAAGTAGTGGATTCAATGCACCGCATCCAGATGGGTGTCGGGGCGGATTATGTCAATATCCTGCTTCAGGGTCTGCGTACCAGTCTCTCGGATGGCTGGGGCGGATCGATGATTGGCACGGAAGTATCCGATATTTTGTTTGGTACACCGACGATAAAAAGTTCAACCATGAACCTCGCAGTCATGAAAGCTGACCATGTGAACATATCGGTGCATGGCCATAACCCGGTGCTCTCTGAAGTGATTGTAAAAGCGGTAGCAGATCCGGAGATGAAAGCACTTGCTCATAAATACGGTGCGAAAGGGATCAATCTGGTCGGGATGTGCTGCACCGGCAGCGAACTCCTCATGAGAAAAGGTGTACCGATGACCGGAAATCATCTTAACCAGGAACTGATCATCGCAACGGGTGCTCTTGAAGCGATGGTGGTGGACTACCAGTGCATATTCCCCTCGCTCCCAAGAACCGCCAGCTGCTATCACACGCTGATCATTTCCACCAGCGAAAAAGCCACGATACCGGGTTCATACTTCTTTGATTTCCATGCCGAAAACGCCTATCTCACCGCTAAGGCGATCGTGAGGATGGCGGTGGAAAATTTCAAAAACAGGAATCCTCAGCGCATCCTGATCCCGGGAGAACCTGTACCGGTTATGACCGGATTCTCCAATGAGGCAATCAAAAACGCTCTCGGGGGCTCGTTCAAACCGCTGATTGACCTGATCGCTGCCGGCAAGATCCGTGGAGCAGCAGGGATCGTCGGGTGCAACAACCCGCACGTGAAGCATGATTTCGGGCACATAACGCTTGCAAAAGAACTGATAAAGAAAAATATTCTCTGTGTCGAAACGGGCTGTGCCGCAATCGCGTCAGGAAAAGCCGGCCTGCTCCGTCCCGAAGCGGCGGCACTGGCGGGCGATGACCTCCGGGCTGTCTGCGAATCGCTGAAGATCCCACCGGTGCTCCATATGGGTTCCTGTGTTGACAACTCCCGTATTATTGTCCTTGCCGCAGAGCTTGGGAATGCCCTCAATGTACCGATCCACAAGTTGCCCATTGCAGGAGCTGCGCCGGAATGGTATTCACAGAAGGCCGTCTCTATCGGTGCATACTTTGTTGCATCCGGTGTTTACACGGTACTCGGCGTAATGCCTCATATCTCCGGCAGCCCACCGGTTGTATCCCTGCTCACTGAAGGGCTGAAAGGAGTCGTCAACGCGAGCTTCGCAGTAGAACCGGATCCGGTTAAGGCGTCTGTTCTTATATCGGATCACATCGAACGCAAACGGACTGAGCTCGGGATTTAAGTGTCCCCGACAAATAACCGAACATCTCCAGAAGAAAAAAACTATCTGTCCCCGCCGGGTCAAACGGGAATCCGGATAGTAATTACCGGGAAAGGCGGAGTCGGTAAAACCACCATTACCGCCCTTCTCGCCCATCTGTTTGCACAGGAAGGGTTCAGGGTCCTTGCTGTTGACGGGGATCCTCAGCAGAACCTGGCGGTTACAATGGGTATTCTACCTCAGGATGCAAAGCGGATAGTACCGGTCTCACAAAGTACTGAGTACCTGCGGGAAAAAACCGGCGCCGGCCCGGGAATATCCCCGGGGGGACTCCTCACCCTCAATCCCGATGTAAGTGACGTCATTGACAGGTTCTCGGTCACTGCTGCCAAAAACCTCCGGCTTCTTGTTATGGGAGGTGTCAGCCAGGCTGGTTGCGGTTGTCTCTGTCCCGAATATACGCTCCTTGCCGCTATCTTCCGTCACATGCGGGTTCTTCCTGATGAAGTGGTTCTGCTTGACACACCGGCGGGCATGGAGCATTTTGGCAGGGCTGTTGCAGATGGTTTTTCCTGCGCACTGGTGGTAGCTGATCCATCGTATAATGCACTTTCTGTTGCAAGGGAGTCGGCAGTTCTGGCACAACAACTGGGGATCCAGGATATTATCCTGGTAGTGAACAGGGTGGACAATCAGACAGAAGTTGATAAAATACGTGAGAATGAGGGTGGATTTACAGGATTTTCCCGGATGATTTTTTTACCCGGGGATCCTGAAATTATTCATCTCGAACCTGCGGTGAATCGGCTCCTTTCCGGAGATGCACCTTTTATCAGGGAGGTCAGGATTCTCGAGAAGATAGTCATTGATAAAGGTACACGCCAATAAAGTAGAAAAAGAAGCTTTTTTTTATTTTTCAAACTGACGCACTGCTTCTGGCAGGCAATGCACAACACCACGAATCCCTGAGACAGTCAGTGTCAATAGAATAGCATCGATCACTTCTTCTCTCGTCGCACCAGCGGCTTTAGCCATAGGAACATGCTTTCATCGCAATATAGATCAGCTGTTTGGTCTTCTGGTCAAGCCCTTTTGATGCAACTAAAGCCATGATCAGGTTATTGAACGCAGCTGCGACTTCAGGTGCTTCTTTCTGGAACAATTCCATTGGGGGGATATCCATGTTCAACCTCAAAGTAGTATTTGGTGCAGGGTAAATTAACACATGGACCGCAATCGGGTAAAAAACAACTCTCAGGAAAAATTCCCGCACAACTTCCCTACGATACCGGGGTGATGCAAGATCCCTCTTGCTGTTATGACCAAGCGGTTCGAATTTTTTTTTAGATTACGCCTTTTCACCCTGCTTTTGGATTTCCGTGCCCATGCTCTCCCGGTACCCACCGTTCCCCGTCCTTCGTCAGCTCCTTCTTCCAGATCGGGACACCGGCCTTGATCGCTTCAATAATAAACCGGGATCCGGCGTATGCCTCTTTTCGGTGTCCTGCGGCAACAACAATGATCAGGATATTCTCACCCACCGCATGACGTCCGATCCTGTGGATGATATCGACATGCAGGAGCCCGAACTGCTCTGTCGCGTCTTTGGCGATTTTTACCAGTTCCTGTGTTGCGACATCCTCGTACGCTTCGAGTTCCATCTCGGTGATATCATCATCCCTGACGATACCATCGAAAACTACCACAGCTCCCGTACCGTACTTCTTTGCTGCGATGATGAGGGCTCCAATATCGACATCGTCTGTCTGAATCGAAATCATAATTCACCTGATTTATCCACCCGCAACTGGCGGGAAGACTGCGATCTCGTCACCATCCGTAACCAGGGTCTTTGCAGCATCAGCGATATCGATCCGTTTGCCGTTCTTCATCAGGATCACGAAATCGCGGAAGGCGCCGTTCTCATCAAAGATGGCAGCGTATCCCTCGGGATTTTTCTTTGCCAGAGTGGCAACCAGCGAGGTACACATCGTCCCGGCTGCCACATCAGTCATAATATCGGTCCCGAGCAGTTCGCGGAACCGTGCAAAAAACCGGATCTTAACGGTCATTTCTTCTTCCTCGCCGTTGTATTCTCCACCATTCCACCGCATGCATCACAGGCAGGGTTACGTTCCACACAAATCTCTTCTGCGTGCGCCTGCATCCCGTCCCATATCAAGAGGCGTCCCGCGAGTAGTTCCCCCCTGCCCAGCAGAAATTTAATCACTTCGTTGGCCTGCACCACACCGATTATGCCCGGAGTTACACCAATAACAGGGAATACTTCCTTTGGCGGGGGTTTGGGAAAGATGCATTTCAGGCACGGGGTCGTTCCGGGAATGATCGTGGTTGCCTGCCCGTAAAATCCCCGGATACCTCCATGGAAGAGCGGGATCTCCTTTGCAATTGCGACCTCGTTGAGCAGGTAACGGGCAGGATAGTTGTCCATGGCATCCACAATACCATCAGCTTCCCCGATCAGGTCAGCAGCGTTCATTTCATCAATCTTTACATCGATGGCATATATCATGATATCCGGGTTTATTGCCTGTAATTTTTCTTTGGCTGAGGCGGTCTTCTTCCTGCCGATATCCCGGTCGAAATGGAGGATCTGGCGGTTTAAATTTGTCTGGTCCACCCGGTCCATATCGACAATCGTGATCGTCCCTACACCTGCGACAGCGAGGTAGAGTGAGACCGGTGATCCGAGACCACCGGCACCGGCAATGAAGATATGTGCATTTTTGAGTCGCTCCTGCCCCTCATCTCCGAAGAGTAGTATCTGCCGCTTGTATCGTTCACATTCTCGTTCTGAAAACATTGTCCACCAGAATTGCGGATTTGTGTATGAGATTTTGTTTAATGATCGCGGGTAAGATCTTCAGCATGCTCGTGGGAATGGGGATTTTTCTCGATCCAGGGTTCGAGTCCATGCTTCACACGGTAATCGTTGATTGCCTTGTGAATTCCTTCTTCAGCCAGAACCGAACAGTGCATCTTGATAGGGGGCAGGCCATCAAGTGCCTCAGCAACTGCCTTATTCGAGAGCTCCCACGCATCCTCCAGTGTTTTTCCCCGGACAAGTTCAGTTGCCATGCTGCTGGATGCAATCGCTGCTCCGCAACCGAATGTCTTGAATTTCGCGTCAACTACCACGTTGTTTTCGACCTTCAAAAAGATCTTCATGATGTCCCCGCAAACCGGGTTCCCGACCTCGCCGACTCCGTCGGGGTTTTCTATCTCCCCAACATTCCGGGGGTTCTTGAAATGATCCATCACTGTGTCACTATACATTGCACCCCCCTTCTTTTCCACTCTTCTGGTAGAGCGGGGACATATCCCTTAGTTTTTGTACGACTTTGGGAAGAATGTCGAGCACAAAATCCACATCCTCTTCCCTGTTTGCATCGCCCAGTGTGAGACGGAGCGAGCCATGTGATATTTCTACAGGAAGCCCTGTCGCAAGTAACACGTGCGACGGTTCAAGGGAACCCGATGTACAGGCACTGCCGGTAGATGCGCAGACACCCTCATCATCCAGCCACAGCAGCATCGATTCGCCCTCGATAAACTCAAAGCTGACGTTGAAGTTGCCCGGCAGACGTTTCTCCGGATGGCCATTGAGACGGGAGTTGGGAATTTTTTCCAGCACACCTTTGATGAGCCGGTCCCGCATTGATTTGATCTTTGCGTTGTGTCCCGGGATATCAGCAGTGGCGAGTTCAATCGCTTTCCCCAAACCGACAATACCGGCAATGTTTTCTGTACCCGCGCGACGTTTGCGCTCCTGGCCTCCTCCATGAATCAGGTTCTCGATCCGCACACCTTTTCTGATGTAGAGTGCCCCTGCTCCTTTCGGGCCATAGAATTTGTGTGCAGAGAGTGAAAGCAGGTCGATATTTTGTGATTTCACATCAATCGGAATATTCCCTATAGCCTGCACCGCATCAGTATGGAAGTACACCTTGTGGTTCCGGGCGATTGTGCCAAGTTCCCCAACAGGTTCTATTGTTCCGATCTCATTGTTGGCGTACATAACCGAGATAAGGATCGTCTTGTCCGTAATCGCCTTCTCCAGATCCACAGGATTAACAAGACCGTACTGGTCAACTGGGAGATACGAGACTTCAAAGCCTTCCTTTTCGAGAAACTGGCAGGTATGGAGCACCGCGTGGTGCTCGACCTGTGTAGTGATGATATGGTTGCCACGTTTCCGGTTCGCCAGCGCCACACCCTTGATTGCCCAATTGTCTGATTCACTCCCACCAGAAGTAAAATAAATCTCGTCCGGGTCAGCACCCAATGCCTTGGCGGTCTGCATCCGGGCACTATCAATTGCCTTTTTCGAATGCCGGGCGATTCGGTAAATGGAGGAAGGATTGCCAAAATGTTCCGTGAAGTAGGGTATCATGGCCTCTAAAACCTCCGGTTTTACCTGCGTGGTTGCAGAGTGATCCATGTAGATTGTGCGCTGTGCTCCCATTGCGTTCCCTCGTACCTGAATATGTGCGTTGATCTGGGGATTATTCTTTTCCACCTGTTTATACCAGAGACCCTGCTGGCAGTTCCCCAGGGAAGGATGCAGGGTTTGTCGGGCTGGCACAAAGATCGATGTAGTTTCACGATCGAAATAACAATTGTGAATGCAATATATTATGTGACAATTGTGATAATTTAAACGATGTGATAGAATGGAAGCTCCCTGTCAGAAAATAGTCTGGGACGTTCTGCCGGCAATCCGGGCAGCAATCGCGGTAGAGCTCGTCAGGTGCGGAGTCTCCCAGGTCCAGGCAGCACGCATGCTTGAGATTGCCCCCTCAGCGGTCTCGCAATACCTTTCAGGTAAGCGAGGGTACCGGATCGAGTTCGAAGATTCGGTGAAAAAATCCATCGCACAGCTGGCGCAGGATCTGATCGACAAGAAACAGATCAATGTAATCGAGCGGATCTGCGGGATCTGCCGGCAGCTCCGTGAAGGGGAAGGCGGGTGTACCGGCCTCGTTTCCGAGCGCTGCGGCTCGTAATTTTTTTGTCTGCTGACATTTATTCAATTCCCATGGTTCTGGTATCGCGATGAATGCCATAGAAAAAACACACGCAATTAAAGAAATTATTGCTATGAGAGGATCGATGCTTGTTGCATTTTCCGGAGGCGTTGACAGCACGCTCCTTGCTGTGCTCGCAAAAGAAGTGCTGGGTAATAACACTGCGTGTGTCCTTCTTGATAGTCCCGTTGTCCCGCGATCTGCCGTTGAACAGGCACACAAAATCGCACGAGAACTCGGACTCGATCTGGAAATCCTATCAGTCCCCCTGATGGAACATGAAGAATTCCGGAAAAATCCGGCGAACCGTTGCTATTCCTGCAAAAAGATCTCCGCAGCAATTCTCAAAAAGCGGGCAAAAGAACGGGGTCTTGCCAGTATTGCTGACGGGATAAATATTTCGGATAAGAGCGAGTATCGTCCGGGACTTGCCGCATCAACAGAAGAGGGGATCATCCATCCTTTTATTGAATCCGGAATCACCAAACAGGAGATCAGGGAAATCGCCCGTGCGTACGGTCTGCGAGTCTGGCAGAAACCCTCTGCTGCCTGCCTTTCATCCCGGATACCCTATGGAGAAGAAATTACCAGGGAAAAACTCCGGTTAATTGAAGAAGCTGAGGCATTCCTTGCGGATCGGGGTTTTGGACAGTTCAGGGTACGTTTGCACGGCACTATTGCCCGGATTGAAGTGCATAAGGAGGATATCGGAAAAATAATGGAAATGCAATCTGCAGTGGTTAAGAAACTCAAATCAATCGGATTCTCCTATGTCACGCTTGATCTTGAAGGTTACCGGAGCGGGAGCATGGATGAGGTTTTATGAAACAGGAAAAAAATATCCAAAAAGACAGTACCATAAAAACAGATACAACGTCGCAACACAATCCGATGTACCGTAGTCTGCCCTGCATACGGGTTGACGGGGACCTCTTTGAGCACGGTATGCATGAGGTTGTCGAAGAGATTCCAATTGCTCTTTTCATCAATGGTCGCCATTCAATGACTGCGATGATGAGCCCGGTCAATCTGGAAGACTTTGTCACCGGCTATTTGTTTACCGAGCAGATAATAAAAAATATTGACGAGATCGAGTCTATCAAAATTGAGAAAAACCGGATCAGTGTGATTACCAAAAATCTCTTTAAGGTACTCGGGCCAAAAAAGACCATCCTTTCCGGTTGCGGGGGGAGTACATCCTTTATCGATGTGGAAAAACTCCCGAAGATCCACTCTGATTTTTCAATCAGTGCAGGGGCAATTACCACAGCACTGCGATCAGTTCTGGATTCAGATATTCACCGGACCACAGGAGGTTTCCACATGGTTGTCTTGCTAGATTCGCAGCACGTAATCAGCGTGGCAGAAGATATCGGGCGACATAATGCTGTCGACCGTATTATCGGCCACGCACTGCGTAATGGCATTGATCTGTCGAAGACGTTTGTCATATCCTCCGGGCGAATATCTTCAGAGATGGTACGCAAATGTTTAACAGCAAATATTCCCATTATTGTTTCACGCAGTGCTACCACTACTCTTTCCGTAGACATAGCAAACAAAACCGGGTTGACTGTGATCGGATTTGCCCGGGGCGGGAAACTGAACATTTACAGCCACCCGGAGCGGATTACCGGCACATTGTCATCGTAAATGTATCCTATAGACTAAAACGTGTGGCGGAGCAGGCAAACCTGGCAGAGATCCCCACTGCAGGGATCACCACATTCGCGGCAGGAACGCAGGGGTTCAGAAATCACTGAACCTTTGCAGTAGCGCTCGATTTTTATTTTGCTTTCCATAAGGTGAAGCATAGTGCCCGGATGCCTATATTCAAAACCAGACAGCATCGACCGGACCTCCCGTCGCATGGCATAGTGGGTGTACGGGCACTCGGGAAGTTCGTTCCATGCATCATTGAGCATAAGATACGTGGCAATATCTTTTTCTGAAATCAGGGAAAGCGGCTTGATCCTCGGGATAAACTTTCCTGATGACTCACCACTGGAATTCCGGATAAGACGCGGCAGGTCACCCCTGAACACATTCATTAACACTGATTGCGCCTCATCGTCGAGGTTATGGCCGGTGGCAAGCTTTGTTGCCCCTGCCTGTTGCGCACCCACCACCAGCGCCTTTTTCCGGAGGATACCGCAGATACTGCATGCCTGTGTCTCCCTGCCGGTGAGGAAAGCATCAAGTGAGTCACCGAACAGGCCGGTAAAGGAAATGCAGTGATGTTCGATTCCCAGCCGAACGGTGAGGTGTTCTGCTGACCGGATCGTTTCTTCACGGTAGCCGGCAATCCCTTCATCGATCGTTATAGCAATGAGCCGGACATTCTCCCATGTCGGGAGGAGACGTTGCAGGAGAAGAAGGAGTGCTGTGCTGTCTTTACCACCGCTCAGGGCAACTGCCACACGGTCCTGAGGGCTGATCATCTGCCGGGTTTTTATGGTATCTGCCACCCGATGTTCCACATCGGCAGTAAAATGAGTACCACACAGATGACGATTGATATATCGCTGGTAAACAACTGCCTGTTCTGTGCACAATGAACATACCGGCACGGTTCGTTGCACTCCCTCGGTTTCCAAGCATCAACCCCCGTGTGCTATTCTGGTAATACGAACCTCGTCACTTCCCCGAATAACAGTATCCTCTGGTAGCAGCTTCCCGTTCCGGGATACGATAACTTCAAGCGGATTTATACTCTGTTCGAGCAGGATCTGGTCAAGAGGAGCCGGACTATGCTCAAAAATCCGGATGTCCTGGTCCGAAAGGATAAGTTTCATTTTGTCACCTTTTTGTCACCTAGTAGCTTTGCGAGCAGGTTTCTTAAACATCCCGCTGGGGAAAATTGTCATTGACTGGCACTCTCCATTAAAAAACAAAAAGATGATACGTGATCCACGTATTTGATACACAGGATCAACACATACGATTAAGGAAGTGTGCATGGTGCAGGATGCGTCGCTAATTCATGATGAAATTCTCCGGTTGAAAGAGGATCGGCATGCGATTCTTCTCGCGCATAATTACCAGCCAGCCGATGTGCAGGATATCGCTGACCTCACCGGGGATTCCCTCGAACTATCCCGGGCAGCCGCCACCATGGACGGCGACGTCATTGTATTCTGCGGCGTGGATTTCATGGCTGAGACTGCCGCAATCATCTCCCCGGAAAAAATAGTCCTTTTGCCGGCTCATGATGCCTGCTGCCCGATGGCAGATATGATCACGGCAGATGAGCTGAAGCTCGTGAAATCCCGGTACCCGGATGCAGCGGTTGTCTGTTATGTGAACACAACCGCAGAAGTTAAAGCGGAGAGCGATATCTGCTGCACCTCTTCAAACGCGGTAAAGGTAGTCAACTCATTAAAAGAAGATCAGATAATTTTTGTTCCTGACCGTAATCTCGGACTCTATACCCAGCGGTTTACCAAAAAAGAGATCCTGCCCTGGGATGGATACTGTGGCGTACATGACCAGATCAATGCGGATCATGTGCGCGAGGCGCACGATCTTCATCCCGGAGCGATCATCATGGTGCATCCGGAGTGTCGCCCGGAAGTAATCGATCTCGCTGATCACGTTGCGAGTACCTCTGGTATCATCAGGTATGTGTGCAATTCCTCAGAAAAAGAGTTCATCATTGGTACTGAAGTTGGTATCCTGCACAGGCTCACGAGAGAATGCCCGCAAAAACAATGTTACCCATTATCACCGTCAGCGATCTGCAGGAACATGAAAAAGACGGATCTGAAAAAAGTCCGTAATGCACTCATCTCACTGCAGCCCCGCATCACCGTACCGGAAGACATTGCTCATCGAGCCCGTTGTGCGATCGAGAGAATGTTAGCGGTCTAACAAGAAGAATTACTTTCGACTTTGTTAAAAAAGATCGGTTTTACCCGAGAATTAAACGCATTTAATGATGGGGAGGGAACAGTGACTCCCCCTAACCGTCACTGTGCTTGCGATGGGGGAGTACTATCTGGTTGGGGTAGTATCGTTTGGTCGAACCACAGTGGCAAGGGGGGTGAAAAACCTTATGAGCGTTCGGGTTTTTTGAGGATTCCTTATGAAAATCGGATCATTCGGATATGATGCGGAAATTGTCACCAGTCTATCCATCAGTTCGATGACTGTCGCCACCCCAAAAGGGCGCCCTGATGCGGGGGTCCTTATTTGTCACATGGTTTGGATGTGCACAGAATCGATGTGTGTCTGTTTCTCCGGAATCTCACTTTTCCTGTTTTTGAATAGGTGCACTTTTTCTTTCAATAAGTTTCCAGTAGGTTTCCTCACCAACACATTCCTTTGCGTTCCTGCACCACTGGATGCATGACTCGATATCATTGTAGACCACAAAGCCGCACCCGCTGCATTTCACAGAGATATCATTCGAGAATAATTCTACTTCCTCACCGCACTGCGGGCATTTCCTGATAGAAAGGGCAGGGGTTCTAAGGTTTGCGGCACCCGGGCAATGGTCAAGCATACAATATTCCTCCTTACGATGTCAGCTCATTTGCTAAAGAATTCATTGGCCGGATAATACGCTCATCATCAGTAGCAGGTGAATTAACAAACGGTGGAACGGGATACATTCCCATGTTCTCTGCCGGAAACGGTGCAAGGATTTCTTTGAGATCCACGTCGCTCAAAGGGGCTTTGGGAAGCCAGCGATCTTCATTCTCAGGTAAGAACATCGATGGCATAGGGAATAAAAAACGGTTCTAGAGTACACCCACTATACAAAGATGTAATATCGCCCATCACCAAGTAACCGGCAACTTATGGCAGAAAAACAACTTATCTCGACAATAAAATATGTAGCCGCAACAAAGCCGGCATTTTTCCTGTCAGAGATTATCCCCTACCTCAATGAGCCGTTGACGGTGAGCCAGCTGTTCACCCTTATATCGCCTGAACTTTCCGCTTTGGGACTCACGGCAAAAAAAAGTAAAGGGGATTTTGAGATTAATCGGATCCCTCCTGCACGGCCATACCTCATGAACCATCAGGAACTTGAACGGCAACAGGCTTTTTTTACAAAAAGAGCAGTGCCAGATTCACTTGCGCAAAGTATCGAACATTACATCACAAAAAAAGTTGGAAAGGACTGGAATGATCCGGTCATCATCGAACGCCTCCGCCGGGCAATTGTCTCCCAGAAAGACGATTACTGGAAACCCTCACATAAACGGTCATTACATTATATAAAGGGTTATAGCGTTCTCGGTTATCTCGCGTACCATTTCCCGGTATATTTTATCCAGACCGAATACCTGCTCCTGATGCTCGCACGTGACGGTCTCCTGAAAAAAAGCATGACCATTCTCGATATTGGAACCGGGCCGGGTGTTGTTCCGCTCGCAATTGCTGATTTTTATTCACGGCTGGATGATGCACAGGCAACCATTTATTCCCTGGAAAGATCAGAGGAGCATATCGAGGCATTTACCTATTTACGCGATGCATTCGTACCCAAGGGGGGCAGAGTATCCATCAAGTCTCCTTTTAAAACAGATATCAGATCATCAGACCTTGCCAGACTCCCGGAAAAAATTGATCTGATGATATTTTCCAACGTCCTGAATGAACTCCCTGATGCCACTATGGACATCAGGGCTGACATCGTCGCACAGATCTCGGAGCGACTCACTCCTGATGGTTCAATCCTTATTGTCGAACCCGCTGATGAGGAAAACGCGACCCGTATGCGGTCGCTCACCATTGCACTGCAAAAAACAGGTCTGTCTGTTTATAGTCCGTGTTCATTCATATGGGGATCAGCCTGCACTGCCCCCCGCTGCTGGAGTTTTGAGACTGCACCGGCGATCAAACTCTCCCGGTTGATGGAAACCCTTGCCCACTGCGAGGATTCATACCGGTATGTGAACACCGACATGAAGTATAGTTATGCAATCCTGCGCAAGGATGGAATGCGGAAGGAGAATTTTCGTTTGCCCGGCGGATCCAAATTCCTCAGGTTATCCAAACTGCACCTGCATGTCGGAAAACGGATCAACATTGCCGGTGCGAAAATGTCCGGGGAACTGGGTGATGCACGATCACATGTGTTCAAAATCTGTGACGGGACTGGGAAAACGCCGGTATATGCGGTGCTGCCTTCCTATCATATCACACCGGAAAATGACCTGATCACATCTTCACCGTATGGATCAATCCTTGAACTGCGTAATGTACTGGTGCGGTACAATAAGACGCATGATGCATATAATCTGCTGGTGAGCCGGAATACGAAGGTTGACCCGGTAGTCCCTAAAATTGAAAGTAGGTAAGAAATTACCTGAATCCTCTTCAAAAAAATCCCATTTTTTGGACTATCTCATGAAATAAAAACATCACCGTATAAAAATCAAGGGAATACAGTATACCGGCGATACATCTCCTGTTCCCCCCGTGATTTACAGAAGAGTTTTGTGCTTTGCTCACTAACGAATAAGAACAGGATTGGGTAATGTGGTATCCGAAAAAGGTGCTGAAGTGTCACTTTCAAAAGGCTGTGTCCTCTGCCATCAGGGTGCAAAGATGGTTCTCTTTGTTACGGGACGTTGCCACCGCTCCTGCTGGTACTGCCCGCTCTCCCGGGAACGAAAAGGTACTGATACCGTTTTTGCAAATGAGCACCCGGTCGATATCCCGTCCCAGATGATTGAGGAGGCGGAGAATATGAGCGCCCTCGGTACCGGAATCACCGGGGGAGAACCGCTCCTGTACCTTGACAGGGTCTGCGGATATTGCCGGCTGCTCAAGGATCATTTCGGTCCTGACCATCAGATACATCTGTATACTGGACAGGCTCCCGGTGATGAAGAACTGGAACAAATGAAAGGGCTCGTTGACGAAATCCGGCTTCACCCACCTCATGAATGCTGGAATAATATACTCGACACTGACTACATCCTATCGGCAAAGCGGGCAAAAGAAATGGGGTTTGACGTCGGTATCGAAGTACCTGCACTACCGGGTCTGAAAATGCTTGTACCTGCACTTCCGTATCTTGACTTTCTCAATATCAATGAACTTGAATGGGGAGAGACCAATGCCTACGAGATGCGGGAACGGAGGTATGAACTTGCCGATGAACTGCACAACGCAATTGAGGGGGCACAAGACTGGGCTGTAGAATTGTGCCGGCACGACAAGGTGCACTGGTGTTCATCTGCGTTCAAGGATTCGGTGCAGTTGCGGGAACGATTGAAGCGAATCGCAGAAAATACGGCCCGACCATTTGATGAAATTACCCCGGACGGGACGATTGTTTATGGGGTGCTTGAGCCTTTGCTCAACGAGAAAGGTGCATGCACGCAATTCTGCGAGAAGAAATTTGATCCGGGAAGTTTTGAGGTCTGTGGTGACCGTATCGAGATGGCGTGGTGGCTGCTTGAAAAAAATAATGAGGATCTGCCCGGGAAGAAATACGTTGTGGAACGCTATCCCAACAGTGGCATGGTTGTCGAGGTGACCCCGCTATGATCCTGCGCCCGCTTGTTGAGCCGCTCTATGAAAGATTCCTGAAAATGCAGTACCACCATGTACCCAACCATATCGCCATTATCCAGGATGGTAACCGGCGCTATGCAAAAAGCCTTGGTATCGATACGGCAAAAGGCCACCGGGCCGGGGCCGATAAGACTGAGGAGATGCTGGACTGGGCGCACGAACTCGGTATACGTCATATCACGCTCTATACGTTTTCAACGGAAAATTTCTTGCGGGAAAAAAAGGAAGTTGACCATCTCTTCGCCCTGTTCCGCGAAAAGTTCCTTTCAGTTCTACGTGACGAACGCGTGAAGCGATACAGGATCCGTGTCCAGATGGTGGGCGACAGGTCCCTCCTGCCCCCCGATCTTAAAGAGGCAGTCGAGCTTGCGGAAGAGGCGACAAAGGACAACACGGGATTTCATCTCAATATCGCCCTGGCCTACGGGGGAAGAAACGAGATCGTGCTCGCGGCCCGGGAGATACTTGCCGATGTCGAACACAAGAAAGTCCCGCCCGGGCGGATCGATGCCGCCATGGTAGAAGAACACATCCACGGGGGCAAAGGGATCCCGCCGGTCGACCTTATCATCAGGACAGGAAACGAGTACCGCACATCAAACTTTCTCCCGTGGCTTGCAAACGGACATGAGTCTACTGTATACTTCTGTGCTCCGTACTGGCCTCTGTTCAGGAAGATCGATCTCATGCGTGCTATCCGGATCTATGACCAGCGCATGTTGGCACAGGGTATCTAACATTTTTTAATCCTGTCACGAAAAGATCGCGTACTATATTTCTGCCCAGCGACAGATCAACAGTAAGGATGTCAGGAAAAAAAGAGAGCAGTACGCAGTGGCGCCAGACAACCGTGGTGATCAGGGGTGATATCCTTGAACAGGCACGCCAGCAGAAGATTGACATCAGCGAAGCGTGCAACCGGGCGCTTGCGGAGAGGCTGGGGATCGATTACCGCCAGCAGAAGATTCCGGAGGGGATCGTCACAGAACCGGTTATCATCGCCGCAAACGGAAAACGTGTTCTACCAGACCACGAACTGTCAAAACCAGGAACACTGGCGGTCCCGGCCATCATCAACGCAGATGATCCACAGGCCGCAAAAGCGATAAAGTCACGGCATCTCCCTAAAGAAAAAACCGCGGGAGAAATGCCAGGACCTGCTACTCTGCCGGCTCCTGTCCCGGAAAAAGAGTCCACAGTGCCCCGTTCGCCATCTCCCCCGACAGGAAAAGCAAAAAAACCTGTACCACCGCGAAAGAAAAAAGAAAATGCCGCAAAAAAATTCTTCGCATCCATGATCCTCCGTGAAGACAGCGAGACTGCACTCATAGCAAAAGACGATATGTACTATACGTTTGAACGCTGGTGCCGTGACCATCGGTTTCTTCCGGTCCCCGATAAGAAATCATTCTCGGTAACCCTGAAAAACCAGTTCGCCGTTACGGAGAAGATGGTGAACGGGACGCCGATGTGGGTTGGGGTGAGGGTAAAGTGAGAAATGAACTGATTTGGCAGATTCGAGAGAGATCCGGAATTTGGGGTATCTGATTTTTAAGAATTCAAATAAGAGAACAAGTATTTCAAAATCCCTTCTTCCGCCGTCAAAACATTACTTCCCAAACCTTCGTATCCGCGACTGGTAATCCCTTAAAACCCGCAGGAAATCCACCTTCCGCAGGTATTTCCAGTTCACGTCCGAGAAGAACAGTTCAGAATAGACCGACTGCCAGATGAGGAAATCAGTCAGGTGGTCACCTCCGCTCTTGATAACGACATCCGGGGTATACTTGAAGGTCAGGTAGGATTCAAGCATCTTCTCGTCTACATCTGACGGGCGGACACGGTCCTCGGCCATCTTCCGGATACAATCGGTGATCTCCTCCTTCCCGCTTTTCCCTATCGCGACAACGACATCCATCCCGCTGCCGGCAATCTCTTCCTTGTTCCCGATATGGAGAATAAGGCGGGCGATAGTGCTGATCTTCCGGATTTCGGGGAGGCAGGCTTTCATCGCACCGGGGTCGGGAGTGCTGATGTGGAACGTGATGCCGCGGATACCGTACTTCTCCTTATGGCGGGATTTCTCCACGTGTTTTGAAATCTCGCTGCACCACGATGTGATACCCACCAGGTTGCCAGGGGCATCCGTCATATCCTGCCCGCTGATCATGAAACATACATGCCCCGGCAACTCGGTTATCTGCTGTTTGAGCAGGAATTCGTAAAACCAGTAAATCATCGTACCCCAGAAACACCCGATAAAATTACGTTCATATTTTTTATCTTTTCATCTGTTTATAGCTTCATTGTTTATAGTTTATAGTAGTGCACAAATTTTTCCCACGGTGCATACCTGACCCAAATCAATAAAGTCGTCAGGAGCCTAAAAATAGTATAAGAGTACCACTATGCAGCCCTCCCTGCGGGAAGATTACCTGGAAGCCATCCAGCAGTTCTCAGAAAAAAATGCTCATTCTCCTCGCTACGCAGAGCTGGCCGTAACCCTCGGTGAACCGGAATCGGTGGTACGCACAGATATGGAAGACCTTGTTTCCAGCGGGGATGTCTCCCTTTTGCCCGATGGGGTGATTGTGCTTACCGGAAAAGGAAAACAGACCGGAGAGAGTGTCATAAAAAAACATGAAACCCTCCAGTGTTTTCTGTCAGAGATCCTCGGTATGGATACCAGCGCTGCCTCGGACGAAGCATGCACACTCGAACATGCCGTATCTGATGAAACCATTGACCGGTTGGGGCGGTTAATCGTGAAACGGGATGGCCTGCGGCAACGCCGTTGGGAAATGAGCGGAAAAGAGACGGGGGGCACATCATGTACCGCGGACGATAGTGACTGTACTTGTCCCAGTATTTCTGATTGTGCAGAAGGAGAAAAGGTCGTCATCCACTGTATCCATGGCAGGGGGTGTGCCAAACGCCTCCTTGATCTCGGCATGGTACCCGGGGAGCGTGCCACAATAAAACGAAAATTATCCGATGGTGCACTTGTCGTACAGGTCAAGGGGTGCGATGTCGCGTTAAGTCCCGAGATTGCGTCTGTAATCGGCGT
>Ga0326726_10000525_pt1 | contig 35549 bp, 27 predicted proteins | sample MHFenrmetagenome_2_FD_207603 | JGI IMG/M metagenome (GOLD analysis project Ga0326726, IMG submission 207603) | Lab enriched peat soil microbial communities from Michigan Hollow, Ithaca, NY, United States - MHF15MN | ecosystem: Environmental > Terrestrial > Soil > Wetlands > Peat | place: USA...
AGCCCAAGACCCATCGCGACGGCGCGCGGTCGTGCTACATCAAGGATCCGGACGGGAATACCATCCAGATCATTCATCACCCGCCGATCAGCGGGGCGTGAGGGCGGGCGCGTACATGCGCTCGCCGTACTCCTTGACCATCCGGCGGGCGCAGAAGCGGGGAGCGACCGTCCGGATGGCTTCTTTGACGACAGCCATCCAGCGCCGGGAAATCCCGTTGGGGTCCCGGTCGTAGTACGCCGGCACGACTTCTTCCTCCAGCAGCCGATACAGCGCGTTCGCGTCGGCCCAGTCGGCCGCATCGGGGTTGTCGGGTGATCCGCCATCGATCACCCAGCCGTTGTTGCCCGTGAAGCCTTCGGCCCACCAACCGTCCCCGATGCTCAGGTGCGGCACGCCGTTGACGGCGGCCTTCATGCCGCTGGTCCCGCTGGCTTCGTACGGTTTGCGCGGGGTGTTGAGCCACAGGTCGCAGCCCTGCACGAGGAAGTGCGCGACGTGCATGTCGTAGTCGTCGACAAACGCGACCCGTCCGGCGAACAGGGGATCGAGGGCGCGCCGGTAGACACGTTGAAGATTGTGCTTTCCGACGTCATCGGCCGGATGCGCCTTGCCGGCGAAGACGATCTGGACGGGCCTGCCGGCGCCGTTCAGAATGCGCGCGAGCCGCTCGGCGTCGGTGAAGACCAGGTCGGATCTCTTGTAGCCGGTGAAACGGCGCGCGAACCCGATCGTCAGCGCCGCGGGGTCGAGCAGCGTCCCCGCCGCGACGACACGTGGAATGCTGACGCGTTCTTCGGTCCACCGCTGCCGCGCCCGTTCGCGGACGAAGCCAAACAGATGCGCTCGCAGCGACTGCCGGACGGCCCAGAGATCGTCGTCCGGGATCGCGAGGATCGCGTCCCACAGCGCCGTGTCGTCCTGGCGTCCAAGCCAGCCGGCGCCGAGGTGCTCGTCGAAGAGCTCGACGAGCTCTGCCGCGACCCACGTAGGCAGATGCACGCCGTTCGTGACGTGCGAAATCGGCAGCTGGGCCTCTGACAGTCCGGGCCAGATCCCCGACCACATCTTTCGCGTAACGTCGCCATGAAGCTGGCTGACGGCGTTGATCTTGGCCGCCGATCGCATCGCCAGCGCCGTCATGTTGAACTGCACGCCGCCGCCGCTGTCGTGTGCGCCGAGCGCCAGGAACCGATCGCGATGCGGCCCGAGCGTGCCCCAGCAGCCGGCCAGATGCTTTTCGACCATGTGAAACGGGAACGCGTCGTGTCCCGCCGCCACCGGCGTGTGTGTCGTGAAGATCGTCGTTCGGCGTATCTCCTCGAGCGCGTCGTCGAAGCTGCGGCCGTGCTCGACGTAATCATGAATGCGCTGCAGCACGACGAAGGCGGCATGTCCTTCGTTGAGATGAAAGGCGCCGACGTTGACGCCCAGGCTCCGGAGCGCCCGCACGCCGCCGATGCCGAGCACAATTTCCTGTTGGATGCGCGTCTCGCGATCGCCGCCGTACAGCCGCGCCGACAGCTCGCGATCCCAGGGCGCGTTCTCTTCGAGGTCGGTATCGAGCAGGTACAGCGTGACACGTCCCATGCGGACCCGCCAGACGGCGACGAGCACCGATCGCTCGCCGAGCGGTACTGCGGTAATGCACTGCTTGCCGTCCGGCAGCATCGCGAGCTCGATGGGGGCGTCCGCCCAGTTCAGCCGCTCGTAGCTTTCCTCCTGCCAGCCTTCGGCCGACAGGTGCTGGTGGAAGTAGCCCTGCGGATACATGAAGCCGACGCCGATGAGCGGCACGCCGAGATCTCCGGCCTCCTTGCAGTGATCGCCGGCGAGCACGCCAAGACCGCCTGCGTAAATCGGCATCGACTGATGGAGCGCGAACTCGGCGGAGAAGTACGCCACCGATTGGCCGCTCAGCCGGGGAAACGTCCCGGTCCACCAGGTGTTTCGCGCCGATCGCGCGGCATCGAGCGCCTCGACCGCATGGTCGTAGAGGGAGAGAAACTCCGGATCAGCCGCGGCGCCCGTGAGCTTTTCCTGCGAGACCGACCACAGCATGCGAACCGGGTTGTGGGCCGTGCTCCGCCACAGCGCATAGTCAAGACGCCTGAAGACTGCCCGCGCTTCGTTCCAGCTCCACCACAGGTCGATGGCCAGTTCGTCGAGACGTTCAATTCTTGGCGGACGCTGTGGAAGGGATGCGTATCGGCTCATGAATGGTCTGGTGGAATCGATTGGAATCCAGGTGGAACCTGGGTCGACGGTGTCTCGGCACCCGTGACTTGCGCGAATCGGGCCAGGTCGATGTTGCCTCCGGAGACGACGGCTACTACCTTACCAGCACCCGCACGTCCGCTGAGCGCTGCAGCCACCGCGCATCCGGCGGCGCCCTCGGCGATGACGTGCGCGCGCTCCGCGGTCAGCCGGATCGCCCGGGCCACGTCGTCGAGCGTCACGACAATTGAGCCTCGAACGCCCCGTAAGAGCGGCCACATCGTCTCGAGCACCGATTTGCCGCCCGCGCCGTCGACGAACGACGCTCGCCAGTTCTCAAAGTATACCGGTCGTCCCGCCGCAAGCGATGCGTGGAGCGGTGCCGCGGTCTCGGGCTCGGCGCCGTAGACCGCGACATCCGGCTTGAGCGCCCGCAGCGCCGCAGCGAGCCCGGCGAGGAGACCGCCGCCGCCCACTGGCGCGACAATCGCATCCACGTCGGGCATGTCCTCGAGGATTTCAAGAGCAGCCGTGGCATTGCCGGCGATGAACCGATCGTCGTCGAACGGATGGACGAAATACCCGCGCATCCGCTCGGAGCCGTGGCGTATGACCGTTTGCCAGCACTCGTCATAGCTGGCCCTCACAATGGTCGCGCCGAGTCGGTTGATGGCGTCGATCTTGGTCTGCGGGGCAGTGTCCATCACCATCACGGAGCACGGTGTCGAGACCTGTCGTGCCGCGTAGGCCACACCCAGCGCGGCGTTGCCCGCACTGACCGTCCACACGCCGTCCGCGAGCTGCGCAGGCGTCAGCTGGCGGATGACGTTGAAGGCGCCGCGAATCTTGAACGATCCAATCGGCTGCAGCACCTCGAGCTTGAGATGAAGCTGAAGGTTCGGGACACCCGCGGGCATCTCCACACGGACGAGCGGCGTCCGGATCGCGCCGCCGTAGACGGCTGCGGCCGCCTCCCGAATCGCCTCGATGGCGATGGCTCGCGTGGCGTCGTTCATCCCCGTGAGGCTCTGAGCGACGACAGCTGTGCGGACACTGCATCGATGCGCGCCAGGATCTCTTCGTGGCGGGAAATGTCCGGTGTCGGCCGCTTGGCGAAGAACGCGATGTTGCCGCCGGGGTCCAGCACGGCGCGGTCGATCTCATCGAGCGACGCAAAGCCCTGCTTATGCGCGGCGACCTCGAGCTCCGCCACGGTCATGAGTTCTTTCTTGAGCCGCTCCATTCTGACCTTGCCTGCGTCGATGAGCACGTCGGGATCGCCTTCGATCAGGCGGTCGAGGCCTTCGTGATTGTAGAGGTACTTCACCACGAAGTGATTCAGCGCCAGCAGCGTCGCCGCACCGATGAGGCCGCCCGTCACGCTGTTGTCTTCGCCGATGATGGCGTTCTGCACCGTGTTCGACAGCGTCAGCAGGACGATGAGGTCGAACGGGTTGAGCTGCGCCAGTTCGCGTTTGCCCGCCAGCCGGAGACCGACCACGAGAAACGCGTACACCACGATCGGGCGAAGGACCTTTTCCGCGAGCGGAAGTCCGAGCACGAACATGTCGCTGAGGAACTTGGTGTGCATTCGGTCATGCTAACGGAAGCCGGATGTTTTTGGCGGTACAATTCCCCCTTCGCATGCGGTCTCTGGCGCTTGTGTGCGTCGTCGCGGGTTCGATGGCCGGCGCCAGAGGGGCGTGCGCGCAGGAACCGCCGCCGCCGATTCCCCGATACGTCATTGATCTTCACGCGACGGTCCCGATGTTTCCGAACGACCTTCAGCAGCTCGCGGACAGCCGCAGCGATCCTCACTTGACGCTCACGGAGCTTCCCGGCTGGGGCATTGGCGCCCAGGCAGGTGCCCATCTGTACCTGTTCACGTGGAAGGCACTGACCGTCGGCGTCGGAGGAGAAGTGATGGTGGCGCGCGCGACGAGCACGCCTGGGTCGTCGTCTTCGACGCTTCGTCCTGTCGGCGAGCGGCTCGTGTCGGCCTCGCCGCAACTGTCGTTCAACTTCGGCACCGGACACGGCTGGAGTTATCTGAGCGCCGGCCTCGGGCGATCGCAGTGGTTGCTCCACCCGACGTCGGAGTCTCCCGGCCCCGCCGACGCCGAGGTCCTGCCGACCTTCAACTATGGCGGCGGCGCGCGATGGTTCATCAAACAACATCTCGCGTTCAGCTTCGACGTCCGTGTCTACGAGGTTCAGCCTGGCAGCCCGTTCGGGACGAACCCGGGCAGCCCCCTCGCGCGCGCGCTGACGATCGGCGCCGGCGTTTCCGTCAGGTAGGTCATGCGACTCCTTCGCGTCCTCGGCAAGAGTGCAGCCGCGACCGTCGTCTTCTTTCTGGTCGCCGAGATCGGACTGCGAGCTCTGTATTTTGCCCGGAATTCGTTTGTCGCGTACGTGCCGCTGCCGTACGTCGTGGGGGACGACTACGGTCCGATTCCGCCATGGCTCGACAACCTGCTCATTCTGAAACCGGACGATGCGCTCATCTGGAAGAACCTGCCGAATGCCCGTCGCGCCTATGTCGACATCTTCACGCCGGTGTGGCAGGACAGCGATCGCATGGCGCTCCTGCGCCGCTTTGCGCCGTGGCTGCCTGCGGCGTTCCGGCGTAACCCGGTCTGGCGCATCTCTCTCAACGAGGATGGATTTCGCAGCGCGCCGATGGCGGCCGGCAAGCGGGCCGGCGTCCTTCGGATCGCCTGCATCGGTGATTCGTGGACGTTCGGCATGAACGTCAACCAGGATCAGACGTACCCGGCGCGGCTCGAAACGCTGCTCAAACAGCAGAGGCCCGCGTCGCAAGTCGAGGTCATGAACTTCGGTGTCCTTGGCTACTCGTCGTTCCAGGGTCTCGAGCTCCTCAAACGTCGAGTTCTCGATTTCCAGCCGGACGTCCTTGTCATCGGGTTCGGGATGAACGATTCCGATGTCGGCGGCTATCGCGACAAGGACGTCCTGAAGCCGGGCGAGGTGCACTGGCGGGATCGCGTCAAGGCCATCACAGGGCACAGCGAGTCGCTGGCTCTGCTGAAGTATTTTGCGCTGCTGCTGCGGTTCCATCCGCATTCGATCGGCGAGTTTCTCAAGGCGGACGCCAAGGCGGATGCCGGCAAGAACAACGACGCGGTGAACTACGACGAGATGGAGCCGTGGACGCGCGTGTCTCCGCGCGACTACGACAGGAATCTCCGCGAGATGGTGAGGCTCGGCCGCGGCCACGGCGCCCGGGCGGTACTGCTCGACAACGAGCTGTGGCCCGAGAGCCCTTATCGACCAGTGTTGCGGGCAATCTCGCGGGACGAGCAGGTGCCGCTCGTCGACAGCCTGCGGATCATTCAGGAGGAACGCGCGCGAATCGAACGGAACATGGAGGCCCGATTCCAGCTGGAACCGGCGCGAGCCGCCGCGCGAGTGGATGCCGCGCCGTCATCGCAGACGACACTGATTTTTCGCGTGTACGAGGGCGCCTATCCGGTCGCCCGGCAGTTGGGGATTGTCGGCAACCATCCGCAGGTCGGCAATTTCGTCCCGAACACGGTGGCCATGCGCGATGACGGAAGAGAAGGGGATGAGCGCGCGGGCGATCGCGTCTGGAGTTACCGTGCGGCACTTCCACCAGCGACGCGCATCAAGTACGTCTACACAAACAGCGGCGCAGCGGGGCGTTGGGAGGGTCTCGATCTGCCGCACGTGCGCGAACTGCAGGTGCCGACTTCAGCGGACGGACACCCGGTATATGTTCCGGTCGAAACGTTCGGGCGGATCTATATGCAGGCGGACAACTGGCACACGGATGCCGTCGGCTACGATCTCATCGCCCATGCAGTCGCGGATATCTTGAACGCACACTAGGGCGAGCCGCGCGTCCGGAACAGCAGAAAACCGGCGCCAGCGCAGCCGAAAGACACAATCGTCTGGCGACGTTCAGAATTGAAATCGGCAACGTGCCGTTCTGAAACATCGCGTTATGCGGAGGCGTGCATCACTGTTCACTCGGAACCGGCACCGCGTTTGCCACTGCGCCTTGCGCGCGAATTTTTCATGAAGATGAAGATACCGTCGAACCCACGCCTGCTGATCGTCGACGACGATGACGCGACGACCAAGACGTTTGCGCGCATCCTGACGCTCGAAGGGTTCGATGTTCGAACCGCTTCGACAGCCGAATCTGGTCTCCTTGAGATTCAGACCGGCCACCCCGATGCGGTGATCCTCGACTTGCGCATGCCGTATATCAATGGACTCGGGTTGCTCTACCGCATCCGCGCGTGCGAGCCCGGCCGTCAGACCCCAGTCGCCATCGTGACCGGTGACCAGTGCATCGACGACGCGGTGATCAACGAGCTTCATGATCTCGGCGCTGAGGTCAAGTTCAAGCCGCTCTGGATTGAGGACCTCGTCGACGTGGCCCGCTCCCTGGTGGGCTCCCGCCGCCGGTTGAATTAAGCCCGACCGCCCGCCTCCGGCGCTCAGGCCTCTCGACGGGTTAGAATACGTCGCGAGGACCCTTCATATGAGTGCGAGTAAGACGATCGCGATTTTCGGCGGATTGCTCACCGTCGTGACATTGGGTGTGTGGAGTGCGACGGTTTCGGCCACGGGCGCACAGGCCGCCAAGCCGCCGGTGGCGCACAAACAGGCGAACTTGCCGCCGCTCCCGTTCGGCCCACGCGACCCGCTGCCGAGGCCACCGCAGGTCGTGGCGGCCGTGTTTCGGTTCGCTGCCGAACATCCCGAAGTTCTGAACTACGTGCCGTGCTTCTGCGGTTGCGATCACATGGGCCACAAGGGCAACACCGATTGCTTCGTGAAGTCGCGGGCGGCTAACGGCGACGTCGTTCAATGGGAACCCCACGGCACGGAGTGCCAGGTCTGCATTGACGTCGGTCAGCAGGCGATGCAGATGTATTCGTCGGGCGCGTCAGTCCGTCAGATTCGGACGGCGATCGAGCAGAAATACGCCGGCCAGTACCAGAATCACACACCAACACCGCCGGCACCCGCGCCTGCGGGAACCAAGTAAGTCAAATCCGTTTCAAGACAGACAGCGCGGCCCGGTATCAACTGGGCCGCGCTCACGTCAGGCTGCCGGGCTGGGCACCAGCGAGATGAACGATCGCTGGGCGCGTGGCGGCGTGTTCACGCTCGGAGGCTCGGGCATGTCTCCCGTGTCGGGGCGCAGATACTGGTGCTGGTGAGGCTTGATCGTCGCCAGCAGTTCCTTTCGCGTCTTGATGTTCAGTTTGCGGCCCAGATGGATCTTCCCCATCCTGGCCATCAGCGCCTCCGGTAGCGCGTTCGCGAACATGAACATCGGCCACGTAAATCCAGGGCCGTTGAGCTTGCGGAGTTTCCACGCCCAGAGGGCGAGCGCGCCAACCCGCCATGCCGTGGGCGCCCACCAGCTCGCCTGACCCGGCCGCAGGTTCATCTTCCAGCACTTCATCATCAGCTGCCACTGCAGCGGCGTCAGCTCGCGCGTCTGCGACACGCCCTTCTTGTTCTCCATTCGCGTGTCGTGGAGCGGCGTGAAGATCGACGGGATGAAGAACGCGAACAGGCCGCGGCGCTCAACTTCGTAAATGAGGTCGATCGTGTCTCTCACGTCCTCGTCCGTTTCGCCCGGATTCCCGATGATGAGCGTCATCGCGGGGAACCAGTTGTGCTTGTTCATCACCTCGAGGCCGCGGACGAGCACGCTGGGCCATTCCTCAATCGGGAACGGCACGCCCTTGCTCGGCATGATCTGTTTCGCCATCCGTACCGACCCCGTCTCGAGTCCGACCAGCGGCACGAGCGCCTTGAACTTCGGATGGCTGGAGAGATACGGCAGGTGAATCGGGCTCTTGTCGATGCAGACCTCGGTGATCTGCTGAATCATGACCGGATCGACGACGGCAGGCGCGATGGTGGAGTGGCTGAGCACGTGTTGCTCGACGCCCGGCGTCTCGCAGACCGATTTGTACAGATCGACCAGCGCTTCCCGGTTCGGGAAATAGAACGGCGTGCTCGTATGCACCTGGCCCCAGATGAACATGTCCTCGGTGGCCAGCGAGATCTGCTTGTTGCCGTCGCGGACGTTCGCGCGGACGGCGTCCATCATCTTGTCCTTCGGCATGTCGATCTGGGGATTCAAGTCAGGCACGCAGAACTGGCAGCGGCGTCCGCAGCCAGTCGTCATCTCCACGACGCCGAACGTCGTCCGCTTGTCGGGGAACAGGATCTCGCTGCGATCCTTGGGATGCGCCACGTCCATCTGCTTCGGGAGGTCCTCACCGGCAAGCGCTCTGTCGAACAGCTTCTTGACGTCCGCCGACTCGCTTCGGCCCTCGACGACGCAGTCGACGCTCAGTTTTTCCCACGAGTTGGTCTGCGTAATCTGCCAGCCTCCCGATCCGCCGACGATGACCTTGAATCCCGTGCGGTGCGGGTTGGACTTGATCGCGTCGAACAGCTCCATCGCGTAGTGTGAGTTGATGGGCTGTTTTGACGATCCGAAGATCGAGGTATAGACGCCCGCGGCGAACGTGACCCCCAGCGGATTGTGCGTCGAGACCGCGACGATTCGAGTGTTGGGTCCGATGAACTTGTCGAGGTCGGCCGGATAGCAGCACGCGATGTCGCCGGCCGGATAGTGGCGAAGGAGCGACGCCTCGAGCACACGGACGCCGGCCGGCATGTACCGGGCGGATCCGTCGTTGTTGTATTCAACGTCGCGCCATTTCGGATACTTCTTGTTGAGGATGCCCTCCAGCCACATCGGCAGCGAAGCCATGCTCATCTGGATGAAGTAGCCGGCGTGGTCGATGATTTCGGTGAGAGGAGCGGTCAACACGATCCGGGCACCGCCTCCTGGCGCGCTGCCGGTCTCAGTGACCTGTGGCGTACGTGTCTGCATAAGCGTTCTTTGCCAGCTGGTTTTACTGGTTACAGCGACGATACCGTAATACTACGCGGCGGTAGAGGTCAACGTGAGGGGAACTGAACGGGTCAAACAGCGGAGCGAACGGGCAGCTTCAGACGCTCATGGTTCCGTCGTCCGAAGTTCCAACGTTCCAGAGTTCAATGTCCGGAACGCCGGACCTGGACTCTGGAACCGTGGAACTCTGGAACTCTGGAACCTGTTTAGTTCACCGCGAAACAGTAGAGCAGGCCGGCGCCTCCCGTGCTGACCAGGTTCTCCTGGCTGCAGCCACGGCTTGCGTGCGTGGAGTTCCACGAGCCGTTGCCGCCGCCCTGCTTGTCGGCGTGGCCGAGCTGCGCGGTGCCCATGCTGTTGCTCGTCCAGTTGTTGCACGTGTGGTCCATGCCATCGGTGTAGGCGCGGCCGTCCGGCTGCGATCCCGTCAGGATGTCGTGCTGGTTCGGCATGTCGCCGACGCCGTTGACGATGCCCTTCTTCTCGGTCAGCGACAGCTGCTTGCCGAAGATGACGCCCATGCGCGCGTCTTCAATCGAATCGCCGTGGATCTGCGCGACGCCGCGGCCGACGAGCGCGCCGTTCGCGTTGTACCACGGGCCGTTGCCGATGCGGTCGCGCGCGTTGACGGCGCCGGCACCCTGCGTGCTCAGGTAGGCGTGCCAGACGACGGGTGCGCCGCGGCCGGCGGCGGTCGCCAGCTGCGTGCAGTACGCGTCGGCGCCGGCGAGTCCACCGTAATTCGCGCCGTCGCCCTTCGGTACGCTCGTGATGAAGAAGGACATAGGCTGTGGCGGACCACCCCGGCCCGGCTGCTGCGCGAACACGAGGTACGACCCGGCCGCCAGCGCAATCGCCAGCGCCGTGATATGCGGAATCAGTTTCTTCATGAACGTTTCTCCTCGGCCGCGCATCTTATCACCTGTTCACGAAAGGTCCGCCTCTGCCGCTTCGCGGCTGCGGCGAGACAGCCTTCGCGCGGCTGCCGAGTGAGGGGCCTGCCTGGCCGTCGCTCGGTTGTTCGCTCGAGAGCGAAGGCTGGTGCGGAAGCGGGGATTTGAACCCCGACTGGATTGCTCCAACTAGCTCCTGAGGCTAGCGCGTCTGCCGTTCCGCCACTTCCGCAGCTGGTGGGGAATTCGGTCGCTGACCGAACAACAAGTATAACGCACCGTGCGAGAATGAACGGGTCCCTGACAGGAGACCATCATGGCTCGCCGCAAGTTCACCGTCATCTTCACCGTACTCGGCTTCGCGTTCGTCGTGTCTGTGGCCGGGTTCGTGCTGCTCTATCTGCTCGTGGGCCGCGAGCCGGCCGTTCCTTCGAACGCGACGCTCGTGCTGAAGGTCGGCGGCGATCTGGCCGAGGTCGCGCCGAGCAACGTGGTGGGCTACCTGCGGGGCGCCAACACACCTACCGTTCGGATGTATGTCGATAACCTGCGGAAAGCAAAGGCGGATGCGCGCGTGTCCGCTGTGTTGCTGAAGCCGACGGGGTTCGAATCGCCGTACTGGGGCAAGGTTCAGGAGCTTCGCGATGCGGTGCTCGACTTCAGAAAGTCGGGCAAGCCCGTGTATGCCTATCTCGAATACGGCGGCGACCGCGAGTACTACCTCGCGACGGCGGCCGATCGCGTCTTCCTCATGCCGTCGAGCCCCCTCGACCTGAAAGGCCTCGCGACGTATGCGGTTTTTCTCCGGGGCACGCTCGACAAGATCGGCGCGTATCCCGACATGCACCACATCGGCGACTACAAGACGGCGACGAACCAGCTGACTGAGAAGGGCTACACGCGAGCGCACAAGGAGATGGACGAGGCGCTCAATCGCGACCTGTACGAGCAGCTCGTGCGCGGCATCGCCGACGGACGCAGGAAGAACGACGCGGAGGTGCGCCGGCTGATCGACGAGGGGCCGTTTCTCCCGGAGGATGCCCTCCATGCGGGCCTCGTCGACGATGTGGCGTACGAGGATCAGGTCGAGGACAAGCTCCGTTCGCTGCCGGGCCGTGCGGGCAAGGGCGTTGCTCCCGCAGCGCCGGCCGAGCGTCTGAGAAAGATCGAGGGCGACGACTACGCCCGTGTGAGCGCATCCGCGTTCGGTCTGAATCGAGGGCCGCGTATCGGCGTGATTTACGCCACCGGCACGATCAACTCGGGCCGGAGCGGCTACGATCCCATCAACGGCGCCGTGGTCGGCGCCGACACGCTCATCGACTCGATCCGGCTCGCCCGACGCGACAGCTCGCTGCGTGCGATCGTCATTCGCATCGACAGCCCCGGCGGGTCCGCGACGGCGTCCGACGCGATCTGGCGCGAGCTCATGATCGCAAGAAACGATCGGGCCGATCGGCCGATCGTGGCGTCGATGTCCGACCTGGCGGCGTCGGGCGGGTATTACATCGCGCTGCCGGCCGAGGTCATCGTCGCCCAGCCGTCGACGCTGACGGGATCGATCGGGATCTTCGGCGGCAAGATCGTGACCGGCGGCGTGTACGAAAAGCTGGGCGCGAACATCGGATCGACGAGCATCGGTCGGCACGCCGAGATCGATTCACCGGTGCGGCCGTTCAACGCGGAGGAGCTCCGGAAGCTGCAGGAACAACTGCAGGCGTTCTACGATCAGTTCGTCGAGAAGGTCGCCGCGTCGCGTCACACCTCGCCTGAGAAGATCGATCAGGTCGCGCAGGGGCGTGTGTGGACCGGGCGGCAGGCGAAGCAGAACGGCCTGGTCGATGTGCTCGGCGGCCTGGATGCGGCCGTCGCCATCGCGAAGCAACGCGCCAAGCTTGCGGCCGACAGCGAAGTGGAACTCGTGGTCTATCCGCCGCGCAAGAGCTTTTACGAAATCGTCTCGGATCAGCTCAATGGCTCGGGCGACCAGGCGGCAGTCAGCACCTGGCTTGCGGCGAACCTGTCGAAGGGCGAACGGGAAGCGCTACGGGTGATGCGAGGACCGTTGACGATGTTTCGCCGCGGAGAGCCGCTCGCCCTGATGCCGATGTCCTTCTTGCGGTGATCAGTGGTCGGTAAGCTCACCGGCCTCCGATCACCGGCCACCGTCTAGCTGACCGCCTTCTGCAGCTGCTCGCGGTTGACCTCGATTTTCATCCGCTGCTTCGCCTTCAGCATGTAGGCGCCGAAGAACCGGTTGCGGCGATCGGTGAGCAGCTCCTCCCGGAACTTGTCTCTGGCCAGCGCGTAGTCGGACGGCGTGACTTCCTGCTTCTCGACGAGCTTGATGACGGCCGTGCCGTTGTCCACGGCGATCGGATCGCTTGTCGAGCCCACGGACATCTTGAATGCGGCTTCTTCGACGGCCGGTGCAACGCCCAGGTCGGGGATGGGCGCGTCGCGCGCGATGAGCTCGGTGGTCTTTGCCTCGACGCCGGCGGCCTTGGCCGCCTTGTCGAAGTCGGGCGAGGCCTTCAGTTTCGCCGCGACCTCGGCCGCCTTCTGGCGGCTCAGATCGCGTGCCTTCTGCTTGATCACCTCGTCGCGCACGCGCTCCTTCACTTCGTCGAGCTTCGGCACGTAGGGATCCTGCTTCCCCGCGGGAGTGATAAACGCGAAGCCGCGCGAGGCGCGCAACGCCGCTGATACCTCACCGGTCTTCAACTCGAAGGCGCGCGACGCCGCCTCGGGCGACGGGCCCAGCCCGAGAATCGGTTCGTCCCGCGCGAAGAAGCCGGACTCCTGAACCGTCAGTCCCTGCGCCTTTGCGACCTTGTCGAGATCGGCAGGCTTGCTGATCTGTTTCTCGAGAGTGGCCGACAGCTCCGCGGCCTGCGACTGGGCCCGTTCGTACGACAGCTGATCCGTGAGCTGTTGCCGGAGCTCGGCGAACGGGCGCGTCGTCCCGGGTTTCTTGTCGGTGAGCTTGATGATGTGGTACCCGAACTGCGTTTTCACCACGTCGCTGATCTGGCCAGGCTGCAGCGTGAACGCGACCGCGTCGAACTCCGGCACCATCTTGCCGTGCCCGAAGTAATCGAGGTCGCCTCCGTTCTTCGCGTTCGAGTCGTCTTCCGAGTATTTCTTCGCCAGCTCGCCGAAATCCGCGCCACCTTTGGCCTGCTTCAGGATGTCGTCGATCCTGGCTTTCACCGCCGCGTCGTCCTTGCCTTCGGTCTTGAGCAGGATGTGACTGGCGCGGATCTGTTCGGGCGTCGAGTACTGCTCGATGTTGTCGTCGTACGCGCGTTTGACGTCCGCCTCCGGCACGACGATCTTCGCGCGCAGGGCGTCGACGTCGATCAGCAGGAACCGGATCTTGCGCTTCTCGGGGATCTTGAAGTCGTTCTTGTGCGCCTCGAAGTGCGCCGCGATCTCCGGGTCCGTCGCCGCGACCTGCGACCGAAATTTGTCGGCCGTGAAGCTCACGACGGCCAGCTTCACCTTGTCGTTGCGGCGGCGATACTCCTGCTCGAGCTCTTTGTCCGGAACCGATAGCCAGTCGGTGAGTGACGCGCGCAGCTTCTCGACCGTCAGGCTGCGGCGGATGCCGTCCTCGAACTCAGGCGGCGAGAGCGGCGGAGTCTGCATCCGGAGGAGCTGCTGATAGCGCTGTTCGCCGATGAAGTGGCCGTTGTCCTGAAATGCCGGAATCGCAAAGATGCGCTGCCGCACCTCTTCGTCACTCACCTCGATGCCGAGCCGCCGGGCTTCGGCCAGCGAGGCCTGCTCGTCGACCATCTGCTGGAGGATCTGCTGTTCGATGCCCAGCTGCTTGAGCAGCTGCTCGCTCATGTTGCCGCCGTACGCGGATCGGTACGCCCGCAGCTGAGCCTGATACGTGCGGCGGAATTCCCCCGAGGTGATCGCGTGGCCTTCGACGCTGGCGATGGTTTCGCCGGATGTCGCGTCCGCGCCAGAGCCGCGCAGGAAGTCGGGGATGTAGAAAATGATGAACGCCAGCACCACCAGCACGAGGCTCCACTGGAGCCACGCCTTGTGCCGGCGCATACGATCAAGCATTGTCATCGGAGCACCTTCGGAAACCCTGATGGTACGACAGGAACTTCGGCAGTAGCAAGCTAGAGGGCGCCGCGCGTGTGGTATATTTGCTGTGGATAGAACGACTTACCTTGAGCCGAGCCACCAGCGTGCCCAGTTCACGACGAGCGCTTTACCAGGCGGCTGGGTCATCGAGAAAACGCGGATCGAAGTTGCGGCGCGCGCGGGATCTGACCCTGACCGCGTCCGGCCTCGATCTGGCGGGACGACTGCGGACATTCCAGCGCGTCCTCCGTTCGCGTGTCGAGCGACGCGATGCGCTCGTCGACTTCGTCCGCGCGGTGAACGAGACACTTGAGCCTGCAGATATCGCCGACATCATCGTGGAACACGCCGCCCAGTGGGTGCCCGCGCGCGACTGGGCCCTGCTCTCATCCGACTTGTCGGGCCAGCTGTCGGTGCTGTCGGGCCGCGGGGTGACCGATGAGAACGAACCGGCCATGCGCGCCGTCGCGAACTGGGTGATGCAGCACGGCGAGGAGTTTGTCACCGACGATCTCCGCGTCGACGCCCGCGCACGCGGCGAGTCGGTGGGCGCCCTGCTCGCGTTTCCCCTCGTCGGACGCGGCCATCGCGTTGGCGCGTTGATCGGGTTCGATCGCGCGCCGGCCTCGCATAAGCCGCGGCTTTCGCCGAGCATGCAGCGCGCCGTGCGCACGCTCCTCGAGCCGGTGTCGATGGCGCTCGACAACGCCCTGGCCCTCAAGCGCGCGGAGGCGCTGTCGGTCACCGACGATCTGACGCACTTGTATAACTCACGCTACTTGAACCAGGTGCTGCGCCGGGAAACCAAACGGGCATCGCGCAGCGGCCGTCCACTGTCCCTGCTGTTCATCGACCTGGACGGCTTCAAGGGCGTCAACGACACGCATGGACATCTGTTCGGCAGCCGTGCGCTCGTGGAGGCGGCGGGGCTGATCCGCACGAGCGCGCGCGAAACGGACATCCCGGCCCGGTTCGGGGGCGATGAGTTTGCCGTCGTTCTGCCGGATACCGGGGGGGAAGGGGCGTTCGCGGTCGGGGAGCGTATTCGCGATCGGGTCGCCGCTCATCGCTTCCTGGCGAGTGACGGGCTGGACGTCCACCTGACGGCCTCCGTGGGTGTCGCGACGCTTCCCGATGCCGCAGCGTCGGCGGATGAGCTGGTGGCGGCCGCCGACAAAGCGATGTACCGAGTCAAAGATTCTGGAAAGAACGGTATTCTGGCCGCGCCACCTCCAACCGATAACTGACGCGTGTTCAGTAGTCCACCCTGTCCGGCGTGTAGCCGGATGTGCACGGAACGGCACGAGCCACTGATCACCAACCGATCTCGACAGGAGTTCTCTTGAGCCTTCGTTCGATGCTGTCGCTGTTTTCGAGTGACCTGGCCATTGACCTGGGCACTGCCAATACCTGCGTCTACGCGCGCGGGAAGGGCATTGTCGTCAACGAGCCGTCAATCGTCGCAATCAACAAGGTCAACGGCCGCGTCGAGGCCGTCGGCAAGGACGCCAAGGATATGCTCGGCCGGACGCCCGGCAACATCGTGGCGATCAAGCCGATGAAGGACGGCGTCATCGCCGACTTCGAAGTCACCGAGAAGATGCTGACCTACTTCATCAAGAAGGCGCACAACCGGAACGTCTGGGTGCGTCCACGGATCGTGATCGGCGTTCCGTCGGAGATCACGCAGGTCGAGAAGCGCGCCGTCAAGGACAGCGCGTACCGGGCGAAGGCCAGCGAAGTGCATCTGGTCGAGGAAGCCATGGCCGCGGCCATCGGGGCGGGCATGCCCATCACCGAGCCCTCCGGCAACATGATCGTCGACATCGGGGGCGGCACCACCGACATCGCCGTCATCTCGCTGGCGGGCATCGTGTACAGCAAGGCGGTGCGCGTGGCCGGCAACGAGATGGACGAAGCCATCATTCAGTACATCAAGAAGACGTACAACCTGCTCATCGGCGAACGCACGGCCGAGCAGATCAAGATCGAGATCGGTTCGGCGTTCCCGCTCGAAGAGCGCATGACGATGGAGATCAAAGGGCGGCATCTTATTGAAGGTGTCCCGAAGACCATCACCGTGAGCGACGAGGAGATCCGTGAAGCGCTCGCCGAAACCGTCAACGTGATCGTGGACGCCGTGCGCGTCGCGCTCGAGCGCACCCCGCCGGAGCTCTCGGCTGACATCGTCGATCGCGGCATCGTGCTGACGGGCGGCGGGTCGATGCTCAAGAACCTCGACAAGCGGCTGCGCGAGGAAACGGGACTTCCCCTCGCGATGGCCGAAGATCCGCTGTCGTCGGTCGTGCTGGGTGCCGGGAAGATGCTCTCGGACTTCAACCTGCTCAGGAAGATTTCGATCGACTAACTGGTACGGCACTAGTGGCCATCCTCGACGTTCGACAGCGATCCGGCTATCTGTTCCTCGCAGTGATGCTCGGTCACGTCATTCTCATTTCTGCGCAGGTCAATTCCCGAAGCGGCGTGCCCGTCCTCGAATCGGTGACCTTCGGGCTGTTTGCCGAGGTGCAGCGCGGCAGTTCGTCCGGCGTCTCCGGGTTCCGGAACGTATGGAACCACTACATCAGCCTGCGCCACGTCGATGCGGAAAACGCCAGCCTCAGGCGCGAGCTCGACGAGGTGAAGATTCAATTCCAGGAACGCCGCGCGCTTGCCGATCGTGCCCGGGGCCTCCAGGCGCTCCTCGAGCTTCGGGATCGCTCGAATCTGCAGACGACGGCCGCCGAGATCATCGCGTCGAGCCCGTCGCCCGATTTCCGCACGGTGACGATAGACAAGGGCACGCTGTATGGCCTGCAGCCCGACATGGCCGTCATCGCGCCGGGCGGCGTGGTCGGCCGCGTCGTCATTCCCACCGCGCGGTCGGCGAAAGTGCAGCTGCTCAGCGATCGCAACGCCGCCGTCGGCGCGCTCATCGAACGATCCCGTGCGCAGGGCGTGGCCATGGGCGGCGGCGACCAGCGCCTGAGACTCGAGTACGTGTCGGAGACGGCGGACGTTGTCGTCGGCGACCTGGTCGTCACCTCCGGCATCGATGGCATTTTCCCGAAGGGATTCACCATCGGATCGGTCGACGTCGTCGAGAAGTCAGGTCCGTCATACAAGCGCATCACCATCAGGCCGGCGGTCGATTTTTCGTCGCTGGAAGAGGTCCTGGTCGTCCTGACGCCGACCCCCATTCACCAGGCCGAGGGGGGCCACGAGTGAAGGCGGCCGGGATCCTGCTGGCGATTGCGCTCGCCCTCGTGCTCCAGACAACGATTGACCGCTACGTGGCAGGCGGAACCGTGGCCGTTAACTTCGTACTGGTCGTCGTGGTGTACGTCGCGTTGACGTCCGGCTCGGTCGCTGGACTGCTGACGGGAACGGTTGCTGGACTGATTCAGGACTCGCTGGGCACGGGGCTCATCGGCGTCGGGGGGCTGGCAAAGTCTATTGTCGGCTTCGTGGCCGGCATCATCGGGACGCAGTTCATCGTCTCTCAGCCGCTGCCAAGGTTTCTTGTGTTCTTCGTGGCCACGGTTGTGCACCAGGCGATCACGATTGGCCTGGCCGTTGTGCTGGGCCAGCGGTCGTTCGGCACGCCGTACGCCGCTGTCGCCGGGCAAGCGCTGGGAAATGCCGTCGTCGGCGTGGCGGCCTTTCAGCTGGCCGAGCTGCTGCCGGGTGCGGTGGAGCGTCGGCGGATGGGAAAAAGCAGGCTCCGCCGGTGAAAGTCCTGTCCTGCTGGATTGCAGAATGGCAGTATTGCAGTATTGCAGTAGGGATCTAACGAGGTGTCATGGTTGAAGATCGCCGTAAAGCCACCATCCGGCTGAATGCGCTGCAGTTCGTCATCGCGGCGTTGTTTTCGCTGCTGGCCGTGAGCTTCTGGACGCTGCAGGTGGTGCAGCACGCGAAGTTCGAGGAACTCGCCGAAAACAACCATCAGCGCACGCTCGCCCTGCGGGCGCCGCGGGGCCTCGTGTTCGATCGTGATGGCCGGGTCATGGTCGAGAACCGGCACTCGTACAGCATCTCGATCGTGCGCGAGCACACCAAGGATCTCAACCGGACCGTCCGAGTGTTGGCCGCCGTGCTGGGCCTCGACGAAGCCGGCGTGCGCAGCATCGTCGACCGGCATCGCAAGGAGCCCACCTATCGGCCGATCACGATCATCCAGGACGCGTCGTTGGCCCAGGTGGCGGCCGTCACGGCCCGCCGTCTCGACTTCGAGTTGCCCGATGTCGTCGTCGAGCAGGTGCCGACCCGCCGGTATCCGGAGACGATGGGCGCGCATCTGTTCGGGTACGTCGGCGAGGTCAGCGACGCCCAGGTGGCCGATAACAGCTCGCTCAAGAGCGGCGACATCACCGGCCAGTCAGGCCTGGAGAAGATCTACAACGCGTACCTCATGGGCGAAGACGGCGCCAGGCGCGTGGTCGTCAACAGCGTCGGACGCGAAATCAGAACACTCGAAGAGGATCCGCCGACCGAGGGGAAACGGCTTCAGTTGACGGTCGACTTCGACGTGCAGAAAGCGATCGAAGACGGGTTTGATTCGATTGGCCTGAATGGCGCAGCCGTCGTGCTCGACCCGACCGACGGCGCCGTACTGGGTTTCACCAGCCGGCCCGCCTACGATCCGAACGCGTTTGCCTCGGGCATCGACCGCGCCGCGTGGGCCGCGCTCAACACCGATCGCGATCGCCCGCTCAACGATCGCGCCATTCAGGGCCGCTACTCTCCGGGATCGACGTTCAAGATGGCGGTGGCGCTCGCCGGCCTGGAAGAAGGCATCATCACGCCCGACTTCCACGTCAACTGTCCCGGCCACGCGAACTTCTATGGGCGCGACTTCAAATGCTGGCGCTTCAGCAGGGGCGGTCACGGATCAGTCGACATGCGCCGCGCCATCAAAGAATCATGCGATGTGTACTTCTACACGGTCGCGAACATGGTTGGCGTCGACAAGATCAACAAGTGGGCGACGGCGCTCGGGATGGGCGTGTTGAGCGGCATCGATCTGCCGAACGAGGCGCAGGGCCTGGTGCCGTCCACCGAGTGGAAGCGCCAGCGCATGCACGAGAAATGGTACGCAGGCGAGACGATCTCGGTCGGCATCGGCCAGGGCCAGGTGACCACGACGCCAGTGTCAATGGCCGTCTACATGGCAACGCTCGCCAATGGCGGAACGCGCGTCACACCGCACCTGCTCAAGGCCATCGATGACGGCAGTGGGTGGAAGCCCGTGCCGGCGCCGCCGCCCCAGAGCAAGACCGACATCAACGCCGACCACCTGCGCGTGATCAAGGAGGGCATGTGGATGGCGGTGAACGAGCCGCACGGGACCGGCGGCAGCGCGGCGATTCCGGGGCACGACGTCGCTGGCAAGACGGGCACCGCGCAGGTGATTTCCAACCAGGGCAAAGCGGCGGCCGGCAAGACGGACCGGGACCTCCGGGACAACGGCTGGTTCGTCTTCTTCGCTCCGCGCGACAACCCGCAGATCGCGGGTGTGGTCTTCCTCGAGCACGGAGTCCACGGCGGCAATGCGGCCATGGTGGTGCATCACATCCTCGACACGTTCTTCGCGAAGAAGGACGGCAAGCCGCTGCCGCCCAAGCCCAAGCTCACCCCCGATCTCAACCCCTCGATGGGATAATGACGAGATGACCGTCTGATGTTCGAACGGCGCCTGTATTACCACATCGACTGGGCACTCGTCGCCGCCATGTTCGCGCTCTGCGGGCTCGGCGTCGTGATGATCTACAGCACGACGTCCGATCCGACTCGCGGTACGTCGCATCTGTGGGTGACGCAGCTGTACGCCATCGGTCTCGGGATCGTCGCGATGGTCGTCACGTTGTCGCTTGACTACCGGACCTTCACGGACAAGTCCCACTTCATCTACATCGCCCTGCTCGTCGTGCTCGTGTACGTCATGTTCTTCGGTATGGTGCAGATGGGCGCGCGCAGGTGGATTCCCCTGAAGGCGTTCAACCTTCAGCCGTCGGAGTTCGCCAAGATCGGCGTCGCGCTCGTGCTGGCCAAGTTCTATGGGGAGAATCGCGGAGCGCCCCAGACGAGCGACCTCGCCATCGGCGCCGCGCTCACGCTGCTGCCCCTCGCGCTCATCGCCAAGGAGCCGGATCTCGGCACGGCGGTGACGCTGATTCCCGTGTTCGTCGCGATTGCATATCTTGCCGGGATGCGGATGCGCATCCTCGGCATCGTGTTGCTCGCGATCGTTCTGGCGGCCCCGGTCGCCTGGACGTTCGTGCTCAGGCCGTATCAGAAATCCCGCATCTCCACGTTTCTCGATCCGTCGCAGGATGCGAAAGGCGCCGGCTACCAGCAGATTCAGGCGCGCATCACGGTCGGGTCGGGAGGGCTTTCAGGAAAGGGCTTCAGAAAGGGGACGCAAGGCCAGTTGCGGTTTCTCCCCGTGGCCCACAACGACTTCATTTTCTCGGTGCTGGCCGAGGAACAGGGATTTGCCGGCGTCCTGGTGGCGCTTGGCCTCTATTTATTCGTGATCCTGCGCGCGCTCGAGGCGGCCCGGCTGGCCAAGGATCGCCTCGGCTCGTACCTCGTCCTCGGCGTGCTTGCCAGCTTCAGCTTCCAGGTGATCTACAACATCACCATGTCGGCCGGACTCGCGCCCGTCAAGGGACTCACGCTGCCGCTCATGAGTTACGGCGGGTCGTCGATGATCGCGACGCTCGCGGGTTTCGGCCTCGTACTCAACGTGCGCATGCGCAGGTTCACGAACTAACGAGGGCGGGAGGGCAGGAAAGGCAGCATGCCTTCCCGCCCTTCCTGCCTCAGGGAGTTTGTGATGACCAAGGAGATGATCATCTCCTCCAACGGCCACGAGACCATGGTGGCCATTCTCGAAGAGGACCTCGCCGCAGAAATATTCGTCGAGCGCGAACGCCAGCGCGGCGTGGTCGGCAACGTGTACAAGGGCCGGGTCTCGAAGGTCCTTCCCGGCATGCAGTGCTCGTTCATCGACCTCGGGCTCGAGCGGGACGGCTTCCTGTATGTCGCCGACGTCGTCGACGCCATGGCGGAGTTCGACAAGCTCGACTCAGACGACGACGAAGGGCCGGGCAAGGCGGAGGGCAGCAGAGGAGAACGGCGCCAGCCGAAAATCGAAGAACTGCTCAAGGAGGGCCAGGAGATCCTGGTCGAAGTCGTCAAGGAGCCGCTCGGCACCAAGGGCGCGCGCCTGACGTCGCACGTCACGATGGCCGGCCGGTTTCTGGTGTTCATGCCGACCGTCGACCACATCGGCGTCTCGCGAAAAATTGAATCGCGCGAGGAGCGCGGACGGCTTCGGGGTATCGTGCGCGAGTTCCGCGAGCAGCGCGGGTTCACTGCCGGCGTCATCATCCGGACCGCCGCCGCCGGACGCAGCAAGGAAGACATCCTCACGGACCTGGAGTCGTTTCACAAGACCTGGCTCGATATCCGCCAGAACATGGACACGAAACGGGCGCCGGCCGTCGTGTACCGCGAGCAGAGTCTCGTCGGCAAGCTGCTGCGCGACCTGCTCACCGACGAGTTTCAGACGATCCGGATCGATAACGAGCAGGAGTACAACCGCGTCCTCGAACTGGTGCGGCGGATCATGCCGAACCTGGCCCCGCGGGTGAAGTTGTACACGAAGCCGTACCCGATCTTCGAGGAGTACGGCGTTCAAACCGAGATCGAGAACGCTCTCAAGAGCAAGGTCTGGCTGAAGTCGGGCGGCTCGATTGTCATCAATCAGACCGAAGCGCTCGTGGCGATTGACGTCAATACGGGCCGCTACGTGGGCAAGAAGTCCAGCGGCCGGCTTGAAGACACGATCGTCAAGACGAACCTCGAGGCCGCCAAGGAGATCGTGCGGCAGCTGCGCCTGCGCGATCTTGGCGGCATCGTCGTGCTCGACTTCATCGACATGGAGGAGAAGAAGAACCGGCAGAAGGTGTTTCAGGCAGTCGAGCAGGAACTCCGGAAGGATCGGTCGCCGTCCAAAGCGCTCCAGGTCTCGGACTTCGGGCTTGTGATCATCACGCGCAAACGCGTCAAGCAGAGCCTCGAACGCACGCTGACGGAACCGTGCCCGTACTGCTCGGGCAGCGGCGTCATCAAGTCGAGCTCGACGATCTGTTACGAAATCCTGAACGAAGTGAGAAAGATCAGCTCCGATCTGAACGGCCACCGCCTGCTGCTGCGTGTGAATCCGGAGATCGCGCGCGCGTTCAAGGAAGAAGAGAGCGCCGTGTTACGCGACCTCCGGCAGTCCACCGGCCGCGACGTGACGATCAAGCCCGATGTCCGGCTCCATCACGAGCAGTTCGACGTCATGGCGGTGTGAATTGCAGCCTGCAGCTACGCGGGAAGGCGGCAGTTCACTTTCGCAGAATTGAGATGTCGCCGCTGAAGGTCCGCACGCTGAGCGACGCGCTGCCGTCGCCGAACGTGGCCTGCATCGCGCCGCCCCTCGGTCCACGGCCCCGCCGCTGCACCACGCCGTTCGAGTTCGTGCCGCCGACGGTGAGTGGAAACTCAGAGCGGACCGATCCGCTGAAGCTCGTGGCGCTCAGCTCGAATCCCGTGCCAGGCGTGAGCGTGAAGCGGACGCTGCCTGAGTGCGAGTTGACTTCGTAGCGACCGTTCCTGGCGAGCGAGCCACCGTACTCGATAGCGCCGCTGATCGATCGGACGTTCAGACGCTCGCAGCTCGTGTCGCGCAGCAGGACGTCTCCACTCACCGTGCTGAGGTCCAGCGCGCGTGCCTTCAGGCCATTGGCACGGACATTCCCGCTGATGCTCTGCGCCGACGCGTCGCTGTCCATGGAGACACCCGCGAGGTCGATGTCGCCGGAGACCGTCTTCGCGTACTCGACGCGAGGCGTGTTCGACGTGACCACGTTGCCGCTGATGCTCTGTGCGCGCACGGCGCCCTTCACGCCGGTCACCCTGACGTTGCCCGATACCGACCGCAGCTCGACGGACGCGCCCTCCGGCACGACAACCGTATAGTCCACGGACACGTAGTCGTCACGAAAGAGCCTGTCGGGAAAACCCGGACGGCGGTACTCGGTGCGGACGTCCACTCGGCCCGCGTGCTCCTCGGCGACCACCTCCACGCGGCTGAGCTCGGCGCGGTCGCCGCGAGTGCGCTTGACTGCGTCGATTGACACCTCGTCGCCGGCACCCGCCGTGACGGTGATCTGGCCGGCCACGTTCTGAATCGACACCCGCCCGTCGCGTCCGATTCGGTACTTGTGCGAGAACGTGTCTGACTGCTCCGGACCGCGGCGTCCCTGGTAGAGCTCCCGCGCTTCGGCCATGGCACGCCGATACGCCTGCTGGCCGGCACGCCGGGCCTCGGCGATGGATTGGGCGCCGGCCGGTGCCGCGGCGCCGAACGCCAGCAGCGCGGCAGAGACGAAGGCAAGTCTGATACGCATGAATTAGGTGCCCTTCTGCTTGAGACCGGTGACAAGCCGGGCGGCGCCCGACTCGTTGCCCTTCCGCATCTCGTTGATCAGCGCCACGGTGTCCTGCAGGAGCGCGATCTTGGTCTTGAAGTTCTCGAGCAGGCTCAGCTGCGCCGGCTCGTTGCCGGGCTGCGACTTGAGCGCCGCGCGGCTCTCGCTGATGGCCTGATCGACGACGGCAAGATTCTTTTCGAGCGTCGACGCCGTCTGGGGATCGAGCGTTCCTTTTTCGGCGCTGGCGATCCGTTCGAGGCCGGCAATGGCCTTCTGATAGTGCTGCTCGGCCTGCAGCAGCTCTGCTTCGATCGCCTTCGCGTCGGGCGCCGGCGCTGACGTCGTCAGGTCGGCCGCCGGCGGCTGCTGCCAGACGCCGGCCAGTTTCAGTCCGGCGAACGTCGCCAACACCAGAACGGCCGCAGCTGCGAGCCACGGCCACCGCGGCATGCGGGGCCCGTTGTGCTCGCTCCGAATCGTCCGTTCGATGCGTGCCCAGGCCGCGGGCGGCGGTTCGGCGGGCTTGAGCGTGGATACTGCCGATACGACCGACCGAAGCCCAGCCACGAGTTCCCGGCAGTCGGTGCAGCTCGTCAGATGTGCGTCCACGACCGCGCGCTCCGTCGCCGCAAGCGCGTCGTCGACGTAGTCGTCCAGCGTGACGCCGTCGGGATGGATGGGTGTCATGCGAGCACCGATCGGAGCTTCAGACGCGCTTTGAACACCTGCGATTTCGATGTGCCCTCGGCGATGCCGAGCATCTGCGCGATCTCCCGGTGCTCGTACCCTTCGACGTCGTGAAGCACGAAGGCCTCGCGGCATCCGCGGGGCAGCTGGCGAATCGCCCGTTCCAGGTCGATCCGCTCAACTGGCGAGTCGTGCGAGGCACCGGGCGCTGTCGCACCATCTCTGTCCAGGCTGTCGGTCGACTTGTCCATTTTCACCTGCCGGCTTCGCACGAAATCGAGACAGTGGTTGATCGCCAGCCTGTAGAGCCACGTGCCGACCGTTGAATCGCCCTTGAACCCATGAATCTTCCGGTGCGCCTGCAGAAAGATCTCCTGCAGCAGATCCTCGCCCGTCTCCGTTGAACCGCTCATCCGGCACGTCAGCGAGAAGATGCGTGGTGCGTGTTGCCGGTAAAGCTCCCCGAACGCGTCGACATCGCCGGCCTGGCAGCGGGCAACCAGATCCGCGGCATTCCCGTCGGGCCTGTTCACCGTCAGTTTGTTAGACGGGAGCGAAGGCGTCTGGCGTTGCTTCACGCAAGCACAGACGAATCTAGAGGTTCCGGGGGTTCCAGAGGTTCCAGAGGTTCTAGGTTCGCGTCTGCCATCGGACGCGGCTGAAGTCCAGCACCCTGCTTCCGGACACGGCAACGCCCTCAGCAGCAAGCAGCGCACGCTTGAGGCTCTCGCGTCCGCCGTACTTCCCGATGCGCCCGCCGGCCGCGATGACCCGGTGGCAGGGAACGTCCGGGCGGTTGCAGCCTCTCATGATGTTTCCAACCGCCCGTCCGGCACGCGGCGCGCCCGCCATTGCGGCGACGTCTCCGTACGTCGCCACGCGGCCCGGCGGGATGCGCCGCACGGTCGAGAGAACGCGCGACGTGAAAGTCGACCGCGTCTTCAGTGGAGGTCCACCTGCTGGCGGCCGTACGGCGTATAGGGTTCCGGCCCCGTGCCGACGACCTCGAGGGACAGCCGATCGCCGTCGACGCGGACGATCACAAAGTGGTGCGGGTTGTCCTCGACTCGCGGCCCGGGTTTGAGCAGGTGCTCGACCTGCACGTTCTGCGACGTGTGGGCCGACAGATACGGCTGGAGATCGGGCTCGCCCCGGTACGTGTATGTCGGAGCGCCGCCACCACCACTCACGAGGTGATCCATGCGATACGTCCGTCCGCGGTCGTCATAGCGCTCGACGAAGTGGTCGATCAGGTGATCGTGACCGGTGATCGTCATGCGTACGTGGTGCTTGTGAAACAACGGCAGATATACCTCGCGGATGTCCTGAGAAGCCGGCTCGAGGATGTCGCCCCCATGCTGACCCGAGTCAAACGGCGGGTGGTGAAAGACCGCAAAGACGTGGCGGTACCGCCTGCGATTCAGCCCTTCGAGCTGGCTGGTTACCCATTCGAGCTGCCTGGCATCGGCCGCGATATTGGAATCGAGCATCAGAAAAAAGGAGTTCCCGTAGGCGAACGCGTACGTCGGATAGCCGGCCAGCCGGCGCGGCGATCCGTCCGGGGGCATCAGCTTCGACATCGCGGTGAGCGTGTTTCGCAGCCCGTGCTCGCGCTCGGGGTCGCCGGCCGGACGCGCCGTGGTGTCGTGGTTGCCGACCGCAAAGAAGAAGGGCAGCCCCGCATCACGTGTCAGCCGCTCGACAAGCGGTACGTAACTCACATTCCACATCGTCCCGTTCGGACCGTACAACACCGCGTCGCCGGACGAGATCACAAACCGGATCGGGAACCGGGTCGAGGCCAGCCGGCTGGCTGCCTTGAGCATCGCATCGACCACGAGGCCGTGCTCCAGTTGCAGCATCCGCCCGTCCTCGGCAGGCTCTCCAGACCGAGACGGTCCCGCCGAGCGTGTATCGCCGTATGCGATGAACGAAAACCGCGTGATCCGCGAGGTCGTGTCTTCAGGTGGAAGCGGCCGCGCAGGTGCCGCAATCGGCCGTACTTCCACATCGTCGGGCTGGGACTGCTGCGCGCGCAGCGTGGCCAGCGCGCCCGCCGCTGCAAGCGTGGCGGCAATGAGTGCGACCTTTCGCATTGGGGGATTCTAAGCCGCCGGGCGCGTCACAGCAGCGTCAATGGGTCGATGTCGTAGTCGGCTGGCTTCAGCGGGGCGGAGACTGACGACGGCAAATCCCGGGCGGCATCGGCCTCCCACAGGTTGACTTCGTAAGGCAGGTCGATCTTGGTGCCCGCGCGATCGAACAGGACGCGAACGTGCGGTCGATACGGGTCCGGCGCGTGGACCTCGATCACGACGGCCACCTCGCCGGTATTGAGGCGCACCAGAGTCCCCGTCGGATAGATCCCGAGCAGCTGCACGAATCTCCGGACGAGGTTCTGATCGAACTGCTGTCCGTCGTTGCGTTTCAGCACTTCCAGAATGCGGTCGGTCGGAAACGATTGCTGATATGCGCGGTGCGAACGCATGGCGTCGTAGACGTCGGCGATGCCGCACAGCATCGTGCCCACGTTGAGCTTTGGCCGCGAGACGCCGTGCGGGTACCCCGAGCCGTCGAGCCGCAGGTGGTGTTCGAAGGCGACAATCGGCGCGAGCGCCGGGATTTCCGGCGTGCCGCGAAGAATTTCGGCGCCATCGACCACGTGGCGCTTCATGATGACGAACTCGTCGTCGGTCAGTTTGTCGGGCTTGTTCAGCACTTCGAGCGGCGTCCGGACCTTGCCGATGTCGTGCATCAGCGCCGCCAGGCCGAACTCGCGCAGGAGCGCGCCGTCGATCCCCATGCCCGCCGCCTGGCCCATCGTCAGGATCGAGACGTTCACCATGTGCGTGAACGTGTAGTTGTCGTAGTTCTTGAGTGTCGTGAGCGCGAGAAGCGCGGTGCGGTTTTCGGCGACGGCCTGCGCCAGGCCGTCGATCATCGTCCGGGCCACGGTGGCGTCGGGTTTGCCCTCGGTTTGCGCGCTATCCCAGACGTCCTCGGCCACGCCCACGGAGCTGCTGTAGAGACGCCTGATCGTCGCCATGTCCTGGAGGTTGCCTTCGACGCGCTGATCGACGGCGACGCGCCCGACGCGGATGTGAGCGAGCGTGGGGAACTCGAATGGCTCTTCGAGGTTATCGCGGCGCTCGAGCGTATTGACGCTCTGAATGAGATCGGCGATCTCCTCCGGAGTGACGCCGCGATCGATTGAAATCCGTTCGATGCCCACGTGCTGCAGACGTCGCACCAGGGTGCCGAGCGCGTCGGCCTTCGCGACCGGCGTGTCGTCCACGATCACCTCGTCGCCGACGATGCCGATGACCGTCGTCCGCTCCAGGCCATGCAGGAGCTGGATCGCGGCGGACAGCGAGGCCAGATTGCGTGTGATGATCGGGTGGCCCGGCGTGTAGAGCTGCGACGATCGCATCGCCGCCGCAAAACGCCGGAGCAGTTCGTCGGCGAGCTGAAAGCGTGGCGTCGCCGTCATTGCCGGACCTCCCCTTGTTCGGGCAGCGCTTGCGTCAGCTGCGTGCGCGCAGCGGACCGTGTCCCGCGCGGACCGAGCGCGGCCGCCTCTTCGAGCGCGATTCGCGCCTCCGGCGTGCCGATGCGCGCGAGTGCCAGCGCGGCTGCGCTCCGAAGCGACGCGGTCCGTCGCGGTGCCCACCACTCGCCCTTGTAGAGGGCTTCCTTGAGAGGGGCGACCGCCTCCGGATCCTTGAGCGTGCCGAGCGACTCCACCGCGTGAAGATACGTCGACGTCAGGCGCCGGTGGTCGATGTGCCGCAGCATGTACGCGAAGAGCGGTGTCGCGCGTTCGTCGCGGACCAGACTGGCTGCCTGCATGATCGCGTCGCGCGACTGCGGAGTGCCGCGCTGCAGCGCCTGTCCCAGGACCTGAAAGGCGCGAGTCGTCCCGATGTTGACGATGGCCCGGACGGCCTCGCGCTGCACGCGGGGTTCGCTGTCGTTCAGGAGCTCCGTCAGGTCCGGCAGCGCCTCGGTGCCGCCGAACTCCCGCAGCAGGAGAATCGCGGTCCTGCGCACGGCGGCGTTCGGCGAGTTCTTGAGGCGTTCGGCCGTCCGGCGCCCGACGGCGCCGAACCCCACGAGAATGGCCGTCAGGCGTTCGCGCGTCCGTACGCGATCTTCGGCCGAGAGCGCTTCGGCCAGCGGCCGGACCAGCACTTCGCCGAGGGACACACACATGTCTTTCACCCGGCCGAACTGTGTCTCGTCGATGGTGCCGAGGTGCGACACGACGTGGCGCATCATCGGCCCCGCGACGAGCATGTCGATGGAGGTCAGCGCGGCCTGCCGCCTGCCCTTCGACCCATCCCCGGTGGATTCACGCACGATGACGGCCAGCAGCTGTGCGGCGGCTTCGAAGTCGCCGACGAGCAGCAAGTCCTCGAGCATGCCGATGACGGTCGGGGTGAGCGCGGCCCATTTCTTGTCGTCGGCTTCGATGTTCAGCAGATCGAGCAGGAGCGTGAGGTCGAGCGTGCGCAGTGCGCTCGTCGCCACCGTGCTGATCCACCCGGACAAACGCTCGGGCGGGTCGTCACTCGAGTGCTCGACGTCAATGGCACGGGTCCGTGCGAATGACAGCTGCCGCGCGTACTCCTGTGACACATAGGGCTTGTCCGAGTACGACGTCAGCAGCTTCTGAGCCACGCCGTTCCAGATGGTTTCAAATCCCGCCGTGCTGCCGAGTGGTGAGGCGGCGACCTCGGTTTGCGCCATGGTCACCAGCCGCTCGCGTTCCTCGGTGTCGCGAACCAGCGTCTGAAATGCCTGCGCGAGCCGATCCGTGGCCCCGCCGTCGTCGATGACGTTCCGCGACACGAACTTCGCGATCGTTCGATCGGACATGCGGCTCACGACCGCCGCGATCAGCTGCGGGTCATCCTCTTCCTGGTTGCTGCGCTCTGAAATCAGCGCCATCAGCGCGTCCGGCGACAGGGCACCCAGGGCGGTCGCCATGTTGCGGAGCGTGGAATCGAGCTCGTCCGGCTTGTTCTTCGAGACGACGCTGACGATGTCCCGGAGCATCCGCATCAACGCCGCCGCCTTGATCGACACGTTGCCGGAGGCCGACGAACGGCTTTCGATCGTCGTCATCAGCTCGCTGAGCCGCTCGGCGTCGCCTGTAATGGCGAGCAACTCACGAACACCCTCCTCGTCGAGCTCGAACGACGTGCCTTCCAGGCAGTTCTTGATGATCTGGTCCCACGTGGCGGTCGCGCTGGGACTGCGCTCACGGAGCACCTGCGCGTAGTCGATCTCGCGCAGGTCGATGTGTCGCCCGGCCAGCATCGTCCAGGCGCGAGAGATGCCTCCCTCGCCGCGCACCGACTCCGGCGATCGGCCGATCAGGAGCAGGAACGTCCGCCAGGCATCGACGTCGCCGCCCGGATGGATGACGATTTCGCCGACGAGATGATCGTGGAGAAGCGCCGCCAGTTCGACCAGCGACTGATCCGGCCGCGCGGGCGGGCGGCCATCGACGAGGACGGTCTCCGGAAGAACGGTCAACTTCAGCGGCCGATCAAGGACTTCGGCGGACGTGGAGTGCACGATTCGTCCGAGCGTGGCCGCGATCGCCGGATGCGCGGCGGGATACAGCAGCACGGCGCGCGCCGCGGCCTTGCAGGCGCGCGCGAACTCGATCAGCCTGGCCGTGTCCGCCGGCGCGAGCGGTTCAGTATCCATCAGCCCCGACATGCAATCGTCCCGTTCGTGTGTCTCACAAATACGTCAGCGGGTCGATGCCCAGCGGCTCGGGATCGATCGCCTCGACGACGGCTCGGGGATGATCGCCGCGGTTGTCCCGTTCCCACGTATTGGTCAGCAGCGGCTCCTCGAGCATCTCGCCCTTCGAATCCGAAATAATCTTCACCTGCGGCCGGAACGGATCGTTCGGATGTTCGGCGGTCACTACCGCGAGTTCGTCAGTGTTGAGACGCACGAGGTTGCCCACCGGGAACAGCCCCATCAGGTTGACGAAGCGCTTCAACAGCACCTGGTTGAACGCGGGGTTGCCCTGTTCGCCCATGATGTTGCGGATGCGATCGGTCGCCAGTCCTTTGCGATACGGCCGCGTGCTGCGCAGCGCGTCGAAGACGTCCGCGATGCTCACAATCATCGTGCACAGATTGAGCTTCCGGCTGCCGATTTTTTCCGGATACCCGCTGAGATCCTGCTTCAGGTGGTGCTCGAACGCCACGATCGGCGCGAGCGCCGGCATTTCCGGAGTCCGGCGAAGGATGTGCGCGCCGTCGACGACGTGGCGCTTCATGACGTCGAATTCTTCCCTGGTCAGCTTGTCGGGCTTGTTGAGCACCTCGAGGGGCGTGTTGACCTTGCCGATGTCGTGCATCAGCGCCGCGAACCCGAACTCCCGCAGCAGCGTGCCGTCGAGATTGAGCGCGCGGGCCTGCGCCATGGCCAGCGCCGACACGTTCACCATGTGGGTGAAGGTGTAGTTGTCGTACTTTTTCAGGGCCGTCAGCGCCATCAGCGACGTCCGGTCCTGCGTGACGAGGCGGGCGAGGCCGTCGATGATCTTGCGGGCCGCTCCGGGATCGGGCTGGTCGCCGGCCTTGGCGGCCTGCCACAGCGTTTCTGCCGTCTCAACGGCCGTGCTGTACACGCGTTGAGCGGCGGCAATGCCGGCCTGGTCGCCGCTGACTTCCTCGACGACGACGCGTCCGACGGCGATGTTGCGGATCCCTCGAACGACGAGACGCTCGGCCACCGGCAACGGCGACTTCCGGTCAGTGAGCACGCCGACGAGGCTCCGGACTTCTTCCCTCGCCAGGCCCCGCGACAGCGTGATCTTCTCGACGCCCTGCTCGCGCAGGTCGCGAGCGAAGCCGACGAGCGATGCCGCGCCCTTCGGCAGCCTGGCGGCGTCCACGACGACTTCGTCGCCGATGAAGGCGATGACGATCGAGGAGGCCGACTGCAGCCCGTCGGTGGCTGCCGCGGTGAACGCGTCGATTCCGCGCTGCACGAGCGGATGATTCGGCGCGTACAACTCCGTCCCGCGCAGGGCGGCTGCCAGTCGTCGGACGAGTTCTTCGGCTTTTTTCTGTTCCATCCCGCTCGTTCTTCGAGCGCTATCGCCGTTTCGCCGCGACGATCTTCTTCAACCCGCGATCGCCCGTCTTTGCGGCATCGTCCAGGGCCGCCGCGGCCTTCTCTCCGCCAATCGTCACCATCGCATCCACGGACTTTTCCTTGATCGTCCGGAGCTTCTTTCCGCCAAACCACCGTCGCAGGCGCGCCAGACCGGCGAGCGTCGGCACGGCCTGGTCGCTGCCCACGATCGCGAGTGCGCCGATCGTTTCGAGCACCACGTCGTGATCGCTGCCGAGCGGTTCGCTTTCCGCGACGATGCGCGCCAGCATCGGGACGACGCGCGGGTCGCGATCCACGACAAGCGCGTCGACAACCGCGCGGCGGGTCGAGCCGGTGGCCGCCCGCAGCACGGTCTGGATGGCGCGGGCCGCCGATGGGTCGTCCACCTTGCCAAGGGCGGCAACGGCGGCCTGCGTGACGCGCGGGTCGCTCTTCCGGAGCAGCGGTTGCAGCAGCGGGACGACGTCAGCCGACCCGATGATGCCGAGGAGGGTCGCGCCGGCACGCTGGACGAACCACCGCGAGTCGCCGATCAGGGGCGCGAGGCGTGAGATCGCCGGTTTCCCGAACCCGACGATGGTCTCCGAGGCGCGGGTCGACGCGACGCCCTCGTTTTCCACGCCCACCATGGGCCGCAGTGCCTCGATGCTGGACGGGCCGACGATTGCGATGATGGATCGGACGGTCTTCCAGGCGTCCTCGTCGATGTCGCCGATGATGGAGGCTGTTTCCCGCATGGCGATCGACTCGCCCAGCTGGTCGAGGGCCTGCCGGCAGGCATCCCGTCCGATGGCGGTCTTCGCCGTCGCACGGGCGGCCAGGGCCTGGGTCACCTGCTGGGTATCGTCGTAAGCGCCGGCCATCAACAGGTCTTCGGAGAGCGCCTCCATGTCGCGGGCAATTTCCGTCGCGCGTGTGCCGTCCTCTTCGATGGTGAGCAGGTCGATCAGCAGCTGAACCGACAGGCCGCGGACGTTCTCCTGGCCGAGGCTGGCCAGCCATTCCGTGATTTCCGGCGGCAGGTCGGCGACGGCCATGCGCTCGGCGCGCCCGCCGACGCCGTCGAGGGCCGCGCGATACGTTTCGGACACGAACGGCTTGTCGTTGTACGACACGAGCAGCTCTTCCATCGACGACCAGAGCGTTTGAAACTGGCCAGCCTTGCCGAAGTCGGTTTCGCTCAGCAGGCTCCGCGTCAGCGTCATGACCCGGCGGCGGCGATCCTCGTCGGGCGCAATCGTGTTGAAGATCGTCGCGAGCCGATCGGAGGCCTGTCCTTCGAGCGCCAGTGCCGTCGCCAGCAGCTGCGCCACTTTCGCATCGTCGAACGCCGCGCCCAGCCCCTTGACGATGGAGAGCGCGGACTTGGGATCCTCTTCGGTCTGCAGCACCTGCATCACGACGTGCGGATCCAGCTGGAGCGAGGCGGTCGCCAGATTGCCCATCACCTCGGGGACGCGGTCCGGAGACATCACGGAGACGATTCCTGCGAGGTGGCGGTACGCGGCGAGGACGGTCGCGGCTTGAGACGTGATCATCGGCGACCCGTCCATCGCGCACTTCGGTGCGACGACAGCGGCGGCCAGCGCTCCGATGTCGCTCGGGCTTCCCGCGATCGCGAGCAGCCGTTGCTGCGAGAGTTCGTCGAACACCGCCGTCTGGCCGCCGGCGATCGACGTGACGATTGACTGCCACAATTGGTCGCGCTTCGCAGGCTCGGGCACGTCGCCTTCGTCGCGCGCGAGGACCTTCTGGTAGTCGATTTGCTCGAGCACGAGCGAGGGCTGGGACTCGGCCGCCCAGATGACCGCCGGTCCGCCGCGCCGGCGGCGCTCGGCGGGCTCGAGCGACAGCACGCGGAGCAGTGCGTGCACCGCGTCCGGCGGCACGTCGCCGATGAACGTGATCCGCAGCAGGTCGCGATCGTGCAGGAGCGCCGCGGCCTCGGCGATGCTGCTCTGCGAGGCATCCGCCGGCGTGCTTTCCACCATCAGCGTTTCAGGCGTGATGCCGATGGAGAAGATGGCGCCAAGCGTCGACTGTCGGATCGCGTCTGACAACCGTGAAACCGAGGCGGCGACGGTCGGGTGTTCCGGTGGATACAACGTCCAGTTGCGCGCGGCCGCGAGCAGAGCACGCGCGAGTTGCAGCAGGCCCCGGGCCAGTTCCGGAGAAAGCTGAGACGCCTGGGACATGGATTCTCGCAGTATACTGCCCGCGCGAATGCGCGCGGTCGACATCATCGCGAGAAAGCGCGACGGCAGCGCGCTGACGCGGGAAGAGATCGGAAATTTCGTCACCGGTGTGACGGACGGCACGTGGCCCGATTACCAGGCGTCGGCGCTGCTGATGGCGATCGTGCTGCGAGGCATGACCCCCGAGGAAACCGCGTGGCTGACGGACGCGATGGTTGACTCCGGCATCCGCGTCGATCTCTCGAGCATTCCCGGCATCAAGGTCGACAAGCACAGCACCGGCGGCGTGGGCGACAAGACGTCGCTCATCCTCGCCCCGATCGCCGCGGCTTGCGGTGTGCCGATCCCGATGATGTCCGGCCGCGGGCTCGGGCACACCGGCGGAACGCTCGACAAGCTGGAATCCATCCCGGGATTTCGGGTCGGGCTTTCGCTCGACGAGCTGAAAGCCGCGCTGATGAAGACCGGTTGCGGCCTGATCGGCCAGACCGATCAGATCGCGCCCGCCGACAAGAAGCTGTACGCCCTCCGCGATGTGACCGCGACCGTCGAAAGCATCCCGCTCATCAGCGCGTCGATCATGAGCAAGAAGATCGCCGAGGGCATCGGCGCGCTCGTCATGGACGTCAAGACGGGAAGCGGCGCGTTCATGAAGACCGAAGGCGACTCGCGAAAGCTGGCGGAGTCGCTCGTCTCGATCGGCAACGCCTCCGGGGTCAAGACCGTGGCGCTCATCACCGACATGGACAAGCCCCTCGGGCGTGCGGTGGGCAACGCGAACGAGGTGGCCGAATGCATTGAGGTGCTGAAAGGCGGCGGGCCCGCTGATCTGCTCGAAGTCACGCTCGCGTTGACCGCCCGCGTCCTTGTGTTTGGCGAAGTGGCGACGGACCTTGCCGACGCGGACCGCCGGGCGCGCGGCGCCATCCGCTCCGGTGCGGGCCTCGAGCGATTTCGCCGGATTATCGAGGGTCAAGGCGGAAACCCCCGCGTCGTCGACGATGTGTCGCTGCTGCCGCACGTGGACGGCCGGCACATGGTCACCGCGACGCGCGACGGGTACGTCAGCCGGATCGACGCCGAGCTGGTCGGACGGGCTTCCGGCGCGCTCGGGGCAGGCCGCGATCGCGTCGTGGATCCGGTGGATCACGCCGTCGGGATCATGGTGCTGGCCAGGCCTGGCGATCCGGTCAAACGAGGCGATCCGATCTTCGAGCTGCAGTATCGCGATCGCGGCCGGCTGGAGCCGGCGCTCTCGCTCGCGGCGCGTGCCGTGGTCATCGACGATTCGCCGCCGCGCCCGCGCCCCCTCATCGTTTCCGAGGTGCAGTAAATGATCGGACTGATCCAGCCCGTCTTCGGCGCCGTCGTCATCCTTGCGATCGCCTACGCCTTCTCGACGAACCGCGCGGCGATTCGCTGGTCCACGGTCGGTTGGGGGCTGGGATTACAAATCGTCTTCGCGCTGATCGTCCTCAAGACGTCCGTCGGGCAGCGGGTCTTTTCAACGCTCGGCGCTTACATCACGAAACTGCTCGGGTTTGCCGGCGTCGGATCTGCCTTCGTGTTCGGGGCCCTTGGTGATTCGTCCGTGTGGAGCCGCGTGATGGTCGGTGCTCTCGGGCCCGACGGCGCGCAGTCGGCCAGCATCTTTGCGTTCCAGGTGCTGCCGACCATCATTTTCATCGCGGCGCTGTTCGCGATCCTCTATTACTTCGGCGTCATGCAATTCGTCGTCCGCATCTTTGCAGTCCTGATGCACCGGGTGATGAAGGCGAGCGGCGCCGAGTCGCTGAATGTCGCGGCGAGCATTTTCATGGGGCAGACCGAAGCGCCACTGACCATCCGCCCGTATCTGCCGGAAATGACG
>Ga0326726_10000526_pt1 | contig 35542 bp, 37 predicted proteins | sample MHFenrmetagenome_2_FD_207603 | JGI IMG/M metagenome (GOLD analysis project Ga0326726, IMG submission 207603) | Lab enriched peat soil microbial communities from Michigan Hollow, Ithaca, NY, United States - MHF15MN | ecosystem: Environmental > Terrestrial > Soil > Wetlands > Peat | place: USA...
AGGAATCCGAACAGGGCCAGGCTGGGAATGGTTTGAATGATGTTGGCGCCGCCCAGCACCGGTTTGCTTAACAGCGGCCAGCGCGTGATCAGGATGCCGAGCGGGATTCCGACGAGCACCGCCAGGGCGATAGAGGCTCCGACCAGCCAGAGGTGTTCGGCGGTGAGCTCAAGAACTTCGGTGTGGTTCTGAAGGATGAATTGCACCACATTCATGATTGACCTCTGCGTACTTTGAAAACCTTTGGTTTGCCCCTCCGAGGGCAGGATGCCCTCGGGACAGCCGGCGGGACGCCGGCGCTACTTTGATGGTTCATCGTTATCCTGGCTTACGGGCGAGACTTCAGTTTTGAACGCATCCACGTAGGCGGCGACCATGGGGTCGGTGGAGTGTAGAAATTCGTCGGGCGCGAGTGTGGCCACCAATTGGCCAGCCTCCATGAGCGCTACACGGGTGCCGAGAAGAAGGGCTTCGCGCAGATCATGGGTGACGAAGACCACTGTCTTTCCCAGGCGCTGCTGCAGGGCCAGGAATTCGCGTTGCAGTTCGGCGCGGGTAATGGGGTCGAGCGCGCCGAAAGGCTCGTCCATCAGGAGAAACGACGGGTCGGCGGCCAGGGCGCGGGCCACGCCGACTCTCTGCCGTTGTCCGCCCGACAATTCGCGCGGGTAGCGCGATGCCAGTTGAGGCTCAAGGCCCACCAACTGAAGCAGCTCCGTCACCCGGCCCTGAATGCGATCGGCCGGCCAGCCTTCGATCTGCGGAACTACTCCGATGTTACGAGCAACCGTGAAATGCGGGAAGAGGCCGACTTCCTGGATGACGTATCCGATCATGCGGCGCAGGCGAATTACGTCCCATTGGTCGAGGGAGCGGCCGTCAACGTAGATGGCGCCCGCGCTTTGCGTGAGCAGGCGATTAATGAGCTTCAGCGTGGTGGTCTTGCCGGAGCCGCTGCGGCCCAGGAGCACCAGGGTTTCGCCGCGTTGCACTTCCAGAGTGAAATCGCGAAGCAGAGTGCTTCCGTTATTCAGGCGGTACCCGACATTGCGGAATTCGATGGCCGGGCCGGCGTTGGGAGAACTGTTCATGCTGCTTTCTCGCGACCGTTTGAATTCGCTACTGTGAGGGCGAGACGCCCTCACGACAGCCGGCTGAGCCTGCCCTGAGCGCAGTCGAAGGGCCGGCGCTACGAAAACCGAAGCTAAGACACTTCGTATGCTTTATCTGGCAGGCCGGTGATGCGAATGCCGGAGTGGCCTTTGTGGCGAATGTTGAGGCCAATCAGGAGCGCGGTGATCTGTTCCAGGATGCGCGCATTTTCCAGCTTTCCGCCGTCAATGGCGCGGACGCCGGGAATTTTTGCCGCCAGCGTTCTTACCATCTTCGAGGCGTCGGCATCGTCGCTGCAGACTATGACGTCGCAGTCGATGGGAGTGTCGCCATTCAGGACTTCCGCAGAAGTGTTGTGAAAGGCGGCCACAACGGAAACTCCCGCAGGCACGAGTTCGGCGGTTTGCTGCGCCGCGGAACCTTGCCAGACGCCAAGCGTGCGGCTGGCGCGGCCACCCACGCTGGCGGCAAGGGGCACAGTGGCGTCAACCACGATGCTGCCCTCCGGGATCGCCGGCTTGATTTGCTTGAGTAGAGCAGCGTGGCCTTCAAAAGGAATGGTCAGCACCAGCAGATCGGCAGCAGCGCAGGCAACGCTGTTTTCTTCGCCTGAGATTTTCGCTTTGCTGCCGACCGCAGCCCTGATTTTCGCTGCAGCTTCGCGAGCGCGCCCCGCGTCCCGTGAGCCGATGACCACGCTCTCGCCGGCGCGGGCCCAGCGCAGGGCGAGTCCAAAGCCTTCCGGACCGGTGCCGCCGAGGACAGCGATGACGCCGGGCATAGCTATGCTGACTCCATCAGGCGAACTCCGGCTCAAGCGCTTCTTCGATCGCGACCTGGTCAGGCGGCACTTTGAGGCTGATCCGCGTATAGACGGTGTTTCGCTCGGCTGGAATCCGTCCGGCCTCAAGAATCAGTGACTGGAATTCCTCGCCGCTCGTGTATTGTCCCGCCGTGGCTCCGGCTTCGCGCGAGATGTTCTCTTCCATCAATGTGCCGCCGTAATCGTTGGCACCGGCATGCAGGCAAAGCTGCGACAGGTGCCGGTTCAGCTTTACCCAGGACACCTGAATATTGTTGATGGCTCCCGCCAACATGACTCGTGCCAGGGCGTGAATCTTCAGGTGCTCGGCCAGGGTGGGACCGGGCCGCGCGATTCCCTGATGAAAGAGCAGCGTGTTCTGATGGACAAAGCCGAGCGGGACAAACTCGGTAAAACCTCCAGTCTGCTGTTGGATATCGCGGAGAAGCTCGAGCTGATTGACCCAGTGAGTCGGGGTTTCGACGTGTCCGTACATCAGCGTGGATGTGCTGCGAATGCCGCACTGGTGGGCGGTGCGCACTACCTGCTTCCACTGTTCGGTGGAGAGCTTATTGCGTGAGAGCACGAAGCGGACGTCGTCGTCGAGGATCTCCGCAGCGGTTCCCGGAAGGGTGTCGAGGCCGTTGTCGCGCAGCATCTTCAGGTAATCAGGCAGCGGCATGCCGGTGAGTTCGACGCCGTAAACGATCTCCATGGGGGAGAAGGCGTGAATGTGCATGTTGGGCACGGCCGCTTTGATCGCCCGCAGGATGTCGCGGTAATAGAAGGGAGGCAATCCGTGGGGCAGCCCGCCCTGGATGCAGACTTCGGTTGCGCCCAGCGCCCGTGCTTCAATTGCTTTCTGCGCCATGGTTTCGAGGCTGTGGAAGTAGCTGTCCTCTTCGCGCGGGCCGCGGCTGAAGGCGCAAAACTTGCAACCGACAAAGCAGACGTTGGTGAAATTGATGTTGCGATTGACTACGTACGTGACGATATTCCCCACCAGGTCACGGCGAAGCATGTCGGCCGCCACCAGCAAGCCGAGAAGATCGTCGCCTTCGGCATTTGCAAGGAGCAGGCATTGTTCGCGAGAGAGGACGCTACCATCCTGCGACGCCATAGCCTGATCGAGCGCGTTGCGCGACTCCGAGGACATGTGCTCTGCAACGACTGGCCACTCGAGAGCGGGAAACATTTCCAGTTCAGAATCGGGTAAGACTCGGGTCACGGCTTCTCCTCGTAGAACACAACAGCTCAGCGAAAAAGATCGCTGGCGGCCGGGCGAATCAGGTCACGCGCGGTGCCCCGGCCGGGACGATAGGCGAATCCTCGAATAATACATGCCGGCGTACGAGCTAGCTTGCCGCAGACCAGGCCCGCGGCGCAAGCCAGCTGGTCGGCGTCCGCCTCAATACTAGCCTGCAGCCTGTATCCATGCGAATCCACCCGGCCGCGATAGTCGTTCAGGGCCCGCATGCCGGCCACCCCGATAGCAACTTCGGTCAGGCCTTCGCGCCAGGGCCGGCCGAAAGTATCTGTGATGATCACTGGGATGGAAAGGTGCAGAGTCTTTTTCAGTTCACGATGGATTCGCGCAGCGGAGCGATCGGGATTGTCGGGCAACAGGAGCGCATGGCGGCCTCCGTCCACATTGGAGACGTCCACCGCGCTGTTGGCGCAGATCAGGCCGTGGTGAGTTTCCGTGATCAGGACGCCCCGCTTCCGCCGCACGATGCGGCGGCTCTGCTGAATGGCCAATTCGATCACGCGAGCATCGAGGTGATAGCGCTGCGCCCAGCGACGGGAAGCAGGGGAGGGCTTGATCTTTGACAGGTCTACCAGTTGGCCTTCCGCCTTGGAAACAATCTTGTGCTTGATGACCAGGATGTCGCCCTGGCGTAGCTTGGGGTGCTTCAGAGAGCCGAGAAGAAGTCCGGTGAGAGAAGCGCCGGGTTTGACCTCGCCAGCAACAGGGAGGGGAATGATGCGGAGTTCGGGGGCGGGCTGGTCTTTCTCGCGCCCCTTTGGGGCTGTCCTTTGTTGCTGGGCTAGAGCCTTACTCATTCGCGGCTACAGGAAGATCGTCAACCTGCCACTGCCTGATCAGGCGCTGGGCATGAGTTTCGCCGGGGGCGGCGGCAAGGGCCCGCAGATCAGAGGGGTTGTCGATGTCAAGCGCGATGCCGGGCAGGGAAAGCACCACGCACGGTTTCCCGGTGGCCTGCGCAGCGGCATGGTGAGGTTCGAAGCTGTCATTTCCGAAACGGGCCGGAAATAGTCCGACGGGGCGTCGCCAGATGGCGTTGGTGCCGCGTCCGTCCGCCGCGCGCACCAGCACCGAACCTTCGGCGGGCGCGGATTGCAAAATCTTCTCGATTTCCCAACTCTGAACAAGAGGAATGTCGCCGGGAATCACCAGCGTGCTGTCAACGCCCTGGGCTTCGCAGAGGCGGGTTGCCATTTCGATGGCGTCGGTCTGGCTCCAGTTGGCGTTGTCGGGAATCACAGAAAAATGAAATTGACGGGCCAGTTGAAGGGCAAAGGAATCGCTGCTCACGATGCTGACCTCGGGGCGGTCTGACCACGTGCTCAGGGTCTCGAGCACATCGAACAGCATGGCTTGCGCGAGTTCGGTACGGCTGGGTTGGTCGAACAAGGCGGCCAGACGCTGCTTGGCGCCCGAGAGATTCTTGACCGGGACCAGAATCATGACAGGTCCGAGCCCGCATGGGCGGCGTTTTCGTTAGAGGCAGGCGACTCGGCCTGGGACAGAATCTGGCGAGCGAGTTCAATCTTTTCGTCGGCCGTGCCCATGATCGTGTTGGCGCAGTGGACACGCAGCCCGGATTGTCTCAATTCCTCGGCTGCCTTGGCATCGCGGTGGTCCACTACCAGAAGGTCGAGAAACTCGCGGTAAGCCTGGGCCACGCCTGCGATTGAGACCGGCAAGCCCTGGGCGGCCATCAGAATGCCGGCCGGCCCCGAGATCGCCGTGTTGCCGATAATCGGACTCACCGCCGCCACCAGAGCGGGAGTTTGCTTGAGTGCCTCCATGATGCCGGGCACGGCCAGGATCGGGCCAATGCTGGTGACCGGGTTGCTCGGCGCGAGCAGAACCACGGAAGCCGACATGATGGCATCGACCACGCCCGGGGCGGGTCCGGCGTTTTCAATGCCGGCGAAACGGATCGATTTGACCGGGTCCTGATACCAACGCTGCACGAAATATTCCTCGAAGCTGAGCTCGCCGATGGGGGTTTCCACCCGGGTTTCCACCCGGGCATTGCTCATGGGGAGGATGCGGGCCTGCACGCCCATCTTGGCCGCGATTTCGGCGGAGACTTCAGACAGGGTCTTGCCCTGTTTAAGTAATTTCGAGCGCAGCAGGTGGACGGCAAGATCGCGGTCTCCGGTGTGGAACCAGATCGGCTCTCCCAGGTCGCCCATGGCCTGGAGGCAGAAGAAAGTGTCGCCCTTGACGCCCCAGCCGCGTTCCTTGCTCAGCAGTCCGGCCAGTACGTAAGTGATGGAATCGAGGTCGGGAGAAACGTACAGTCCCCACCATTCCAGATCGTCGCCGGTGTTGACGATGATGGTGAGGTCCTTGGACGGAATGACCTGGCGGAGACCATCCACAAACTTCGCGCCCCCCGTTCCGCCAGTAAGTACGACGATCATGCAGCTCTTCCCCTCCCTGCGTAGCCTTCGCGATCGGCGGCAGCGTGGACTTTTTCCGCCAGCAAGCCGGCCCGCGAGGTCAGTGGCGCCAGGAACTCAGGATAAACCGGCAGACGCTGCCGCAGAATATATCCTCTTGATTCCGTGCGGGCCTTGAGCTGCTCGAGATGCGGCCAGGGTCGTTCCGGATTGATGAAGTCAGGGGTCAGGGGTGAAACCCCGCCCCAGTCGTTGATCCCGGCATCGAGCAGTTCGTCGTAATAGGGTGCGGAAAGGTTCGGCGGCGCCTGCAGGTTGACCTCTGGCATAAGGAGTCTCGCTACCGCAACCGTTCGCAACATCTCTCCCTGCGTTGGCTCCGGCCAGTCGCGCATCGGAATTCCGGGCTTGACCCGGAAATTCTGCACGATTACTTCCTGGATGTGACCGTAGCGGCGATGCATCTCGCGGATGGCGAGCAGCGTGTCCACCCGGTCTTCCGGAGTTTCTCCGATTCCAATCAGCAGGCCGGTAGTGAAAGGCACCGACTGTTTGCCCGCTTCTTCAATGGTGCGCAAGCGCTTGGCTGGGACCTTGTCGGGCGCGTTGTCGTGCGCGGCACCGGGCGCGAGGAGGGCCGTGTTCGTCGTCTCCAGCATCAGGCCCATGCTGGGAGAAACCGCCGCCAGGCGGGTGATCCACTCAGCGCTCAGCAGTCCGGGATTGGGATGCGGCAGCAGGGTAGTCTCTCGCAGCACTCGTTCGCACATGGCCTCGAGATATTGCAAAGTCGAGTTGTAACCCAGGTGGCGCAGGGTCGCACGCATTTCAGGGAAGACCAGCTCGGGCTTGTCGCCCAGGCTGAAGAGGGCTTCAGTGCAACCCAACTTCTCGCCGGCGCGGGCGACTTCCAAGACCTGGTCCGGGGTCATGGTGTGCGCGCCAGGCTCACCGGGGTCGCGACGGAAAGTACAGTAGCCGCAGTAATCGCGACACAGGTTCGTGAGGGGGATGAACACTTTGCGCGAATAGGTGATGACGCCGGGCCTGAATCGCTGCTTCAGTTGCAGGGCGGCAGTGAGGAGGGCAGGGAGTTCATCGTCCGGGCGGCGAAGGAGTTGGCAGGCCCCCTCGCGCGAGAGTGGCAGCCCCTCCCGCAGTTCGTCGAGATAAGCCGTGAGCGAATTTTCCTGCACCCGCATGTCTTTCTACGCTTCAGGACCCGGAAAGGTTGGCCTCACAGATGAATACCAGAATGATACATGAGAGCGATTCGGAACGCCGCGTAGTCCGGCGCGTTGGTTTCCGCGGATGGTTGAATTGTCCAACTCCACGCGTTTAGTGATAAAACTCTTAGGGCGGAATCGGCAATGCGCGGCTCCGCCGAAAACTCTGCGAAACATCAGGGCTCCAGCCTGCACATGACCGTCACGCCAACAGAATTCCGCAGCGCGCTTGGCAGTTTTGCCACGGGAGTGACGGTGATTACGGTGGACTACGAGGGCGAAGTTCACGGTATGACGGCCAACGCTTTCAGTTCGGTGTCGCTCGATCCGCCGCTGGTGCTGGTTTGCGTTGACCATCGCGCCCGGACCCACGCTCACCTGCACTCCCGGAAGCGGTTTGGGGTGAACGTGCTGGCCGAGGACCAGCAGATCATTTCGGAATACTATGCCCGCCCGGCCCAGGACCATCGCCATGCCGAACGGGAAGCGGGAGCGCACTTCGATCGCACTGCTCACGGCACACCGGTGCTGAACGGCGCCTTGGCCTACCTCGAGTGCCGCCTGCATAGCGCTCAAGATGCGGGCGACCACACGATTTTTATCGCTGAAGTCGAGCAAGTTGTGGTGCGGGGCGGCGATCCGCTGCTTTACTACCGCGGGGGATATCGGAACATCGGGGTCTCCCAGCCAAAGCCGCCGGAATATCCGGGGCAGGCCTAGCCGCCGCACAAAAGATGAGGACCGCATGAGACATCGGCTCAACTTGTTCGGCGGCCATTGCTAGCCGCATTTCAGAGAGTTGGCAGAGATTAGGACTCCCATGTTACGGATGAGCTGGTTGCTTCTGCTATGCGCTTCGCTGTTCAGCAGCGTGATTGCTCACGCCGGGAATGGTTCTCTGGAGAAGCAGCTAAGGCGTAATTATCGAGGGAGTGTCCTCACACTTCGGCAATTTTACGACGCAGACGAGCTGCACTTCGGTTCCGACGGGCGCCTGATCGGGGATGCGAAAACAGGGTCGTGGACTGTTGATGGCCAGCTGCGTGTGACTGATATTCACCTCCAGGACCGAAGGCTGCACATAAAAGGTAAACGCCTCCGACTCTTTTTCGACTCGGCCAGCAAGAAACTCCAAGACGTGACCGAAATCAGGGCGACCGACTCTGTTTCCAAGACACAGAACCAGTTTGGCAAGGGCAAAGATGAGAAACTTGCCAGGAAGGGCAATGGACTGAACGTGGTTCTCGAAATGAGTTCTGTGCCGCGGGGGATGACGGATATTGAGTCCGTGATGAACCTGGTTTTCCTCTCTCCAAACGATGAGCTTGCCGATTTTGTGCCTGTGCTCTGGAAGAATTTTGTCCTGCAATATGAAGGCAGGCCTCCGCGGGTTGCTCCGCCAGGTAACGAGCCGGTGTACGACGTCAAAGAGAACGTGTCCAAACCCCTCGTTGACTACCAACCCGACCCGGAATATTCAGAAGAGGCGCGGCGGGCCGGCTATGTTGGAGATGCGGAATTTTCGCTGGTTGTGACTCCGCAAGGCAACGTTCAAGACGTGAACATTGTGACGCCGGCTGGCTTTGGTCTGGACGAGGAGGGAGTCAAGGTGCTGAATCTGTGGCGGTTTGATCCTGCCCGGAAGGACGGAGTTCCAGTGGCGGTGCAAATCCATGTCGGCATGAGCTGGCGTTTGTATTGAAACTCGAAAGGGCTTACCTGAGCATAAAAGACACAGCCCGCGCGTCTTAAGAGCGAGTTTCCTGCGTGGCCAGGGCAGCCGGCTTGCGGCCGTAGGCTTCCTCCCAGGAAATTATGTGGTTGCGCAGGATTCCAATACCCTCGATTTCGCATTCCATCACGTCGCCAACCTTCAGATACCGAGCCTTAGGATCGCCGTTGAACGTGCCAGCTCCCGGACTGGTTGAAAGTACATCGCCCGCGCTGTAATTCATAGGCGAATAGTGCGAAAGAATTTCAGGGATCTTCACCGCCATCTTGCTGGAGGATGAACTCTGCCGGGGTTCGCCGTTCACTCGCAGTTCCATGGTCAACTGGTGCGGATCAGGAATCTCGTCAGCGGTCACGATCCAGGGGCCGAGCGGGCAGAACGTGTCGATCCCATGGCAGAACCCGGATGTCCCTGACTGCATTTCGCGGCGTTGAATGTCACGGGCGGTAAGGTGGTTGAAAACGACATAGCCTCCGATGTAACTGGAGGCGTCATCGGAAGCAAAGTGTTTTCCGCACTTTTTCAAAACGACGGCGAGTTCGACTTCGCCATCCAGTTCTTGCGTGAGGTGCTCGGGATAGATCACCGGTTCCTCATGGCCGATGATGGCGTCCACGTTCCGGAAGCCGGAGGCGTGGAAAAATTTCCTGGGGACAATCGGCGCCCGCATGAAAATCTCGTCAGCCGAGTAGAAGATGGGCTCTCCGCGCGGTCCGGTCACGCTGTCGTTTTCCAGTACATAATCGAGCGCCTTGCGGGCGGCTTCCAGGCTGGTATCGCCTCCGGCGAAGAGTTCGCGCATATGGGGCGAGACCAGAGCGTCGGCCAGGCGGTAGAAGGAGCCCTCGTTCTCGATGTTACGCAAATACAGGGCGCAGGCGGAATTCAGGTCAACCACCCGTCCGTCGGGAGTAAGAGCACCCACGCGGGATCGCCGCACGCTGTCTTCAAAAGTAATGAGTCGCATACCGGCACCGCAGAGCGCAGCACTAGGAGTATAAACCGGGGTCGTGACTGTCGTTCGTGGGTCAGTTGAAAGAAGCGCCCGGCACGGTAGTCGTTTGTCAAAGCGTGGATTGGGTAAAGGGTGGATCAGGCCGTCCAAGGGTGGAGCAGGCCTGAAGGCCTGCATACTGCGCCCCGCTTAAGATGACCAGAATTCCTCAGATACTACCTGATTGTCCACGGTCGAACCGGAAGGCGGGCAGGTACGCTAAGATGGGTCGCTCTGAAATCTCAAACTTGTTGCGGACGGAGGCTCGATGGGGAATCGAAGACAATTTATGCGCGCGCTCTCCGGCGTGGCTGCCCTCAGCATCACCGCCGATGTGAGCAAACTGGGCAAGATGCGTTTTCTCCGCATGGCAACCGCCATGCCGGAGACCGGCGCGCACGACCGCCTGGAACCGGACTGGTACCGGCGCAAGATTGCTCAAGTGCAGCAGAAGATGAAAGAGCGCAAGCTCAACGCCCTGCTTCTTCTGGACGCGACTAACATCATCTACACCGTGGGGTATTTTCACCTCTCGACCGAGCGCCCTCTGGCAGCACTGATTCCAGAGTCGGGTGATCCCGTGATGTTCGTGCCCGGGCTGGAGACCGACCAGGTCAAGACCTGGTGGGTGAAAGACTACGAGTCTTATTTCGATTTTCCCGGTCCGGTGAACCGGGTGCGCTGGATCTTCGAACGGGTGGCCAAGCGGGGATTCGATCGGGCGCGCATAGGCATCGAGGAGCCCCGGCCCAGCCGGCTGCATCAAATAAGCCTGGGCGCTCCGAAGGCCAAGATTGTGGTCGCTGGAGACCTGGTCGATGACCTTCGCCTGGTCAAGGACGAAGACGAAGTTCGCATCATGCGTCGGGCCATGACTTACGCTGATTTCAAGGTGCAGGCTGGCCGCGAATTCGTGCAACACAATGGTAGCGTGACCGAGGACGAGATCCTGAAAGTGACAGCCGACGCAGTCGCCGACCGGATGTCGAAGGAACTGAATGATGTAGTCGGCGTCGGCATTGATCCTCCATTCGGAGGGTTGGTGCCGTTCGGCAAACGTTCGGCGTTCCCTCACGCGGTCCCGAGCAAAGACCGGCTCAAAACCGGAGACGCCCTGATCCTCAGCTTCGGCGCCCAGGTGGGAGGATACAACGTCGAGTGCGAGCGTTCATTCTGCGTGGGCAAGCCCACCGACTACGCCAAGCGCCTGTTCGACGCCATGCTGGCCGCGCACGACACCGGCGTCGAGAATTTGAAGGAAGGTGCGGTAGCGGAAGAAGTGGACCAGAAGAGCCTGGACCAGATTCGCAAGGCGGGGTTTGAGAAGTTTCTGAAACATCGCACCGGACACGGTATTGGTCTGGAAGGACACGAAGCTCCCTGGATCGCCGAAGGCGACAAGACGGTTCTGCAGCAGGGCATGGCTTTCAGTTGCGAGCCCGGGGTTTACGATCCGGATTGGGGCGGTTTTCGGCACTCCGACACGGTTATCGTTCGGAAAGACAAGGGCGAAGTGCTGAACAGCTATCCCACGCGCTTGGAGGATATGGTCATCGAGATTTGACGATGGGTCCTCGCGGCGAGTCAAACAGTGCCAGGAGCAAAGATCAACAAAACGATTCGGAGAAACGTAATGGCAGAGAAAATCGAGAAGCCTGAAGCAGAGTGGCAAAAGCAGCTATCTTCCGAGCAGTACTACGTGACCCGCAAGGCTGGGACTGAACCGGCATTTAGCGGCAAGTACTGGAAGACCAAAGATGCAGGCACATATGTCTGTGTCTGTTGTGGGCAACCGCTCTTCAGCTCAGAGACCAAGTTCGAGTCCGGCACCGGATGGCCCAGCTTCTGGAGGCCGGTGGACGAGGCCGCGGTGGTCAACCACACTGACAAAACTTACGGCATGGTTCGTACTGAAACCCGATGCGCGCGCTGCGATGCACACCTGGGACATGTCTTTGAAGACGGACCGGTCCCGACCGGTCTGCGCTACTGCATGAATTCGGCGGCGCTTGATTTGAAGCCGGAAGAAAAGAAATAAATAAGAGTGTGGGTCGGCCACTCTTGTCCGACGCTTTTGACTTTGCTTTTGACTTTGCCCTGTTTCCCAAATACCGAAAGTCAAAGGCGGGCGGACAGGAGTGTCCGCCCCACACATAAGCCAGCTGAAGCGAACTAAACGCCTGCGACCGCGGCTGCCGCTCTGGGCTGGTCGGTTGCAGCGGGCTTGGTCTCAGATTGCGTCTGCTTGTGGGCTTGAGACTTGTCCTGCTTGTGCTCGACCGCGCGCACCTGCACGCTGCCCTTGAGCACAGCTCCATCCTCGACGCTGATGCGCTGGGTGATGACATCACCGGTCAGCGCGCCTTCACTGCGGATGTCCAGGCGGTCGGTGCACTGGATGTTGCCCTGCACTTTGCCCAGGATCACAACTTCGCGGGCAGTAATGTTGGCGGCGACGCTGCCGTTGCGTCCGACGGTGATGCGGTGATCGGCAAAATTGACGGTGCCCTCGATTCGCCCATCGATGTAGAGCGATTCCGTGCCGCTGACCTCGCCCTTGATGACCACGGAGCGGCCGATCGTAGCCTGTTCCACGGGCACGCTGACGGTTTTGCTGGGGCTGAAGGATTGGTTCGAGGGTAACTGCGATTTTTGAGAATCTGATGGCTGCAGCATCGGTTGCGGCGCTCCTTTAGTGTTCCGCGCGGCGCGCACCAGGGGCGTTACCGCATGCGGCGAGTCTGCTTGTCTATGGCCGATTGGCCAAGCTGACTATCGCATGGGAGCCAGCAATAAAGCAGGTTACGGAAGAACCTGTCCGGGTGTCGAAGGTATCGGGTGATCGCCGGGAAGCAGCAGACTGTTTGCGTGAAGCAGGGCTCCAACCCTGCATAAATGCTCTATTTTCAATGGCGGCCTTAGCCGCTGCGGTAACATACCGAGCGCAACTGGTCAGGTCTGGAGCGCCTGACCCAGCTGCTCCCATTCCGCCATCCGCTTCTGCAGCTCGGTTCGTGCGGCGCCTAGTTCCTGCGTAACCCGCTGAGTTTCTTCGGCGCTGACGAAGGTCTGCAGGGCGGCCTCACTCTCGGCGATAGCATCTTCCAGCCGGTTGATTTCAGCTTCAAGTTGGTGCACGCGATCTTCCATCTGCTTGCGTTTGATGGGATTCAGGCGCTTGGCTCCGGCATCCTCGGATTTCGGCGGCTGCCCGTTGGCATTGCCATTCCCAGGCAGCAAATTGGCCGGCAACGTAACCGCCTTCTGCAGGGCTGCGGCGCCGCCCTCCTTCCGCCAGCGGTAATCCTCGTAGTTGCCGGGATAAACCTCGACCCTGCCGTCCCCTACCTCCAGGACGCGCGTGGCCAGCTTGTCGATGAAATAGCGGTCGTGCGAGACGAAGACCACGGTGCCGTTGTAGTCGGTCAGTGCCTTCAGCAGGACGTCTTTGGCGCGCATGTCAAGGTGGTTGGTAGGCTCGTCGAGGAGCAGAAAATTTGCCGGATGCAACAGCATTCGCAACAACGCGTAGCGGTTGCGCTCGCCGCCCGAAAGCACGCCGATGCGTTTGAACACGTCGTCGGCGGAGAACAGAAAGCATCCCAGAAGGCTGCGCAACTCGGTTTGCGTTGAGCGGGGAGAAATCTCGCCCAGATCGTCGAGGATGCGCGCATCCGGATTGAGTTCCTTGTACTGGTCCTGCGCGAAGTAATCCGGATCGACATTGTGTCCCAGGCGATATTCGCCCTGGGTCAGCGGCTCGGTCTGCGCCAACAGTTTGATCAGCGTGGATTTCCCGGCACCGTTCACTCCCACCAGCGCAATCCGGTCGCCGCGCTCGATCATGAAACTAACATCGCGAAATACCTCCTTATCGCCATAAGACTTCGCAACCCCGACGAACTCGGCCACGATGCGGCCGGCGGGCTTGGGTTGGGGAAAGGAGAAATGAATGGTCTTCTCTTCTTCCGGTAGTTCGATGCGTTCGATCTTCTCCAGCTCCTTGATCCGGCTTTGTACCTGCTTGGCCTTGGTGGCCTGGTAGCGAAAGCGATTGATGAAGACTTCAAGCTGTTCAATGCGCTCGCGCTGGTTGCGATAGGCGGCCTCGAGCTGCTCCAGTCGCTGGGTCTTCGCATTCAGATATTTTTCGTAGTTGCCGCTGTATAGATGAATACGCTTGTTCCAGATCTCGACAATCTTGTTGATGGTTACGTCAAGAAAATAACGGTCATGCGAAATCAGCACAAAAGCGTAGGGATAATTGCCGAGATACTCTTCCAGCCAGTTGCGGGCTTCGAGATCAAGATGGTTGGTGGGTTCGTCCAGCAACAACAGGTTGGGCTGCTGTAGCAGAAGTTTGACCAACGCGATGCGCATCTGCCAGCCGCCGGAAAATTCTTCCGTCTGCCGGGTCCAGTCTTCTTTGCGGAAACCAAGCCCCGCAAGCACGGTGCCGACCTGCGCCTCGATGGCGTACCCGTCGCGGGTGGTAAATTCGTGCTCGATACGCTGGTACCGTTCTGCCACCTGCGCGTACTCCGGCGACGAGTGATCGAGCTCGGACATGCGTCCGGTCAGCTCTTCCATCTCCTGTTCCATCGCCTGCAGATGCGCAAACACCGACATGCACTCGGCGAAGACGGTACGTCCGGTGAGCGCCAGGCCATCTTGCGGCAGGTATCCCGCGCTGATGCCCTTGGCCCGGCTGACCGAGCCATAGTCGAGGCTTTCACTACCAGCCAGAATCTTCAGCAGGGTGGATTTGCCGGTGCCATTCGCGCCCACCAGTCCCACGCGGTCGCGAGGCGTAATCATCCAGTCCGCCCCTTCAAAAAGGAGCTTGTGGCCGTAGCGCTTGCCGGCAGAGGAGAGCTGGAGCATTCCTTCAATCGTCTCATGAGAGAGGCGATTTTGCAGAAGAACCGCGCTGTCATTCTGAGCGGAGTAGGAAGCCCGCGCGCGGGCTTCCTACGCAGTCGAAGGATCCCTACCTAACAACTATCCTTTGGGAGCGCAGGAATTCGGTAGCGCTCCGAATGAGTGAATGGAGAGGAATAGGGATGCTTCGACTTCGGCTGGCCGGTCGCAAGCGACCGTCCAGACTGCGCTCAGCATGACAGGAGTATGTGGGTGGGACGCCCCCACGACAGCCGCCGGGACGGCGGCGCCACTTCTTGGAAGGCTAGGGTGCGGCCGCGGCCTGGGCAGCGCCAATCTTCTCCAGCGCCCGATCGACCACGGCCTGCAGTTCGTGCGCGTATTTCACTTCGCGACCCTTAGCCAGGGTCTTCTTGGTTTCCTCGGGGCTGAACCAGGTGGGATTCCGGCTTGCCTCGTGTGGCTCTTCTGCCTGCTCCACCTCGAGCAGAAACGCCTTGATCACATACTCCCGCACTCCCGGAGGCTTCCAGAAAACACCTTTGGAATGGATGTACAGGCAGAAATGACGGGGCTCAATGCGACCGCTGACGCCGGCTTCTTCCCGGGCTTCGCGTTCCGCCGCCTGGCCATGCGAGAGATTGGATTCGGGATCGCCCTTGGGAAACGTCCACTTGCCGCCGCCGTTCGTGTTCACCAATAGGAACTCGACCGCGGGGCCACGCCGCCGGTAGCAGACGGCTGCCACCTGCAGCGGAAGAGCGTGTTGTGGAATCCGGGCCGCTCCCATCCTCGAAGCCTCCGCAGAGCTTTCCCCACCAACAATGCTAATCCAGAAGATATTTCAGTAGTGTTAAAGTGCAACGGAAAAGGTGCAGCCCAATGTTACCAAAGAGTTACGGGCACTTTTCCATCTGGGCCACTGCCCCTCCGGCGGTCACCGGTCTTTCCAGCAGGCGCATGGTGTCGAGGACAGTCGAGATGACGATTTCATCCCCGACGGCAGTGTTGATCATCATGTGGTAGAGGCAGCGGGTAGGCCAGTCGGCGCCGAAGTAGTGTTTTACAAATTCGATGCGGTCGCGGTCCACGGTATCGACTAGCTCTTCGGCCTCCTTCTCACTGTGTCCGATCAGCCGCAGCCGCCTTAGCTTTTCTGACCGTGGCGCGTAAAGGAAAACGTGGAACGCATCCGGGAGCTCGCGTAGAAAATAAGGAGCGCCTCTTCCAACGATCACGCAATTTCCGGCCGTGGCCACCCGGGTCATTACTTCCTGTCCGATGGCCACAAAGCGGTCAGTATCGAAGGGCTCGGTGCCCTTCAGGGGTATGCTGCGTTCATAGCTGCCCCGCCAGAAGGTTTTGGCCAGGCGGTGAAAGGTGCTGTCCAGGCGCTCGTCGCAGTACATCACAGCGGAGCGGTCAACGTGGGCCTCGCGGGCAATCTCCTCGGTCAGGGCCTGGTCCCAGAGCTTCCAGCCGAGGCGGTTGGCAATTTCGCGTGCGATTTCCGCGGCACCGCTTCCGAATTCCCGTTCGACCGTAATCACTCGAAACACAGGCTGCCCTCGTGTGGGTCGGACACTCTTGTCCGACGCTTTTGACTTTGCCTTTGCCAGCTCAACGTTGCTTCACGTCGCTTCGGCCCACGAACCTAAACCCCAACCCAAGACCAACTTCAAAAGCGTCGGACAAGAGTGTCCGACCCACATAACCTCCCACACAACCTAATGTACGGCGATGGCGCCGCCGGGCCGGGGCCGCTTCATCAGGAAGACCAAAGGAACCATCACCAGAATAGCTACTCCCAGCAGCCAGAAGTTGTCAATATAAGCCAGCATGGAGGCCTGGCGGGCAAAAGTCGCCTGTAACAGCGCGTAAGCCTTTTGCATGGCCTCTGACGCGGAATAACCCCGCGTCACCAGCGCTTGCGCCGTACCCTGCAGCATCGACTGCACCTGCGGACTCGAAACCGAAAGATGGCCCCCCATCCGGTTCATGTGGAATTGTTGCCTCCGGTCCAGCATGGTTGTCACAATTGAGATGCCTACGCTCCCGCCGATGTTTCGCGCCAGGTTCATCAACCCCGAAGCCGCGTTGTTCTTTTCCTTGGGCAGGAAGGCATACGCAGCGGTGTTGATAGGCACGAACAGGAAGGCCAGGCCCATGGTCTGGATCATCCGGGCAACCACCACCGTCCGGAAACCGACTCCCAAGGTGAAGTTGGTCATGTGAAACAGGGAAAAGGAGAGCGCCAGCAGCCCGAACGTCATCATCTTGCGCGGATCGTACCGGGAGAGCATAAAACCCACCAGTGGCATCAGCAACATCAGGCTGAAGCCCCCCGGCAACAGCGCCAGTCCCGACTGTTCAGCGGTATAACCCAGCAGGGTCTGCATGAAGAGCGGGAGCAGGACGGTGCTGCCGAGCAGGGCAAACCCCAGCATGAACATCAGCAGATTGGCCGCGGCGAACGTACGGTTGGTGAACAGGTGCAGGTCAATCACCGGGTCTTTCCGCGTCCACTCCCAATAGATCAGAAACAGCAGGGACGCAGCCGCGATGACGGAGAGCACCACGATGAAATGCGATTCGAACCAGTCTTCGCGCTGGCCTTTGTCCAGGACAATCTGCAGCGTGCCCAAGCCCAAAGCCACCAGGCCAAGGCCGATGTAGTCGATCTTGGTTTCCGAGAGTTTCTTGCGCCTGAGGTAGGGCGGGTCCTGGATGAGACGCGAGGTCAATAGCAAGGAAAGAATGCCGACCGGAATATTCAGCAGAAAAATCCAGCGCCAGGTGAAGTTGTCCGTGATCCAGCCGCCGAGAGTGGGACCGATGGCCGGCGCCAGCACCACCGCAAGACCATACACCGCGAAAGCCATGCCGCGTTTGGCAGGCGGAAACGTGTCCGCCAGGATGGCTTGTTCACTGGGCTGCAGGCCGCCTCCGCCCGCTCCTTGCAGTATGCGAAAGAAAATCAGCATTCCCAGGTTAGGGGCCAGCCCGCAGAGCAGCGAACTGACAGTAAAGATTGCGACGCAGCTCATGTAGAAACGCTTGCGTCCAATGATGGAAGAAATCCAGCCGCTGAGCGGCAAGACGATGGCGTTCGAAACTAGGTAGGAAGTCAGTACCCATGTGCTCTCGTCGGTCCCGGCGGAAAGGCTGCCCGCGATATGCGGCAGGGATACGTTGGCGATGCTGGTGTCCAGCACCTCCATGAACGTGGCCAGCGTGACCGCCAGCGCGATGATCCAGGGATTGACCGCCGGACGCGGCAGGGCCGCGCCGTCCGCGGTCAGAGCGGCCGAACTCATCGCACCCTACTCATAATCTGGGCCTTACTCATCTGAGCTTACTCATCTGACCCAGACCTTGGGTTCGACCGACATTCCCGGACGCAGAATATGTTCTTTGGTTTCTCCCGGATCAAACGTGATCTTTACCGGAATGCGCTGTACCACCTTCACGTAGTTGCCGGTGGCGTTTTCCGGGGGAAGCAGGCTGAACAGCGCTCCGCTGGCTCCGGCGATGCTTTCCACGTGTCCGTTGTACTTCTTGCCGTAAGCGTCCACCGAAATGGTCGCCCGTTGTCCGGGCCGCATGTAGCGAAGTTGACTTTCCTTGAAGTTGGCGGTCACCCAGATGTCGTCCAGATTAATGATCTTCATCAGCTCCTGGCCGATCTGAACATTCTGGCCGACTTCCACGGTCCGGTTACTCACGATACCGCTGACCGGAGCGACCACGCGGGTGTATTGCAGATTCAGCATGGCCTGTTCCAGTTCAGCCTTCTTCTGCTGGGCCTGGGCCTGGGCGGATTGGGCCCGAGCACGAATCGCAGACATTTGCTGAGGCGCAGTCCCCGCAGAACGCAAGTTGGCTTCCGCCTGCTCACGTTTGGCCTGGGCCTGCGATACCATCTGCTCGGCGGCAGCGGCTGATGCCCGGGCAGCGGCAACTCCCGCGGCGCTGGAGCGGGCCGCGGCGACCGCCTGGTCATACTGCTGGTGGGAGATTTCCTGCTTGTCCACCAGCTGTTTGTAGCGGCCCACATCGTTCTGCGCCTTGATGTCATTGGCGATGGCTTGCTCCAACTGGGCCCGCGCCGCCTCCAGTTGCTGGCGCGCCACAGAAACCCCCGCCCGAGCTCCCTCTACGTCTGCCTGAGACGCCGACAACTGACTGTCTGTACTCACCGACGTGATCGGAACATTGATCTGTATGGATTCCGCAGTGGCCAGAGCATCGTGGTAGGCAGCATTGGCCTTGGCCACCGCCACTTGGAAGTCCCTGGGATCGATCTCCACCAGGGGTGTGCCCGCTTCCACAAACTGATTGTCGTTGACCAGAAGCTTGACCACGTGTCCGGACACCCGCGTGCTGATCGCGTTGAGGTGACCGTCGATCTGCGCGTCGTCTGTGGACTCGTAGCTGCCCAGGTAGCGCCACAGAAAGAAGCCCGCCACCAGCAACACAATTCCGCCCACGATCAGGGCCAGGCGAAAACGGGGATTGCGGGAGGCTTGCTTCCAGCGGAGGTCCTTCTCCGAAGCCGGCAGGGGCGGATGTTCCCGGGTTTGAACTGCAGGAGCTTCGGGCACGGTTGTCGTTGTAGTTTGTTCCATATCACTTACCACTAAGGTATTGCTTTACGCCCTGTTCAGCGTATCCCATGGCCCGTACCAACTCAATCTTGGCCAGGTTGTGAGCGTAGAGGCTTGAAATATAGCTTTCATGGGCCGCCGCGACTGTCTGCTGGGCCTGCACCACTTCCAGGTTGTCGGTAACCCCGGCGGAGAAGCGGTCGCGGGCCTGGATCAGCGTCTGTTCTGCCAAATCAACTGAACTGCGCGCGACTTCCACTTGTTCGTCGGCGGCCGCTATGTCGAGCAGGGCGGTGCGCACCTCATATTCAATCTGACCGCGCAAATTGTCCAACTGGGCGCGGGCCTGGCGGAGGGTGGCATCGGCTTGCAGCACATCGGCGTGGGCCTTGCCTCCCTGAAAGATGGGAATGTTCAACCGGCCGCTGACACTGTACGTTCCGTGGGAGTTCCCGAAGTTAATTCCCAGGTCGCCATAGTCGGCCAGCAGATCTAACGTGGGATAGTGTTCCGCGGTTGCCCCTTTGCGATAGTGCTCGGCCGCCCGGACCTGTTGCACCGCCGCCAGGTAATCCGATCGGGAAGCATAAGCGCGCTGCAGGCTTGCCTCAATTCCCGCCGTGGCCACGCGATCGTACGGAGCCTTGGAGGTCAGGGCAATTTCCTGGCCGGTCGGAAGCCCGATGGCGCGCACCAGGGCCAGCTTCTGCTTGGCATACTCATTGCGCGCCACGATCAACTGTTGCTGCCGGTTCTGGAACTCCACCCGGGCGCGCAGCGTATCAATGGCCGGGCTGAGGCCTGCGTTCTGCTGGTCGGTAGCCTTGCCATACAACGCCTGCGCGGTTTCCATCTGTGCTTCGGCGGTTTCCAGCCGCGCTGCGCCCGAGAGCGCCTGAAGATAGGCATTGCCGGTCGCCAGCACCACCAGCTCGCGGGCATCCTTGTAACTGAACTGCGCGGCCCGCTCGTTTTCGGCCGCTCCGCGCTCACGGTTGAGAGCCTTAAGGTTCAGGATCGACTGGGTTAGGTACAGCCGGGCGTCGGTAAACCCGTAGGGTCCCACCACGGTAGGAAATCCGGGGAAGCGCAGCCCGCGCGCAGCCAGGTTGTCCTGTGCCACATTTACGCTGACCGCGCCACTAACGTTAGGGAGAAGCTCGCTCAGTTCCTTCCATTTCTCCCCCCGGGCGGCGATGGAGTTGTAACTCTGCAGCAGCACCCCGAGGTTGTTCTTCAGGCCGAGGTCAATCGCATCCTGGAAAGTAAGAGACATGACTTCGGGCTTGGCGTTTCCCTGGGGGACGCTGCCGCCAAACGGATCCTGGTTCGAGGGGGTCGTGATTTTTATGGAAGCCGCGGGAGTGGAGTCCTGTGCCGTGCTCGGATATCCGCTGCCGACCTGCCCCTGTGCTTGTCCAGACCACAGCGCGAACAAACAGAGAACGACAGCAGTCGAAACGCCAATTCTCCTTGGGGGTAACGATCTTCCGGGGCTCAGTTCTTCCATATCGAAGCAGGTGCTGAACAGATGCTGAACATAACCGGGGCGATAGGTTATCTTGATTCCCGGTGCCGCATTATAGATGCAAACGATTGCCGGCAGGTGGCTGAAGGCAATCGCACGGCTGGCCGCGCCTCGGAACCCTCTGAAAGGGTCTTTTATAAATCTTTTCACTTTCCCCCTGGATCGCTGTTGCATCTAAAGCGAATATAGGTTCGGAGGCTCACTTGAGAAAGCTCAGTCTACTCGTGGTTCTGGTTCTTTCCTTCCTCATACAAGGCACGGTTCATGCACAGCAGTTCGATGTCGCTTTTGGCGTGGGCACGCTCACGGCGCCCTCGGCTTCGAGCGCCTCGGGAAATCACAACCCGGTGTCGCTAACCGGCGGGGCCTACCCGGTTTTCAGCGCGGATCTGCTTTTGAAGCGGCAGTTTGGCGTCAGTGGCGAACTGGCCTGGAGAGGCAGTCAAAATCTCTACGCCGGCTTCCAGCCCTACCGCCCCCTCTTCTATGACTTCAACGGGATCTACGCTCCCAAGCTGGGAAATCACGCGGCGGCTGAGGTAATGGCCGGTGTTGGGTGGGAGAGTCTGCGCTTCTACACGGGAACTATCAATTGCGGCGCCATCAGCTGCACCGACTTCGTCAGCAGCAATCATTTCATGGGTCACATCGGCGGCGGCTTCCGCTACTACTTTCACGGCCATTTTTTTGTTCGCCCGGAAGCTCACCTGTACATGATTCGCAACAATCAGGAATTCAGTTCTCCTTATGCGACCCGCTTTGGGGTTTCGCTGGGCTACACTTTCGCTCCGGGATTCTGAAGCGCGGTGCCCTACTCTACGGGCGCCGGCTTGAGGGTCACGAGGCGGTCCTCTTTGGGATCGACTTCGAGGACGAAGTCCTTGTACTCAACCTCGGACGCGCCGGCGTGAATCTGAAGGCCGGTGGGGGCCGGGGATGTGCAAGGCGAGCCGCCTTCTTCGCTGAGTTTACTTGATGGAAATCCCAGGGTGCTCCGGGTTAGGATTTAACCGCTGCCTGTACCGCCATGGTCCGCAAGCGCAAAATCATCGTCTGCATCGCCACCAGCGCCGACGGCTTTATTGCGCGAGCCGACGGCTCCTTCGACTGGCTAGATCGTCCGCATCCCAAGGGCAACTACGGCTTGGATGCGTTCTATAAATCGATCGACACCATCCTGTGGGGCAGGAAGACATGCGATATGGCGCTCGACTTTCAAAAGAAAGGCGTGAGCGGGTCGGCCTTCGATACAAAAGTTAAGAATTATGTCTTCACCCGCGGTCGCCTGCCATCGCCGGCGCCTGCGGGCGTGGAGTTCGTGAACGAACCGATCAAAGCGTTCGCTACCCGTCTGCGGCAGAAAAAGGAGAAGGACATCTGGATGATGGGTGGCGCCGGCATCATCGCGTCATTTCTCGACGAAGGCGAGATCGACGAGTTCATGATTCACGTGATTCCCACGTTTATAGGCGAAGGCATTCCATTGATCGCGCCCGGCCGCCGCACCGTGCCACTAAAACTGATCTCCTGCACGAAGTTCACAGACGGCGTGGTCGAACTGCACTATGCCGTCCGTAAGTAATCTTCCCAGAGGCCGTTAAGAGGAACGCGGCAAGAATCGCCGGATGCCGAAGTCATACACCGCGGCGCCGATCACTCCACCTACCAGCGGCGCTACGATCGGCACCCACCATGCCTGGCTTCCATCGGTAATGCCGTTGTTGCGAAAACCGGCCAGCACCGTGAACAGCCGGGGACCGAAATCACGCGCGGGATTGATCGCATACCCGTGCATTGCCCCGAAGCTCATGCCAATGGCCACTACCACCAGTCCAATCATCAGCGGCGCCATGTTGGCGCCGGGAGGCATGTTGAATTCATCGATGATGGCGAAGACGAGAAGCAGCAGCAACGCGGTGCCGATTACCTGATCCAGAAATCCTGCCTGCGGTAAGTTGGGGAAGGCCGGGAAGGTGGTGAAGATGCCCGCCGTTTTCTCCAGTTGCGGATCCACTTGGTGGAAGGCAGGCAGATAGTTTCGATACACCAGCGCGGCAGCTGCGAATGCTCCGGCAGTTTGCGCGATCGAGTAAGGCAAAACCTTCCGCCAGGGAAATCCGCGGAAAATCGCCAGCGCCAGAGTGACGGCAGGATTCAAGTGCGCCCCCGAAACCTTCCCGGCGACGTAGATCCCCATGGTTACTCCCAGCCCCCAGCCCAAAGTGATGTTGGTATAACCGCCGTGAATCACCTCGCCCGGCCTTTGGGTGGGAAACAGCACGACCATGGCGACCACACCCGTTCCGAACATGATTAACACGAAGGTTCCGAGGAACTCGGCAATCAACTCCGCCAGCAGCGGGAACTTGGGATTCATCAAGGCTCCTGTAAATGATCCGAGAGCAGAAAGATCGCGACGTAGTCTAACAATGAATGGTGCTGACCGGGCGGGGAAAATCCGGCAGCGTCCGCTGAAGGAGCCACTCAAGCCAGCTCTCCTGGTTTCGGTCCTACCCGATGAGTTGCGAGTGAGCTAGTGAGAGGTAGCGGCGTGCACGTTCAGGATGATGCGTCGGTAAGCCGTCAGCCGCGGTGACCCATCGTCCGTTACGGCCAGAATGATATGCGCGGTCCCGTTTCCTGAGCATTGACCCAGGGGTAACCATTGCGGACGGCAAACCGCCGTTGCTGTCGCGACAGCCTGCGCGGTATCGGCGCCGCTGATAGTGATTGTGGCCAGGTTCGCATCGCTGCCGCCTGCCTCGCCGTAGAAAAACCAGTTGTAGTGCAGTCCCTGGCCATCGGGATCGCGGCTCTGGCGTGCATCCAGCGAAACCGGCTTTCCTACCTCGGCATCGATCACGATGGGAGTGGTCCCGGACTGACTATTCACCTCCACCAGCGGATTGTGATTAGCATGAGCGTAGTCAGCGATGGTCCAGTCCATCCGCGCCGCGAAATCGTTCTGGAAAGCTTCGCGCCAGCGCCAGATCGTTGCCTGGTCGGACGTGTACTCCCTGCCGTCCGCGCCCGCCACCGTGTCCTGCGACGTGACCCGAGAGAACAGGTTGCCCCCCTGTGTCCAGATGGCATGAGTTTCACCATAGGGTTGCCGGTAAACATAGCGGCCTCCCCACCCGCCCCAATCGGGTCTGCGGTAGGAGTTCAGTCCGTTGTCGATCAGCCCGAGGAACGAAGGCGTGTCCCCTTCCATGATGAAGGCAAACTTCGGATACAGTTTCCCCAGCGGCCCCTTGCTTCGTATGTTCGCGTCCAGCCACTTGTTGGTGACGGTCGTAGAGTCTGCGCCCGCACCATTGCGGTAGTAGACATCCCCGCTGATCCCGGTCCAGGTCGCGTAGTAATAGTCGTCTCCTCTTTGGGTGGAGGGCTGGACAATATAGAAGAGGTTGGGAAATTCACGCCGAATCCACGGGCCGGAATCGTCCTGATCGGAGATGGCATAAACCCTGATCTTTTCGACAAACCGGTCAACCCCGCCGGCCGGTCGCGTGGCCCGCACATGTAAGAGGGCCTGCGCCAGGGTGTTGGCCCCGCCCCAGACGCAAATCCACAGCGGGCGCGGGTCGTCGCGGTCAACGGCCCGAATGATCGCCTCCGCGCCTCCAGACAATTTGTCGGCGCCCGTGGCTGCCATGCCGTACCCCGGCTGCCCGGTGAAGACTCGGGCCTCAAGATCCTCCGCGGTCGGCCAGCCCTTGGCGTGAAGCAGAAGATTGGACCGCACCCGCCCATACGCCTGGATCAGGGCGTGCATGGTTTCGGGATGTACCGCAGTGTTCTGCCAGGTGGAAGTTGAAGCAATGATCCCTTCAATTTCAAATTCGTTCGAATACAAGAGCAGACGAACGAGGGACATCTGATCGTCAGGCTCGTTGCCGATGTCGCTCATGATGATTACGCGTGGACGACCGGTGATGTCGTCAATATGGGTCGGGGGGAAGCGGTTCCGCCGCGAATGAAAAGCTGGCCAGGCTCAAACCCAGCAGGATTAGGACAATCGAGCCATTCCACGGACGCTTGGTCATCGCGCTTCGCGACAGATCATTTGCTCGACGATACTCGCCCAAGTGCATAGAGTTCCCCGGAATCCTCAATGTCCGGATGGCCCAGTGTATGTCATCGATGAAAGTGCGTCGTAAGGTGGTGATAATGGTGGAAAATGCCCTCCGAGTGCGGCCGAAGCGAAACCGTTTTAAGCTTCGGGTCCCGATTCATTCTTCCGTTCTACCCGCACACGATCGAGAGCCACCAGCGTACTTACCCAAAGTGACGCTGCCAGGTATCCTGCGATCACGTCGCTGGGATAGTGCACGCCCAGGTAAACCCGGGACAGGCCAATGGCCGCCACCAGAAGAGCAGCCAGCGTCCAGATCAGGACGCGCAGCATTCCGGATCGGATACGCCGTGTCAGTAATCCCGCGAGCACGCCATAGAAGCACAATGAAAACAGAGAATGCCCGCTGGGAAAACTGTAGGTGTAGGGCACAGGCACGAAAAACGGGACGGGGCGAGGGCGGTGGAAGGCATATTTCAGGCTGAGGTCCAGCACCAGGGCCCCCAGAATGGTGACCACCATCCACAGTGCCTCGCGCCGCCAGTGAAGGCTCAGGAACGCAATCACTGAGAGGATGGCGGCCGCAGTCAGCCCGTCCCCGCCCAGAAAAGAGATTGCAATCATCGCTTTGGTGAGACCGGGAGAGGCGAACCCATGAACCTGGTTTCGTATCGCAAGGTCAAAGCCCGCAGTCCGGTCGTGCGCGACACCATCCCCGATCCACGCGAACAGAAAAAGCGAAAGCACCGCAACGGTCAGGCTGGTGACAACCGCAGCTTCAAAGATAAGATTCAACTTGGGAGCGGTTGCCGTCTTCGGCAACAGTGATTGATCCTCCGTCGTCACTTTCGCCTCCGTCTTGCCCTCGCCGCGCGCGTCGACGTGTACTCCGCGACCAGACTGCAGAGTTTGTCCAGCAAGGCCGCGTTTCCCCGGCGTGGATAAGCACTCAATCGCTCCCGGTAGTCCGGCAGATTGTAGAGAAACGACTCGACCCGCTCCTTGTTCAGGTCTTCCCAGTAAGTGCCGTATCCCATCTTGTCGAGCCAGTAGGCATTAAAAATTTGTTCAAACTGATGTTCGATCGGAATCGCAAGATACGGCTTTGCCAGGTGAAGGGCCTCGGTCATCAGGGAAAATCCGGCATTGGCGATTACGGCCTTCGCGCCGATCAAGTCTTCCAGAAATTGATCCATGCCAGGCTTTCTGTAGAGCACATTCCCACTCTGTCCCTCACGTCCGAAGCCGTAGGCGACAAAGGGACAGCGCACCGAGCCCAACAACCTTGCCAGAGCGGGCGCCGGAGAGGTCACATAGACGAGGACGTGCTCGCCGGTCGTGGGAGCGGCCTCCAGCACTCGCTGACGCAGAATCGGCGGAAACAGGAAGGTTCGAGGACGCTTGACTCGCGCCTCGAAGAACGAAGTCACAAGATACGCATCCGCCCGCGGAGTCATGATGCGCGTAACCAGCTTGGCCACCGCAGCGTCCTGCCGGTATTTCTTGGGATAGGACACGTCCGTATTGGTGAGGCAGTGCTGATTGTCGATGGAGACCACGGGCAGGCGCAGATGCCGACCAACGTGGCAGGTGAGCGGCTCAAAATCGGTAACGACTAGTTGGATTTTCCATTCTTCAACCCGTTCGGTCAGGAGCGCGATGCTCTTCGCCCGCTGCCGCACCGAAAGCAGGTTCCTGGTCAGCGTGCGTCCGTACCGGACCTGATTGTTCACGTACGCCAATCGGAGACCGTAGATTTCCGTCACTTCAAAGTTTTCCCGCAGATTGCGCAGCCCGCGATCGAAGGACGCCACATGGACGCTGTGCCCCCGAGCGATCAGATGGGAGATGACTTCCTGGGCCCGGGTGGAATGGCCTGAGCCTTCGCCATTGACGCCATAAAGTATGTTGGCCATCCGATGCCGCAGTATAGCGCGCACCTGCGTGGGTGTGGGTCGGACACTCTTGTCCGACGCCTTTGAAGTTGGTTTTGATTTGAATTTCGGAAAATCTAAGACCGGGATTTGGGGTGGGAGACGGGGATTGAACCCGCAACGTCCGGAGCCACAGTCCGGTGCTCTACCAATTGAGCTACTCCCACCGTTTCATAACGATTATAACAACTGGGGTGAGAGCTGTCAGAGGCGCGGGGGAGGGCTGTGTGGGCGACTGCAAATCCTAATGCCGGCCTACGCCGATGTACTGGAATCCCATGGCACGCAAGCGCACTGAGTCAAGAAGGTTCTTGGTGTCCACGATCACCGGACGTTTCAGCAGGTGCTTGATGCGATCGAAATCGAGGCTGCGGAATTCGGGCCAGCCGGTGCCAACCACCAGCGCATCCATGCCTTCGGCGGCAGCGTAAGGCGTTTCGCAATAGTGGACAGTGCCGTTCAACTCCATGCGCGCTTCCGGAATGGCGACGGGATCGTAAGCCCGGACCCGCGCCCCCCGCGCCACCAGATTCTGCGCCAGTCGCAGCGACGATGAGCCAGCCACCGAGTTGGTATTGGGCTTGAAAGCCAGGCCGAGAATGCCGACATCCTTGTTCTGCACTGATTGCACCATGGTCGAAATCTTGTCCACGATGCGGTCGGCCAGGCTGAGGTTCACTTCCCGCGCCGCGCTAAGTATCTTGAGCGAGACCCCCTTGGCGCGTGCCAGGTCAGCCAGCGATTCCATATCAGACTCGGCAAAGATCCCGCCCATGCCGGCTCCCGGCTGCAGGCACCGGGGCGCGATTTTCTTGTCCAGCCCCAGCGCCATGGCCAGGCTGACCGCATCGGCGTTCACCTTCTCGCACAAGCTCGAAAGCTCATTGATAAAAGAAATCTTGGTGGCGACAAACGCCGTGGCCGATTCGCGCACCAGCTCCGCGGTTTCGTGATTGGTCACGATCACGGGAACGCCACGCATCACCAGGGGATGGAGAATCTGTTTCAACGCCAGCACAGCATCGTTGGCGGACGTGCCCAGAATGATCCGGTCAGGCCAGTTGAAATCTTCCACCGCGCAGCCCGGAGTAAGAAACACCGGCTGCGACACGATGGTCGCCTTCAGCCCGGCGTCCTTCAGCCGCTTCTCCACACTGCTCGCGGTTCCCACTGACACTGGCGTCATGATGGTCAGAATGGGAGGCTTCGGCGCCAGGCGCGCGATTCGAACTGCCAGGTCGGCCAGATGCTGGGGTGTATCTTCGGCCAGAAAGATCACCTGGGCTTTTCTGGCGAAGGATTCCATGTCGGTGGAGTACGCCAGGCGCCCGGAACGTACGTTACGCTTGATGACCTCGGTCAAGTTCTTCTCGAAGAAGGGCACATTGCCCTGGGCCATCTCCACCATGCGAGTACTATCGGGGTGGCAGCAGGTTACCGGAGTTCCAAAGTCCGCCAGACAGGCTGAAACCACAGTCCCGAGATAGCCTGACCCGTAAACTCCTGTCTGCATAAGCCTCCTGGCCGTGCCCGAAAACCCGCGCGGGCAGCGGCTTTACGCAGCAACCCCACATCCTATGTACGCCCGGAAAGCCAGCTTGGCAATAGACGGGAAGGCCATGTACTTCAGAGGTGAGAAGCGGGCGCCGGGCGTCGGTCCTCAGACGTCAAAACCCCAGCCACTGATTTCACGGATTCACACGGATAAGGCAAGAAAATAAGAGATTCTAGTCCGTGAAATCAGTGAAAATCCGTGGCTGATTGTCCAACGTCTGAGGTCTGAGGTCCGCCGCCCGAGGCCCGCTCTACGAGACCAGTTGGCCGCCCAGCGGGACTCCGGCAAGATCTACCCAGCAATTCTGTTCGTCTTCGCGTACGAAAGTCAGCTCGCTCACCTGGATCTCGCGACTGCATTCAAAGTGCGCCCAGAGCTGGTGGGCCACGCGATAGGCTTGCTGTGCCTGGGGTTCGGCACTCATCTTCACGATGGTCAGGTGAGGCATGTACGGCCACTCTTCCTGGGCGGCCAGGGTCTTGGTGTTGAGCTGTTCGTGAAGCTCGCGCATGCGGTATGACCCTTCGCCAACGCGGATGAAAACCGTGGGCGTGCGCGGGATGAAAGTCTCAACCTCGCCCAGCGCGACCTCAAAAGGCGCCACCCGGCTGCAGGTCTCTTCCAGCATCTCCAGCGCCGAGCGCTCGGTTCCCTTCAGCAAGCGAGGCGGGAGCACGGTCAGATGCGCCGCCAGATGGGGGAGTTCGGGGTGCAACTGGCGGCGGAGGCGTTCGACAAATTCCCCGACAGGATTCCTTACGTAGGCCACCAGGGCATAACGCGGGGTGAGCATGATCCAGAGAGAATTATACGCCGTTAACGTAAACGGAGCACTGGATTGGGCCTTGAGGTTGGCTGTGAGGTAGGTGTCACCTGAAATGAATCCCGGACAGGGGCGACTCAAACGGTAGACCGGGTCGTGGTCTTTTCAGAGGCCCAGCAAGTCTCATTGCGGCAGGCCCAATTGCTTCAGCAGGTCGATATAGCGAGGGTCGCTGTGCCACTGATCCAGCGCGCGAACGATTTTGACCGGCTCCAGCCCTCCGGATTTTTCTGCACGCGCCTTGTCCAGCCAGGCAAAAGTTTGCTCTTTATCGCCAAGTTGAGCATAAAGGTAAGCAATTTCAGTCGGGTCCCCGTACCGGCGTTTTGCCAGTTGCTTCCTCAGTTCGACTTCCCGGGCGACGGCTGCTTTAATTCCGGACTTGGCATAGACTCCGGCCGCGTCCTGGGCAATTGACACTTCCTCGGAATCATTATTGAGGGCCGCCTATTTCTTCCGCTCTTCCATGGCCAGGTCGTACTTGTCCCCGTCCCGGTAGATTTGGCGCAACTCGACATGGGCATAGGTGAAGTTTGGATCCATCTCCAGCGCTTTTTTTAACTGCTCCACGGCGGCGTCCTGGTGCCCTGCATTGGCCAAGACCTGGCCCAACCGCCCCTCCAGGAGCCGCTGCTCGAAGGCGCGACGAAGAGGAGAAAGCGAGCTAAAGAAGCGCGATCGCCAAGTGGTCTCGCCTGCAGGCCGAATATCGGACGACCTGGGGACCGGCTGGCACTGAACCGGTCCCTCGCCTTATGCTGTGTGCTGGCTTTCCTGCACTGCGGATTTATCTTGATGTTGCACCAGGATCCGGTAAGCGATGGCGTGCGTGATCAGTAGCAGCGGCACAATGAAAGTTGGGATGAAGTAGGCAGCGCTCAACTGCCCCGGCTTCAGCCCCGCGTGATTAGCCTGGTAGAACGCGTTCAGGAGATCGGCGGTGCCCCAGAGATTGAAGAGCCATGTGAGGACAACGCCCGCCCCGCGTGGCAGCAACACCAGTGAAAGCAATGCGAGTGTCGCCGCTATGATGTCTCCATAGGCGGCGGAACGCGCGAAAGCGGGCGGCAGATCTGGCGACACGACACCTGGCACCAGGAATGCCAAACCGACGAAGCGGAAGCTGTGCAGGATGAGTAAGGGCTGCAACGCTTCGGCCTGTTGCCGAAGGCGGAGTGTCGGCCAGATGTATCGGGCGGTGACGATCCCCCACGCGATGACACCGAATGCGATGCTTACGAAAAAGCATATTTGCGGGGACATGATTTTCTCCTTAATTAGAATTCCAGCGATGGGGCGCCGCTGGTAACAGCGGAATGGGCGTTGTCGCGCACGGATGTCATATGCTCAGCGGCAATGGCGTGCTCGAGCCACCACACCTTGGAGTCGGGGGCAAACTCCGGCTCCGCCGGGAACGGACGGCGTAGCTCGCGATCGTAGTGCTCGAAATTGAAGCCACGGTAAAGCGGCGCCATCATGAACTGTGCGAACTCGCGAAGCCAGTTGCCGAGGGTCCGCTGATTGTGGGGCTGCGCCGCATAACTACGAGCGATCGTCTCGAAGCCCTCCGCCCGGCGCCCGGTCAAGTCAAGCACGGTGCTGGTCGGCGCTCCCACTTCAAAGGCACCGCGCTTGTGATCGTCGATGTAGTAACGAACATTGCTCATCAGATCGATCGGCATACCGCTCATCCGGGCGGCCTTCATGAATAGCCAGGCCGGTGTCGGCACAACCCTGACTGATCGCCCGACCGCCCTGCCGATCGCCTTGGCCATGTCTTCGCCACCGAGAAGCTCTGGACCAGTTGGGCGGTAGCTATTCCCGTTGTGCCGGGCAGGATCGACCAGGGCCGCGACGGCGACGCGCGCGATATCCTCATTGGAAGGTGGCGCGTTCCGGCTTTCGCCGTACATCCAGGGAAAAATGCCGAGCTGTACGGCCAAACCAATCGTCACCAGATAGTTGTCGGCGAAGAAGCCCGGGTTGATGATCGTGTGCGCGACTCCGGGCGTCATCGTAAACAACCGATCGATCAGCCAGCTCTGGCGGGTCAAGAGCGAAGGATGCGAGGGGCTCGCCAGCCATTGAGTCAGGCCGACGATATGTTCGAGCCCAGCTTCCTTCGCCGCAACCGCGAAGGCGACCGCGCCTTGAAGGTTGTACGGATCGTAAGGTGGACAAAAATAGGCGCGCTGGACGTCCTCCAGGGCGTCCGCGGCGCGCTCAATGTCGCGGATGTCGGCGACCGCAATCTCGGCCCCCAGTGCCCGGAGTCGCGCGCTGCGGTCATCTTCCCGGTGCACCAGGGCGCGCACGGGATGACCAACCTTTAGTAGTTCAGCAGTGACTACACTGCCGGTCTTTCCGGTCGCGCCGGTCACGATGATTCTCGGCTTGTTCATGATCTTCTCCTTCTTGCTACACGACGTTAGTGATGTCCTGTGCCGATTGCTTTCGCATTCGCTGTGAAAAATTCTTGCAATGTCTGTGGGAGATCCTTTCATTTCCATAGGATGATGTACATAATCCTATGGATTCGAATTTCTTTATCCAATCAGCACGGCGCGCCGGGGGTTGCACCTTGGGATGATTCGCAGCATCCTATAGTCATGCGATATCAGCCCGGGCACAAAGCCGAAATCCATCAAAAGATTGTGAAAGACGCTTCACGGCGGGTTCGCTCTGACGGGCTAAACGGCGCGGCGGTTGCAGCGGTGATGGGGGACACCGGCCTGACTCACGGAGGCTTTTACAGGCATTTCAAAAGCAAGGACGATCTGCTTGTGGAATCCCTTAGCGAGGGCTTTCGGGAAATCGAGGATAGGTTGGTCCAGGCCGCTGAACAATCGCCGCCCGGGGAGGGGTGGAAGGCGATTGTGAGAACCTACCTGCGTCCGGAACACTGCGAACATCCCGACCACGGCTGCCCCTTGGCGACACTCGGACCCGAATTGGCACGGGTCGATAAGAGGATCAAGCCTCAAATCGTTGCGGAGCTCGTGAACTACAAAAGTCGAATGGTGCCGTTCATGCCTGGCCGGCGAACCACGGACAAAGAACGCGCTTTCTTTGCGATTTTTTCAACGATGATCGGGGCGATTGAAATTGCTCGCCTGCTGCCAGATTCCGCGATGCGGGAGAAAGTACTGGGGAACGCAAGACATTTCCTCCTGCAGAGCTTCTGACCAGCTGTGGTTTCGGTCTTCTTCTAATCGTCGAGTGATACAAATCGTCTCTTGCCATGCGAAACATCCAGAGGAAGGCCTCGAGGATTCCTCCTTCTTAATTCCCGAACGGCGGGACTGCCGGAGGCAGCACATGACTTCCATCCGTGGCACTATGACAAGATTGCCGACCTCATGAAGAGAAAGGCAGCGGCTCAGAAATCCACTCCAAATGCCTGACGATCACGTCGAGACCGATCTTTCAGCGCACGCCTCGGACCTTCCGCATCGCCCGCTCCATCGACCATCGCACCCGATCGGCGATGAATGTAGTGAACGGCGCGATGTCTGCGTCGATGCCGGCACGGTCCAGTGCGGCAAGGTAAGCGTCACGATCTTCCACCCGAATCACAGTCCAGGGATAACCGCCAGAGGCGAGCATCGCGTTCATCACAAATCGCGCCATGCGCCCATTCCCGTCTGGGTAGGGATGGATATAACCGAACAGCCAATGCCCCAGCACAGCACGCACGCCAGGATTGGTTTCACGTTCGAGCAAATCGAAAAGGGCCGGCATGGCGTCGCGCACCGCTTCCCACCGTGGCGGCACGTAGCGCGAGGTGCGCAGGTATACGGCATCATCGCGGTAGCCATCGAGTGCTGCGGGTGGAATCAAACCCGCGGCCACGCATGGCTGGAACAATTCGCCGTACCAGTTCTTGTGAGCGATGCGAACCAGCGCGCCGGCATTGGCGCCCGCGATGATTTCTGCGACAGATCCTTTTACGTTCTGGAAGGCTTGCCAATAACCGCGCGCCGCCAGTGCGTCACGGTTCTTGCGGTCAGCATCATGATGATCCGGGTCCGAGTCGCCGCGCTGTACTCTGTCGATCAATGCCGGCGTCACACTGTAACCCTCGATCGACAGCGAGTGGTAAGCATCACTCTTGTAAATCTCGTCGACGAACCCGAGATACTCCTCCCTGTTTTTGGGAAGGCCGGGCGCTTTGGGGAACTTCTCCATGATGACGTCCCGCATCGTTGCCCACATCGCCTGAATGCGGCCGACGATGGGCGCCACGGTCGCCGGCAACGCACCGAAGGCTTGCTCCGGTGCAAAGGGATCGGATTCACGCACATTGTAGTCGGCGCGCTTCATCGTCGCGACGATCTCGTCCGCAATCTCGGGCCTGCCGATGCGGCGGAATGCACCCGCGATCTGGCCAGCCTTCACGGTGCGACTCCCGTTCAGGAGGTGGCGCAGAATGTCGGAGGCATCTGCCAGACTTGAGAGCGCAACTTGAGTCTCTATCGGATTGCGGCTAAAGAACGCCTCCGGCACTTTCACCAGAGCCGCCGCCGGGGAAAACAGACGCAGTCCGTTCCTGACCGAGGCGTCCGCCGCTGCCGGCATATCCGCCTGTTTCAAGTCGTACAGTGACGTTCCGAACAGCAGTTCAATCGCGTGGTTCGCGCCCTTGGGGCTGTACACCACCACCTGGGTCGGGATCACGGTGTTTTCAGCATGTAAAAGAAGCGATTGCTCGGGAGATAAATGCCACTGGTCTTCAAAGCGATCACTGCAGTATCGTGCGCAGAACTCCCAAAATGAGGCATACCATGGTGTGCTGTCGCCGGCGCGCGCACTCGGACTGGAAGAGATAAGCCAACCCTTCATCACTTCCTGCAGGAACCCGTTCTGTGAAAGCCGTTCCCGATGCGTGCGGCTCAGATCGTCCGACTTGAATACACGTCGCCCGCCCTTCTGTAGTCCTTGAAGGAGCGCAAGAGATTCAGCCAACTTTTCGTTTGGTGGGGGCATGGGGTGCGAGACTACCCTCGTCGGATGATTGCAAGCATTTTATGCTGTGCGAATACAAGCATATCATGCCGAACGCTTGCAAGCGTATTATGTTGTACTGACACAAGCGTATCGCGCTAATGCATTGAAAATACAAACATAATATGCTCATTAGTCGAGGAGTCGATCGCCATCGCAAAAGGCCGGAACATCTGGATCTGGAGAACGCAGTGGTTTGGATTCCCGATTCCAAGACACCGAACGGAATAGCGGAGGTGCCGCTGACGCCGATCGCAGTCGAGGCGTTTCGCGACCAACTTCGTCTTTCTCCGTGCAGTCCGTATCTGTTTCCGAGTGATGAAAACCCGAGCGGACACCAGAAAACTTTGAAGACCGTCTGGAGCGCCACCTTGCGGCGCGCCAAAGTCCCGTATTTCCGCATCTATGATTTGCGTTCCACCTACGCGACCCGGCTCAGTGCTGGCGGGGTTGCCGACGAGTGGGTCACGCAGTTACTGCGGCAAGGCGACACGAAGGTCTTCAAAAAGTATTCCCAGATGAAACTGCAAATGAAACGCGAGGCTTTGGTGAAGTTCAATCGGCAGGCGAACGAGCAGAACATGGATCAGAGCATCGCAAGGAACATCAGTTATGACACAGCGAGAGTCAACTAAGGGGTTTTGACACAGTTTTGGCACAGTTGCACACCAAATGGGGCACAAGTTCGAGTCCCATCGGTGGTTCGGTTCCGAAAAGTGATTTAGAATCAGTGGAGCTTCACAAAGTCGGGGCGTAGCGCAGCCTGGTAGCGCACCTGCCTTGGGCGCAGGGGGTCGTAGGTTCAAATCCTATCGCCCCGACCAAAGCTTTCATCCTGGGCAGGTTGATGTCGTTCAGGACGTTGGGAATGCCCTATTTATGGACACGTTAATTGCCATACTGATTCGTATCGTTGAAGTCATGTTTGTTGCCGGCGTGATCGGGTCGTCGATCGTGGTGATTCTGACTTCGATTGAAGACTTTAAGATGTTGTTCGAAAAAGAGTCCCCACCCGGCGAAAAAATGTAGGCGCGAGCGTCCTCGCTCGTGCTGCGCTGCCCCTATGCCGTTCCTGCCAGCCACCAGCGCCGCAGTGCCACCACAGACCAGATACCTTCCACAATTCCGAATGGCCAGGCGCCCTGCAGGAAGCCGTAGATCGAGCCCAGCAAGCACGCCACGCTGAATGCCAGAATGAACCAGCGGCTGCGGTTCTCGAATGCGTACGTCACCAGCATCGCGGTCACGGCAAAGAGTCCGAAGAGCGTGAGGCGGTTCACGCCGCCGCTCGCGGTTTGGGGAGGGCTATCAATCTTTGGCTGGGGTCAAGGATTTTTCTATCTCACCACTACCGCGACGCGGAATCAAGGCTCAAGTTCAGTTCCAGCACGTTGACGCGGGGCTCACCGAAGAAGCCCCACTGGCGGCCCTGGGTATGTTGAGCGACGATCGCCCGCACTGCCTGTTCGCTCACGCCGCGCGCTTTGGCGACTCGTGGCACCTGGAATTCCGCGGAGGCAGGGGTAATGTCGGGATCAAGCCCTGAACCGGAGGTTGTGACCATATCGACCGGGACCGGCTTTCCTGGATTCTCCGCCTGGGCAGCAG
>Ga0326726_10000527_pt1 | contig 35459 bp, 35 predicted proteins | sample MHFenrmetagenome_2_FD_207603 | JGI IMG/M metagenome (GOLD analysis project Ga0326726, IMG submission 207603) | Lab enriched peat soil microbial communities from Michigan Hollow, Ithaca, NY, United States - MHF15MN | ecosystem: Environmental > Terrestrial > Soil > Wetlands > Peat | place: USA...
GTCGTGCCACCGGGTGTAGGCGTCCGCCAGTTCGCGCTGCAGCGCCTCGACTCTGGCGAGGGCGGCGGCAATCGCGTCCCGGGATTCCTTGTAGAAGGCCGGTCCGGCGATCCGCGCGTTCAGGTCGCGCTGTTCGGATTCGAGCGCGTCGATGCGCGCGGGCAGCGCCTCCAGCTCGCGCTGTTCCTTGTAGGAGAGCTTCTTGTTCAAGGGCGACGGTGTCCGGGTCGAATCGGCTGGCGCCTTCCCGCGCCGTCGGTCGCCCGGGTCCGGCTGAAGCCGGACGCCACGCGTCGCGCCGCTGTTCGCGCGCTGCCGGAGCCAGTCGTCGTACCCGCCCACGTATTCCTTCACGCGGCCGTCACCCTCGAAGACCAGCGTGCTGGTCACCACGTTGTCGAGAAACGCGCGGTCGTGGCTGACGAGCAGCAGCGTGCCGGGCCACTCGACCAGTTCGTCTTCGAGCAGCTCGAGCGTCTCGAGATCGAGATCGTTGGTCGGCTCGTCGAGGACGAGCAGGTTCGCCGGCCGCGTGAAGAGCCGCGCCAGCAGCAGCCGATTGCGTTCGCCCCCGGACAGCGCCTTGACCGGCGACCGTGCGCGCTCGTCGGAAAACAGAAAGTCCCGCAGGTAGCCGTGCACGTGGCGTGTCTGCCCGCCGACCGTGACAGTATCGTTGCCTTCGCCGACCGTGTCGAAGACCGTGCGCTCGGGATCCAGCTGCTCGCGCTGCTGATCGTAGTACGCGATCTGGACGTTCGCGCCGTGCCGCACCTCGCCCGAGTCCGGCGGCAGTTCGCCGAGCAGCAGCCGCAGCAGCGTGGTCTTCCCGGCGCCGTTGGGCCCGATGAGGCCGATGCGATCGCCGCGCATGATGCGCGCCGAAAAATCTCGGATGACGACCGGCGGGTCCGAAAGGACCCGCCCCACATCCGCTGAGTCAGCCTGCCCGGCATTCGCGTAGCTCTTCCAGACGTGATCCGCTTCGATGACGAGCCGGCCCGACTGCGCCGCCTGGGCGTCGTTCACGACCTGTTGCAGCCGCACGTTTCCGATCAGATCGCGACGCGCGGCCCGCTCGGCGCGCATCGCGAGCAGCGCCTTCACGCGCCCCTCGTTGCGCGTGCGGCGCGCTTTCACGCCGCGCCGCAGCCACACTTCCTCCTCGGCCAGCCGCTTGTCGAACTTTTCCTGCTGGACGGCCTCGGTGGCCAGCGCCTCCTCCTTCCGTCGCACGTAGGTCGCGTAGTCGCCTGGCCAGGACGTCAGGCGCCCGCGGTCCAGCTCCACGATCCGCGTCGCGAGTCGCTGCAGGAAGGCGCGGTCGTGCGTCACGAAAATCACGGCCCCGGCGAAGTCCGCGAGAAACTCCTCGAGCCACGTGATCGCGTCGATGTCGAGATGGTTGGTCGGCTCGTCGAGCAGGAGCACGTCGGGCTGGCCGACCAGCGCACGCGCCAGCAGCACGCGCCGCCGCCAGCCGCCCGAGAGCGTGTCGACGATCGTGTCCGGCGACAACTGCAGGCGGGAGAGCACGAGATCGACGTGATGATCGCGCAGCCACGCGTCGTCGGCCTCGAGGTGATGCGTGTGTCCCTCGGCCACGACGTCGAACACCGAGCGGTGGGCCGACAGCGGAACGTCCTGGTCAAGGCGCGCCGTGCGCAGCGCGGGCTGGCGCCATACGGTGCCCGCATCGGGAGCGAGCTCGCCGTTGAGAATCTTGAGCAGCGTCGACTTGCCCGTGCCGTTCCGGCCGAGGATGGAGACGCGCTCGCGCGGCTCGATTTGCAGCGCCACGTCGTCCAGCAGCGGCACGTGGCCGAACGCGATCGACACGCGCTCGCACGACAACAAGGGCATCGCCCAACGTACCACGAGTTGCCGGACACGGCGGCGAGGCGTAAAGTCTTCCGCCGGAGCCCCCATGCCTCTCAAGAATCGACTCCCGCTCGCGACCGCGACGGCGCTCAGCCTCCTCAACATCCTCCAAGGCGCGACGCTCGCCGCGCAGCCTCGCCTGACGCTCGACTACTCCGCGATCGCGAAGCGCCTCGTGCAGCAACTCGCCCTGAAGCCGGGCGAGCGCGTGATGTCGATCGCGCAGCCCGGTGTCTGGACCGACCTCCTCCCGCACATCCGGTACGAAGTGATGCGCGCCGGCGGCATCGATCTCGGGGTCGTCGAGATCCTGTCCGAGCCGGTGCCCGAGGCCTTCGATCCTGCGGTCCTGCAGAAGGGCGCGCGCGAGTCTCGCGCGTACTACAAGGCCATGTTCCGCGACGTCGACGCGGCGATCATGATGCCCGGCGCGACCCCCGCGCATCCCGCGTACGCCGCGATGCAGGATTGGCTGAAAGACGATCTGACCGAACGCCGGGGCCGCCGGACGATCCATTTCCACTGGGTGGAAAACGGCAGCCCGTACCCGCTTCCCGGCCAGCCGCTGCCGCCGCGCCCCGCGATCGACGCGCTGTATCAGCATGCGTTGCTGCAGACCGATTATCCGGCGCTCGCGGCGGTCGAACGGCGGTTTGCGACGGCGCTCGCCGCCGGCGAGGTGCACATCACGTCGCCGATCGGAACCGACCTGAGGTTCCGCGCCGGCGGTCGGCCGGTGAATTTCCAGGACGGCGACGCATCGGCCGCACGCGCGGCGCAAGGCTCGATCCTGATCGATCACGAGATCGAATTGCCCGCAGGCGCGATCCGCGTGGCGCCGCTCGAAGACACCGTCGAGGGCGTCCTCGCGTTTCCGCCATCGCAGTGGGACGGGCGGCCGGTCGACGCGCTGAAGCTGCGATTTGCGAAGGGAAAGATCGTCGAAATCGCGGCGACGTCGGGTACCGTGCAGGCGGCGCGGGATGAAGTCGCCAAGAACGGAGACGCCGGGCGCAGCTTCCGCGAGTTCGGCCTGGGATTCAATCCGCTGCTCGCCGTTCCCGACCGCGCGCCGTGGATTCCGTACTACGGGTACGGCTCCGGCGTCGTGCGGCTCTCGCTCGGCGACAACACGGAGCTGGGTGGCCAGGTCGGCGGTGGCTACATCCGCTGGAATTTCTTCACCGATCTCACGGTGACCGTCGGTGGCGTCACGTGGGTGCAGAACGGGAAGCTCGTCGAGCCGAAACCGTAGCTCTCAGCTCTCAGTCATCACTTTTCACGTTTCAGTTCCCGGTTTTCACTTTTCCTTCTGGCACAACTACTGCTCTCGTGGCACGTGACAGTACGTACGCGATCCACAACCGGCGGCTCAGGAGGCACTGTATGCGTCAGACGGTTAGCACTTTATTCATCCTCGTCTGCTTCGCGCTCGTCACCAGCGCGACCGCGGCTTTCCCGCAAACCAGCGCCGGAAAGCCGGTAGTCAAACAAAGCACGGCACCGCAGACCAACGTCAGCTCCGGTCCTGAGATGTTCAAGGCGTACTGCGCCGCGTGCCACGGACCCAACGCGAAAGGCAACGGACCCGCGGCCGCCTCGCTCAAGAAGGCGCCCTCGGATCTGACGCTGCTCGCGAAGAACAACGGCGGCAAGTTCCCCGAGGATCGCTTTCGCGAGCTCGTCGAACGCAACGCGCAGGTGATCGAGCATGGTACGCTCGACATGCCGTTGTGGGGGCCGGTGTTCCGCTCGCTTCGCGGCGGCGACGACGGCGCCAAGCTGCGGGTCTACAACCTGATGAAGTACGTGGAGACGCTGCAGGGCCACTGAGCGCGAGTCATCGCGCGTCGGCGGTAGAATCGGGTTATGGATGTTCCGGAGCGCTACGAGCAGCTGATCGCCTACCTCGGTTCTCAGCTTCCGGCGCCCGTCGAGCAGCACCCGCTGGACGACGGCGCTCTCCAATTCACGGGCGGCGACCCGCCGGAGGTCGTCGCCCTCCTCACCGACACGAGCGTCGTCGTGTCCGCCTTTTCCGGCGAGTGGGAGTCGGCGTTCAAGTTCACCGCGAAGCCGCGCCGCATGGGCGCCCTGAAGTGGCGGCGACTGCCGGAGAATGCGCTCCTCGCCGCGCTCTCGGCGCTGATCAAGGGCGCGCGTGAAGCGCGTCTCGCCTCGTTTCAGACCTGCCAGTACTGCGGACAGCCGACGGCGCCCGAGTGGCTGCACGACACCGGCGTGTGCCAGGCGTGCTCCGATCGTCACAGCGGCGCGATTCATTGATCGCCCGCCCGGCCACGCGCGTACCATAGCGCCGTGCCGTCTCTCCTGCTCGCCGAGTGGGCGATCGCCGCGCTCGTCATGGCGCTGCTCTGGCTCTGGCACGTGCGGACCCGCAACGCGCGCATCGCCGACGCCGCCTTCACCGGACTCATCGCCGCCTTCGCGATTGCTGACGCGCGACTCGGACAGGGCTTCGGCCCGCGACGCGCCGCGATGGCGTTCATGATGGGATCCTGGGGCCTGCGGCTGATGGTGAATCTGCTGTACATCCGCGTGTTCGGCCGGCAGGAGTCCGGATGGCCGGTCGCGTTCCGCGCGAGGTGGGGCGAGCGCGCCAACGCCCAGTTCTTCTGGTCTTTTCAAGCGCTCGCCGCGCTCGCCGCGCTCGGCTCCGTGCCCGCACTCATCGTCTCGATGAACGGCGCGCCGGATTTCTCGACCGTCGAACTGATCGCGGCGGGAGCCTGGATCGTGGCGTTCGCCGCCGAGACGACGGCGGATCGCCAGTTGCTGCAATTCACCTCGAATCCGGCGAATGCCGGGCACACGTGCCGGAAGGGGCTGTGGCGATACTCGCGCCACCCGGACTACTGGTGTGAGGGTCTGACGTGGGCGGCGTTCGCGGTGTTCGCGTTCGCGCCTCAGCTGACGACGAGCGTGTTCGATCCGTGGCTGCGAAGATAGCGCCGCGCGTCTTGAAACTCCGGACATGCCCGCGCGACGAGCTTCCAGAACGTCAGTGAATGATCCAGGCGCTTCACGTGCATCAATTCGTGTATCAGCACGTAGTCACGCACCCACACCGGCATCGTCACGAGACGCCAGTTCAGACAGATGTGGCCCTTCGGCGAGCATGAGCCCCAGCGCCATTTCTGATTCCGGACGCTGATACGCGACACCGTCAGTCCATGCTGCGCCGCCAGCTCCAGCAATCGGGCCGGGAGTTCGCGCGCGGCGCGCGCACGGAACGCGCGTTCGACCTCGGGCGCCATCGGCACCGGCCGCGGCTTGCGCTGTTCCTGTTCGAGACGCTTGTGCTGCTTCTCAATCCATCCGCGCTGCTCTTCGGCAAACGCCATCGCCTCGCGTTTCGATCCCCAGCGTGGAACCGTGACGCGCACGGCCCCATCGTCGGCGACACGGATGATGTAGCGGCGAGCCCTGGGATGACGGACGAAGATCGGGTTCAGGGTACCGGGTTCAGGGTTCAGGGTTCTTGGTTCGGGGTTCTGGGTCCTCGGTTCAGCATTCGGTGTGCCGCCATCGAATGGCAACACGGCCTGCGCGGTGAGTCGGCGTAAGCGTTTCAGAAGTGTCGGAAGTGACAAGCCGTTGCAACTCCGTGGAATCGCGATGCCAGAATCGACTTAAGATCTTTCCGCGTCAGAATACCCGAACCCCATGTGGATCGTACGCGTTGCGCTGAATCGTCCGTACACGTTTGTCGTGCTGGCCCTGCTGATCCTCGGCATCGGGCCGCTGACGATCGCCCGGACGCCGACCGACATCTTCCCGAGCATCGACATCCCGGTCGTCGTCAGCCTTTTTCAGTACGGCGGCCTCTCGGCGCAGGAGATGTCGGACCGGATCATCTCCAACTACGAGCGCTCGCTGACAACCGCCGTCAACGACATCGAGCACATCGAGTCGACGAACCTGCGCGGCGTCTCGGTCGTGAAGATCTTCCTGCAGCCGGGCGCGAAGGTCGACCTCGCGGTCGCGCAGACGACGGCGGTCTCGCAGGCGATGCTGCGCCAGGCGCCGGTCGGCACGCAGCCGCCGTTCATCCTCACGTATAACGCCTCGAGCGTTCCGATCATCCAGCTCGCGCTGTCGGGACGCGGACTCTCCGAGCAACAGCTCTTCGACCTCGGCGTGAACTTCCTGCGCCCACAGCTCGCGACGGTGAGCGGCGCGGCCCTGCCCTGGCCGTACGGCGGCAAGCAGCCGCAGATCCAGGTCGACCTCGACCCGTCGGCGCTTCAGTCGAAGGGCCTCTCGCCGAACGACGTCGTCAACGCGATCAGCCAGCAGAATCTGATCCTCCCGTCCGGCACGTCCAAGATCGGCGGGTTCGAGTACGACGTTGACCTCAACGCCAGCCCGCAGACCGTCGACGAGCTGAACGACCTGCCGATCAAGTCAATGCGCGGGACGCCCATCTACGTCCGCGACGTCGCGCACGTGCGCAACGGCTACCCGCCTCAGACCAACATCGCGCGCGTCGACGGCCAGCGGGCGGCGCTGATGGTCGTGATGAAGACGGGCAACGCGTCGACGCTCGACGTGATCGCCGGCATCAAGGCGGCCGTCGCGCGCGTGCTACCGAGCCTGCCGCCGAACCTCGAGATCAAACCGCTCGCCGATCAATCGCTGTTCGTCCGCGCGTCGATTGAGGGCGTGTTGCGCGAAGCCGTCGTCGCCGCGTGCCTCACCGCGCTGATGATCCTGATCTTCCTCGGCAGCTGGCGCAGCACGATCATCATCGCCGTCTCGATCCCGCTGTCGATTCTCACGTCGATCATCGTGCTCAGCGCGCTCGGCGAGACGATCAACATCATGACGCTCGGCGGCCTCGCGCTCGCGGTCGGCATCCTGGTCGATGATGCGACGGTCGCCATCGAGAACATCAACACGCAGCTCGAGTCCGGCAAGGATCTGGAGCCGGCGATCCTCGACGGATCGCAGCAGATCGCGATTCCCGCGTTCGTCTCGACCATCTGCATCTGCATCGTGTTCGTCCCGATGTTCTTCCTCACGGGCGTCGCGCGCTATCTCTTCGTGCCGATGGCCGAGGCCGTCGTGTTCGCCATGCTCGCGTCCTACGTCCTGTCGCGGACGCTCGTGCCGACGATGGCGAAGTATCTGCTGCACGCGCACGAGGAAAGTCATCATGGCGCGACGGCGAGCCGCAATCCGTTCGTCCGCCTCCAGCGCTGGATCGACGGCGGCTTCCTGCGGCTGCGCGACGCGTACCGCCGCGCGCTGCAGACGGCCGTGGACCGCCGCGCGGTCTTCGCGTTCCTGTTTCTCGCGGCCTGCGCCGCGTCGCTCGGACTCGTGCGATGGGTGGGCGAGGACTTCTTTCCGACCGTCGACAGCGGCCAGTTCAAGCTGCACCTGCGCGCGCCGACCGGCACGCGCATCGAGGAGACGGCGGCGCTCTGCGATCACGTGCAGGACACGATCCGCCGCGTCATCCCCGGCAACGAGATCGTCAGCGTGATCGACAACATCGGCCTGCCGTACAGCGGCATCAACATCGCGTACACGAATTCGGCGCCGATCGGATCGTCGGACGCGGACATCCTCGTCGCGCTCACGCCGAATCACCAGCCGACCGAACGCTACATTCACGATCTCCGCCGCCGGCTCGTCGCCGAGTATCCCGGCGTCCAGTTCTCCTTCATCGCTGCGGACATCGTCACGCAGATTCTGAACTTCGGGCTCCCGGCGCCGATCGACGTGCAGGTCGTCGGCCGCGATCTCGACGGGAACCACCGGTTCGCGGCGGCGCTCGTCACGCGCCTCGCCCAGATCCCGGGCATGGTCGACCTGCGCGTGCACCAGACGTTCAACCAGCCGCTGCTCCACCTCGACGTCGATCGGACCCGCGCGGCGGACACGGGCTTCACGCAGCGCGACATCGCGAACAACCTGCTGATTTCGCTCTCGGGCAGCGCGCAGACGACGCCCACGTTCTGGCTGAATCCGGCGACGGGCGTCAGCTATTTCATCGCGACGCAGACGCCGCAGTACAAGATCGACTCGATCGAAGGCATCGGCGGCATCCCCATCCAGGGATCGGCACCCGGCTCGAAACCACAGCTCCTCGAGTCGCTCGCGTCGGTCAGCCGCGAAGCGCACATGGCGGTCGTGACGCACTTCAACGTGCAGCCGGTCATCGACATCTTCGGCGCCGTGCAGGGGCGCGACCTCGGCGGCGTCGCGCGCGAGATGACGCCGATCCTCGACGAGTCGAGATCGCGGTTGCCGCGCGGATCGCAGCTCGTCGTCCGCGGCCAGGTGGAGACGATGCAGTCGTCGTTCGTCGGACTGGTAGCGGGTATCGGCCTCGCCATCATCCTCGTGTATCTCCTGATCGTCGTGAATTTCCAGTCGTGGCTGGATCCGTTCATCATCATCTCGGCGTCGCCGGCCGCCATCGCCGGCATCGTCTGGATGTTGTTCCTCACCCACACGACGATCAACGTGCCGTCGCTCACGGGCGCCATCATGTGCATGGGCGTCGCGACGGCCAATAGCATCCTCGTCGTCAGCTTCGCGAAAGAGCAGCTGCGCGACGGTCGCGCGCCGGCGGACGCCGCTGTCGACGCCGGGTTCACTCGATTCCGGCCGGTGCTGATGACCGCGCTCGCCATGATCATCGGCATGGTGCCGATGGCGCTCGGCTTCGGCGAAGGCGGCGAGCAGAACGCGCCGCTCGGGCGCGCCGTGATCGGCGGGCTCGCGCTGGCGACCGTGGCCACGCTCTTCTTCGTGCCGGCCGTGTTCGCGATGTTCCACCGCCGTGGCGCCGCTTCAGCGGCGCCTGTGGACGATGTTCAGGAGATCAGAGACCACCGATGAAGACGGGACCCGTTGTTGGAGGACTTGTGCTGCTCGTCGCCGCCGGCGGCGCGGCAATCTGGGGCGTCAGCACGCGCACGCGCGCGCTGGCGGTGGTGACGCAGGAAACACATGAGATGGCGGTGCCGACCGTGGCGGTCGTGCGGCCCAGCACCGGCTCGGCGCCTCAGGAGATCACGCTGCCGGGCACGATGATGGCCTTCACGGACGCGCCGATCTACGCCCGCACGAACGGGTATCTCAAGCGCTGGTTCGCCGACATCGGCACGCGCGTGAAGGCCGGGCAGCAGCTTGCCGAGATCGATACCCCCGAGCTCGATCAGCAACTGCTGCAGGCGCGCGCCGATCTCAACACAGCGCAGGCCAACGCGCACCTCGCGCAGACGACGGCCGAGCGGTACCGCGACCTCATCAAGAGCGATTCGGTGTCGCGCCAGGATCTCGACAACGCCAACGGCGGGCTGGAAGCGCGCGAGGCAGCGGTCGAGTCCGCGCGCGCCAACGTCCGGCGGCTGGAACAGCTCCAGGCGTTCCGCCGCATCGAAGCGCCGTTCGACGGCGTCGTCACGGCACGGAACACGGACATCGGCGCGCTGATCGACTCGGGCAGCAACGCCCGCGAGCTCTTTCACGTCGCCAACGTGTCCCGGCTGCGCGTGTTCATCAACGTGCCGCAGGTGTACTCGCGCGCGGCCCGCGCGGGCCTGAAGGCGGATGTGACCCTGAAGGAATTTCCCGGCCGCCGCTTCACGGGCACGGTGGCGCGCACGTCGAACGCGATCGACGTCGCGTCGCGAACCCTGCTCACCGAAATCGACGTCGACAACGCGAAGGGCGAGCTGCTTCCGGGATCGTACGCCGACGTCCACATCGCGCTGCCCGCTCCGGCCGCGACGCTGAAGCTCCCTGTTGACGCGCTCATCTTCAAGACCGACGGTCTGCAGGTGGCCATCGTCGGCGCCGGAAACCAGATCGCGCTCGTGACGGTGACGGCGGGCCGCGATTTCGGCGACAGCGTCGAAATCCTCAGCGGCCTCACGGGCACCGAACAGATCGTCGTCAACCCGCCGGATTCGCTCGCGCAGGGACAAGTCGTGCGCATCGCGCCGGCGCGGCCGGCCGCGGCTGGAGCGAACAAGTGAGCACGGTTCGTGCCGGGTCCGACAGGACCCGGCCTGCAAGTCTCCGGTCGAGCGCGATGGCGCTCGCGTTGCTGGCGGCGAGCGCGACGGGGTGCGCGCCGAAGACGAAGTACGTCGTGCCGACCGCGGAAATCGCGCCAGCCTTCCGGGAGAATGCGAACTGGAAACCCGCCGCACCGCGGGACGCGAATCCGCGCGGCGAGTGGTGGACGATCTTCGGCGATCCGGCGCTGGACGCGCTCGAGGCGCGCGTCGACGTCTCGAATCAGACGCTGAAGGCGGTCGATGCCCAGTTCGCCCAGGCGCGCGCGCTCGTCCGCGGCGCGCACGCGAGCCTTCGTCCGCAGGTGACGGCCGTGCCCTCGCTCGCGTCCGTTCGCCAGTCCGGCAATCGCGCGTTCTCGTCGTTCCACGATCCGTACGGCGACTACGTCCTGCCCGCTGACGTGTCGTACGAAGCCGACGTGTGGGGTCGCCTGCACGGCATCGTCGAGACGAGCCGCACGTCGGCGCAGGCGACGGCCGCCGATCTCGAGACCGCGCGCTTGAGTCTTCACGCCGAGCTCGCGCTCGACTATTTCACGTTGCGCGGCCTCGACCGCGAGCAGGACATCCTCAACAGCGCGGTCCGCGCGTACGAACAGGCGCTCGACCTGACCAACAACCGGTTCCGCGGGGGGCTGTCGTCGCAGGCGGACGTCGCGCAGGCGGAGACGCAACTCGAGACGACGCGCGCGATCGCCGTCGACGTCAGCGTCGGCCGTGCCGCGCTCGAACACGCGATTGCCGTCTTGGTCGGACAACCGGCGTCGACGTTCACCATCCCGCCCTCGCCGCTGACGAGCGGCCCGCCGGGCGTCCCGATCGGCGTGCCGTCGGATCTCCTCGAGCGGCGATCGGATATCGCCGGGGCCGAGCGTCGCGTGGCCGCGGCCACCGCACAGGTCGGCGTGACGGCGTCCGCCTTCTATCCGATCGTCACGCTGTCGGGCGCGCTCGGCTTCGAGAGTAGTTCGTTCGGCAACTGGCTCGCGGGGGCGAGCAATTTCTGGGCGGTCGCGCCGGTCGCGCTGATCAACGTGTTCGATGCCGGCAGACGCCAGGCGGCGAACGATCAGGCGCAGGCCGCGTTCGATCAGGCGTCCGCGTTGTACCGCGAGTCGCTCCTTTCGGCATTTCGCGAGGTGGAGGATCAACTCGCCGCGTTGCGCGTGCTGGATGAGGAAGCGAAGATTCAGGACCGTGCCGTCGAAGCGTCGGAGCGCTCGCTGACGCTCGCGACGAACCGCTATCGCGGCGGCGTGACGAGCTATCTGGAAGTGATCACCGCTCAGAGCGCCGCGCTCGCCAACGAACGGACTGCGGTCAGCATCCTGATTCGGAGGATGAACGCGACGGTACTGCTGCTCAAGGGGCTGGGCGGGGATTGGAACGTCGCGACGCTCCCTACGATCACGTCGAGATAGAGATGGCTAATGGCTGATGGGATGGACAATGGAGGCCATCCACCATTCCATCAGCCATTAGCCATCAGCCATTTCAGTCTCCTCCTCATTGAACGGCAGGCCGTCGGTCAGCTCCGCGGCCTGCAGCATCCGTGGCACGCGATCGATCGGCTCGAGCGTCTTGATTTCTTCGCCCGCCGCGGCCGCCTGCAGCTCCTTGAACTTGCGCGCCTTCCCGAGCACGTTGCCCTCGAGCGACCCGACCGCCTTGTTGTAGGACTCGAGGCTGCTCTTCAGCTTGCCGCCGAGATCGTCGAAGTGCCCGGCGAGCGCGCGCACGGCCTCGTAGAGATTCCGGCCGAGGTCGCTGATGTGCCGCGCGTTCTCCTCCATCGCCTGCTGCTGCCAGCCGTACGCCACCGCCCGCAGGAGCGCGATGAGCGTCGTCGGGCTCGCGGGAATCACGCGCTTCTCGACACCGAATTCGATGAGCAGCGGATCCTGCTCGAGCGCGGCGCTGAAGAACATCTCGCCCGGCAGGAACATGATCACGAAGTCCGGGCTGACCGGGACCTGCTGCGCGTACCCCTTGGCCGCGAGCTGCGTGACATGCTGCCGCACCTGACGCGCGTGCTCGGCGAGCAGTTTCTGGCGCGAGTCCTCGTCTGGCGCCTCGAGCGCGCGCAGGTACGCGTCGAGCGGCGCCTTGGCGTCGATGACGATGTGCTTGCCGCCGGGCAGATTGACGATGACGTCGGGCCGGATGCGGCCTTCGTCGCCGGCGATCGTCTGCTGCTCGGTGAAGTGGCAGTGCTCCACCATCCCGGCCAGCTCGACGACGCGCTTCAGCTGCAGCTCGCCCCATCGGCCCCGGACGCCGGGCCGCTTGAGCGCGTCGGTCAGCCGTCGCGTCTCGTCGCGCAGCTTCTGCCCGGCGACGTCGAGCGACGCGATCGTGTGCAGGAGCTGGTTGCCCGACTCGGCTTGCCGTCGTCCGCTGTCCTTGATCTCGCGATCGACCTGTTCGAGCGTCTTCGCCATCGGCGCGAGCAGATCTTCGATCGCCTTCTTGCGGGCGTCGATGTCCGCCGTCGCTTCACTGCGCGCCTGGCCGAGCTTCGTCTCGGCGAGCGAGAGGAATTGTTCGTTGTTGTTCTTCAGCGCTTCGGCGCTGAGCGCCTGGAACGCGTCGCGGAATCTCGAATCCGCGTCCTGGTACGCCTTGAGACGTTCGGCGTGGACGGCGTCTCGCTTGTTCAACTCGGCCTGGAGCCGGGCGACGTCAGGCCGTGCCAGCAGCCAGCCGATGAGGGCACCGACTGCGAGACCAACGGTCAGGAGCAGAAGACTGGTTACGTCCAAAGAATCCTTTCAGGGAAGGAACCGCGGAGATCTGCAGTTGCTTTCTTCACAGTATCGCACGCGTGTCTATCGCGAGACGACGAACGGGAGCCACGCGTCCGGCAGTTGCATCTCGGCCGCGTGAATCGCGTCGACGGGAATCTGCCGCGCTTTGAGGCCGGCGGCGATCGACTGCAACGCGTGACGCGCGGCGATCTGCGCCTGGCGACGCTTGTCAACGTACTGCCCGATGCCGCGGCGCGCCTCGACGCGCGCGTCCGCGCGCTCGGCCTTCAGCGTCTGCAATCGCGCGGTGTTGACCGGCTCGAACGGCAGCTGCGTCTGGAATCGCGCATCGGACGCCGTGTCCAACTGCCCCGCCGCCGCCAGCGCGCGCTCGCGGTCCAGCTCTGCGCGGTAGCACTGGAAGCAGAGTGGCCGGGTGGGGCAGGTGGGCCCGGTAGGTCGGGTGGGGCTGGTAGGGTGAAGAGCCTCACGCTTCAATGCCTCGCGGCAAGCGCGGCACAGCGCCTTCGGCCGCGGCCCTTCCAGCTCGCCGCCGGGGAAGCTAACCCAGTCTCTGTCTAGTACTTGTGGATCGACTTTCGGGACCACCCGTACCGGCGTGTTGGCGGAATCGTGCTTCATGACGACGACTATAAGAGGTGACTGTGACAGGGTAGGTCACTGGGGAGGGCAGAGGGCAAAGGGCAAAGGGCAAAGGGCTAAGGGCTGAGGGCTAAGTGCTGGCCGCGGTCGAAGGGTGCTCCCCGTCGCTCTGAGCTTCGACGACCGCAAACAGCAGCGCGGGATCGATCGGCTTCGAGAGATACCCGTCCATCCCTCCGGCCAGACAGCGATCGCGATCGTCGCTCATCGCGTGCGCCGTCATCGCGACGATGCGGACGTGCTGCCCGGTGACGCGCTCGCGCTGGCGGATCGCCGCCGTCGCCTCGAGCCCGCTCATGACGGGCATCTGCAGATCCATCAGCACGACGTCGAAGGTCTCTTCATCGAGCCGCGCGAGGGCTTCCCTGCCGTCCTGGGCCAGCGTGACCTGATGGCCTCGCCGCGTCAGCAGGCCGGACGCGACGCGCTGGTTGACCACGTTGTCCTCGACGAGAAGGACGCGAGCCTGCCGCACCTCGGCGGGTTTGATGAGCGCGCCGGCTGCTGTGCTCACGGTCATCGACGCCGCGGCCGGCGGCGCGGCAGCGGCAGGCCTCGATCCAATCGCGCGCTCGATCGCCGCCCGCAGATCGGCGGCGTACACCGGTTTCGCGAGATACGACGAGATGCCGAGCTCGGCGCAGCGCGCGCGCTCGCCGTACTCCGCTGATGAACTCAGCATCATCACCGTGGCCCCGGCGAGATCGGGCCGCGCTGCGATGTGCGAGGCGACCTCGAACCCGTCCATCTCCGGCATGTTCGCGTCGAGCAGCACGAGTTCGAACGGCTGGCGCGCCCGCTCCGCACCGGCGAGCGCCTCGAGCGCGGCACGCCCGCTCGACACTGCGGTCGGCGTCATTCCCCATCGCGTGACCTGCTCGACAAAGATGCGCCGGTTGACGTCGTTGTCGTCGACGATCAGCACGCGAAGCCGCGGCGGGCGCGTGCCGGCGCGAGGCGGCTCCGAAGGACCGGTGACATCGAGTGCGATCGTGAAATGAAACGTGCTGCCCGCGCCCGGCTCGCTGTCCACCCAGATCCGTCCGCCCATCAACCGCACGAGCGTCGCCGAGATCGTCAGACCGAGACCCGTGCCGCCGAACCGGCGCGTCGTCGAGCCGTCCGCCTGATTGAAGGCTTCGAAGATCGCGTCGTGCTTCTCCGGCGGAATGCCGACACCCGTGTCCGTGACGCTGACGTGGAGCGTCGACCGGCTCCCCGCGCGCGCGTCCTCCCGGACGGCGACCAGGACGTGGCCGCGCTCGGTGAATTTGAGGGCGTTGCCGACCAGGTTCGTCAGGACCTGCTGCACGCGTGTCGGGTCGCCCACCACGTCGGACGGCACCTGCGGATCGATGTCGCAGATGAGCTCGACCCCTTTCTGGTGCGCCCGGAGCGCGAGCGGCTTGAGCGCCGCCGCGATGGCGCCGCGGGTCGAGAACGGCACCGCCTCGATTTCGAGCTTGCGCGACTCGATCTTGGAGAAGTCCAGGATGTCGTTCAGGATCGACAGCAGCCTGTCGGCCGACTGCCGTACGGTGGCCAGTGCGTCCCGCTGATCCGCCGTCAACTCGCTGTCGAGGACAAGGTCCGTCATGCCGATGATGCCGTTCATCGGCGTCCGGATCTCGTGGCTCATGTTCGCGAGAAACTCGCTCTTCGCGCGGCTGGCGTCCATCGCGCTGTCGCGCGCCGCCGCCAGCGCTTGATTGCTCGCCGTCAGTTCGGCCGTGCGCGCGTCCACGGTGCGCTCGAGGTCGTCCTGCTGCAGGAGGAGCTGCTGATCGCGCTTCTGGATGTCGACCAGCATCGCGTTGAACTGGCCGATCAAGTCGCCGATCTCGTCGTCGTCGCCAGGCTCCGCGCGTACGTCGTAGCGGCCGTTTTCACGGACCAGATGCGTGACGTCGATCAGCCGGCCGATGGGCGCGTAGATGAGCCGCGCCGTCAGGCGCGACAGGGCGAACGCCATTCCGAACGCGACGACCACCGTGCCCGCGGCGAGCGCGGCGAAGCGCGCGAGGCGGAGCCAGATGTCGGTCGTGTCGGACTCGATCTCGATGCTGCCGATGATCTGGTCCTTGACGGCGATCGGCCGGACGACGCGCACGCGGCTCGATTCGAAGTCGGCGACCGGTTCAACGCCCGGCCATGTCGCGCTACCAGCCGCCCCTCGACTCGACTCGACGTCCGGGCGCGCGTAGCTCGCGAGCAGTGCGTGGTCCAGCGTGAACAGCCGCACACCGAGGATGTGTTCGTTGACGGCCGCGGCGCGCAGTATGTCGCGCGCGGCGGCGCCGTCCGTGCGCGTCAGCGCCGACGTGCTGCTGGTGCCGACGATGTCGGCGAGCATGGTGACGTCGGCAACCAGACGGGTCCGCAAGCTGAGGTAGAAGACGAACGCGAAGATCGCGCCGGCCACCATCAGGGTGACGCCGGTCGTGGCGACCGCGGTCGCCACCAGCTTGCCGGCGACAGACTGGCGGCGATACCAGGCGCCGAGCGACGTGAACATCCTCTCCTATGCTACCCGCCCGCCATGGCCCCGATGACGAGAAACGGCTCGGTGCCCGCCGCGACGGACGCGGGGAGCGGCGCGTCCGGTGACTCGTGCGACCAGTCTTCTTCGCACGCGTAGAACCGGAGATACGGCCGCCGCTTCAGCGTGCCGTGATCGCGGATCGTGCCCTGCAGTACGGGATAGCGCGCTTCGAGCGCATCGAGGATCGCACGCTGCGTCGCCTGACCTTCAATCTCGATCAGGACGTCGCCGTCGACGCGCGCCAGCGTCCGCAGATGATGCGGCAGGACGACTCGGATCATGAAAGTGTTTGCACCTCGACCGACAGCACGGCCGGGAGATCGTGAACAATCGCGTTCCATGTGTCTCCGCCGTCAGCCGATCCGTACACCTGACCGCCGGTCGTGCCGAAGTAGATGCCGCACGTGTCCATGGAGTCGACGGCCATCGCGTCCCGCAGGACGTTGACGTAGCAGTTGCTCTGCGGCAGACCCTTGGTCAGCGGCTCCCAGTCATTCCCGTCATTGCCGCCCGTGCGGCTGCGGTAGACGCGCAGCTTTCCGTCAGGAGGATAGTGCTCGGAATCGCTCTTGATCGGGACGACGAAGATCGTCTCGGGCTCGTGCGCGTGGACGTCGATCACGAAGCCGAAGTCGGTCGGCAGATTGCCGCTCACCTCGCGCCACTCATCGCCGCCGTTGTCGCTGCGCATCACGTCCCAGTGCTTCTGCATGAACAGCGTGTTCGGCTTCGACCGGTGCAGTGCGATGCGGTGCACGCAGTGGCCGACCTCCGCCGTCGGATTCGGAATCTGCGGGGACACCAGTCCTTTATTAATAGGCCGCCACGACTCGCCGCCATCGTCTGTCCGGAAGGCGCCGGCCGCAGAGATCGCGATGAAGATGCGCTTCGGATTCGTGGGATCGATCAGAATCGTGTGCAGTCCGAGGCCGCCGGCGCCAGGGGACCAGTTCTTGCCGGTGCCGTGCTCGCGCAGTCCCTTCAGCTCGTGCCAGGTCTGCCCGCCGTCGGTCGTGCGGAACATCGCGGCGTCCTCGACACCCGCGTACACGGTGTCCGGATCGGTCAGCGACGGCTCGAGATGCCACACGCGCTTGAACTCCCACGGGTGCGGCGTGCCGTCGTACCACTGATGCGTGCCGGGGACGCCATCGTAGACGAACTTGTTGCCGATGGCCTCCCACGTCTTTCCGCCGTCGCTCGACCGCTGCATGATCTGGCCGAACCAGCCGCTGGTCTGGGACGCATATAACCGATTCGGATCCGCGGGCGACGCCTTGAGGTGATACATCTCCCACCCGCCGAAATGCGGACCGTTTACGTCCCACCGCTCGCGTTTCCCGTCCGACGTCAGAATGAACGCACCCTTCCGGGTGCCCACCAGAACTCGTACGCCGCTCATCGGTCGCCCTCCTTCGACATTGTCGATCGAGTCCGCTGCGGATCGACAGCGCCGCCGAGAAATTCTGCGCGAAAAACGTTCTACGGCGTCACCGGACCTTGTGATTCCGGGGCGAGGCGCGTAGAGTGACTCCGAGGTAACGGCACATGGCCGACACAGAGAAGTGCGCGCATCCCGCCTGCCAGTGCACGGTTCGCAAGGACAGCCCGTACGGGAAGTACTGCAGCGAGTACTGCAAGGAGTCCGGCCAGAACACCGAGCTTCGCTGCGGTTGCCAACATCCGGCCTGCCGCTGACGTGTCAGTCGCGCACGGAACGTCGCATCACGACGAGGTCCTGATGGCCGAGACACGCTTCAGCGATCTCGAGGATCTCGAAATATTTCGACCACTCCCGTAGCGCCTCCACACGTTCAGCGTGTACGCCGGTGTTGATTGCCTCTGAGGCCGAAGGACTCAACGTTGGCTCACCGATCAGACCGGACCGTTCACCACCGGCCTCCCGTTCATGGCCGCGCTCCAGGTCGCATCCGCCGCGCTCGGGAAGTCACTCGTCTCGAAGTCTAAAGTCGCCGACGCGAACCACCGGGCGCAGACAACACGATAGGAACAGCAGCGGCATCTCGCGCTGGGAGTCCGTTCGAGTAATCACACCCCCTGAACTGTTCAAGAGACAGTAAGAGGGCGCGGGTTGGGAGTTTCCCCGCCTTGTCTCACACCGTCACGTACTGGACCGTGTTGCCGCAGGACTCGAGGAACTTCGTGAAGTCGGCAGCCGCGACCGTCAGCGTGACGGTGTTGATGTTCGGGTGAAACGACAGCCGCGTCGCCGTCTTCAGATCGCGGTCGAGGACGACGCGGACCGCGTGATCGCGATCGTTGATCAGACCGAACGGCGAAACCGAGCCCGGTGTCACGCCCAGATTCGTCATCAGCCGCTCGGGCGATCCGAAGCTCAGCTTGCCGTCGCCAATCTGATCGGCCACCGCGCGCAGGTCCGCTTTCTTCGAGTGCACGAGGATGACGAGGTAGTGCCGGTTCCCTTTCTGGTTGCGCAGGAAGAGATTCTTGCAGTGCGTCGCGTCGATGCCCGCCCAGTGCTGCTCCGCTTCCTCGACGGTCGCGACAGGAGGGTGCTCAAAACGCTCAAACGCGATCCCCAGCTCGCCAAGACGGGCGACGACAGACGCCTCGCGTTCATGAACGGCTGAGGGCTGATGGCTCATGGAATGGCTGAGGGCTGATGGCTAATGGCTGATGGTCAAGACGGCGGCACCGCTGACGCGGCCTTCGCGCAGATCGCCAAGCGCGCGGTTGGCATCCGCGAGATCGTACATCTGCACGTGGGTCTTCACCGGCACCTTCGGCGCCAGCGCGAGAAAGGCGAGCGCGTCCTGACGCGTCAGGTTCGCCACCGACCGCACCACGCGTTCCTCCCAGAGCAGATGATACGGAAACGACGGGACGTCGCTCATGTGGATGCCGGCGCACACGACGATGCCGCCGGGCACGAGATGCGACAGCGCCTCCGGCACGAGCGCGCCGACGGGCGCGAAGATGATCGCGGCGTCGAGCGGCTGCGGCGGCGGCTCCGTCGACGCCGCGGCCCAGACGCATCCGAGTTCGCGCGCCAGTTGCTGCGCCGCTGCATCACCCGGCGACGTGAAGGCGTAGACCTCGCGCCCCTGGTAGACGGCTACCTGCGCGATGACGTGCGCGGCCGCGCCGAATCCGTAGAGCCCAAGCCGCTTGCCCTCGCCCGCCATCCGGTACGCACGGTATCCGATCAGGCCGGCGCACAGAAGCGGCGCAGCTTCTGCGTCGCTGTAGCCTTCCGGCAGCTTGAACACGTACCGTGAATCAGCGACGGCGTAATCTGCGTAGCCGCCGTCGATCGTGTAGCCCGTGAAGCGCGCGAGGCGGCACAGGTTCTCCCGTCCGCCACGACAGTACGCGCACTCGCCGCACGAATAGCCGAGCCATGGAATACCGACACGATCGCCGACCGCGAGATCGGCCACGCCGTCGCCCCGCTGATCGACGGTCCCGACGATCTCGTGTCCGGGGACGATCGGGATGTCGCCGGGCGGCAACTCGCCGTCGACGATGTGGAGATCCGTGCGGCAGACGCCACACGCGCGCACGCGGACCACGACTTCGCCCGGCAGCGCAACCGGCCGCTCGCGGTCCGCGGCCTCGAGCGTGCCCCCGCCCGCCTGATTGAGAACCATCGCGCGCATGATCAGATTGAGAATGTGAGGATCTGAGGACTCTCAAATCCTAACATCCTTAGATAGAATCCGTCAGTGGCCCGCAACGCGGAAGTCATCCGGCAGTGGACGATCCTGCGCGAGATCGAGCGCGCACGCGTCACCGGCGTGACGATCGACGAGCTCGCGGTCCAGTGCGACGTCACGACGCGCACGATCCGGCGGGATCTGCAGGCGCTCGAGGAAGCCGGCTTCCCGCTCTTCGACGATCGATCGCACGACGACGGCAAGACGCGGTGGCGGGTGAACGGCCAGGCCTCCAAGGGCCTCGCCGCGGGGCTGACCGTCTCGGAGCTGTGCGCGCTCTACTTCAGCCGGACGCTGCTCGAGTCGCTTGCGGGCACGCCGTTCCGCGAGGACGTGGAGAGCGCGTTCGAGAAGCTGGCGTCGGGGCTGACGCCGCACATGCGGCAGTTCCTCGATCAGCTGCCGCGCGTCCTGGCCACCAAGGCCGATCCGATGCGCCGGCGCGGCGCAGACAACGCCCAACCGCGGCTGGTCGCGCGCGCGCTCGAGGCGACGCTGCAGCAGCGGCAGGCGACGATCACCTACCACTCGAAGTCAAGCGACCGGACCAAGACGTACCTCGTCCATCCCTACCGGCTCGCGTACGCGCAGGGCGGCATGTACCTGCTCGCGTACGTCCCCGAGTACGGCGAAGTGCGGACGTTCGCCGTCGAGCGGATTCAGGATCTGTCGCTGCTCGAAGAACGGTTCACACCCGACGTTTCCTACGGGGAACTGCCGGACACGGCGTTTCCCCACTCGCTCGGCGTCCACTCCGGGCCGCCGGAGCGCGTGGAGATCGCGTTCGAGCCCGCCGTCGCCGACTACGTGCGCGCGCGCGAGTGGCACCCATCGCAGCAGGTGCGCGACACCGACGGAGGCGGAATCGCCGTGACTCTGGACGTCTGCCTCGATCGGGCGCTGCAGAGCTGGATCCTCAGCTTCGGTCCGTTCGCGCGCGTGCTCACGCCGGATCGACTCGCGCGCGACGTTGCGGAACAATTCGAAGAAGCGAGAGCGAGGTATGCGTCATGACAACAGGCCGGGTGGGGCGGGTGAGGCAGGTGGGGCTGGTAGGCCGGGTGGGGCTGGTGAGCTGTGTAGGGCTGCTGGGGTTGCTGACGGCGGCCACGCCGGCGTTCGCGGCGACGAAAGCGATCAAGGCGGGACGGCTGATCGATCCGTCCGGTCGCGTGCTGACGAACGTCGTCGTCGTCGTGGACAACGACCGCATTACGTCGATCGGCACGACGACACCGCCGGGCGCGGAGGTGATCGACCTCAGCCGCTTCACGATCATTCCGGGCCTGATCGATCTCCACACGCATATGACGTACTACTGGGACCGCACGCCGGGCACGCGTCCGCTGAATCAGCCGCGCCGTCCGGCGGGCGTGACGACAGTCCTCGCCGCCGAGAACGCGCGGCGCACGCTCGACACCGGCGTCACGACGGTGCGCGATCTCGGCGCGTCCGGCGACGTCGACTACGCGATGCGCGATCTCATCAACATGGGCAGGATGATCGGGCCGCGGATGTTCGTCGCCGGTCAGGGCATCTCTGCTCCGCGGACCGGCACGCCCGCGCCCGATTACGCGCAACTGGCCGACGCGCGCGTCGCCGCTGGATCGGACTGGGTCAAGATCTACGGCTCGCGCGGCAGCTATCAAAGCGTCGACACGACGCAGACGCTGACGTACGAAGAGATGAAGGCCGCCGTAGACGTGGCGCACGCCAAGGGCCATCGCGTCGCGATCCACTCGTACGGGCCGTCGGGGGTGAAGGACGCGGTCCGCGCCGGCGCCGATTCGGTCGAGCACGGCATCGACCTGGACGACGAGACGATCGCCGCCATGGCCGCCCGCGGCACGGTCTGGGTGCCGACGATCGATCACAATCGCTACTACGTCGACGCGAAGGATGAATTCGGCTTCGCGCCGGACACGATCCCGCCGCTCCAGGCGTACATCGAGAAGAACCTCGAATCGACACGGCGCGCGTTCAAGGCGGGCGTGAAGATCGGGATGGGCTCCGACGCGGTCTACACGATGTTCGGCCAGAACACGCGGGAGCTCGCCTGGTTCATCAAGGCCGGCATGACGCCGGCGCAGGCGTTGGCCACGGCGACGACGATCCCTGCCGCGCTGCTCGGGCACGAAAAGGACCTCGGCGCGCTGGCGCCGGGCTTCTTCGCCGACATCGTCGCGGTCGATGGCGATCCGCTCGCGGACATCGACGTCGTGATTAGTAAAGTACGATGGGTGATGAAGGGCGGAGTGGTGGTGGTCGATAAAGTTAAAACTGAAAAGTGAAAACAGAAAAGTCAAAGCTCAACAGTTGAGAAACACTTCATGACAAAGAGAATCGTACTCGGGTTGATCATGGCCGCAGTGCTCGCCGGGCCGGCGGCGGCGCAGACTACGGATCAGAAGGCGGTCCAGCAGGCGGTCGAGAGCTTCCTCCTCCATCTCGGCGATCACGAGTTCGACAAGGTCGCCGCCGATCTGACGCCCAAGGCCATCATCGTCATCGCTCGCGAGCGAGACAGCCAGTGGTCGAACTCCTTCCAGACGGGCGAGGAGTGGGTCGCGGCGCTCAAGAAGAATCCGAATCCGATCACGTTCCGCGAGCCGCTGACCAACGTCACGGTCACGATCGACGATGGCCATCTCGCCTTCCTGCGCGCGGACTTTCAGGTGATGCGCGACGGCAAGGCCCAGTCGCACGGCATCGACGAGTTCACGCTCGTCCGCGACGGCACAGCGTGGAAGATTGCGGTTGTCGCGTACACGTCGATGCCAGCGGCGCGGTGACCATTCGTCTTCTCGCCGTCGACATCGACGGCACGCTCCTCGACAGCCGCGGCCGTCTGCCGGATGCACACCGCGATGGGCTGGTCGACGCGTCCGCGCGCGGCATCGAGATCGCGCTCGCGACCGGACGGAGCTTTCACTTCACGCAGCCGATCGCGGATCTGCTGCCCATTCCGCTGACGCTGATCGTCAACAACGGCGCGCTCGTGAAGGATCGGTCCGGCGCAAGCGTGATGCGGCACCTGCTCGATCGCGACGTGGCGCGGCACGTGCTGGCCGAGACGCACGTCCACCGGGAGAGCGTCGCGATCATGTTCGATCGCCCGATCGGCCACGACATGCGGCAGATGATCTACGAGCACATGGACTGGTCGCATCCGAACCGTCGCGGGTACTTCGAAAAGAACAAGGCGTTCATCGCGCAGTCGGACGTGCCCCTGGCCGAGACCCTGACCGAAGATCCGATTCAGGTGATGTTCAACGGCAGCGTCGCGTCGATGCGCGCGCTCGTCGCGTCACTGCGCGCGATGGCGATCGCCGATCGGTTCTCGGTGGCCGTGACTGAATATGAAACGCGCGACTTCACGCTCGTGGACGTCAACGGCGCCGGCTGCTCGAAAGGGGCAACACTCGCCCGCTGGGCCGCCTCGCGTGGCCTGACGGCAGAGCAGGTGATGGCCGTCGGCGACAACCTGAACGACGTCGAGATGCTGGACTTCGCCGGCACGGCCGTCGTCATGGGAAACGCGACCGACGCGATCAAGGCGCGCGGGTATGAGGTCACCGCGACGAACGACGAAAACGGCCTGGCGGAGGCAATACGAGGAAACTTAAGACTCGAAAGAGAGAACTGAAAAGTGAAACGGGACCTTTCTCCCTTCACTTTCTCCCTTCACTTTTCTCTTTTAAGTTTTCACTTTTCAGTTTCTAATCTCTCCGTCCACAGGAGGTTCGTCGTGAGATCACTTCTGATCGGCGTCGCGCTGGCGATTGTCGTCGCGTCGGGATTGGCCGTGGCACAGACGCCCTCCGGCAAGAGTCGCGTCGACGCGCACGTCGCTGCAGCGAAGGCCGCAGCCGGGACGGACTTCGCGGGCGTCTTCAATCGCATCTGCACAGAGGCCGTGCCGCCCACGACACCGGCGACGCCCGCCAGAGGGGCCGCGCGCGGCGCAGCGCCTCGACCACCGGGGCCGCCGCCCCGTGACTCGTGGCACGCCGACCCAGTGAAGGTGTTCGACAATCTGTACTTCCTCGGCCAGACCGAGTATTCGGTGTGGGCCGTGACGACGTCGGCCGGCATCATCCTCATCGACGCGATCTTCGATTACTCCGTGGACGATGAAGTGTCGGGCGGGTTGCGGACGCTGGGACTCGATCCGGCGACGATCAAATACGTCGTCATCAGCCACGGACATTCCGATCATTCCGGCGGCGCGAAGTTCCTTCAGGACCGCTACAACGCCCACGTGCTGCTCACGGCCGCTGACTGGGACCTGCTGGACAAGAGCACGCAGACCAAGCCGAAGCGCGACATGGTCGCAACCGACGGCCAGAAGCTCACGCTCGGCGACACGACGCTGACGCTCTACCACACGCCCGGCCATACGCTGGGCACGCAGTCGACGCTGATTCCCGTCACGGATCACGGCGTGAAGCACGTCGCCGCGCACTGGGGCGGGACGGCGTTCAACTGGATGGCGGGGCCCGCGGCGTACATCACGCCCGAGCGGCCGGCGAGCTTCTGGTTCCAGACCTACAGCGCCTCCGCGCGACGCTTCAAGGAGATCACGATGCAGGCCGGCGCCGACGTGCTGATTTCGAATCACACGATCTTCGACGGATCGAAGACGAAGATTCCGGCGCTCGCGCAGCGCAAGCCGGGCGATCCGCATCCGTACGTAATCGGCAAGGAAGGCGTCCAGCGGTATCTGACGACCGTCGACGAGTGCGCACAAGCGGGTCTTGCCAACCAGCAGTAAGGGCGGCGCACTCGCGCGCGTTCTCGGCCTCCGCGATCTGATCCTCATCGTCATCGGCACCGTGATCGGCTCGGGCATCTTCCTCGTGCCGGGCGGCGTGGTGCGACAGGCCGGCGGCTTCGCTGGCCCTGCTCTGCTGGTCTGGGTGATCGGCGGCGGCCTCTCGCTGCTCGGCGCGCTGGCGTACGGCGAGCTCGGCGCGATGAATCCGGCGGCAGGCGGCTTGTACGTCTACTTGCGCGACGCCTTCGGTCCGCTGACGGCGTTTCTCTACGGCTGGACGTTCTTCCTCGTGATTGCGACCGGTTCCGCCGCGACGCTCGCCGTCGCGTCGGCCTCCTACCTGCAGCAGTTCGTCGCGCTCGGTCCGATCGGACAGAAGGCGGCAGCGGTCGCACTCCTCGCGGCCGTCGCGGCGATCAACGTCCGCAGCACCAGACAGAGCGCGGACGTCCAGAACTGGAGCACGGCTATCAAGGTCGGCGCGCTGCTCGTCATGAGCGCCGTCCTCATCGTCTGGCACCGGGACACGCCGGCGAACGCCGTGCCGTTCTGGCCCGCGTCGATCACGCCGTCCCTGCTTTCCGGAATGGGTCTCGGCATGATCGGCGTGCTCTGGGCGTACGAAGGCTGGCAGTACGTGACGTTCTCGGCGGGCGAGGCCCTGAATCCCCAGCGCACGTTCCCGCGCGCCATCATCGTCGGGACGGCGTCGCTCATCGGGATCTACCTGCTGGCGAACGTCGGCTATTTGGCAGCGCTCGGCCCGGAGGGCGTCGCCAAGTCCGATCGCGTGGCCGCGGAAGCCGTCGGCGCGATCGTCGGCCCAGGCGCGGCGTCGCTCATCGCCGCGGCGATCCTCGTGTCGATCTTCTCGGCGACCAATGGACTCACGATCTCGGCGCCCCGCGTCTACTATGCGATGGCGCGCGACGGCTTGTTCTTCCGGGCGCTCGGCGAGGTCCACGCCGACTACGGGACGCCCGCGTTCAGCATCATCGCCGGCACGCTCTGGGCGATGGTGCTCGCAGTGTCGGGGACGTTCGAGCAGCTGCTGACGTATGTGGTGTTCGTCGGCTGGATCTTCTACGGGCTCGGCGCCGTGTGCGTGTTCGTGCTGCGGCGCACGAAGCCGGACGCCGAGCGTCCTTTTCGCGTGCCCGGCTATCCCTGGACCACGCTGCTCTTCATCCTCGCAGCGGGTGCCCTGGTCGCCAACACGATCGCGACGCAGCCCGGCCGCGCCGCCGTCGGGATTGGCGTCGTGCTGCTCGGCGTGCCGGTCTACTTCGTTTGGAAGAACGTTTGAGATCTCACGCAGGCACGATGTCGGTCCGCGTGAAGTCGTCGCCGGTGAACAGCAGCGAATCGTTCGCGACGATCGCAGAGGCGTAGGCGAGGCAGTCGCCGAAGTTCAGCTTCGCCTTGTGGTGGCCGCGGCCGAACCGCAGGAACGCCGCGACCGCCGCGTGCCATTCACGTTCGCCGAAGGGCGCGATGCTGACGCCCAGTTCGTGGGCCAGCGCCTCCACTTCCCCTGTGTCGGCGGTGCGACGCCGTCCAGCGAAGACGATGCTCGCTTCGACAAGCGTGGGCGTCGCGATTCGCACGGTCTCCGCCGCGAGGATCCGATCGACGAGGTCGAGGTACCCGGCTTCGGCGAACAGGATGGCGATGAGCACCGACGAGTCGAGCGTCATACCCCGCCCGGATCGTAGCCCAGGATGTCGTCCTCTTCGGCCGATGTGAGACGCCGGCCCCGCTCGCCTTTCGGCAACGTCGGCCACACGTTCTTGCCGAGGAATCGAATCACACGCGCGCGCCGCTCCTCCGCCGATGGCCCCTTCAGCCGCCGGCGCCGCTCGTCGAGCGCGCGGCGGATGGCCTCGGTCTTGGACTCGCCCGTCAGCCGCGCCAGCTCGGCGGCGAGCCGTTCCACCGCCGCGTTCTTGATGTTCAGAGGCATGACTACACCATGATACACCAGATATGGTGTAAAGGTGTAGTCCGATCAGTGTCCCAGCAGCAGCAGTCCGGCCGACAGCACCGCGAGCACCCAGAGGGTGACGCCGACCTCGCGCGATCGCCCCGCCACCGCGTACAACAGCGCGTGCAGCAGGAATCCCCAGAGGATGCCCTGCGTGATCGACAGCGTGAGCGGGATCAGCACGACCGTCACGAACGCCGGCAGCGCGTCCTCGATCGACGTGAAATCGATCGACGCGATCGACTGGAACATCGAGACGCCCACGAGCACGAGGACGGCGGCGGTCGCGTAGCCGGGCACGGCCGCGGCCAGCGGTCCAAGGAAAAAGCACGGCACGAAGCAGAGCGCCGTCACCACCGACGCGCGTCCCGTCCGCGCGCCCATGCGAATCCCGGCAATGCTCTCGACGTACGCCGTGCCGGGCGACGTGCCCGCCAGCCCGGATCCCAGCGTCGCGATCGCGTCGACGATGAGGCCGCGGCGCAGGTTGATGGGGTTGCCGTCGGGATCGGTCAGTCCTGAGGCGCCGGCGACGCCGATGAAGGTCGACAGCGAATCGAAAAGGTCCGTGAACAGGATCGCCACAATCGAAGGCAGCAGGGCGAGCTTGAGCGCGCCGCCGACGTCGAGCTTGAGGAACGCCGAGGAGAAGTCCGGCGCGCTGACGATCGTGTCCGGCGGCGTCGCGTACCCCAGCATCCACGCGAGCGCCGTCACCGAGAAGATCGCCGCGAGGAACGCGAGTGGATTCTTCCGCCGCATCAGCGCCGCGGCGACGAGGATGCCGAGCAGCAGAAACGCCGCGCGGTGATCGAGCGTCCCCATGCGCACGATCGTCGCCGGATCGCCGACGATGAGCCCGGTGTTCCGCAGACCGATGAACGTCAGCAGCAGCCCGATGCCCGCGGCGGCGGCGGCCCGAAGCGGCGCGGGAATCGCCAGCGCGATGTGCTCGCGCAGCGGTGTCGCCGACACGAGGAGAAACAGCGCGCCGGCCCAGAAGACCATCCCGAGCGCCGTCTGCCACGGGACTTTGCCCTGCAGCACGATCGTGAACGCGAAGAATGCGTTGAGGCCCATGCCGGGCGCGACCGCGAACGGCAGGCGGGCGTAGAGGCCCATCAGCAGCGTCATGCTGCACGCGATGAGCACCGTCGCGGTCATCGCGCCGGAAAACGGCATGCCCGTCCCCGGCGTCGAGAGAATGGCGGGGTTGACGACGACGATATACGCCATCGTGACGAAGGTCGTCAGGCCGCCGATGACGTCGGCAGACAGCGCCCGATCGCGATTCATGCGCGCAGAGCTTAACACTTCAGATTGTCCAACCCATTCGGGTGGTGTCTTCCAATCTGAAATCTGAATTCTGAAATCTGCAATATCATTGTCGGAATGGCCCGCATGCCTCACGCTGAACGCACTCCACGCTCGACCACGGCGCTGGCCGCCGGCCCTCCCCCGGGGAAGACGCCGACGCCCAAGAAGAAAGCGCTCACGCCCGGCGCGTGGGAAGAAGCGCGCGCGCTCATCTGGGTCCACCGCAAGCGCCTCGCGCTCGGCCTGTTCCTGATGCTCATCAACCGTCTGTCGGGCCTCGTGCTGCCGACGACGACGAAGTACCTGATGGACAACGTCATCACGAGGGGCCAGTGGGATCTGCTGCCGACGCTGGCGCTGGCCGTCGGCGCCGCGACCATCGTGGATGCCGCCACGTCGTTCGCGAACTCGCAGGTGCTCGGCGTCGCGGCGCAGCGCGCCATCACCGAGATGCGCAAGGACGTCGAGGCGCACGTGATGCGGCTGCCGATCCGCTACTTCGACTCGACCAAGACCGGCATCCTCATCTCCCGCATCATGAGCGACGCGGAAGGGATTCGGAACCTCGTCGGCACGGGCCTCGTTCAGCTGACCGGCTCGATCCTGACGGCGACGATCGCGACCGGCATCCTGCTCTATCTCAACTGGAAGCTGACGCTGGTCACGATCTTCATCCTGGCCGTCTTCGGCGGCGGCATGGCGACGGCGTTCAAGCGCCTGCGGCCGCTCTTCCGCGAGCGGGGTCAGATCAACGCCGAGGTCACCGGCCGGCTCTCCGAATCGCTCGGCGGCGTCCGCATCGTCAAGTCGTACGTCGCCGAAAAGCGAGAGGAACTCGTCTTCGCGAAGGGCGCCCATCGCCTATTCAGAAACGTCGCGCAGTCGCTGACGGGCGTCTCGGCGGTCACCGCGTCCTCGTCGCTCGTGATCGGCGCCACCGGCATCGCCATGATGCTCATCGGCGGCGCCTCGATTCGGAATGGCACGATGACGCTCGGCGATCTCGTGGCGTACCTGTCGTTCACGGCGCTGATGACGATGCCGGTGATTCAGCTCGCGTCGATCGGCACCCAGATGTCGGAAGCGTTCGCCGGCCTGGACCGGATCCGCGAGATCAAGAAGATGGCGACCGAGGATCAGGAGGACGCGTCGAAGGCGGCGCTGCAGAACGTCCGCGGCGAAGTGGCGTTCGAGGACGTCGTGTTCGAGTACAACGACAACACGCCGGTGCTGAAGCACGTGACGTTCCGCGCGCCGGCCGGCTCGACGACGGCGCTGGTCGGGTCGAGCGGCTCCGGCAAGAGCACGCTCATCAGCCTGGTGATGACGTTCAACCGTCCGAAGACCGGGCGGGTCCTCGTCGACGGCCACGACCTGACGTTGGTGAAGCTGCGCGACTACCGGTCGCAGCTCGGTGTCGTGCTGCAGGACAACTTCCTGTTCGACGGCACGATCGCCGAGAACATCGCGTACGGCAACCCGCACGCGTCACGCGACGAGATCAAGGCGGTCAGCGTGATCGCGCACTGCGATGAATTCATCGAAGGGTTCGAGAAGAAGTACGACACGATCGTCGGCGAGCGCGGCGTGCGGCTCTCGGGCGGCCAGCGCCAGCGCGTGGCGATCGCGCGCGCGATTCTGGCGAACCCGCGCGTGCTGATTCTCGACGAAGCGACGTCGAGTCTCGACAGCGAGAGCGAAGCGCTGATTCAGGACGGCCTGAAGTCGCTGCGGCAGGGCCGCACGACGTTCGTCATCGCGCACCGCCTGTCCACGATCCGCAGCGCGGATCAGATTCTCGTCCTCGAGCAGGGCGAGATCGTCGAGAAGGGTACCCACGACGAGCTGCTCGCGCTCAACGGCCGCTACCGCCAGCTGTACGACAAGCAGTACCGCTTCGAGAAGGATCGCTTCATCAATCCGGGCGAGGACTTCACGCCTGAGCCGGAAAAGGTCGCAACGCCGAGGGTCAGTACTGCGTTGTAGGTGGCTGGTGGCTGGTGGCTGGTGATGAGAACGGTGGTGTCCGGCTTTAGCCGGACCGGAGGACGCGATGCCAGGAGTGCCGGCCGGCGCGATCGCGGAGCGACGACTGATCCAGCGCCTCCTCAAAGCGGACGCGGTTCGGTCCGACTCGGCGCAGCCGCTCGAGAATCTGCGATGGGCGCAGCAACGGCGGCTGGAGCGATTGATTGGCCTCGGTGTGATCCGGGAAGCGTCGGCCGGCCGGTACTATCTCTATCCGCCGGCGCTGGCCGACCGCATGGCGACCCGCCGCGTCCGCGTCGCGATGGCACTGCTGGCCGTGATTACGGCGCTGGCGGTCATGACCGGCCTGGCGACGTTCAGGCCCTGGTGGTGATCTCGGCCGGACGCTCGAACGCGTTCGTGCGAATCACCTCGGCGACTTCCAGCTTGTAGTACTGGTACCACTGTTCGCGGCCGAGGCGCTGCGCCACGCGGTGCCGCACCTGTTCGCGCCACCCTTTCAGCGTCGCCTGGTCCTGCCACCAGACGACGGTCAGGCGCTCGCCGTCCTCAGCCTTGAAAGCCTTCACGTCGACGAACCCCGGCATCGTCCGCGCGAGGTCTTCCATCTCCTGCGCCATCTCGCCGTATCCGTCAGGCGCGTCGACCAGCTTGGAACGGAACAACACGATGATCATGCGCCGATTATCGTCGACGCCGAAGTAATTGGCGACCCGACTCTCGACTGCCGACTACCGACTCCCGGACTCGCGTCAGTGTCCGCGGGCGACGACGTCGACGGTCTGCTTCACCTGACCGCGCGGCTGGCCGTCAGATCCGAACAGCGTCGCGGTGGCTTCGTACTCGCCGGACGGCAGGCCGGGGAACTCGAAAATGTTCGTGCGCGTAGCCTTGTCGCCTTCGAGTTGAATCATGCGGCTGCGGCAGAACTCGCCCGAGTCGGCCGTTTACATCCCCCGTCACAATGCGAAGCCCGTCCTTGGGCTTCACCCGAGCGATCGACAGGAAATGCCCCGGCTTGAGTTACCCTTTAGCGCTCGGCAAAAGGAGGATCAGGTGCGCGCGTCGCTTCGCTGGCTGGTCGTGATCACATTCGTTTTGGCTGCTGCGGGCTCCACCGCCGATGTGCGGGCGGCCGGTTCATCGACATGGGTGGACCAGTACCGCGACACCGCGGCGCGGCTGATAGGCGAAGCTGTCGGCAGCACGTTCGCGTGGCAGCGCTTGGCGGTCCTCACCGACACGATCGGCAACCGCCTGAGCGGCACGCCGCAGCTCGATCAGGCGATTCAGTGGGCCGTGGCCGAGATGAAGAAGGACGGCCTCGAGAACGTCCACACCGAGAAGGCGATGGTCCCGCGCTGGGTGCGCGGCAGCGAGAGCGCGGAGATTGTCGAGCCGGCGCGACACCAGATCGTGATGCTGGGCCTCGGCGACAGTGTGGCGACGCCACCGGACGGCGTGCAGGCCGAGGTCCTCATCGTTCACAGCTTCGAGGAACTGGACGCCAAGTCAGCCGCCGCGCGCGGGCGCATCGTGCTGTTCAACGTCACTTATACGAATTACGGCGAGACGGTGCGATTCCGCTCCGGCGGGCCGTCACGCGCGGCGCGGTACGGCGCCGTCGCGATGCTCATTCGCTCTGTCGGCAATCCCGGCCTGCGCACGCCGCACACCGGCGAGCTGCAGTACGCGACCGACGCGCCGAAGATTCCGGCCGCCGCAATCTCGACCGAGGACGCGGATCGCCTGCAGCGCATGGCCGATCGCGGATCGAAGGTGGCCGTCCGCCTCAAGATGGAGGCGCACTTCGAAGCCGACGTCGAGTCGGCGAACGTCGTCGGCGAGATCAAGGGACGCGAGAAGCCGGACGAGATCGTCGTCGTCAGCGGGCACCTGGACTCGTGGGACGTCGGCGCCGGCGCGACCGACGATGGCGGCGGCTGCATCGTGACGTGGGAGGCGCTGCGGATCATGAAGAAGCTGAACCTGCGTCCGCGGCGTACGGTGCGCGTCGTCCTGTGGACGAACGAAGAGAACGGCGGACGCGGCGGGCTCGCCTACCGCGATCAGCATCGCGGCGAGCTCGGCAAGCACGTGATGATGCTCGAGTCGGACGGCGGCGTGTTCAAGCCGCTCGGATTCGGTTTCACGGGCAGCGACCGCGGGCTCGACCGGGTGAAGGCGATCGCGACGCTGCTCAGCGGCATCGCCGCGGATCAGATCGTGCCTGGCGGCGGCGGCGCGGACATCGGCCCGAGCGTGCAGGAGGGCCACATGCCCAGCCTGTCGCTCGACGTCGACGGCTCGAAGTACTTCCTCATCCACCACACACCAGCGGACACGATCGATAAGATCGATCCGGTGGAGATGGCGAAATGCGCGGCAGCCATTGCCGTCATGGCGTACGTAGTCGCCGACATGCCTGAGCGGCTGGGGCAGTAGGTGGCTGGTGGCTGGTGGCTGGTGGCTGGTGGCTGGTGGCTGGTGAAAGAACGATGACGCAAATCCCAACAGCCGGCAATAGTCCGTGACAGAGAGGCTGAAGCCCAACGCACCAAGATTTCACGCGCTGCTCGAGCGCAGGGAAGGGCGTCGGATCTTCATCCTGCATCGACACACATGGGAGGCAATGGTCAGCGCTGGCGGACCGGTGTTGGTTACAGCCGAGGACTTGTTAGAGATCGGCCTGCCTGCAGCTCCATCATTCGTCGCTGCCACGGCTAGACAGACGGGAGAAACGTACGAACTGTCGGTGTTTAGAGCCGACCTCGACGACCACCCCAATCTGATCAACATTGACACTTACGATGTCTGGGTTGAGATGCCGAAGCGTATCAGTGTGTCGAACCTGATCGTGGGGGCGTCGACGAGTGCTAACGCCAACTTCGAACGCTACCTTGACCTCGTATTCCTCGTGAAGCGAGACGAAGAGCCGGGGCATCATCTTCCGTCACTCCCGGAGGAGGTTCTTCTCCCCCTAAAGCGGCTCTAACCGCGGTCGCTTCTGCGGCAATCGCGTTTCGAGCGAGCGCAGCAGGCCGTTCAAGAGGCGGCCGGTCGAGTCAGCTGTCACCATGAGATCGTCCCTGACTCTCACTGAGACATAGCGAAGTCGCAGCGCCACCTCGATGCAGGTTTCGATCTCAGCGTGTGAACCAAGAGCAATGCTCACATGGTTGACGAACGCGGGAGTAGTGCGGCGGCAGGAGCCTTCCGCCACGTTGGAAGGAATCGAGACGGCGGCGCGGCGCAGTTCTGCCGTCAGTCCGAACCTCTCGTCCGGCGGGAACGACTGCGTCGCCGCGTAGATCTTCTCTACGAGCGTCATCCCTACCTGCCAGACCTCCAGGTCGCGGTACGTCTTGACCGGTGCCATGCATTACAGAAATGCACGCGCCGTGCCGATCTAGATTCTTAGGAAAATGGAGAGTGACGCTTCTCGAGGTGGCAGTTTCTGCAGTCTCTTGGCGAGCGAGAGTTGGCAATTGGCAGTCTCTTCCCAGCCACCAGCCACCAGCCACCAGCCACCAGTCACCAGCCACCGCTCTCCCAGCCACCTGTTATGATTGTTCCCATGAAACGTGCCGTCGGCATCGCTCTTCTCGCCCTCTTCACGGCTTGCTCCTCCGGGTCCGCCCAGCAGGCTCGGCATCCTGCGCCGACCGACGTCGTGGCGACCGTCGGGTCGACGTCGATCACGCTGGCGGAGATCGACGACAAAGCCCTGCAGCAGACGACCTCGAACTTCGGCAACGTGAGACTCTCGCAGGCGCTGTATACCGCGCGCCGGGCGGCGCTCGACGAGCTGATCGCGACGCGGCTCATTGACGATGCCGCCAGGGCGCAAGGGATCGAACGGATGGCGCTCATCGAGAAGGAGATCACGTCGAAGATTCCGTTGCTGACCGACGCCGAGATCTCGTCGTGGTACGCCGCCAACCAGAATCGACTGCAGGGCGCGTCACTCGACCAGGCGCGCCAGCCGATTCGCCAGTACCTCACGGAGCAGCGGATGCAGGTCATCCGCGAGCAATACCTCGAGGTTCTGAAGACGAAGACTCCGGTACGGGTGATGTTGGAACCGCCGCGGCAGACGGTGAAGATGGCGGCGGCCAGCCCGACGCGCGGGCCGGCCACGGCGCCGATAGAGATGATAGAGTTCTCGGACTTCCAGTGACCCTTCTGTCAGAGGGTCGGTCCGACCCTCACGCAGATTTTCACGACCTACGGCGACAAGATTCACTTCGTCTACCGCGAGTACCCGCTGCCGGGTCATCAGAACGCGCGCCCCGCCGCGGAAGCCGGCCAGTGCGCCAGCGAGCAGGGCAAGTTCTGGCCGTACCACGACCGGCTGTTCGCGAATCAGTCGCGGCTCACCGCCGCCGACCTGAAGCAGCACGCCACTGACCTCGGTCTCGACATGCCGAAGTTCAACGCGTGCGTCGATTCACGCAAATACAAGGACGCCGTCGAGGCGGACATCGCCGAGGGCAACAACGTTGGCGTCGATGGCACGCCGGCGATCTTCATCAACGGGCGGATGGTGAGCGGCGCGCAGCCCTACGAGGTCTTCAAGAAGATCATCGACGAGGAGCTGGCGGCCAAGGGCCGGTGAGATTTCAGATTTAAGAGTTCAGATTTCAGATTGGGAGAGGCGCCCAATCTCCGAAGCTAGATCAATCTGAAATCAATCTGAACTCTGAAATCTGAATCTTCATCTAAACAGCTTCAGCCCCGTCAGAATCGACACGGCAATCGACAGGGCGGTCGCGACCAGGCACAGGACCGCGACGAGAATGTGGTCGCCCCGCTCGCGCGTCATCGGATTCAGAAACGCCGACATCATGTAGCCGCCCGCGAACCCGCCGGCATGGGCGTAGTTGTCCACGCCCGGCATGATCAGCCCGAACACGAAGAACGGAATGATGAAGCCCAGCACCTGCTGCTTCATGAGGCTGCTGGAGTTCCGGCTGTAATGCAAAAGCGCGCCCAGCAGCCCGAAGATCGGCGCCGACGCGCCGACGGTGAAGCCGGCACCGCGCAGCATCGGCAGCGGGATCCAGCTGAGGTACATCCCCGCGAACGAGCTCAGCGCGAAGCCCGTCACGCCGGCGACCGTGTAGATGATGACCGTCCGCGCCGGACCGATCACCTCCGCCGTCGCCGGACCGAACATCCGCACGTAGTACATGTTGAACACGATGTGCAGCAGCCCGGCGTGCAGCCAGCCCGCGCTGAGCACGGTCCACCAGCGGCCGAAGCCGAAGACGGGAATGGCGCCGCTGGCGCCCAGGAGGAACAGCACCGGCGTGCTCGGCGCGAGCAGCGACATCAGGCCGTCCATGCGAATGGCGTTCCCGGATAGCAGCAGCGACACGAGATACAGCACGGCCGACGAGACCATCACCATCGGCACGAAGCCGAAGTCGTGACCGAGATGCCGGAGCATCGGACCGAAGCCCCACAGCCCGGGGTTCGCGCGGCCGCACGAGTAGCAGGACTCGTCGCGCACGCCCACGAGCGAGCCACACGAAGGACAGACGACCGATCCGGTTGTTCGACGCTGGAACATGGATTCCATTGTACCGGTGCCGGGTGCGGAGTGCGGGGTGCGTGGTGCTGTGCAGGGTGCAAGGTGCTGGGTGCTCCGTCACCAGCCACCAGCCACCAGCCACCTAGACCATATGGAAAGACCGACCCCGGCTTGCAGAGAATCGCGGGTTACTCTGCTGGCTGCTGAAGGCTCACAGAGCAGAGCCGCATACAAGGAGGTCGGTCATGACGGAGTCTACTCC
>Ga0326726_10000528_pt1 | contig 35412 bp, 25 predicted proteins | sample MHFenrmetagenome_2_FD_207603 | JGI IMG/M metagenome (GOLD analysis project Ga0326726, IMG submission 207603) | Lab enriched peat soil microbial communities from Michigan Hollow, Ithaca, NY, United States - MHF15MN | ecosystem: Environmental > Terrestrial > Soil > Wetlands > Peat | place: USA...
GTATACTTTGGATGAATCTCTGGTTTCATGACCTTTGGAATTACGTTGTCTGATGGACAATTATCAATTGACCTGAAATAAACTGATTTTTCCTCTAAAAACCAAGTCGATACCGTAAATCGGAATGACGCCTTTTTCATCACTGCAGGGCATCAAGGGAGTCGGTCCTAAACGTGCGGCCATACTGGCTGATGCCGGGCTTCGGTCTATTGCAGATTTGTACGATTATTTCCCGCGCCGTTACCTTGACCGGACACGGATCAAGAAGATCAGCGCGCTTTTTGACGGGGAGACCGTCACCGTGGTCGGCACCATCACAGAAGCCCGTCTCGATAACCAGGGCCGGGGAAGGTCGCGTTTCAAGGCTCAGGTGAGCGATGGATCGGGCGTGCTCGAACTGACCTGGTTCCGCGGCGTCCACTATTTTTCAAGGAGCATTGCGGAAGGGGATATGGTTGCCGTGCACGGTCGTGTAACCTTTTTCGGCCGTCGGCCGGGGATGCAGCATCCCGACTATGACCGGCTCGACCGCCGGGGTCAGGAGGGGCGGCAGGAGGGGCCGGGCGACGACGAACTTTTCCGGACAGGCGCGATCATTCCGATCTATCCGACCTCCGAGGTCATGAAGCAGGCCGGTCTCAACTCCGGCGCCATCAGGACAATCGTGCACCGGGCGTTTCGCGACCAGCCGATAAGAATCGCCGAGCATCTCAGCGCGGAGATCTTGGCCGCCGGCGGATTGATGCCCGTCGACGAGGCGTACCGTCAGATCCATTTTCCTACATCGTCGGAAGAGCTCGACAGGGCGACGTACCGCATGAAGTGGGATGAACTGTTCTTCTCGCAGCTCTTTTTTGCCCTGCGCCGCACAGGTGAGCGTCACAGGATGGCCGTCCGCTTCGACCATTCCGGGCAGAAGACCGCAAGCCTGCACGAACGGCTTCCTTTCACGATGACCGGCGCACAGAAGCAGGCTGTACGGGAAATTTACCATGACCTGAAAAGCGGACGCCAGATGAACCGGTTGCTGCAGGGAGATGTGGGTTCCGGCAAGACGCTGGTCGCCCAGTTCGCCATGACCCTTGCCGCCGATAACGGGGTGCAGGCTGCATTCATGGCGCCGACCGAAATCCTCGCTTTCCAGCACGCAGTCAGCATGAAGCAGGCACTTGAACCTCTCGGGCTCAAGGTCGCCCTCCTGACCGGGAAGAGGGCGAAGAAAGAGCGCCAGGCAGTGCTGGAGTCCATAGGAAGCGGCGAGATAGACGTCGTAGTCGGTACGCATGCCATCATCGAAGACGAGGTGAAGTTCCGCAAGCTCGGCCTGGTGGTCATCGACGAACAGCACCGGTTCGGCGTTATGCAGCGCAAGGCTCTCCAGGACAAGGCGGACAACCCTCACGTGCTGCTCATGACGGCCACTCCGATACCGAGGACCCTTACCATGGGGGCGTACGGCGACCTCGACGTGACCGTGATTACCGAGATGCCTGCCGGTCGCACGCCCATACGCACCCGTCTCTGCCGTGACGAGGACAAGGCTGCGCTGTACAAGGTGCTTCGTACCGAAATCGGGCAGGGAAGGCAGGCTTATATCGTCTATCCGCTGGTCGAGGAGTCCGAGAAGATCGACCTGAAGGCGGCGACCGAAAGTTTCGAGCAGCTGAGGTCGGATGTTTTTCCGGACCTGCGGCTCGGCCTGATCCACGGCCAGCTTCCTCCGGCTGAAAAAGAGTCGGTCATGGACTCCTTCAGGAGCGGTCAGCTCGATATTCTCGTCGGGACGACCGTTATCGAAGTCGGGGTGGACGTGCCCAACGCCACGGTGATGGTGATCGAGCATTCCGAGCGGTTCGGCATTTCCCAGCTTCACCAGCTCAGGGGGCGGGTCGGACGCGGCGTACACAGGTCATCCTGTTTTCTCGTATATTCAAAGCTCGCCGGTGATGCGGAAGAGCGGCTTCACGCTCTCGAATCCACCACCGACGGGTTCCGCCTCTCGGAAATCGACCTGCAGCTGAGAGGGGCCGGAAACATGCTCGGTAGGGAGCAGTCAGGAGCGGTCAGCGGGCTCAGGATCGCCGACATCCAGGCCGACGGCGATATCATGCGCTCCGCTCGTGCCGCAGCCTTCGATCTTGTCAGGAAGGATGAGACTCTCGCGCTTCCGGAACACGCGAAGCTCAGGGACTACTACTGGAACATTTTCAGGAGCAGGGTGACGCTTGCCGACGTCGGATAGGGACCCTCTGAAAATCTGTTGCGTGATTCGATTACTCCGTTGATCCAGATGTTTCGGGATCGAAATTCAAAAATGGGCGGACACACAGGTCGGCCCATGTGCCGTCTTGTTCTCGCACTGCTCACGATGATTTTTCATGGGCCGATGAAGGAAAGCGACCATTAAATAAAAGACTTTTGTGATGGGAAACAGATCGTAATGAAAGAGTTGCATTCGGGGATAGTCATCCGTTCAGGCGGTGCGTCTTATATTGTCGAGGACGAGGAGGGACGCACGATCAGGTGCAGAACGATTCCCGGGACAGTGAGCGACAACGAAGGCGCGAGCCTCGTAGCCGTAGGCGACCGGGTGACCTTCAAGGCGAAAGCTTCGGGTACCGACAGGCTCGAAGGGGTCATCACCCATGTCGATCGGAGACGCAGTGCGCTTATCCGGCGGCGGGACATACGCCGCAACCGCAGCAAGGAAACATCACAGGTTATCGCTTCCAATATCGACCAGCTCGTTCTCGTCACGTCGTTCGACGATCCGCCGCTGAACAGGCGACTGATCGACCGCTACATCGTTTTCGCCGAATCGGAGCAACTTCCGCTTCTGATCGTCATCAACAAGATCGATCTCGATCGTGAAGGTGTACTTGAAAAAGAGCTTGAAACGTATCGGCGCCTCGGCTGCCGGATCTGTCTGGTAAGTGCGTCAAAACGCATAGGCCTCGAAGAGCTCAGGGATCTGCTTTCCGGTCAGTTGTCCGCATTCAGCGGCCATTCCGGAGTCGGCAAATCGACGCTGATAAACCGTCTGATCGGCCGGTCGGAGCTGAAAACGGCACGAACCAGCTACAAAACAGGTAAAGGGGTCCATACGACCAGCAGTGCAATCATGATCCGCCTGCCGGATGGAGGATACGTGATCGATACGCCGGGCATCCGTGAATTCAATCTCTCCGATATCACGAAGGAGAACTTGAGGTTCTATTTCAGGGAGTTCCTGAAGTATATGCCCGACTGCAACTATACCTCATGCTCCCACACGGTCGAGCCGGGCTGTGCGGTCGTGAAGGCCGTCGAATCGGGCGATATCGACGTCGTACGCTATGAGAGCTATCTGGTTCTGCTCGATACGCTCGAAAGCTGAACGCACTCCGATTCATCTGCAGCACAGTCCGATTGCTCCGTTGATTCCGATACGTAAGGATCGAAATCTGAAAAAGAGGCTGTCTGAAAAATGGCAGTCAACAAACCCTGGGAGTGCCAGGTTCAGAGAGGCTTTTATTTATTTTCCCCCTATTTTTAACAGAAGACCTTCAGCATTGGCAATGCATCGGCTTAACTCCGTCAGGCAACGATAGTGAGGAGTGTTCCTGCCGTTCAGCGTAGAAGCTGGCGCTCGGCGCTTCCGGCTCGGAAATGTCAACAGGCTACCTGATATTCACTTACGAGTCAGCCTCCTGCGTCGGTTCCGGCGGTTGATGGAGGCGCCGGTCAGAGTGCTTGGATGGTCGGCGGCCCTGTATTATTTAATAGATACCTGTCACACATAATCGACAACAGAATATGATCGTTACCATCAATCCTGCAACCGGGGAGCAGATCGCCGAATATCCCGTCATGCTTGCCGGTGATATCGATATGCTTTTGCGGAAAGCAGAAGGCGACTTTCGCCGCTGGCGTCACACCGGCATGGACGTCCGCCGGGCTTCAATGAAAAAAGCCGCAGAGCTGCTCAGGTCCGGGCAGGACGATCATGCCCGCCTGATTTCACTCGAAATGGGCAAGCCGCTCTCGCAATCCATCGGCGAAGTGAACAAATGCGCATGGGTGTGCGATTACTTCGCCGACCACGCCGAAGAGTATCTTCAGCCTGAAGAGAGCGAGATCGACGGGGCCAGAGGTGTTGTGAAGTTCGAGCCGCTCGGCCTCATCCTCGGTGTGATGCCATGGAACTTCCCCTACTGGCAGGTGTTCCGTTTTGCCGCTCCGTCCATCATGGCCGGCAACGGCATCGTCGTCAAGCATGCTCCGAATGTGACGGCCTGTTCGATTGCCATTGAAACGCTTTTCCGTGAGGCCGGATTTCCGGAGCATCTCTATAGCGCCGTCCATATCGATATCGACGAGGTCGACCGGTTGACCGGTTTCATGATCGACCATCCTGCCGTCAAGGCCGTGTCAGTGACCGGTAGCACCGGGGCAGGCAGGGCGGTCGCCTCCAAAGCGGGCAGGGCGATCAAACCCAGTGTGCTCGAGCTCGGCGGCAGCGACCCTTACATCGTGCTCGACGACGCCGACGTCACCCAGGCTGTCAACCTTTGCGCTGCCGGTCGTCTCCTTAATGCCGGCCAGAGCTGTATCGCCGCCAAGCGTTTCATCGTTCACACCTCCGTCATTGAAGAGTTCACCCGGATGCTCGTCCTGAAGATGCAGTCAGCCGTCATGGGAGATCCATTCTCGCAAGGCGTCGAAGTAGGGCCGATAGCCCGTACCGATTTGCGCGACCTGGTCCATTCGCAGGTAGAACGAAGCGTTAATGCAGGTGCGAAGCTGCTTTGCGGGGGCGTCGTGCCCGAGGGAGCGGGCTGTTATTATCCGCCTACAGTGCTTGCCGGTGTCGGTAGAGGAATGGCCGCCTATGAAGAAGAGATCTTCGGTCCGGTGGCTTCGATCATCGAAGTGCAGGACGACGACGAAGCGATCGCTGTGGCTAACGACAGCGAATACGGCCTTGGGTCGGCAGTTTTTTCACGCGACACGGAACGCGCCCTTGCCATAGCCGACAGGCTCGAAACCGGCAGCTGTTTCATTAACGCCTCGGTCAAGTCCGACCCGCGACTGCCTTTCGGCGGCATCAAGCAGTCCGGCTATGGCCGCGAACTGTCGCACCACGGCATAAGGGAGTTTGTCAATATCAAGACGCTCTACATCGGTTGATCCCGATCATCTGATTCAGCCCGGTCGCCTGCCGACCGGGCTTGCTCCCTGTTCCCTTCCAATTCCGTTTCATCCGGTTTAACCGATGCACCATGTGGTGGTCGAGACAGTCGCGAGATAAACCTGCGCAGTGCCGGAGGTTTGTCGGGAAAAAATGAATATGCCTGATTATTTATATCATCGCCGAGGTGTTTGCCAATCAGAATGCTGTTGTAGTCGTTTAAGCATTATTATGCGTATCCCGGTGCAAAGTAATGAATATATAATATGCTTTTGCGCTCAACATACGTAGTCTTGATCTGTGCCTGAGGTAATGTATGTTGACAAGAAAGTAGTCGTATAATAGTATTTACTCTTATTGTAAAGTATCCGGTTGATGTTCTGCTGGTGTATAGAGTATTGTAGCGTAATGCAGAGTATTGATGTTGAGTGTTTTCGATTTTATTAGTCAATTCAACATATACGGACGCGCTGGAAATATTGTGCGTTATCGGTTATGTTATTTTAAAACAATGGTTAATGTGGGGTATGCCTTGCTCGTTCGTTATATTGGAGGTGAGGTGTTTTGCAATTGGTTCGGTTATGTGCTGTTTGTGTTATTTGTGGTTGGGTGTTTGGTGGAAAAATATAATAATTGTTGATTTTATTTGTTGGTGTAAATATTTTTTTGCATAAATAAGTGATCAACGGGCGTTTTTTTTGATCGCAGATAGAAGTTTATAAAAGGTCGCATTGCTCAATCAGGATATATCACTTGTGATGTGCTTTTTTTATTATGGTATATCCGGAAGCGGAGCTGACGTTTACTTTGATGATATGTATGATTGTTGCCGTTCAGGTTCCGCCTGCAAGGTAAACCTCATGGCAAGAGCGGTGTCTTACGCAAAATCTCCTGGAAGTGGCATTCCTGTGTATTTGCACTGAATCCATGTAATTGACCTGACACGAGTTTCCTCGTCGGCTGCTCCAGGCCATCATCGTGCAGAAGCCCGCATTATTACCCCGCTTTAACACAAATCAACGAATCCGTGAACAGCGTCTCTCATCACTCCACCTTTGACCGGCATTCCACCCATTCATTCAAAAAGAATCTACGACGATGCCTTTCCCTGCTGGGATGCATGGTCGTGACTTCAGGCCCGCAGGCATGGGCGGAGACTGTAAACCCGCCTGATGCCGGAGCGATCATTCAAAGCCAATCCACCAGGATTCCAGCTATATCAAAGCCTGCTCCGGAACTGAAGATTCAGCAACCGTCTGCGCCGGCCTCCGGAAATGGCTCCCGGGTTACGGTGAAAACCTGGAAAATCACCGGCACCACGCTATTTCCGGAAGAGGAATTGCGACCCGTCCTGAAGGAATGGTTGAATCGTCCGCTCGATTTCGATGAGTTATGGCAGGCCGGCCAGGCAGTGGCGGATTACTACAGGCAGAAGGGAGTGCTGGTGCGGGCATGGTTGCCGGAGCAGGATGTCAATGAAGGAGTCGTGGAGATCCGTGTGGTCGAAGGCAGGTTCGGCAAGGTAATCGTGGAAAATCAGAAAAAAGTAATCCGGGATTGCCAGGTCCGGCAAACCATTCTTGCCGCGCATCCCCGGAATCAGGTCGTCAGAATTCCGCAGATCGAACGAGGTGTGCTGTTGCTCAACGATATGCCGGGAGTGACGGCAATTCCGTATCTGCAGCCGGGGGCCAGCTTCGGTGAATCTGATCTCCTGCTCAAAATCGAGCCACGGCCGCTTGTGAGCGGTGCTATATCATTTTCCAACACTGGAGTAAAGGCGGTTGGTGAAAACCAGTTCGGCGCCTCGGTTGATCTCAACAACGCCATCGGCGTCGGCGACCGCACCGAATTCCGCATCCAGAGGACGGACGGGAGCGTCTACGGCATGGCGGAGTACTCGCAACCGGTTTGCAATTCAGGACTGCGCATTGGGATTGCCGGATCGATTTTCCATTATGATCTCGGCTCCGTTTACAAGAGCCTGAAGGCTTCCGGGGACGGCAAGATGGTGGGGATATTCGCCAGATATCCGGTGTTGCGCAGCTACGACACCAATCTTACCTTCACGACCGGTTTCGACATCCACCGTTATCACAATACCTCAGATGTCCGCGGTCCGATCAGCGACAAAACCATCGATGCCTGTAACTTCGGTATTCAGTGGGAACATCGCGACAATGTCCTTGGCGGAGGCCGGACAAAACTCGGCGCGGTCGTAGCATTCGGCAAACTGGATCTGTTCGACAACCAATCATATTATCAGGCCGACCAGAACGGTCCCCGGACAAACGGCACCTATCAGAAAATCACGCTGAACGGCTCCCGGTTGCAACTTCTGGACGATCGATTCAGCATGTGGTTGAACTTCAGCGGTCAGAGTTCGGGAGACAAGAACCTCGATTCCTCTGAAAAGTTCAGTATCGGCGGTCCATATGGGGTCAGGGCCTACCCTGTCAACGAAGCGCTGGCGGACAATGCCTATCTGCTGAATTTAGAGCTGCGCTACTCACTCAGCCGGAAAATTCAGTTCTTCGGATTTATCGACAACGGAGGGGTCAACCTTTATAAGCAGCGCTGGACAGGATCAGGATCCACCATCGACAATTACACACTGAGCGCCAGCGGCCTGGGCCTCAACTGGACAGATCCGGGGAATTTCGGCGTGAAGCTTACCGCCGCACAGAGAATAGGTCATAACCCGAATCCTTCGACTGACGGCGGAGATGTCGACGGTTCGCGTCGAACACCTCATCTCTGGGCAGAGATGGTCAAGTTTTTCTAGGAGTTTTTGAGTCGAACCGTAAAAGAGAATCAAAAGATGAACCCCTCACGTTACCGGAAACATCAGACCCGCATAATAGCCCTTTGCGTATTCCTCGCCTGCAGCGGGAATGCCTATGCCGATCCGGCCATTCCTGCCCCTGATGCATTGCCGAGTGGTGGACAGCTGGTATCCGGTCAGGCGACGATCATCCAGAACGGCTCGGTGATGCAGATCGACCAGACAACGGCAAAAGCTGCGATCGACTGGTCGAACTTCAGTATCGGCTCGCAGGCGCAGGTGAAATTCATTCAGCCGGACGTGAATTCCGTGGCATTGAACCGTGTGGTTCTGGCCAATCCATCGGTGATCGAAGGCAAACTCAGTGCCAACGGTCAGGTGTTCCTGATCAACCCCTCGGGAGTGTTCTTCGGCAATGGGGCGCAGGTGGACGTCGGTGGACTGGTCGCAAGTACGATGAACATCAGCATAAAAGATTTCGAAGAGGGAACCTCGCGGTTCACCCGGGACGGTTCGAAAGCAGAGGTCGTCAACCAGGGCGAGATCACTGCGAAAGAAGGAGGTTATATAGCGTTGATCGGAGCGACGGTGCGAAACGAAGGCACAATCACGGCAAATGGCGGTGGTACTGTGGCGCTGGCATCAGGAGACGCGGTAAGTCTGGAGTTCACCGGCGGAAAGTTGCTGAACGTCGCAGTCGATGCTTCGACGGTGGAGAGCCTGATCGAGAACAGGAAGTTGATCCGGGTCGATGGCGGACGGGTGCTGATGACGACAGCTGCGGCCAGCGCGTTACAGGGAGCGGTGATCAACAATACGGGCACGGTCGAAGCCAATTCTCTCAGCACTGACGGCGGTGTGATAAGGCTGGTCGGTAGTACGGTGAAGAACAACGGCACGTTAGCGGCGTCAGGCGGGAGTATCGGAATCCAGGCGGACGACAGCATCGAGATCGGTGGGTCGATATCAGCGTCGATGGGAACAGTGACGATGCAATCGGCCGGGAGCATTACGAGTACAGACACTTCGACGGTTTCGGCGGGCAGTATCGTTGCGACGGGCGGTTACATCAGCCTGGCAGGTCAGATGGAGACTGCCGGCGGCCTGTTGAGCCTGTCGGGAACCAGTGCGGTGCTGTTGTCGCCGACGAGCGGGTTGAGTGCGGACGGCGCAAATGGTGGAACAGTCGAAATTACCTCGGCATCCGGCTTCGTGCTGGCCTCTGGTCTGATAAGCGCTCATGGCTTCGCAGGATCGGGCGGGACAGTAAAGCTTGCCGGGGCTGGCTCGACGACGTTGCTCGGAGCGACTATCGAGGCATCGGGTTTGACGCGCGGTGGTAAGGTTCGGGTAGGTAAATCAGGCGAAACGCTTGCCTCGGCAAGCGTATTCATCGATGCGTCTTCGTCGATCGCGGCAAATGCCAGGTTATTCGGTCAGGGCGGCTCGATCGATCTGTGGTCGACGAATGCGACGTCGATTTATGGTAAACTTTCGGCCAGCGGGGGGGTGTTCGGCGGAGGTGGCGGCCTGATCGATATCTCGTCGGCGGGCGTGGTGAACCAGGCGCAAGGCTCATTGGCCAATTTCTCGGTGGCGGGTACTCCGACGGGTACGATCAGCGAAGACCCGATCAACGTGGTGATCGGAGACGCGATGACCTCGTTCGACGTGTTCAAAAGTCTGTTGAACATGAGCGGAAGCGGTGTCTCGACTGGCCAGCCAGTTACCGGGCTACCTTCAAATTCATATTTCGGCTGTTCAGTTGCACTGAATTCGACCTATGCGCTGATTGGTGCATATAATGCAAACACCAAGGGCGACGCATATTTATATAATCTGTCGACCGGGTCATGGACCGACCTGGCGACGACAAGTGGCCAGCCTGTTACCGGGCTTGGTACAGGTTCATATTTCGGTAGTTCAGTTGCATTGAATTCGACCTATGCGCTGATCGGTGCCCCGGGAGTTTCCACAATGCAGGGCGATGCGTATCTGTACAATCTTTCGACGGGGACGTGGACGGATATTGCGACGGGCGGATTGTCAATTCCTTCCGGTGCCCGGTTCGGTAGTTCAGTCGCATTGAATTCGACCTATGCGCTGATCGGTGCTCCGGGAGTTTCCTCAATGCAGGGCGATGCGTACCTGTACAATCTTTCGACGGGGACGTTGACGGACCTTGCGACGACCGGATTGTCAATTCCTTCCAGTGCCAGGTTCGGCTATTCAGTCGCTTTGAATTCGGCCTATGCGCTGATCGGCGCCCCGGGAGTTTCCTCAATCCAGGGCAATGCGTATCTGTACAATTTTTCAACGGGGACGTGGACGGATATTGCGACGTGCGGATTGTCAATTCCTTCCAATGCCAAGTTCGGTAGTTCAGTCGCGTTGAATTCGACGTATGCGCTGATCGGTGCCCCGGGAGTTTCCTCAATGCATGGTGATGCGTATCTGTACAATCTGTCGACGGGAACGTGGACCGATCTGGTCAGTACATCAGGACTTTCTTTAACCAACGGCGCAACATTCGGTAATTCAGTCGCGTTGAACTCGAATTATGCGCTGATTGGTGCAGTCATTGATAAATATTCCCAGGGAGATGCCTATCTGTTCAATCTGTCAACGGGCGCATGTACAGATCTGGCGACAACGCCTGGCGCACCGTCGCCCTCTTCTTTAGATGAAGTAGTTCAATTAGGAGCCGGAGTGGCGCTCAATGAAAAATATGCGCTGATCGGTGCCAGGAATGCAATTATAAATTCAAAATTTACAGGTGACGCCTATCTGTATGATCTATCTACGGGAACGTGGACCGATCTTGCTTCAGCTACTGCCCGACCGCTCGCGACCATCGCAAGCAATTCGAATTTCGGCTATTCGGTCGCGTTGAATTCAACTTATGCACTGATCGGCGCTCCAGGCGTTTCGACAGACAGAGGTGATGCGTATCTGTACAATCTGTCTACCGGTGACTGGCTGGATCTGGCAACGACGTCGGGCCAGCAGATAACGGCGCTTGCTCCATTCTCGGGGTTCGGTGCGGCTGTCGCGTTGAGCGATACCTATGCGCTGGTCGGCGCTCCCGGATCTTCTCCCTATGGTAATGCGTATCTGTACGATCTGTCGAGTGGCTCGTGGACCAATCTGGTGACGACATCAGGTCAGCCGATTCACGATCTGGAGGGCGATCCGCAGTTTGGCTTTGCCGTAGCGCTGAATTCGACCTATGCGCTGATCGGTGCTCCCGGAGTTCCTGATGGAGGTAATGCGTATCTGTACGATCTGTCATCCGGAGCCTGGACTGATCTTTCGGCGACCGCCGGTCAACCGGTTACGGCGTTGTATTTCGATTCGTATTTCGGTCAGTCGGTGGCGCTGAATTCAAGCTATGCCCTCATAGGCGCTCCCGGTGCCTACAGCAACAGAGGTACTGCGTATCTGTTCGACCTTTCGAAAGTCGGAACTGCAGCGAACGGTTGGACCGACCTTTCGACAACGGGCGGTCAGCCGGTCACCGGATTGTCAGGGGATTCCTGGTTCGGTCAGTCCGTTGCACTGAATTCAGCGTATGCGCTGATCGGCGCCACCGGTGTTTCGAGTTATCGGGGGGATGCCTATCTGTACAATTTGTCGACGGGTGCCTGGACCGACCTATCGTTGACATCTGGTCAATTGATCACGGCTCTACCGATCAATTCGTATTTTGGCAGCGCTGTCGCATTGAATGATACCTATGCGCTGATCGGTGCCCCGAACAAGGACAATGTCAGCATCGCCGATCAGGGAGATGCATATCTGTACAGTCTTTCGACCGGCGCCTGGGTTGACATGACGACTTTGTTCGGTCAGCCTGTCACGGCGCTTTCGAACAATTCGTATTTCGGTCAGTCGGTGGCGTTGAATTCAACCTATGCGCTGATCGGCGCGCCCTACGTATCCTCCGACCGGGGAAACGCCTGGCTCGTCTATCTGCCTGAGCTTGTAGACGATAACGGTCTGGTCACGCTGGTGACCCCTGAAACCATCGCAGCCGCCATCCAGAACGGCAATTATACCCTGACTGCCGACAACGACCTGACCGTAAAGGGCTCGCTTGGATTGACTCCGACCGCTGCAGGCAGCGGCCACACACTGACTTTTCGGGCGGGACGGTCCATTGCAGTCAATGCTCCAGTGGATGTGTCCTCCTATCCGACAATTTTCCTTGCCAATGCACCCACGAGTGACCTCGGATCGGCGGATAATCGCCAGGCCGGCGCGGGAGGGATTACGGTTGCCTCGGGTGCCTCCATAATAGATGCGGGTTCTACGCTGACCCTGCATGTCGGACCCCAGGTGGAGAGCGGGCGTGATGCCATCTACGGTGAGAGCGGCCCGATATCGGTGGAGAGTTTCCTGAGCGCCGGGTCGATTATCGAGAATGCGCCTGACAACAGCGTGTACAACAATGCAGTCACAGTAGCGAGCACGGGGACGACGACCGTGGATGGCGTGACGGCGGGTATATTCATCAACGCCGGCGATATTGTCGATGTCTCCGGAGCAACCCTCCTGGCGGTCGGTTCACGTTGGCTGATTTTTGACAGTCTGAATTCTCAACCATGGAACTCCGTGACGCTTGGTTCCAACACAGCGTCATTCACCCGCTTCGGTTACGGATACGGGACGGGTACCAGCGTCGGGACCGTTATCCCATCGAGCGGCAATGGAATGGTTTACGCCGTCTCACCCCATCTGACGGTCAGTGGAATCGGCATTGCCAATAAACCGTATGACGGGAATACTGTGGCCGCAATCACGGGCCAGGGAAGTTTGTCTGGAATACCGACAAGCACGAAAACCGGAACGCTGACATCGGACGTCACAGGGGTAACCTTTACCTCATTCGGGGTAGGTGCCGGTTTCAACGATAAAAACGCCGGGAATGACAAGCCTGTAACTATGACAAGCAATAATGCCTTTGGCTATATGCTGGACATGCCATCGGGCCTGAAGGCCAATATCACGGCCAAAGCGCTGGAGCTGACGGGAAGCAGGATATACAATGGAAGCACGGAGTTCAGTGCGGCTCAGTTTGCGCTGGGCGGAGTGATCGCAGGCGACACGGTGAACCTGAGCGGAAGCGCGGACGTTTCGATCAGGAACGTCGGGTCGTACACGAGCTTCGCCAGCAGCACTCTGGGGCTGGACAACGGAAACTACACGCTGACCGGCGGAACGATAAACGCTGAAATCACCAAAGCCGGCTTGACCATTATGGCGGTATCGAACACAAAGACATTTGACGAGACTACGATGGCTGCAGCAACACCGACGGTCAGCGGCTTGCAGAGCGGCGATACCGTCAGCGGCCTTATGGAGAGCTATGATACTGCCAGTGTCGGCACGGCAAAGACCCTGAGCGTGACTGGCTATACGATCGACGATGGTAACGGAGGTCACAATTACACAGTCGGCATACACGATGCGACCGGAAGTATCGAACCAGCTTTGATTTCGCTGGATTCAACTCCGGAGAGCGGGGCGTTAGATCCCAAATACGGAGATCGATACAACTATAATCCATCCGGGATTCCTGCTATGAACCGTTCAGAGCTGACCTTTGTTCCTGCTGAAAAAAAGATCTCGATGAACATAGTGTCCGGCGGTATCAATATCGGGGAGTAAGGGACTTGTCGGGAGTTCGAATGAGGCAGCTCTCCAGAGGTTAAGGTGACTCGCCCGGTTGCGGGTCAATGCTTTTGCCATGACTTTCAACTAGGGGATTCATTTTCTCGGATACTCAAAAAGCTTCTGCGAGCTTGGGCAGACAGCTCATAATTGAAGATTTATACTGCTTGAATCCGAGCTTGTCGCCTGCAGTGCCGGACAGGCTTCGATCGGGCAGATATTCAGATCGACCGATATCCTGAGTGTCATGAGCCTGGCGATGGGGTTATTGTGGGCTTCGTTTGTTCTGTTCAGGTCGTGCCCGAAGGTTGAGCATGTGTGATAGAGAGGGCGAAGCTGCTCTTCTTCTGTGGCGTTGTGCCAGGAGGACCCGCTTTATTTATCTGCCGGCACTCCTTGCCGGTGTCGGCGGGGGGATGGCCGCTTACGAAGAGGAGATCTTCGGGCCGGCGGCTACGATCATCGAAGTGCAGGACGACGACGGGCCGTTGCCGTGGCCAACGACAGTGATTACGGCAACGGCTCGGCCGTTTTTTCACGGAACCCTTATCGTGCCCTTGCCATAGCCGACATGCTCGAAACAGGCTACAGCTTGATAAACTACACGGTGACATCCGGCCTTCGCCTGCCATTCGGCGGAATCAGACACTCCGGGTTATGCCCCCGAGCTGTCGCATCACGGTATAAGGGAGTTTGTCAACATCAGGACGTTATAAATCCCCGGCACCTGAGCCCTGGTTGAATTCCCGGTCATATTGCCGATATTTTCAAGGAACGTTCGGCGACCGGGCTATGCTGTCATTGAATATTTATCGGGTGGGGATGGGCGTACCGCTATCACCAGAAGATTCTGTTCATAATGGTTATGCAGGTCCCGGAAAAGTCCGGGGCCTGCATAAGCCAACCATACGATATGAAGGGTGAGCGGTGTTTATAAACCCGTCGCGAGTTCGGAGAGGTAGGTCTTGATCGACTTGTGCTTGTCGAGCCCGAGCTTTCTGTGCATCCTGTAACGGATGCTCTCCATTCCTCTTGTAGAGATTCCGATCGAACGGGCGATCTCGCGAGTATCGTAATTCAGCTTGACCATGAGGCTTACCCTGAGCTCACGCTGGTTCAGATTGGGATGCTTTTTCTGGAGCTTTGAAAGGAACTCGGAATCTCCGGCCGTGAGTTCGGTTTTGAGCCTTTTCTGCTTCAGTTCGGTGTCGAGCATCGTGTAGCACTGGTCGAGCAGTCGCTGCTTGAACTGCGGGTCGATGTCGAGGACGGTCAGCTGGTCGCAGATCAGTTGAAGAGTCGAGGTTTTTTCGCCGATGGCGGTAGAAATTCTCGTCAGTTCCATCTCCTGGGCAGCAACTCTGGCTTTCAGTGCCGTCCGTTCCTGCTCGAACCGCTGGAGCTCTTTTCTATTCAGTTCAACCTGCGCATTGAGCAGGATGATTTTCTGGGTCAGCTTCTGCTCATTGTCAGCTTTGAGTTTCTGGAGTTCCTTTTCATGCAGCACTTCTCTGGCTTTCAGGTCTTCCTGCATCAAATCGACAGCCTTGAAATAGGGATAATAGCGGCTGTCGGCCGGCGGGAGGAAAACTTTCTGGTTGAGCATGTCGAGCCATGAGATTCTGGCGATGGCAGCCAGGAACTCATTTTTCATCGAGGTCTCTTCGTCGAGTTCCTGTTCAGGAATACTGGCCGGCGCCCTGCCCGATTTGAAATCCATGATGGTGCAGATCGCCTCCTCGTAGTTCTCCCTGAGAAGAACGGTCATCGTGTCGGGAACCATGGCGGCGAATGTCTCGATGATGATTTTGCAGGACGGATCGATGTTATAGAAGACAACTACCGAGAATTGCAGACCCCAATGAAAGATGAGGTCATTGATACCTTGCTTGTAATCGTAGGATACGTCGTTGATGTTGTGCATGTCCCAGATCAGGTAAAGCGGGCTTGCCGGTACCCCGCTTTCGCTGAGCACCGTTTTAACCAGATCGTTGCTCAAGGTTGTGAGGGTGACCGGATGGTCAGCCTGGATGTATGCATGCAGTATGTTGTCCCCGATGAGATCGAGGTGCTTGACGTAACCAGCTTCAGCCGGAATTGATTTCCAGTTAGGTTTTGATGTAATCGGGAGTTTAGAGTATGGGCATGTTTTCATAGGTGTGACTTTTCGTAATTGCGTTATGTTGTACACCCGTCATGAAGTGTTTTTAGCTGTAATGATACAGGTGCACCGTTATAATACGAAAACAAACCGTATTCATGTACACTAAAATACATGCGATGAAGTAAATGGCGGTATTATTGGGAGCACAGAATGCGCAATTTGTGATACTGACTTGTTACGAAAAGGTCGCAAGTTGATTATTTCGCTGTACCTATGGGTAGGTTTCGGTGGCGACTGGAGGGGGAGGATGTCGGTTGACGTAAGTGGGGTGTGTAGAGATGCGTAAATTGACGCCTCAGGCCTGACTCACCTCCATTTTACGTTTTTACCGTGCCTTAAACGTAAAGTTACCGTCAAAGTGATTCTGTGGACAGATCGGTCAGGTACGTTTTGAGTGATCTGTGTTTGTCCAGGCCGATTTTTTTATGGAGTCGATAGCGGATGCTTTCGATGCCTCTGGTCGTCAAACCAATGGTGCGGGCAATATCGCGCGAGTTATAGTCCAGTTTGATCAGGAGGCCGATCCTGAGTTCGCGCTGGCTGAGGCTGGGGTGCTTTTTCTGGAGTCTTGAGATGAAAACCGAATCGGTTTCAGTCAGCTCCGTTTTCATCAAGGTTGTTTTTTTACCGATCTCGGTGATGTTCGAGCAACAGGATGTAATTCGCTGCTTGAGCCTAGTGTCGATATCGATCTCTTCGATCAGTTCACACAATGTCCGAAGTGAGGCTGTTTTTTCTGCGGTAGCTGTGGAAATTCTTGTCGCTTCAAGTTCAAGTGCGGAAATTCTGGACATCAATGCTGATTTTTCTTCTTTGAACTGCTTTGCGTTCTTTTTGTTCAGCTCGATCTGGGCATTGAGTAATGTGGTTCTGCTGATTATGAGTGATTTGCAATCCTTTTTAATCCGTTCCTGGTCTTTTTCATATTCGAGTTCCATTGCCTTCAAGTCTTGCTGCATGATCTCGAGCACTTTGAAGTAGGTATTGGCTACATGATTGTCCGGAGGGACGGATATGTGCTGGTCGAACATTTTAAGCCAGAGCAGTCTTGCGGAGACGGAAAGAAATTCCTTTTTCAGGTCCAGTTCCTGTTCGGTACTTTGATCTGAAGGAACAATCTCCTGTGCTTTTCCCGATTTGAAGTCAAGTACGGTCGTTATGGCGTCATTGTATGTCCCGGTCAGAATGATAGGGCTTTGCTGCGGAGCTATGCACTGGAACATTTCGAGTTGGAGTCGGGCTGCCGGATTGATATCGTACAGGACAACCAGCTTGTAGTCGGGGCTCCAGTTAAATATCAGGTTGGTGATCTCTTTTTTGCAGGAGTAACAGAAATCGACAATATGTGAGCAATTCACTATCAGATGCAACGATTTTTCAGAGAGCTTCTCCTCTTTGATCAAAGACACAAAATCTCCCTGATAGAGATCTTCAGTAATGAGCTCATGATTGCAACGTCCCTCTGAATGGCTCGAAAATTCCTCTGAATGAAGGATATCTGTTCCGATTAAGCTTAGTATCCTGACGTGCTCTCCCTCTCCATGTTCAAAACGCCAGTGATTTTTTTCCTTAACGGGAAGACCTGATATGGGGCAGAGTTTCATGAGGTCGATTGTTTGGTCTTAAAAAAAACAGGGAGAAGTCAATCCGCTGTCTTATTGTTCGACAAGAAATTTATACGATAAATATACGGATTTGTTTTTATATATGCGCAAAATAACTGTAGTTCTTGCGTAGCGTGTATTTCTGGGTGTTTAAACTCTATGGTCCTGGGGGGGGTGTTATGCCGGTTCGACTTCTTTTCGTTTGTTATGAGAATATCTGTCGCTCTCCAATGGCAGAGGGAGCTTTTCTCCACATTTCATCCCTCAGAGGGGCTGACTCGTTGTTCGAAGTGGAATCGGCGGGGACTGTGTCCTATCAGACCGGCACTTGTCCGGACAGCAGGGCCGTAAGGGCGGCGAAACGTTATGGCATCGATATCTCCTCGATCAGGGCGAAATGCATTCACGACATCGATCTTGAAGGATTCGACAGGGTTTTTGCGATGGACATCGAAAATTATAACGACCTTCTGGAAGCGCTGGGTAACAGCAGTGTGCGTGTGCATATGATGACCGATTTTGCCGGATCGGCTCAGGGCGCAGAAATAGAGGATCCATACTACGGCAGCGAAGAGGGGTTCGACAGGACGATGAAGCGGCTTTTACATAGTGCGGAAGGGATCCTGTCGGCCATGCAGGCGGAATACGGGACGCATACTGCAGAGAGGTATGAAGCCGAAGATGGCAATATCGGTCAGATCAGTGATTATGGCGATGAGCAGTAATTATACATTTATTTTCAACCCGGCAGCCGACAAGGGACGGGCGGCAGGCAAGGCAGGTATGCTCAGGCGCTCGATCTCCTTATTCGACAGCGCTTCCCTGGAGACGACGAGGTTTTCCGGCCATGCAGGGGATATCGCATTGGCCGCAGCCCGGGACGGAGCGACGCTCATTGCCTGCGGCGGTGACGGCACGCTCAATGAGGTAGTCAACGCCGTGGCCGGTCTTCCGGTCAGGATCGGAATTCTCCCGGTCGGCTCTGCCAACGATTTCCTGAAAACCTTTCAGCCTTCGGTTAAAAATCATGAGGAGCAGATCAGGGGGTTCGCCGATTCCGGCAGCCGCAGGGTCGATCTGGGTCGGGTTGATTTCGCCAAAGGCATGTCACGGTATTTCGTCAATTCGATCGGCATCGGATTTACCGGAAGGATTGCCGGGACGGTAAAGTCAACGCCATGGCTCAGGGGGGAACTCTCTTATGCCTATGCGCTCCTCAGCGTGCTTTTAGGTTATACATCGTTAAAAATGCATATTAAAATCAATACTCCCGATGGGTTCGTCGAGCTGGATGAGCCGATTTTCGCCTTCTCTGTTTCAAATGGAAGGGTCGAAGGGGGTAAGTTCCGGATTTCACCCGGTGCTGATCCATATGATGGTCTTCTCGATGTCTGCATTCTCAAGGCGATTCCCAAATGGCGGCTTCCCGGATATGTGATGAAGTATCTCAAAGGAACCCAGATCCATGATCCGGAAGTGATATACTGCAAGGCTTCTTCGCTCGAGATTTACATGCCCGAGAGTGATGTGATGCATATGGACGGCGAAGTCATCGACAGGGCCGGCGGCTCTATCGGCATCTTTGCGGTGCCTCTTGCAGTTGAAATGCTTTGTGAGTCTTAACGTGTCTTGAGCTTCATGCAGGTTCTAATATTCGAAGACGAAAAAACCTTGCGGTTAAAACCGCTTGTCGACCTGAAACCGGTTTATGACCTAGTTACGGGCTGTCGCTCACTGAAAGCCAGATTCATTGCGGAAGCCGCAGGAACGGTTTCATTGACCTGGCATCTTCGAAAGCATATCGCGCCCTGGTTCCGTGAGGCGAATCCCGGTGCTGTGGTCAACAGCATTCTGGAAAACGACCTCATGCTGGTCAATGGTCGCCTGATCTGCGATGAACGGGTTATGCAGACAATATCCGGCGGGGATGTGAAGCCTGGCGAAGCGCTTGTGCAGGATGGCAGCCTGCTTTTCTGCCGCTTGACGACTGACGATCTCTCTTTCGGCGGTTCGGGATTACCGGACCTGATCGACGGCATGGCCGTTTCCGGATCGATTTCCTGCATCGAGGTTTCCGGGTTCGAACTGCTCGAAAATCTTTGGGACCCGGTTGCGCTGCACCCGAAGATGATGAAGATCGACGGGAGTTCGATGGCTTTGGGCTGCATCGAAGGCCAGGTTCATCCGTCTGCCGTGCTGGTCAACCCGGACTCCATTTCCATAGAAAGGGGCGCCGTCGTTATGGCCGGCGCGATACTCGATGCCTCCGGGGGATTCATCCATATCGGTGAAGGCGCGGTTGTGGAGCCCCAGGCGGTGCTCATGCAGAATGTCATGATCGCACCGGGTGCCAGGGTGAAGATCGGCGCCAAAATCTACAGCAATGTTTCTATCGGCGCTGCTTCCAAGGCCGGTGGCGAAATCGAGGACTCGATCGTCGAACCCTTTGCGAACAAACAGCATGACGGGTTTCTCGGACATTCCTATATTTCAAGCTGGTGCAATATCGGAGCCGGTACCGACACGTCGGACCTGAAGAACAACTACAGCGCCGTAGGGATCGTGCGCGACGGCGTTCAGATGCAGACGGGGCTTCAGTTTCTCGGACTTCTGATGGGAGAGCATTCGAAATGTTCGATCGGCACTACATTCAATACCGGCACTGTCGTGGGTACGTCGGCCAATATTTTCGGGAGCGGCATGCCTCCGAAATATGTCCCGTCATTTTCGTGGGGCAACGGCAGCGATGGTTTTGACGCATATCAGGTCGATAAGGCTGCAGAAACCGCAAGAAGGGTCATGGAACGTCGTCGAATCGTCATGAGTGCCGCCTATGAAGCGATGTTCCGGCTTGCTGCTCCGTGAACGGTCATTACCAAATACTGTAACAAATTTTTTGCTGTCGCATGATTCTTGTTGTCGATAATTACGATTCGTTTACCTATAACCTTGTCCAGTATATCGGTGAACTTGGCGCCGATGCGGTGGTTTACCGGAACGACGAACTGAGCGTCGAGGAGGTTCTTGCCCTCGGTCCTGAAAAAATCGTTATCTCCCCTGGTCCGGGTACCCCTGCCGATGCAGGCATTTCGGTTCCGCTCATCAATGCCGTAAAAGGAAAAATTCCCCTGTTCGGTGTCTGCCTTGGCCACCAGGCTATCGGTGAGGCCCTCGGAGGAACGGTCATACGTGCCGAAAAGATCATGCACGGCAAGACTTCGCTCGTTTACCATGACGGCCAGGGGATCTTCCGTGGAATTGCGAATCCGTTCACGGCTACCAGGTACCACTCGCTGATCGTCGAGCGTGAAACCCTGCCTTCTTCTCTTGAAGTTAGGGCATGGACCGAGGACGGTGTGATCATGGCCATGGATTCGAAGGAGCTCGGCCTTTACGGCGTTCAGTTCCATCCCGAATCGATCATGACGACCGAAGGGCATAAACTCATCAGGAACTTCCTCGAAATCTGATTACCTCATGGCTGGTCAGGAACAGAACAAGCCGGGATGGGCCAAGCCCGCAAGGGTTGCTGGTCAACCTCCTGTGCCGCCGACAGATGGTAGCGAATTCATGGCCGACGGATGGCGGGTGTTCAAGATCATGGCTGAATTCGTCAACGGTTTTGAAACCATGTCCAATATCGGGCCGGCCGTTTCGGTGTTCGGATCGACGAGGGTCAGGGAGTCAGATCCGGAATACAGACTTGCCGTGACGATGGGCAGGCTTCTTTCCGAAGCAGGTTTCGGTGTCATAACAGGTGGCGGTCCGGGAGTGATGGAGGGCGCAAACAGGGGCGCGCAGAGTGCGGGGGGCGAATCGATCGGGTTCAATATCAAGCTTCCCAACCAGCAGGATCCCAACCGCTATATCGATCACGACAAACTGGTTACGTTCCAGTATTTTTTTGTGCGCAAGGTCATGTTCCTGAAGTATTCGCAGGCGTTCATCGTTCTGCCGGGCGGGTTCGGGACCATGGACGAACTGACCGAGGCCATTAACCTGATCCAGACTGAAAAGAGCCAGAAGTTTCCTGTCATCATGATGGGTACTGAGTACTGGGGCGATTTTTATCGCTGGCTCATGAAGCGGACGCTCGAGGAGAAGCATTTCATCGATGAAGCGGATCTTGACTTTATATATCTCGAAGATGATCCCGAAAAGGTGATCGAAATCATTCTGGGGTATTATCCGGAGGGGTACTGCGTCAAGTTTTAATGCCGTTTCGTGGGATGCGTCCTGAATTATTTGCCGCCCTTCAGGGTTCACAATTGTTATCGGAAGACCAGTCGAGCAGACGACGTCTCTCCTGTCCGGTCATCCTGATCTGCTGAAAGCCCGGAATGCAGGCGTGTCTCGAGAGATTTCGGGAATTTGCGATTGTATGAATCCGGGAATTCACGGCACTCCGCAAGGCGACAGGCTTGTCCTGATAGTTCGAGAAATTCAGTGCGTTACGAGCTTCATGCACCTTCCCGACAACAAACCATGAGAGCGGCGCGATGTAAGCGCTGACGGGCCATTTTGTCTCATTGGAGTGGCAGCGGTAGCAATGTGCTTCAAGCACGGCCCGGACGTCAGAGGGGATGCCGGCTGAATTGCCCGATGGGGGATTTATGCGATTCAGCGGAACAAACTGGCACAGGATCAATCCGATGACAATCCATCCGGCAGCGATGCTGTTTCTGTCGCTCATGCTGTTTGTGGACAAGAGGGAATGGTAACTTTGTTACGGAAATTTATATAATTAAGTCGAATGATGCCGCATAGGCAGTGTTCCACATGGTTACTCTGTGAAACGAATGTTTTCTGCAGAATCGCTGTTCAAGTACACAGGCCTGAAAAGCCACTTGGCCGTGCCGTTAACGGCGCTATTTCGTTTGTGTAAACGCAACTACTTTAAAGATATATAGTTATCGATGATTTTTCCCTGTGAAAAAGCCGTATGGTACTATCTGCCCCAGATAAGGGCGGATATGGCAAAAGAGCTGGTCAAGACCGGCATGACCCAGTCCCGTGCAGCAAAATTGCTCGGTGTAACCCCGGCAGCGGTCTCCCAGTACCTCCATAAGAAAAGGGGCGGCCAGTCCAACAAAACCAGGCTTTACAGACTGGAGATTCGGAACGCCGTCGAGAAGATCTGTGAGGGGGTGGCCGGAGAGGAGCTTCACGGCATGGTTTGCCGGTGCTGCCAGATCCTGAAAAAGGATGACGTCGAATTGATCAGTAATTGTGGTGATAAAGTTTAACAATAATTATGCAAAGCAGTAAACAACCAGTAAAAGCCGCTTCTTCCTCCGAGGGGTTCACAAAGCCGGCTGTTTTCACCGTTACGGCCATACTTGCCGGACTCGCTGTCGAGTTGCTTACATCAGGAAGCGGGATAGTCGTACCTGGCTGGCCGGTCAACTTCTATTTCCTTATTGTATTAGCTGTCGTGATCGCCGTTGTCGGCCTCAAGTTCAGGGATAAGCCTCTTGTCTCGTGGCTCGGAGGCATACCCGTCGGTCTCAGCCTGATCATCGGATTGGCCGTGCTCTCACTTGTCGGCGGAGTCGTTCCCCAGGACGCAGCCGGGCCGGATTCGCTTGCTTCGCTGCTGCGGCTCAACGGGATGTTTTCAAGCTGGCCCTTCGCTTTCGTTACCCTGTTGTTCCTGTTCAATCTCGGACTTTCGTTCGTATGGAAAACCGTACCGTTCCGGTTGGCCAACCTCCAGTTCATGCTGTTTCATGGCGGATTCTGGATCGCGCTTTCGTGCGGACTTCTGGGAAGTTCAGATCTTCAGCGCCTGGTGATTCCGCTGTATGAGGGACAGGAGAGCAGTGTGGCATATGAAATGCCGACAGAAAAGCCTGTGCATGTGCCCTATTCGATCTACCTGAAGGATTTCGTGATCGACGAGTATGTGCCGCAATTCGCGCTTTACGATCCTGCTAGCGACAGGGTTATCGCCGACAAGTCCAAAATATTGCCCGAGGTTAAAAAGGGAGCCCATGCTGAATGGCCAGGCATCGCTTTGGTGACCGTGCTCGAATATCTGCCGTCCGCTATCCCGGACAGTCATGGAATCCCGGTTCCCGCCAAGGACAAGAAAGGCGTTTCGTTCGCAAAGGTCAGGATCGTCGAAGAGGGGAAGAGTTACGAAGAGTGGATCAGTGACGGCGGTCCGGACCTCAAACCACGGTTCGTTCCTGTAGGAAAGTATTTTCTTGGCATGATGGGAGGCCAGCCGAAAGCCTTCAGGTCGGATGTCATGATCAGGGGAGCCGGAGGCGAACGAAGGACCGAGGTGCTCGAAGTGAACAAACCCATTGATTTCCAGGGATGGAAGCTCTATCAGATGGGTTATGACGAAAAAGCCGGCAGATGGTCGACGCTGAGCCTCGTCGAGGCGGTCAACGACCCCTGGTTGCCGGTCGTCTATTGCGGGTTTTTCATGATCATGGCCGGCAATCTGCTCTATTTCTGGAAAGGTGTTAAAAAAATGGAGGCGGCATGACCCTGAACGAATTTCCCTTAATCGCGAAAGCGGCCATTGCCTGCTGGGGCCTCGGAAGCCTCCTGCAGATTCCGGCAAAGAGATCGAAAGCTTTCCAGGCAGCCTCCTGGCTGTTTCTGCTCTCCGGAACTTCGATGCTCGTATGGTTCCTGACATCCTATTGGATAGCCCTTGAGCGACCGCCGCTCAGGACGCTTGGTGAAACCCGGCTCTGGTATGCGACCCTGATTCCCGTCGTGGGTTATCTGGTCGAGTACCGCTGGAAGATCAAGTGGCTGAAGTACTATTGCCTTGGGCTTGCAGCATTTTTCCTCGGCATCAATGTCGTGTACCCGGATGTTTTCCAGAAGGCGCTCATGCCGGCCCTGCAGAGCCCTTGGTTTATTCCCCACGTGGTTGTTTACCTCGTCGCTTATGTTCTGCTTGCCGCCTCATCCGTATCCGGCTGGCATAATGTTTTGCTGAATTTCCGGTCAAAGCGATCGACGGTCTCCGAATCGATGTCGCATTACCTGGCCTTGCTCGGGTTCGTGCTGCTGACTTTCGGACTGGTTTTCGGCGCGCTTTGGGCCAAGGAGGCATGGGGGCATTACTGGACGTGGGATCCGAAAGAGACCTGGGCATTCATCTCCTGGCTCGCCTATCTCGGCTACCTGCACCTCGTAGCCCGGAAGACCGATCCCAGATCGCTCCAGTGGTATCTCGGCCTGGCGTTCCTTGTGCTGCTTGTCTGCTGGTTCGGCGTCAACTACCTCCCGTCCGCACAGAACAGCGTGCACACTTACTCGGGGTAAAAGAAAGAAGATTTAAAAGAAAGGGACCAAAAGGACTTAAGGGACCAAAAGGACCAAAGGGTGAAGATCTTTTTCTTCAACATTTAAGTCCCTTATGTCCTTTTAGTCCCTTTGGTCCCTTTCTTGGTTTTATGTCCTTTTGGTCCCTTTTCTTTCTTCTTCTTTCTTCTACAGTTCCACGATCAGATGCTCTTCCGTAGAGTAGCCCTGGAGAACCTTGATCAGTTCGTCGATCAGGCCGGGGCCGTACTTGTTCATGTAGTAGAAGATGTTGATGGTCCGCTCCTGTGGCTTGCCTTCGGGGAAGAGATTCAGTTCTGCCTTGTCGAGCTGTTGCAGCAGTTCGTCATGCTTTCTTCTGCCGGCACGGTAGGTCTTTTCCCTGATATTGTCGATGATTTTGGTGATCTGGCCCGTAGAGGCCGCCAGGAAAGGCTGCAATGTCGGATCCATCTTGACGAGCGCCGGTTCGAGTGCAGAAAGGGCTCGGGCGACTTCCGATTCCGCCTGCTCGAACATCGTGTCGATATCGTGGTTCTCTGCGCCTGAGACCATGGTTTTGCGAAGCTGCTGAAGATCCTGGAATGCTGCTTCGTACACCTGCTTTCTCGAAAAACTCGGTCTTCCGGTAACCTTGAGCACTTTGTCCATGGTTCTGGCGATCTTCGGCTCGACGAGCGTGAAGCTGCCTCGCGGAATCACAAATGGCATGACCAGGCCGAAATGCTCGTAAGCTTTCCTGAACTGTGCAAGGTAACTGATCTCTCCAGGGCCGCCGATATAGGCGAAGGTCGGCAGCACGGCATCCTGTACAAGGGGTCGGAGGATGACGTTAGGACTGAACCTCTCGGGGTGGTCCTGGCAAAGCTCTATCAGCTGGTGGCGGGAGTACCTCTGCCTGTCGGGAAGGATGACGAAGTTGTCGGGCGCCGGCTGCTCGATTTTCAGGCGCTGGCCCTGCTGGTTGAGGAAAAAGGCGTTGACCGCGCGCGGTTTCGTCTGCGCCGGATATCCCATTGATTCGAGGATCGAGCTCTGGGCTACCACCTCGTAAGAGGAGGTCGGGCAGGTTGCGATCTCTTTGCAGATTACTTCGCTGCCCAGCCGCTTGAACTCAGGATCCTGCGTCGAGAGGAGTATCAGCGGGTGCTGCCTGAACAGTCTCGACATCGTTTTGGCGAAAGCGATTTCGAAGGTGGTGTCGGGCTCGTAGCATGAAATCAGGATGTCGGCGATCTCCTGCTTGAAATCAGAATCGGGAAGCCTGTCAAGAAAATGCCGGACAGTTTCGGTTACGGATCTGCCGAGCTGCGTCGCTCCGACCATCTGGTCGGTCAGACGGTGCCCTCCTTCGGCCGTCACATGCTCGAGACCGCTGCCGAAAAACAGCGAAGCTGTGGCGGCTTCATCGAAATCGTGGTCTTCGCTTTCGATCCAGAAGATCGGTACGAAATCATATTCGGGAAAAAGCTCTTTCTGTTTGCCGGCCATCACCACAGCCGTAAGCGCCTTGTATACCGTGTAGAGCGGCCCGGTGAACAGGCCTGTCTGCTGGCCGGTGACGATTGCCATGCAGCGCGGAGAGCGCAGTTTTTCTATCTCCTGCTGCTGGCGTTCCGAGCCGCCGAACAATCTGTTCTGCCTGGACAACAGGGCGACCAGTTCCTGCCGCCTGAACTTTTTCGAGGCAAGGATGCCGAGGTGCCGGTAATAGTCGGCGTCCTTTCGGTAATCGAGATGGAAACAGCCAGAAACCAGCCTGTTTCTGGCCTCTCCTTCGGAGGTATAGTCACAGAACAGGCGGGAAAAGCCCTTTTTCGGCGTCTGTATCCGCTGATAGTCGATGAGAAATGTGTTCACGCTATTACTTTTTCAGTGCCCAGGTTTCAAGATCCGCCCGGAAGCGATGATCGGTCAGGTCGCAGGAGATCGGTGTGACCGCGACATAATTCTGCCTTACGGCATATTCGTCCCTTGAAAGGTCGTCGTCCTGAAGCAGAAGGGTGCCGCTGAGCCAGTAGTAGGGGTTGCCGTAGACGTCGTGCCGTTCGATGGCAGCCTCTTCCCACCTCGATCGCCCCTGACCCGTAATCAGGATTCCCTGGATGTCCTTCTCGGGAACATTGGGAATGTTGGCGGAAAGGATGGTGTCCGGCGGCAGTCCGCGCCGGAGAACCTCTCTGGCGAGCGTTCTTGCGAACTTCGCCGCATAGGTGAAGTCGGCGTTCTCGTAGGTGGTCAGGGAAAAAGCGAGCGATGGAATGTTCTGGATGGCCCCTTCGAGGGCGGCTGCTACGGTGCCCGAATAGAGGGTGTTCATGGCAGTGTTGCTTCCGTAATTGATCCCCGAAACGATAAGGTCAGGTTTGCTGTCCAGAATGTGGCTGAGCGCCACCTTGATACAGTCGACCGGCGTTCCCGATACGGTGTGACCGAAAAATCGGTTGTTTCTCGAATACTTTCGTATGCGCAGCGGTTCGCCGAGGGTCATCGCATGGCTCATGCCGCTGTGAGGCTCGGCGGGTGCCACTACCGTCACGGTGCCGAGTTTTTTCATTGACGCCGCCAGGGCATGCAGGCCGGGGCCTTCGATGCCGTCGTCGTTGCAGACGAGAATATGTGGTTTACTTCGAGGATTCAAACTTCAGGTATCCATGTTGTTTAACATTCTGCCCTTTTTTTCTGCCCGGTTCCGGCGATCCTGAAACGTGCGCAACAACTCGAAATCGTCGCGCTTCAGAAGTCATGGCCGAGGCTGAAGTAAATGACAGTGTCGGAAAAATTGATCTGGGCGGCATCTTTCACGTCCTCGCGTTCGAATGCGAACGGTTTGGCTACGGTAAACCTGGCAGGACCGATAGGCGTTTCCCAGACAAGGCCGGTTCCTGCCCCCTGAACCAGTCGGCTGGTGGTCATCTGGCTGCGGTGTTCCCAGACGTTTCCGATGTTATAGGCTACGATGAATGATGTCGGAAAGATGATCTGAAAGGGGGATTTATATCGAAGCAGGGCTCCTGCCACGGCGATGTTGTTGCCCATCAGATCGTTATCCTTCAGACCGATGAACCGTGTGCTGTAAGCGTTGCCTGTACCGCCCAGGAAAAACTTTTCCGAAAGGGGGACAGTGCTGCTGCTGGTACCTGCAAGAGCTGAGAGCTGGATCGTGGTGCCGGGGCTGATCGTGAAATTGTCTTCGTGCGACCCTACGAATTGCCAGAAGGATTCGACGTTGTTGAAAACGCCGGAGGTCGAGCTGTATCTGATATTGACGAACCGGCCTTCCGTCGGAAGAAACGAACTGTCTCTTGTGTCGAGGGTAAACTGGCCGCCGAATGAGGCCATGTTGTTGTTTCCTGTTGCAAAGGGTTGAGAGATCTTGTCCTCCAGATACGACCGTGCGTTCTGGACGGTGATGTCCGCCACGAGGCGGCCGTTTTTCTGGATCCTTGTGCCGAAGGCCGTGGTGATTCCATATCTCTGGATGCCGAGCGAACGCGGTTCGCCTGTCGCCTTTATGCCCGACTGGTCGGTAAGGGCGAGTTGCCTGGTTTCGATATCCCGCTGGTCGAAAAATGCCTTGGTGAACATGGTCAGCGGGGTGCTCCCGAAGCGGGGGATACTGAGTTCAATGTTCATCCGGTTGTTTTTCTCGCTGAGCTTTGCCCAACCCCCGAGTGAGTTGGCTGTGCCGGCGAGGTTTTCGTTACGGAGGTCGACAAGCAGCTGCGCGTTCAATGTCTCGTCGTATCTGAGTCCGAGGCGCAGTACTGTTGAGGGTTTTTCGTAGAGCCTTATGTTGAGCCTGCGATCGCGTTGCGTTTCAGGGGGGGCAGAGGCTTCGGTGCTCAGCGATACCCTGTGGAACACCCCTGTTCCGTAGAGATGATCGATCGTTTTCTCTGCCTCTTTCAGCCGGAAGGTTCTCGTGGTATCGACCACGGTTTCACGTCTGATCGGCATCTCCCTGGTGATTTTCCTGTCCTGCTCGATGTCGATCGAACTGATTTTTCCTGAAGTGAGTCTGACAGTAAGCTTGTCGCCGGTGACAGCCGTCTTGTCGATTTCCACGAGGCTGTAGCCTCTCTTCCTGTAAAGCCGGATCAGCTCTTCGAGCGACCTGGTCGCCACGGCGTTGGTATAGAGCCTGCCGGTTAAAGGCCTGAAGGCGTTTTCGATCTCTTTCGCCGTAAGGGAATGTTCCGGGCCTCCGACCAATTCGATGCTGTTGATGCGGGGCAGCGGAACAAACACGAACACTGCCTCCCGTTTTGTGGCATCCAGCTCGGCATGCACCTTCGTGAACATGTCGGTCGCGAGCAGTTCCCGAAGGATCTTCTTTACATGGGTCTCATTGCGGATTATTGCCTTTGCCGTCCTCATCTGTTCGATATAATCCGGCGAATTCGGGATGCCCCGGATCGTTTTCGTGAAGCGCGTGATGTCGATGTCCTGGCTGCCGGCGACCTGGATGTTTCTCCTTATGGTAGATGCGAGAAGCTTGCCTTTGGCATAGCCTGCAGCGATCAACTGGCCGATGTCGGAAAAATCGCTCGACTTGTGCTGGCCGATCTCAGGCGATATGACGATATCTGCCCGGTCAAGCTGCTGGGGGTACTGAATCTGGGTCAGGATGGTCATCGCCTGATCTGCGGCTTTCCATGGGATATCGAGATCCCCGCCATCGGTGTACATCTGGCCGTGCGAGTCTACGGCGATCTTGTAGCCTGCTCCGAAGTTGTCGAGCTCGTCGACCGGCAGGTTGGCGACCAGCCCTCCGTCGGCAAGTTTCTGGCCGTTTCGCTCGATCGGCTGGAAAAGGATCGGGATGGTGCTGCTGGCACGCATGGCTTCAGAAAGGTGTCCCGAGGTCAGCGTGACCCGTCGTCCGGAGATCAGATCGGTGGCGACTGCCCTGAACGCCACGGGAAGGTCGGAAAATTCGAAAGTGGTATGGTAAGGGGCGTTCAGGATGAGCAGGTCGATGGTTCTGGAAAGGGTCTGCGCGGAGCTCAGTGATTTTGGCACGACCAGCTGGAAATTTTCGAATCTTATGGCGATCGATGCCCTGTCCCTGACGCTTTTCTGTTCGAGGTAACTGTTGGACCTGGGGGCTTCGTCATCGAGCGAGACCAGCTTCTGCCAGGGCAGCGAAAGGGCGATAGACTCCAGTTCGGATGCTGAATAACCTGAACTGTAAAGGCCGCCTACAAGGGCGCCCATGCTGGTGCCGGCGATGAAATCGATCGGGATATCCTCTTCTTCCAGCGCCTTGAGCACGCCGATCTGGGCAACGCCGTTTGCACCGCCTCCGGACAAGGCCAGGCCGACGGTTTTCCGGAGCGGCCGCATGGCGGGAAGGATGGTGTAGCGGTTATGCGAAGTGCTGAGTGTGTCAGGGAATACGATGGTTGCGGCAACGGCTTGGCCGCCGAAGTGTAGCAGAAAGCCCGTGATCGAGAGAAGAACGGCCAGCGTCATCAGGGTGGTTTGCTTTGTCAGGTGATGGCGCTGTTTGCGTTTACAGTTCACAGTGGACTCCGGCCGCAGTCTGTTTTTGAGATCTCGTGTTGAGTTTATATCTTGAGTTTTAATGTAAACTCTTTAGTGGTAATAATAAAAATGGTCTGGTTCAAACGGGCGAAGCCCTCGATCCGAACGACGGATAAACGCGATACCCCTGAGGGTCTCTGGACGAAATGCGATACGTGCGGAGCGGCGCTTCACAAAAAACAGCTCGAAGACCATTTGTATACATGCCCGGAATGCGGTTTCCACTTCCGCATCTCGCCTGATCAGTATTTCTCCTTTCTGTTCGACGAGGGACATTGGGATGAGTTCGATGGCCAGTTGAGAGCAGCTGATCCCCTGATGTTCGTCGATACGAAGAAGTACCCGGATCGCGTCCGGGACACCATGGCCAAGACCGGTAAAACTGAAGCGAGCAGAAACGCATTGGGCAAGATGGGCGGTTCGACGACGGTCATCTCTGCCATGGATTTCGGATTCATCGGTGGCTCCATGGGATCGGTGGTAGGCGAAAAAATTGCCCGCGCAGCCGACAAAAGCGTCGAGCTCAACGCTCCGCTCATCGTTATCTCTCAGACGGGAGGAGCCCGCATGATGGAAGGTGCGTTCAGCCTCATGCAGATGGCAAAGACCTCCGCCCGGCTTAGCAGACTCGGAGAAAGACACATTCCCTACATCTCGCTCATGACCGACCCGACCACGGGAGGTATCAGCGCATCGTTCGCCATGCTCGGCGATCTCAATATCAGTGAGCCGAAAGCCCTGATCGGTTTTGCCGGCCCCCGCGTCATCCGTGATACGATCAAGCGTGACCTTCCCGAAGGGTTCCAGCGATCTGAATTCCTGCAGGAGCACGGTTTCCTGGATCTCATCGTGCACAGGAAGGATCTCAGGGAGCAGCTGATCCGACTGCTCGCCCACATGGCGTGAGGGTAAGCGGGCGTTCGTCAATTTTTTGTCCTCTCTTCCCCCGGGTTCAGCCTTATACATTCAGAAGCCCCGACTGGTCGGGACATCTGACATTCAGTTATTACATGCTCTTCAGTTGCCCCGGATTTCAGTCCGGGGATAGATGATCCCGATAATAATCCGGACTTTAGTCCAATTTCCTGGAATAAAAGACCTCAGATTCTCGTCGTGTGAGAAAAGGGAAGAGATTGGACTGAAGTCCGAAGAGTATTATTTGATTTTGTTTTTATCACACTCTCTTCCCCCCCCCCGGACTGAAGTCCGGGGCAACTGGGATGTAAGATGTCTGAATGTCCGGAGTCCCGACAAGTCGGGGCTCCTGAATATGGGACGGATTCTGCGGGGCTACTGGAATGTAAGATGTCTGAATGTCCGGAGTCCCGACCAGTCGGGGCTCCTGAATATGGGACGGATTCTGCGGGGCAACTGGGATGTAAGATGTCTGAATGTCCGGAGTCCCGACAAGTCGGGGCTTCTGAATATGGGACGGATTCTGCGGGGCAACTGGGATGTAAGATATCTGAATGTCCGGAGTCCCGACCAGTCGGGGCTCCGGAATATGGGACGGATTCAGGAAGGCAACAGGAGAATGTGGGAACTGAATGTTCATTGTTCCGACAACATGGGGCAATCCTCACTGCCATCCCAGAGCTCGGCTTGTCACGGGAAACTGTGACTTGAATATCTCCATGACTCCACCGGCGATATCCCTGTGCTCCTTCTGGGTGCCGGAATCGGTACGGACTTCGAGGTAGTGTATCCAGCTGCGAACCGATCCTTTCATGTAGAGCTTCGTCTGTGTGGCCAGCGGCAGCAACACCCTGGCGCACTCCTTGGCGATCCCTTTTTCCAGGGCCTCATCATACTTGTCCATAGCCAGTTTCGCCACGCTTTCCTGCGCTTCGTCGAACCAGCGGACGGTGGCTTCATCCAGGTCGTCGAGGGAGTTCTGCCGGTTCTTGCTGTCCTGTCTCCGGGGTTCGTAGCGCTCTATGGCCTGGGCTTTCGCATATCTCTGGGAGAATTCCTGAAAACAATTATGCACAATGAATCTGTTAGCAATATAGTTATGCGATGAGTGAGCTACCTCCAGATCGTAAACTTCCCGTTCACCTGCGTATCGTACGGATTTTACCTTGACCCACTTAACCGTAAGCGCGTTTCCCCGATGTTTTTGCCGCCAGATTTTTGCATCTCCCCGTATTGCATGAATCTCGTGATGGCAGTTTTCACAAAGGGTCGTAAGGTTATCCATATCAAACGCGAATTCAGGATGTTCGGAAACAGGCTTGATATGGTGAACGTGAAGCTTGCCTCCCCGTTCCCCACAGTGTTGACAGGTATAGTCGTGCTTGCCATGAATTTCTTCTGCGACCGAGTTGGTAAAATCCCAGACTTTCTGGCGAAACGAATGCTCTACTCCGCCTTTCCAGAGATTGCATTTCGCACCGCTTCTGGCTTCCCTGATGCGAGACTTGTGCCACTCCGTGACATGCAGGGAAGTTTTGTATCCGAACTTTCCCTTGTTCCAGCTTGCAGTATATTCGGCAACCTCCTGTTTGGTGTATTGCAACCCGTGAATGCGTAACCATTTTCGGATCGTGTGATAGCTTACATTCGCGCTTTCAGCAATTTCCCCGACAGACATGTTCCGTTTTTTATTCTCTTCCAACCACTCTTTTGACTGATGGACCGGGATGCCGTTTGTGCCCAGAAAGCACTCTCGTGTCATCGATGCCGTCGTTCCATGAAGTTTCAGGCCGATGGCGTCTTTCAGCGGTTGCCATCCTTCAGGCGTCAGGAACTTATGATTGTCGGTGCAGATGATCTTTTTTCCGTCGGCAAGTTCAACTTCATAGCAAGATTTGACGCCGTTCATGAAAACGTTGGAGATGTGGGAGTGCGTCAATGATTTAGTTTCCTCGTCATAGACGCGGATTTTCATGTTGGCTATGCGCTCTTTTGTCATGAGGGCCACGTCCTGCCTGCCAAAAAGAGGTGAAAGGTTATGCCAACGCTTATACAAGTCCCTGATTTTGACTTTATAAAGCTGTCGGCCCTGTTTTTTCCGATTGAAGCGATTCTCGGTGACCGATGAAGGCAAGTCGAAATACACTTCCGAGTCACCGTCAAGACAGAAGCTCCTGTGACGCAGGATTTGTGGTGAAATTGCCCTCGAAGTGACGATTTCGACGGTCATGTCGACCATTTCGAAAATGCTCCAGTGTTTGTTCGAGATGCAGTAGGAGAGAAGCTTTTCATAGTCCGGAGTCTCCTGGTGCGGGCTGGAGACTCTTGCACAGTAGGCGATGAGCCCTTCGGGAGTGAGCGGTCGATCGTCTACTTCTATCAGTGGGTTCGTGACGGAGATAAGGCGTACCTGCATGGTGGTCTGGTAATGTTGACGCGGATTCGATCAGTAAATGAATATATCAAAGTCTCGATGCAAGTCGATGCGGGCGAATTATTTATGGATTCAGGAACCGGATTTCAGGAATTCTTGTTCTCTCTCTGTATTTTAGGTGGTAATTGCAATACTCCGGGGCAGCTGACGAAAATCCTGCAGGAGACACTACAACACAAAAGGGCTGCTTGAAACATGGCAAATATCAATTTCGGGTTTGAAAACCAGGCGAAGAAGCTCTATTCCGGAGCGTTCGAACAGAGCATCACCAATCAGCTCGTGCCGATGGTCATCGAGACCTCAGGCCGCGGGGAGCGTGCATTCGACATCTTCTCCCGTCTCTTGAGGGAGCGCATCATTTTTCTTGGTTCCGGCATCGACGAACATGTGGCCGGCCTGATCATGGCCCAGCTCATCTTCCTCGAGTCCGAGGATCCTGAACGTGATATATACATCTACGTCAACTCTCCCGGCGGAAGCGTTTCGGCCGGTCTGGGCATCTACGACACGATGCAGTATATCCGCCCCGACATCGCTACGGTCTGCGTCGGCATGGCCGCGAGCATGGGCGCCTTCCTGCTTGCCAGCGGAACGGCAGGCAAGCGCGCGTCCCTGCCCCATTCGCGCATCATGATCCACCAGCCTTCAGGCGGTGCCCAGGGTCAGGAGACCGATATCCTCATCCAGGCACGGGAGATCGAAAAGATCCGTCGCCTGCTCGAAGAACTGCTCGCAAAGCACACCGGACAGGATGTCCAGAAGGTGCGTGAGGATTCCGAAAGGGACCGCTGGATGAATGCCGGGGAGGCGAAAGATTACGGTATCATCGACCAGATTTTCGAAAAACGTCCGGCCCCGCCCAAAGTCGACTGACGAACCGGGCATAGAGAGAATAACAGACATTTATCGGGTACCATCAGAACCGTCGCGAGTGGAACAAGCTCCGGCCAGCGCAGCAATCAATCGTGCAACAAGTTCTGGTGGTACACGTAACCAGGAACCTTGCTGTAACAAAACCCATGAGTGACCATTCCATTGCGCAGAATCTCGATAAAACCTATAATCATCACGACGTAGAGGAACGCTGGAGAAGTGCGCACTGGGAAGCGCTCGGCGTGTTCCATGCCGAAAGCTCACGGGTCCGTGAAGAGGGGCTTGCCCCGTATACCGTGCTGATGCCGCCGCCGAACGTGACCGGAAGCCTGACGCTCGGCCACGTGCTGAACCATACACTTCAGGATATTTTCATCCGTTACGCAAGAATGGCCGGTCGTGAGGCTCTGTGGCTTCCCGGCACGGACCACGCCGGCATAGCGACCCAGACGGTGGTCGAGCGGAAGTTGCGACAGGAGGGCGTCACCAGGCACGACCTCGGCCGCAAGGATTTCCTCGGCAAGGTCTGGGAGTGGAGGGACGAGTACGGTGGCCTGATCCTCAAGCAGCTTCGCAAGCTCGGCATCTCCTGCGACTGGCGCAGGAACCTGTTCACCATGGACGAACGCGCCTCCGAGGCGGTCATCAACTCGTTTGTCGCACTTTATCGTGACGGCCTGATCTATCGCGGCACGAGGATCATCAACTGGTGCCCGGTCTCCCAGACGGCTCTGTCCGACGAAGAGGTGATCATGAAATCCCGGCGCGACCAGCTCGTCTATGTCAGCTATCCGCTGGCAAAAGACCCGGAACGGTCTATCACCATTGCAACCGTGCGCCCGGAAACCATCCTGGCCGACGTGGCCATCGCGGTCAATCCGAACGATCCCCGCTACAGCGACCTCATCGGTGAGCTGGTCGTCGTGCCTGTCGCCGGTCGCCACATTCCCG
>Ga0326726_10000529_pt1 | contig 35368 bp, 31 predicted proteins | sample MHFenrmetagenome_2_FD_207603 | JGI IMG/M metagenome (GOLD analysis project Ga0326726, IMG submission 207603) | Lab enriched peat soil microbial communities from Michigan Hollow, Ithaca, NY, United States - MHF15MN | ecosystem: Environmental > Terrestrial > Soil > Wetlands > Peat | place: USA...
CCCGCAGAACCCGGGAGAGTCCAGCGATGCGCTCACAGGTGATGGGGTTTCTCTTGTGCGGCATCGCAGACGACCCCTTCTGGCCAGCAGAGAAATACTCTTCCGCCTCAAGCACTTCGGTTTTCTGGAGATGGCGTATCTCCGTGGCAAACTTCTCCAGCGAACTGCCGATAAGTGCAATGGTCGTCATGAACTCGGCGTGCCTGTCCCGCTGAAGTATTTGTGTCGACACAGGTGCCGGCGCGAGTCCGAGACGACTGCAGACATATTCCTCAACGGAGGGGCTTAAGTGTTCAAATGTCCCAACCGCGCCCGAGATCTGCCCCACGCTGATCCTGTCCACAGCCGTGCGCATCCGCTCGATGTTTCTCCGTGTCTCATCAAACCATACTGCCAGCTTCAGGCCAAACGTCGTCGGTTCTGCATGCACGCCGTGCGTCCGCCCGATCATGACGGTAGTTTTGAACTCCTTCGCGCGCCTGCTCAGTACGTCGGCCAGTTTCTGCAGCCCGCCAATGAGCAGTTCGCCCGATTGCTTCATCTGAACGGCGAGGCAGGTGTCCAGCACGTCGGACGAGGTCATCCCGAGATGGATGAACCGCGCCTCGGGGCCCACGTGTTCGCCGACATTCGTCAGGAATGCGATGACATCATGCTTCACTTCCCGTTCAATCGTCTCGATGCGCGCCACATCGAACGTGGCTTTTTCCCTGATCACATCAACCGCCTCTTTGGGGATGACACCGAGCTCCGCCTGCGCCTCGCAAGCGAGAATCTCGATATCAAGCCAGATCTGGTATTTGTTCTGATCTTCCCAGATCCTCCCCATGATGGGTCGTGTGTAGCGTGCGAGCATTTCAGTGTTTCTCGAGTTTGAGTTGGAGATCCACCTGTTTTCGTTCGCGAAGAACGGTCAACTTCACGGTGTCTCCGGCCTTTGAATCTTCCAACAGGGACATAAGACCCGCGTCATCCGTGACTTTCTCGCCGTTGGCCCGAATAATGATGTCCCCGACGTGGAAACCGGCCCGTTCTGCAGGGCTATTGCGCGAGACATCGCTGACGATTGCTCCCTTCGCCTCATCGAGGCCGAAGTACCGTGCCACGCGTGCATCAACGCTCTGCACTTCGAGTCCGGTCCAGAATTCCCGTTCGACCTTGCCGCTCCGCTTGAGCTCGGCCACCACCCCCTTGACACGGTTGATCGGAATAGCGAACCCGAGCCCGATGCTCCCCTGGTTGGGTGTGAAGATGACCGCATTTACCCCGATGACCTCACCGAGACTGTTCACCAGGGGTCCGCCGCTGTTTCCGGAATTGATAGCGGCATCGGTCTGAATCATGCCCTTGTAGATGCGGCCCTCCTCAGCCCGGAGATTCATCTGGGTCGCACTGACCACTCCCACCGTGACCGTCGGTTTGTCGCTGATATCGAAAAGACCGAAGGGGTTGCCGAAAGCAATAGCCCATTCGCCGATGATCACGTTATCCGAGTTCCCCAGCCTGATGTACGGGAGGTTTTTTCCGTTGATCTTCAGGAGAGCGATATCCGAAACCTGATCGGTCCCGATCAACTCAGCCTGGAATTTTTCTCCATTGGTCAGGGTGACGGTGATCTCCTTTGCGTTCCCGGCAACGTGGTCATTCGTCAGAATGTATCCGTCGCTCGAGATGATGAAGCCGGATCCGAGTCCCTGCACCCGCTCGGTGTACACCCGGTCACCGAAAAACTGCCTGAAAAACGGATCATCGCCCCAAGGGCTCCGGTACCGATATTGTCGCACTTCCGTGACATTGATGCCCACGACGGCGGGGCTCACGCTCGCAACGGTGCGCGTGATGGCATTCTGACGTGAAGAGCCGATCAGTTCGCTGATCGAGTCCCTGTCTCCCCCATCTGAACGTACCTCCGTGAAGGGAACTCCTCCAGGCCCGCTTGTCATTGTCCCACCCCGGGCCCCGGCGGAGTGACCGATGTTGTAACCGATGAGACCCCCTGCAAGCAACGGGATCGTCAGAACGATGGCTACCACACCAAAGTTGCGACTCATGTTTGTGACTCCTGAATTTTCGCGATCACGGCTGGCTCCCCTGCCGCTTCTCTCTCAGGTATTCGCGAAAAGGTTGAATGTGTTTCACTAGAATGATGACTAAAACTCCCATCGAATACGTCCTGTAAAGACCTGAAGGAACTCCCGTCTTCAACCCCGCCTCCAGTAATTCGGCCGGAAGAACGGCAAGGACAAGCATAAGGAAAACGGACGCGATCGCGTTGGCGGGATTGACTCTCCGGAGGAGTCTGAATCCCACGAACCACGCGATTACCCAGACGACAACGGTGACCCATCCGAAGGGGAGCAGCGCCCCCGCTCCCGTCGCAAGGCCTCTTCCCCCCTTGAACCGGAGCCACACCGGGAAATTGTGCCCGAGAACGGCGCCCGTGCCGGCCCATGCGGCGTTTGCAATGTTTTCCGGCCACAAAGCGCCTGCCAGGTAAACAGCCGCAAGTCCTTTGAAGAAATCAACGCCCAAGACCATTGCGGCAATTCCTTTCGACCCGCTCACCTGGTAGCTGTTCAGGGTCCCTACATTCCCGCTGCCCTGCGAACGAATGTCGAGGTGGGATTTCCAACGAACGAGGAGGAACGCCGCCGGGATAGAGCCGAGGAGGTATCCAAGGCCCCCCGAAACCAAGGCAGAGAGCACGTCTAAGGTCGCCGATGAAACTCGCCGGTAAATTTCTACTCAAAATTACTCAAAATGGGCCGGAGAGTCAAGGCGAAATCCTTGATTCTCCTTGATTTTAAAGGTATATTTCGAAGTTTTCTCAAGAGAATTCTCCGTTCCTCGAAAGACGTCTCATGTTTACCGGCAAATCCTGCCTTCTCGGTTCATCCGGTATCTCGCCTCATACCTCATGACACGAGATAAGATCAAACGCCTGCTCGCTTTGCACAAACGCGGGTCGATCACCACCGACGATGCAATAAAGCAACTCTCAGCCCCTCCTTTTGAATCCCTGGGATTCGCCGTCATCGATCACCATCGGGAACTGCGACAGGGATTTCCTGAGGTGGTTTTGTGTGCGGGGAAAACACCCGTTCAGATTGGAACCATCGCCAAACATATAGTCCGTCGCGGAAGTATTTTCCTGGGAACGCGGGCTGACCGCAGGCATTTTGCCGCAGTGAAACGTAATGTGCGCAGTGCGCGTTACAATGAAATTGCACGGACCATCTCGGCAAATGAGAGTCGCATCGTACGGCAGGGGACAGGCACCATCCTTGTCATCTCGGCAGGAACTTCTGACATTCCCGTGGCTGAGGAAGCAGCGGAAACTGCCCGGCTCATGGGCAACGATGTTGACAAATTGTTCGATGTGGGCGTGGCGGGGATTCACCGGATCCTCGGGAGCACCGATAAGTTGAGCCACGCGGCGGTGATCATCGTCGTTGCCGGGATGGAAGGGGCCCTTGCCAGCGTTGTTGGAGGCCTGGTAGACGTTCCCGTGATAGCTGTCCCCACGTCCGTTGGCTACGGGGCAAGTTTCCAGGGAGTCGCCGCACTCCTCGGGATGTTGAACTCCTGTGCAGCAGGGGTCACGGTCGTTAATATTGATAACGGTTTTGGAGCAGGATTTGCCGCGAGCGTTATCAACAGGCGCCGGGAACGACGCTGAACGTACGGAAGGGAGAAACTAGGATATGGTCACGGATGCATCGGGGGTGCAATATTACCAGAACATCCTCGAAACAATCGGCAAAACGCCGCTCGTCCGCCTGAACCGGGTCGCGAGGGGACTCCGGGGCCTGATCCTTGCAAAGGTCGAGTACATGAATCCCGGCGGATCGGTAAAAGATCGCATCGGGGCTTCGATCATTGAAGATGCAGAACGCCGCGGGAAGCTCCGTCCGGGGGGGACGATCGTGGAATCAACCTCGGGCAACACGGGGCTCGGACTGGCGCTTGTCGCTGCGGTGAAAGGCTACAAGACCGTCTTCACCCTGCCCGACAAAATGAGCATGGAAAAGATCCGCCTCCTCCGCGCATTCGGCGCAGAGGTCATCGTAACGCCTACTGCAGTCCCTCACGACTCCCCTGAAAGCTATACCGAAGTTGCCAAGCGCATCGCCCGGGAAACTCCTAACGCTGTCCTTGCCGATCAATACGAGAACCCGAAGAATCCGGAATCTCACTATGTCACGACGGGCCCGGAGATCTGGGAGCAAACTGCCGGAAAGATCACACATTTTATCTGCGGGATCGGCACAGGGGGAACGATTACCGGTACAGGCAAGTATCTGAAGGAGAAGAACCCATCTGTCTGCGTCATCGGGGTGGACCCGAAAGGATCGGTCCTGAGGGAGTATTTTTACACGCAACAGATGAACCCGCTCCCGAAGACATATAAAGTCGAAGGAATCGGACAGGATTACGTCCCCGGGGTCCTTGACTTCCGCTATATCGACGAGGTTGTGGAAACAGACGACAGAGAATCGTTCCTCATGGCGCGAAGGTTGACCAGGGAAGAAGGAATCATGGTTGGCGGCTCAGCCGGTTCAGCTATGGCGGGACTGCTCAAGGTGTCGGACCGATTCACCGACGATGCCGTCGTCGTGGTCCTCCTCCCGGACTCCGGAGAGCGATACCTGAGCAAGATGTACAATGACGACTGGATGCAGGAACACGGCTTTCTACGCCCCGAGAGACTCACGGCGAGATATGTGCTGGAATCGAAACCGAGAAACAAGAGAAGCATTATATCCGTGGAACCCGAGGCGACCGTGAAGACCGCCCTCGACCTGTTGAAGAAGCACGACATCTCCCAGATTCCGGTCATGAATAACGGCAATGTCCTCGGTGCAATTCAGGACCACGAGATCATGCGCATCGTCATGGAGAAGCCCGCACTTGTTGACGCCCCGGTGAGCAAGGTCATGGGTCCGGGATTTCCCCGCGTGGAAATCGATGCCTCGCTTGATGAGGTCCTCCACCTTATGCGCGCCAAAGAGAATTATGCAGTCCTTGTTGAGGAAGCCGGCAGAATCGAAGGCATTCTGAACCGTTACGACGTCATTGAATATATGGGAAGATAGAATGGGCTTCGCCACGACGGCAATTCATGCAGGCCAACAGCCGGATCCTTCCACCGGCGCAATCATGACCCCGGTGTTCCTCACGTCCACTTATGTCCAGGAGGAACTGGGCAAGAACAAGGGGTATGAGTATTCCCGGGTCTCTAATCCCACGCGCACGGCATTGGAAGAAAATATCGCGGCGCTTGAAGGAGGACGGCATGGCATGGCGTTCGGCTCAGGCACAGCGGCAGCGGATGCCATCTTGCGCCTGTTGAAGCCGGGAGACCATGTGATCATTTCACGCAACGTTTACGGCGGAACGTACCGTCTGGCAAAGATGGTGTGGGAACAATACGGACTCAGATTTTCGTTCGTTGACACAACCGACATTTCGAACATTGAGCAGGCTGGTGAACCGGCGACGAAAATGCTGCTCATCGAGACTCCGACCAACCCGACAATCGAAATATCAGACCTGGCAGCCTGCGCGGAACTTGGCCGACGGCGGGGATGGCTCACTGTTGCGGATAACACCTTTGCAACCCCCTATCTTCAGCAACCACTCGCGTTCGGATTTGGACTTGTCTTCCACAGCCTGACCAAGTATCTGAACGGCCACAGCGACATGCTTGGCGGGCTGGTGGTCACCAGCGACGATTCGCTTGCCGAGAAGCTCCGCTTCACACAAAAAGCCGTCGGCGGCATCCTGAGCCCGTTTGACGCCTGGCTCTGCCTCCGGGGAACCAAAACCCTGGTCATCCGGATGCGGCAGCATTGTGCAAACGCAATGGAGGTCGCACGCTGGATCGCCGGTCAGAAAGGCATTCTGGCCGTGCATTACCCCGGCCTGCCGACCCATCCCGGCCACGCACTAGCCGAAAAGCAGATGCGCGGATTCGGAGGCATGCTCGCATTCGATCTCGGCAGTCTGGAAGCGGCATCAACGTTCCTCAGGAACCTGAAACTGTGCGCCCTTGCGGAGAGCCTGGGAGGCGTGGAGTCGATCATCACGCACCCGGCCTCCATGACGCACGCTTCCATCCCTGCCGGAGAGCGCGCCCGCATTGGGGTGACGGACGGGCTCATCCGGGTCTCGGTCGGCATCGAGGACGTCGAAGATATTATCGACGACCTGCAGCAGGCACTTGCGTCGGTTCGGCGCTAAGCGATGGCATGCAGGCGAGAGCAGTATTGAATTCGAAGGTGTTTTTGCCTATCTTTTTGGCCGGATACTTTACCATCAAGTCCGGCCGACCCCATTTCCCTCGCGACCCCAGATCATGAAAGCGGTGATCATGGCAGGCGGCTTCGGTACTCGCCTGCGCCCACTTACCTGTAACACCCCGAAGCCGATGGTACCGCTCATGAACAAGCCGATGATGGAGCACATCGTCGCGCTCCTGCGAAAGCATGGCATCACTGACATCCTCGCCTCCCTGTTCTATCAGCCGGAAGTCATCAGCGGATACTTTGGCAATGGGAGCGGATTTGGCGTGACTATGAACTACGCCCGCGCAGAAGCCGACTTCGGCACTGCCGGCAGCGTGCGGAACGCGACTTATCAGATGCACGAACGCATCCTGGTGATCAGCGGCGACGTGCTGACAGATTTCGACCTGACGGCAGCCCTGAAGTTTCATGAATCCCGGCATGCGCGTGCCACGATCGTCCTCACGCGCGTCAAGAATCCACTTCAGTACGGCGTCGTCATCACGGCCGAAGACGGAACGATCACCCGCTTTCTCGAGAAGCCATCCTGGGGTGAAGTGTTCAGTGATACCATCAATACCGGGATCTACATTCTTGAACCCGAAGTCCTGGATCTTGTCCCATACCAGGAGGATTTCGACTTCAGCAAGGATCTGTTTCCACTTCTCATGCGTCAGGGAGGCGGCCTCTTCGGCTACGTTGCCACGGGGTACTGGCGTGACATCGGCAACCTCCACGAATATCAGGATGCACACATTGATGCTTTGCGTGGAGATGTTCGCGTGGAGATTGCCGGACGGAGAGAGGGAAATCTCATCATTGGTGAGAACACAACGTTCGCCGGACCGTTGCCCCACGCAACCGGCACCGTGCTCATTGGCAGCGACTGCACCATCGGCGAGGAGGTAATGCTCTCCAACACGGTCATCGGCGACCATTGCGTCATCGGACCAGGGGCAATGCTGAGCAACTGCGTCATCTGGAACGACGTGATCATCGGGCACACCGCGGAGCTTTCCTATGACGTGGTCGGAACCAAATCCTCGATTGGCGAGAAGTGCGTGATAGCCGAGAATGCGTTCATCGGGGACGGCTGCTGGATCGGGAGCGACGCCCATCTGGGGGCGAACATCAAGCTCTGGCCCGAAAAAGTGGTCGAGGAGAGGGCGGTTGTCACGCGAAGCATAGTATGGGAAGACAAATGGCTGCGCGAATTGTTTACCAACTCGCGGGTGACGGGCCTGTCGAACATCGAAATGAACCCAGAATTCGGGGCTAAACTCGGGGCCGCCTACGGAGCTTTCATCGGCGAGGGCAAAACCGTCGTAACCTGCCGCGACCCCGACAACGTTTCGCGCATGATGAGTCGAGCGCTCATCTGCGGACTCATTTCCGCGGGCGTCAATACCTTTGACCTCAGGGCGACATCCATTCCCCTCCTCAGGCACGAGTTAAGCACGGGGAAGGAGGCCGGCGGAATTCATGTCCGGCGATCCCCGTTTGACAAGAACCTGACCGACATCATATTCTTCGACGCAAAGGGGAAAGACCTTCCCGCCGGTAAAACCAAGAGTGTAGAGCGCCTGTTTTTCGGAGAAGATTTCTCGCGCGCGCCGCGCGAAAACGTGGGGGACATCTCTTTCCCCGAGCGAACCACGGAAGCCTACAAGGAAAAGTTTCTCTCCTCTCTTGACATTGATGCGATCAACAAACGCAAGTTCCGCATTGTCATCGACTACTCAAATGGTGTTGCGTCCACCATCTTTCCGATCCTCCTCGGATCGTTTGACTGCCAGGTTGTGGCCTTGAATGCTCATCTCGATCCCCGGAAACTGACGCGGGACAAAGAGGAGTTCGATCAGTCACTGCGTCAGCTTGCGCACATTGTCACGTCACTCGAGTACGATATCGGCTGCCTCATCGATGCCGGAGGAGAGAAGCTGATTGTTGTCAATGAACACGGCAGGCCAATGGACAACGACCGCCTCCTTTCGGTCGTGACTGAAATGTTTCTGGATACCCACACGGGTGTCGAAGCAATAGCAGTTCCGATTACCTCTCCCGGTGAGATCGACAAGATCGCCGCGAGTCACGGTGTCCGTGCCATTAAAACGAGGGACAGCCACCTGGCAATGATGGAAGCGGCATCCGAAAAAGCCGTCCGGTTTGTCGGCGGGACGCGGGGAGGGTTCATCTTCACGGACTTTTTCTTTGCAACGGACGCAATGTACTCCGTCGCGAAAATTCTTGAGATGATGGCCCGAGATGGAAGGAGCCTTGGCGAATTCGACGCCGCAGTTCCCCGCCTCTGCTCGGTGCAGAAGAGCGTCAATTGTTCCTGGGAACGCAAAGGCAGAGTGATGCGTCACATCATGCAGGATACCGATGGCAAGCGGCGCGATCTCGTGGATGGAGTTAAGATCTACTTCAACGACGACAGTTCAGCCCTGCTCATTCCGGACAAGGAACTTCCGATGTTCCTTGTCAGCGCCGAAGCGACGACGAAAGAGGCGGCCGAGCGCCTGGCCGCAGAATTTGAGCGCAAAGTGACAGCCTGGCGCGACGAACAATAAGAAAGCCCCCCGCACATGAAGATCAGTGATATCCTCACGGACAACCTCGTCGCTACGGACCTGAAAGGGAAAAGCAAAAAGGAGATCATCGATGCGATGATTGACCTCGTGTCGAAGTCCCCAAAAGTCATGGACAGAGAGCGGGTCCGAAAAGCGATCTTCGAACGCGAGGAAATCATGTCAACGGGAGTCGGCAACGGCTTTGCGATCCCTCATGGCAAAACCGATGCAGTCGCTGATATCGTCGCTGCCTTTGCCGTGACGGCAGAACCGATTGATTACCAGTCGCTCGACGAGAAGCCCGTGAGACTGGTCTTCCTCCTTGTGGGAAAAGACAACCTCGTCGGGCCGCACATCAAGCTTTTGAGCAGGATCTCTCGCCTGATGAACAAGGAGGATTTCCGCAAGCGCCTTCTCGAGCTTAAAACGCCGCACGACCTCCTGGAGGCATTCCGGCAGGAGGAAGCAACCTACTTCGAGGCGTGATGAGGGGGAAAAAGAAGGGTCCGGCCCCTGAATACCGATTGTCGGTTGTTCCTGCCGGTGGTGATCTGAGTAGCCACGGAGGTACTCTTGTTGTCCTCCGGACTGCCACCTCCTTCGCAAATTTCCGGTATACGCTTTCCGTAGAAGAAAGGCGGGAGGGAAATACAATACACCTGAAGGTCCTCGGACTTCGACCACCATCTCTCGATTTGCCATCCTCCGGTCCCGCAGAATTCACCAGAGAATATGAAGGTCTTCACGGCCGCTACCGCATAGTTGTTGAAGGCCTTGACGGCTCGAAGATTTCAAAAACAATAGACATACCATGATTCCAGTACTTTTTCACATCGGCCCTTTCAAGATTTACAGTTTCGGCCTCATGCTGGGGATCGGCTTCCTGCTGGGGAGCTACATCCTTTCCCTGGAATTCAAGCGCAAACATCTGGATCCGAACGCCGCGAGCATGATTACCATCCTCGCGGTCGTGTTTGGCATTTCCGGTGCAAAGATCCTGTTCCTGTTTGAAGAATGGGATATGTTTGTCCGCGATCCGATCGGTGAGGCATTCTCGCCCGGCGGGCTCACGTGGTACGGAGGTTTTGCCCTGGGACTCGCGGCGGTATCATTGTACGTCCGGAAAAAAAAGATTCCGGTCCTGAAACTCTGGGATGGACTTGCGGTGGCATTGATGATCGCCTATGCGGTGGCACGCATCGGCTGCCATCTTTCAGGCGACGGTGACTACGGGAAGCCCACCGACCTGCCATGGGGCACGAACTACGAACACGGAAGCTATCCCCCCTCTCGGGCTTTTGCCATCTTCCCGGAAATCACCAGCCAGTATCCGGGGGGTGTCGTTCCCGACAACACGCGCTGTCATCCGACACCGATCTACGAATTGCTGCTTGGCCTCGGGGGATTTGTCATTCTATGGAAACTTCGCAAGCGGCCGTGGCCTGACGGCAAATTGTTCATGGTTTACCTAATCCTTGCCAGCTTGTTCAGATTTTCTGTCGAGTTTCTCCGCCTGAACCCCCGATACCTGTGGGGATTATCAGAGGCACAACTGGTGGCAATCGTCCTCTTTTTCGCGGGCCTGGCAGGCCTCGCGTACTTTGAAAAACGCCCGGCACCGGCCAAGGGTGCTCCGTGATCCCCGGGGATTTTCCGGCGATGGATTTGCGGACGACGTACACATGATGCTTTTCGCGAAGGGACTGGAAGCGTTGGGGATCGCGTGCGTCATGATCGGCCTGGTGCAGGGGATGATGAGCCCGAGCATGTGGACCGAGCTCTACCTCAGCGTCATAGGCATCATCGTGTTTTTCGCAGGCAGAATTGTGGAAAAGCGACTGTCGCCGGGACGAACGCCGAAGAACTCCTCTCACCACTGACCGGATCTTCCACTACCTGCCATCTGTTCCATCACGCTTCCAATGAGGGAGCGTCTCCGTTCCGTTCACTCACTGCGACCGGGAGCATACCATGCCAAATATCATTGCGGGACGCAAACCCGTGATAGAGGCATTGCGGGCCGGGACCAGAATTGAAAGCATCGTACTTCTCGTCGGCGTGCAGGGAAGAGTCATCGAAGAACTCCGCCACTCGGCGGAGCAGAGAGGGGTACCTGTCGTTCAGGCCAACAGGCAGCAATTCCGAGAATTGGCCACCGACGCCACAACCCAGGGTGTCGTCGCAATCGTTCCGGCGCAAAAAAAATACGTCGAACTTGAGGACATCATCGCCATTGCCGACCGGAAGGGAGAACAGGGCTTCATCCTGATTCTTGATGAGATCGAGGACCCTCAGAACCTCGGCGCTCTGGTCCGGTCGGCCGAATGCACCGGCGTCCATGGCGTTGTCATTCCCAAGCACCATGCTGCTTCGGTAACGTCGGCGGTGGTGAAGGCGTCCGCCGGCGCAACGGAACACATGGCGATGGCCGAAGTAACCAACATCGCCGTCTCGATCGAATTCCTGAAGGAACGGGGCTTCTGGACCGTCGGTCTGGTCGCGGATGGATCCACCCCTTTCACGCGGATCGATTATACAACGCCGGTGGCGATCGTGGTGGGAAATGAAGGGAAAGGCATCCGCCGCCTGGTGCGGGAGCGGTGCGACCACCTTGTGCAGATTCCGATGTACGGTACGCTTGCTTCACTCAATGCATCAGTTGCCGGGGCACTGGTGATGTATGAAGCTGCCCGCCAGCGACATGCAGGTACACGCACAACCTAACAATTGTGAATTCACAATTCACAATTGTTTACTCTTCCCGCTCCAGGCCGTACTTGCGCATCTTGTTGTACAGGTGACTTCGCTGGATGTCGAGTGCTTCGGCCGTGCGGCTGATATTCCACTCAAAACGCTCCAGCTGCTTTTTGATGAATGCTGCTTCCGCCCGATCCTTGAATTCCTGAAACGTCCCTCCCACCGCGAGGAGGTCATCCCATGCGTTTTTGCCTGCGAGTCCGGCGGGCTCCAGGACTTCCCCCTCGATGAGGTCGCCGGAGCTCATGATCACCATGCGCTCCACGGTATTGCGCAACTCCCGGACATTCCCGCTCCACTCCATAACCTGAAGAGCGCGAAGAGCCTCTTCGGAAAAGCGTTTCACGGACATGCCGTTTCTCTGGCATATATCCTCTGCAAATGCTGTGGCAAGCAAAGGGATGTCTTCCCTGCGTTCACGGAGTGGCGGGACTCGGATGGGGATGACACTGAGACGGTGATAGAGATCTTCCCGGAAGACGTTCTGGCGTATTGCCTCCGCCAGATTCTTGTTCGTCGCAGCGATCACGCGTACATCCACAGGAATCTGCCGGGCACCTCCGACGCGTTCGACCTTCCCTTCCTCAAGCGCCCGCAGAACCTTTGCTTGTGCACTGAGACTCATATCCCCGATCTCGTCCAGGAAGAGCGTTCCGCCGTCGGCCAGCTCAAACTTCCCCGTGCGTTGTCCGACAGCACCCGTGAACGCGCCCCGCTCGTGGCCAAAGAGTTCAGATTCGATGAGTTCGTTGGGAATTGCGGCACAGTTGACCTCCACAAGCGCCTTCGCACTTCTCTTGCTTCTGCGGTGTATGGCTTTTGCGACGAGTTCCTTTCCGGTCCCGTTTTCACCCGTAATGAGGACACGAACATCCGTCGGGGCAACCCGATCGATCGTTGCAAGCACTTCCTTGATCTTCAGGCTGGCGCCGAGAATTGCGTCCTTCCCCTCGACGGCCTCCTTCATCTGCCGGTATTCTCTGACAAGGCGATGCTGCTCTGTTGCATTGCGGACGACGATGAGAAGCTTTTCGCGGTCCAGCGGCTTTTGGAGAAAATCATATGCGCCGAGGCGGGTCGCCTCGACCGCCGTCTCAATCGTGCCGTGGCCGGATATCATGACCACGGGTAGGTCCGGATGGCTCTGTCGAAGCCGGCGCAGCACCTTGAGCCCGTCCTCCCCCGGCATCTTGATATCCAGCAACACCAGGTCAAATTCACCCGATTCCACGTGCTCGACTGCTGCGAGGCCGTTCTCGGCAGTGTGGACCGCGAACTTTTCATATTCCAGGATCATCGTGATGGAATCACGAACCGGCTTTTCGTCGTCAACAATAAGCACAGATTTCATTGCACCTCCCAGGGGATAGAGATCCGCCCCTGACGTCCGGGCAACACCGCGCCCAACGCCAGAGAGTCCGCACGCAGGATGGTCGAGGGACGAAGGTCCGGAGTGCTCAAAAGTCCGATGCCGAATCGTTGGCCATCCCTGTTGGCCCGCACATCGCGTTCATCGAAGACCCCGTCGACGATGAATTTGTCCTCTCCCCATTCGATGAAGTTGCCGATGCGCTCGGCCGAATTGTCCGATTCGGTCAGATACGCCAGGAGCGCAGAACCGAAAAAATGCTGCAGCTTGTCGCGATCCCCGGGGGCATTGCGGGGGGAATCGGAATAAAGGCGTCGTGGCAGCGCATTGATTCTTTCCAGATACTCTTCATGGAATTCCGACGTCAGGGGAAACCACAGAAGGTTTCCGACGATCGGAAGCCGGATGCCGAACCGGTCATGGTCGAGAACTGACACAAACGAAATAAACAGGGCCTCGAACAGATTGTTCCATGAAAGCCGCACGGCCCGGTCAAAAATCAGATCCACGCCATAAAGGTCGCTGTACGTTCCTCTGTCCGCCGAAAGTTCTCCGGAACGGATGTACTCCTTCAGGCGTGCCTCGTCCTGGATGACCTTCGGCAGCAACAACGGCGAGAGGAACGTCAGGATGCCGGGAATATCATCACGAGGCGGGAGCACGACAGAATCCGGGGCTACAACCTGCGCCCCGCACAGACCCGAACTCAGGAGAAACACGCCGGCCAGCACCGGCACACGTGTCGGGAACCATCGGAACCCCATCATCGGGATTACGTTTGGATTGTGCCCAGGTTGAACGGACGGATTTCCGGGTTGTGAGAGGCCAGAGTGATTCCCCGGGCAATCAAATCGCGCGTGTCGACCGGATCGATGATTTCGTCAACCCAGAGACGCGCGGCCGCGTAATATGGGTCCGTCTCCTTCTCGTACCTGCTCTGGATTTCCTCCAGCAGCCGCTCCTGTTCGGAATGTGCGATCTTCCCTCCACTCTTTTTCATCTGCTGCAACCGGATGGCCAGGAGCGTTTCGCTTGCCTGTTTTCCACCCATCACTGCAAGTTGCGCGGATGGCCACGCAAAGATGAGTCGCGGATCGTACGCTTTACCACACATGGCGTAATTCCCGGCGCCATAGCTGTTTCCGACGATGAACGTAAATTTCGGAACGACACTGTTCGCAACGGCATTGACCATCTTCGCGCCATCCTTGATGATCCCCCCTTGCTCCGCTCTGCTGCCGACCATAAATCCGGTGACATCCTGAAAGAAAACGATCGGAATGAGCTTTTGATTGCAGTTCATGATGAAGCGTGCAGCTTTGTCCGCGCTGTCGCTGTAAATGACGCCGCCGACCTGCATTTCACCCTTGTGCGTCCTGACAACCGCTCGCTGGTTTGCAACGATTCCCACCGCCCAACCGTCTATCCTGGCGTATCCGGTGATCACAGTTTTGCCGAATCCGGCTTTGTATTCATCGAATTCTCCCGCATCGATTATTCTGGCCAGGACCTCATACATGTCATAGGGTTTGGCCCTGTCAGCCGGGAGAATGCCGTAAAGTTCTTTCGGGTCAAACCGCGACGGTGCCGGGGCAGCACGATCAAAACCCGCACGGGGACGTGATCCGAGTTTGCCGATGGTGCTCCGGATCCGCTCGAGACATTCGTCATCATTAGCAGCTTTATGATCCGTTACACCGCTGATTTCACAATGGACAGTTGCGCCTCCGAGCCGTTCATTGTCGATGTCTTCTCCGATCGCCGCTTTGACAAGATGCGATCCCGCCAGAAAAACACTCCCTGTCTTGTCGACAATCATGGCCTCATCGCTCATGATGGGCAGATAGGCACCGCCTGCAACGCACGGGCCCATGATTGCAGCAATCTGGGTGATGCCAAGAGAGGACATAACGGCATTGTTCCGGAAAATTCTCCCGAAGTGTTCTTTATCGGGAAAGATCTCGCTCTGGAGAGGCAGGAATACGCCTGCTGAATCTACCAGGTACACGATGGGCAGGCGATTCTCCATGGCGATTTCCTGCGCCCGCAGGTTTTTCTTGCACGTCAAGGGAAACCAGGCACCCGCCTTCACAGTGGCGTCGTTGGCAAGGATCAGCACATCGCGGCCGTTGATCGTTCCTATCACGAGCACCGTTCCTCCGGCGGGAGCTCCGCCGAACTCCTCGTACATTTCGTACGCGCAGAAGAGGCCGAGCTCCACGATGCGGCTCCCGCGGTCCACAAGCCGTTCAATGCGTTCGCGGGCGGTGAGTTTTCCCTTCTGATGGTGCCTTTCGATCGCCTCCTGTCCCCCGCCAAGGCGAACTGCTTCACTTCGGCCCCGGAGCGTATCGAGAAGACCGCGCACATACTCTTCGTTTCGTGCAAACGAAGCGTTGTTTTGAACCGGAGATCCTATTTCAGCCATGCAGCCACCGTTATCTCATGAGAAGTCTTTTCGCGATGGTCATCTTCTGAACCTCCGAGGTACCTTCGCCGATGGTCATGAGCTTCACGTCCCGGTAGAACTTTTCGACCGGGAACTCCTTGATGAAGCCATATCCCCCGTGGATCTGCACTGCCTCGTTTGCTGCCCGTACGGCAGCTTCGCTTGCAAAATACTTCGCCTCTGACGCTGCCAGCGAGAACTCTTCTCCCTGCATTTTTGCCCATGCCGCCCGCTGCGTCAGCAACCGGGCCGCCGCGAGCTCTGTCTGCATGTCTGCCAGCTTCCACTGGATTGCCTGGAAGTCTGAGAGCGGTTTGCCGAACTGGTGCCGGACTTTGACATAGGCAAGGCTTGCGTCAAGGGCACCCTGTGCAATGCCGACCGAAAGCGCGGCGATGCCGATCCTGCCGCTGTCGAGGACTCTCATGGCTTGTTTGAAGCCGGCGCCGGGTTCGCCGATCAGATTCCCTTCGGGAACAACCACCCCGTCCATCATCAGCGAAGCCGTATCGCTGCACCGCATCCCAAGCTTGTTTTCCTTTTTCCCCACCGTGAACCCGGGCATTCCCCGCTCGAGGATGAAAGCTGAAATCCCTTTTTTTCCCTTCTCGGGATGGGTAAGAGCCATGATGACGTAGGTGGACCCGACCGACCCCTGGGTGATAAAAGATTTCGTTCCTGTGATAACCCAATCGCGTCCTTTGCGCACAGCAGTGGTTTTCATATTGCCGGAATCGCTGCCTGAACCTGGTTCAGTCAGGCCCCAGGCGCCGAGCTTTCTCCCTGAAGCAAGATCCGGCACGTACTTCCTTTTCTGTTCCTCGCTGCCGAACGTCATGATATGTCCGGTGCAGAGAGAGTTATGCGACGCAACCGTCAGCGCAATGGAGGGATCAACGCGCGCAAGTTCCTCGATTACGATAATCGCGTCAAGGTCAGAGAGCCCTGCACCGCCGAGAGATTCGGGCCACAACATTCCCATGAACCCCAGCTCACCGAGCTTACCGACGAGCTCTGATGGAAATTCCTGCGATTCGTCGTAGGCCAAAGCCTTCGGCCGGATTTCGTTTTCTGCAAATGCGCGCGCCGCCTGTTGAAGGGCGATCTGACTCTCCCCCATCACAAACTCCATCAGTGCCTCCCGGATGTTTCAGTGAGAATGGTAGTGTTCGACAAGTTCATCCGCAACGTCATAAAGGGAGATGCGTCCGCCCATGACTTCTTCAACTCTTCCCATCAGGAGTGTTTTCCGTTCAGTCGTCCAGAAATCCACCTTCTGGCGGTCTGTCACCAGGTCAACGATGCGCCGTTCCAATCGTCGCTTCCGCCTTTCAACCAGCTCACCCGTCTGCTCGAGATGGGCACGATGATCGCGGATATGAGCCGCAACCTCCGCGACTCCCTTCCCCTCGCTTGCAACCGCCGTTGCCACGGCGGGCACCCAGGTACCTGCCGGGCGAAAATGAAGAACCATTTGAATCGCCATGACCGCCTGCTCCGCACCGGCCCGGTCGGCCTTGTTGACCACAATGAAATCCGCGATCTCCATAAGGCCGGCTTTCATTGCCTGGACGGAGTCGCCCGATTCAGGCACGAGCACGACAACCGTTGTATCCGCCGCTCCGGCAATGTCCAGCTCGGATTGACCGACGCCGACCGTCTCGAGAATGACGACATCGTTTCCTGCAGCGTCCAGGACGTCCGCGGCCTCGATCGCCTTTCTGCTGAGTCCGCCGAGGCTGCCACGTGAAGCCATACTTCGGATGTAGACACCTTCATCGAGCTCCACCTCGCTCATGCGCACTCGGTCTCCAAGCAGCGCGCCCCCGGTAAAGGGGCTGGTGGGGTCAACGGCAATGATCCCGACTCGCTGGCCGGTACTTCTGTAGTGACGTGCCAGCTTGTTCGCCAGCGTGCTTTTGCCGGCCCCAGGCGGACCGGTTATTCCCACCCGGTAACACCGACCGGTGCGTTCCGCAATTGCCCGGAGAACCGATTCCTGTCCTTCCTCCCCGTTCTCGACAACAGATATCGCACGGGCTACCACCGCCCTGTCGCCTGCGTACAATCGGTCAAGATCGACGCGGTTTCTTGGCATCATCATTCCGGTTTTTGAAGAATGCCGCCGTCTCCCCGATCCCGGCCTCCAGCAACACTGTCGAAGTCCAGCCGAGAGAACGACGTATCTTTTCGCTGCTCAAGACGCTGCGACGCTGTTCACCTTTTTTCGCTTCTCCATGTCTCTCGGGAGAAGTCGATCCTGTTGAAGTTCTGGCAAGAGAGAAAATCGTGTTGACATTGGTCTCTGTGCCGGTCCCGATATTGAAGATCTCCGATCCCGCGCAGTCGAGGGCAAGGACGTTCGCCCGCACGACATCACCGACGAAAACATAATCACGGGTCTGTTTGCCGTCGCCATTGATCACCGGCTGTTCATTGCGTAACAGTCTGGTGATGAAAATGGCAACGACACCGGCCTCACCCTCCGGATTCTGGCGCGGGCCGTACACATTCGCATAGCGGAGGCAAACGGCTTCGATTCCGTACACAGCCTTGTAGTAATACAGATATTGCTCAGTCGTGAGCTTTGCGACGCCATATGGCGACATCGGACGCGTGGGGTGACTCTCATCGGCCGGAAAACGCTCCTGCTCGCCGTAGATCGCTCCCCCGCTTGAAGCAAAGATCAGTCGCGGAACGCCTGTTCTCCGGCACGATTCGAACAGCGTCAGCGCACCAAGGACATTGACTGAGGCGTCGTGCACAGGATCCGCGACAGACCGTCGCACGTCCATCTGAGCGGCGTGATGATTCACAAGGTCGTAGTGCTTTTCATCAAAGACCTTGGCGAGCCCCGCGGCATCGCGAATGTCGACCTTCCTGAACGTCGCAGCGGGGTTGAGATTCTCCGGTCGTCCCGTGGAAAGATCGTCGACGACGGTAACGTAGTGTCCGAGGGAACAATAGGCGTCAACGATATGTGAAGCTATGAATCCCGCTCCTCCGGTGACAAGAATGTTCATGCAGTTGATTCCCGTGAGATTCCCTGGTTCCGCCTCATGAATGAGACTTCAGATTTGAATGCATGTCACCTCTCAGGAGATGACACCGCGAAGAAACAGATAACCTGTGAAGCCATATACTGCAGCAAGGAGCCCTGCACAGACCAGCACCGAGCGCCGGAACCTTTGATCCGCAAACAGCACGCGCCGGCGTTCCGGATCACTCAGGATCCTGACACCCCATCCCGCGGGTAACGCAAGCAGCGGAATGAGCGGTAGCCTGAACCTTGCCTCAGCATGCAGCACCGTTTGAACGAGCCAGAAGAAAACGACAGCAGCGACGGGAATAATGAGACGTCTCCGAAGAAACCAGACCGACAGAAAGCCCAGAACCGATGCCATGAACAGCACCGCATCCGATCCGACTGCAAGCAAGTGAAGTTCCACATCGCTGTCGGTATGTGTAATCGGATAAAACCAGAAGATGTGCGTCTTCTTTGCGGCCAGGGCCAGCGCATCGACCGGGTGCCCGAAAATAAACGACCACGCGACTGCCGCACTCAGTCCGCTCCGCTCAGTCTCGGACAGTTCTTCCGGGTTTTCAACCCCGCGCCGCCTCGCTTCATCATCGAACCAGGTCTCAAATTCTACTCCGGTGCGGTAGGTGCCTGTCGCGAAGGGATTATTCCCGGTCAGGAGTGCATTTCCACCACCGGAAGCCACGGGAACGAATGCATGGAGGACGCGGGCATTCCGCACGGTCCATGGAGCAATCGTAAGGACAACCGCCAGCAAACCCAAAAAGGCTATCCGAACCATTGTCTGCCGGTTTGCACGCCAATCCCAAATAATCAATACAAGGAGAATTGGGATAAAACCCGCGAAGACCGCCCTGGTCAGGGCGGCGGCCCCACAACACACGCCAAAACATATCGCAAGTACTGTCCGTGGCGATTCCTGTAGTCGATACGCTATCATTAGCGCCAGAAGGAAGAAAACTATGTAGAGCGATTCCGTTTGAAGCAGTGCACTATAGATGACCAGCCCGGGATACAGCGCCGCGATCCCGGCAGCGATCAGAGCTCCGGTTTCGTCGGTCCAGATACGCATCGCAAGTCCGTATGTCAGCCCGACAACGGCCGTGCCCAACAAACACCCGATGATGTGCGCAAGAAGGAGCGACGTTGGTGTCAGAGCCAAAATTCCGGCAAGCAAAAACGGAAAGAGCGGGGCCCGGATTGCTCTGTCGCCGTTTGAATCCCGAAACACGCCTTCGTCAAGAAGCTGCTTTGCCATGAACATGTATTCCCGCTCGTCCGAAGTGTACCGTGTAGCGTGAGCCAGCGGCACGGCAACAAGCCGGACGACAAAGGCGGTAAGGAGGATCAACAGCAGTGCTCTATGATTCATTTCTCTCTCAGTGCAACACGAGGGCTTTCGCACCGATGTCTTTTCGAAACTGCATTCCGTCGAATCGGATGTCCTCAACGGCGTCATAAGCGGCCGTTATGGTAGCGGCAAGCGAACCAGAAGAACGAACTGCCGTGACCCCGAGGACACGTCCCCCTGCGGTAACGATCGATCCATCGGATGACATCGTCGTTCCTGCGTGAAACACCATCGTATCCGGGCGTCGCACAGCGACACCCAGCCCTTTGATCGCCTTCCCCGTTTCGTAGGCATCGGGATACCCCGCCGAAGCGAGAACCACGCAGACGGCCGAGCGGTCGGCATTGTGCGCCACCGCTTCACTCCCGAGTTCTCCATCACAGCAACCCACAAGCAGTGACGCAAGATCCCCGTCATACAGCGGCAGGACGACCTGTGTTTCGGGGTCGCCAAATCGGCTGTTGAACTCGACGACTTTTGGTCCCTTCTCCGTGAGCATCAGACCGACGTACAGGCAGCCTGTATAGCGCCTTCTCTCCGCCGCCATTCCTGCGATCGTCGGTTCGATGATCTCATGACGGATGCGCTCGAGGATCTGCGGTGTCACGCAAGGAGCAGGCGCATACGCTCCCATGCCCCCCGTGTTCTTTCCCCGGTCGCCGTCGAGAAGGCGTTTGTGATCCTGGGCCGGAGCCAGAAGCACATACTCTGCCCCGTCTGTCACAGCAAATACAGAAGCTTCTTCCCCTGACATGCATTCTTCGAGGACGATTTTTGCGGCAGACTTGTCCGCCCGACCTCCCTTGAGCATGTCCGCTACAGCGGATTTTGCCTCTTCCCTGCTGCCGCAGATAACGACCCCTTTCCCTGCCGCCAGACCGTCTGCCTTCACGACGACAGGGAGCTGGCAGGTGTCCAGGTAGTTCATCGCTCCTTCGGACTCGGATGAGGAGAACACCTTGTACGATGCAGTGGGAACTCCGTGACGGAACATGAAATCCTTCGCAAACGTCTTGCTCCATTCCAACTCCGCCGCCGCTTTTGCCGGTCCGAATATCCTGACACTCCTGGCCCTGAAGCGGTCGACGATTCCGTCTGCAAGAGGTTGTTCAGGTCCGACAACCGTAAGGGCGATGTTCTCTCGAAGAGCGAATTCCAGCAGAGCCTCAGTTTCCGAGGCCTTGATGGGAACGCACCGGGCGAGCGAAGCAATGCCGGGATTTCCGGGCGCGCACCAGAGATTCCGGACCCGGGAACTTTGCGAGAGCTTCCAGACGAGAGCATGCTCCCTTCCTCCGGACCCGATAACAAGTACGTTGATATCAGATTTCAAAGAGAGACTCAAAGATCTTTACCAGAGATGCCGTAAGCGAAACGCGGTTATACTTGTCCACCACATCGGGCGATGGCCCTTTCAGCTGCCGTTTTTCGAACTGCACCAACAGCTCCTGCAGAGCGCTCTTGATTCCCTGGACGTCTCCGGGAGCCGCCACCCGGCCTCCGGCTTCCAGAATAACATTCTTCAGGTATCCCTCTGGGACCAGTCCTAGAATCGGTTTTTGCGCGCCGATATATTCGTAGGTTTTTCCAGGAGAGCCCACATCATCACCGACTGTCATCCAGAGGACATCCGAGTCGCAGAGTTCCCGCACGCACTCCGGATGAGAGCGATAGCCGAGCACCGTCACTGCGTTTTGCAGGCCCAGCCTGGCGACCAGCTTAAGATTCTGCTCACGGAAGGTGCCGATGAATCGCGCTTCAATTCTGCCGCGTGTTTTGGGATTCTCCTTGAAAAGGTCATGCAGTGCCTGGAGGAAGAAATCGGGAACCCGATCCGCCCAAAAAACACCGGCATACGTGACGCGCATTTTCGGATTGCTTTCACGTTGAGAGGCAGATTTTCTCTGTTGCTTGGCGATCAGCCCTGCGAAATCAGCCGGATCATATCCCTGTGAAATGATGTCGATGTCGTGGTAGGTGAGAAACGGATGCCGTTGGATAAGGTGTTCCTTGACCGTCCTATTGGTCGTAATGATGTGGCTGCTCGCCCGAAGTGCACGCCGCTCCAGAGAAACATTCCGCCATTTGTGATAAGGAGTGGGGTAGAATTTAAAGGGGTACTCCACCCAGGGGTCACGAAAGTCGAGCACGAGAGGCTTGTTGAACATTTTCTTCAATCTGCTCCCGATCAGGAAGTCGGTGAAGGGCGGAGCAGTTGCGAAGATCAGATCAAACGGTTTTTTCCGGTGGGCTGCCAGGGCAGCCGAAACTGCTCTCCGGCGCCATCCGATTTTGTTGTCCGGTATGAACAGAGTGTCACTGATACGGCTAAGAAGTTTCCTCTTCCATTCGGCGGGAAGCTCAACGACCTCCTTCTTGCTGATGAACCGCCCCGGGCCGGCAGGTCCCGTGCGCAGGATCTCCACGCCGCGTCCTTCCAACTCCGCGAGAAGTGTTTCATCCTTCGCGAGGTAGCCCCGCGGTTCGACTGTCAGCACGGTGGGAGCCCATCCGAAATCGGGGAGGTATTTGACGAACTTCAGCGTCCGTTGAACACCGCTCAGACCCATCGGTGGGAAGTAGAATGCAACAACCAAAACCTGACGCATCGTGAGGACAGGAGAGGCCATTGTCACACGACGGTAAGTTCGCTAGGAGTCCGGGTGAGGAGGCGGCAGTCGTTTGGACCGAGGATCACGTCATCTTCGATGCGCACGCCGCCGAGTCCGGCGATGTAAACCCCCGGCTCCAGGGTGATGACGCTTCCTGACATCAAGACCTCCGTGCTCAAAGGCGAAACGCGCGGACGCTCATGCGTGTGCAGGCCAATGCCGTGGCCGAGCGCATGCACGAAATATTTCCCCAGCTTTCTGCCCTCGATGCACGTGCGTGCAGCCCTGTCAAGCTCCCGCGCAGGGATCCCTCCCCTGGCCGCGTGAAAGGCAGCACCGAGAGCTTCTTGCACAACCTCGTACATTGAGCGAAGCCTTGCTGAAATTCTGCCGACGGCAATTGTCCGGGTCATATCCGAGCCGTACCCGCCGATCCTGGAGCCAAAGTCGATGGTGACAAGCTCTCCTTTATGGATTTTCTTCGTCGTCGGCGTTCCATGGGGAAGCGCGCCGCGGGTGCCGCTCGCGACGAGAGGGGGAAAAGAATCGTCCTCTGCCCCGTGCACCCGGTTCAACCACGATATGCGGGCAGCAACTTCACGCTCGGTTATTCCCGGCCGTATGGTCGGAAGCAGGTCGCGAAAAACTGCATCAGAAATGGAAGCCGCCCTGGAGAGCAGAGCCTTCTCTCGCGTGTCCTTTACGACGGCAAGCGCTTCGACGATTCCCGACGCACCACGCAATTTCAGTCCCCGCAACGACCGTCGCAACTGGCGGTACCGGGAAACCGGGAGGGATTCCGCCTCGAACCCCACAATCCTGCACCTGCGCAGAATGCCACACCCCGACAATAAATCGAATACACTCCCCACGCCTACCACACGGCGCATGGTACGGACTTCATGCGCGCTCTGAATCCTGTAGCGCGGATCCGTGATGAATACTGCGTCGGTAGCGGTGACTGCAACAATGCCGTGAGACCCTGAAAAACCGGTCAGGTAGCGCACATGCTCGGGAGAACTGATGATCAGAGCATTGAGCCGTTCGGTCCGCATCTTACGCCGCAGGCTCTGCAGCCGCGTTGTCATCATTGGAAGGTTCGCATCCGGGATTGAGCCAGCCCGCAATAGCGCCCTGCTGCCGGACGCAGGGGAAAAACCATCCGTCTCCACCCCTTTTCTGACCGCCGCCTTGTCAGATGTGATAATTGGGAGCTTCTTTGGTGATCGCAATGTCATGCGGATGGCTTTCGCGGAGGCCGGCGTCAGACATGCGGACGAATCTCCCTCGTTGCTTGAGTTCCGAGATGTTACGTGTTCCGCAGTATCCCATGGCAGCTCGGAGACCGCCGATCATCTGGTAGATCGTGTCCTCAAGGGGGCCTTTGTAGGGTACGCGGCCCTCGATCCCCTCCGGCACCAGTTTGGCGATATCGTCTTCAGCATCCTGGAAATACCGGTCTTTGCTCCCCTGCTTCATCGCCTCGAGTGATCCCATCCCTCGATAGTACTTATAGCTCCGGCCTTCGTAGAGCACCTTCTCACCCGGACTTTCGTCCACTCCGGCGAAGAGGCTCCCGATCATCACCACGTCAGCCCCTGCAGCGATTGCCTTGGCGATATCCCCTGTCTGTTTGATGCCTCCGTCTGCGATCACGGGGATGCGATACCGACCGGCTGCCCGTGAGCACTCCAGGATTGCAGTCACCTGCGGCACACCGACACCGGCAATGACGCGGGTTGTGCAAATCGATCCGGGGCCAATACCCACCTTGATTGCATCTGCACCGGCGCGGATAAGATCACGCGTCGCCTCGGCTGTGCCGACATTCCCGGCAACAAGATTCATGCGGGGAAATTTCCTGCGCAGTTGTTTCACCATGGCTATAACGCCGCGCGAATGGCCGTGCGCGGTGTCCACGATGACCAGATCCACTCCCGCTGTCACCAGTGCTGCAGCCCGCTCCATCGTGTCTGAGGTGACGCCGACCGCCGCACCTACCCGTAGGCGTCCGTGTTGATCTTTGCAGGCATTAGGATGTTTGATTTTTTTCTGAATGTCTTTAAACGTGATGAGGCCGTTCAGGACGCCGTGTTTATCCACGACGGGAAGTTTTTCGATTTTGTGTTTCTGAAGTATGTGTTCAGCCTGGGCGAGAGTCGTTCCGAGCGGCGCCGTGACAAGACCCTCTTTCGTCATGATTCCCTCGACGACCTGGTCTTCGTCGGGTTCGAACCGCAAATCGCGATTCGTAATGATGCCGATGAGACGGTGCTTGTCGTCCACGACCGGGATACCGGATATCCTGTAACGGTTCATCAGGGCAAGGACATCGCGGACCCTTTGATCGGCACGGACGGTGATCGGGTCCAGGATCATGCCGCTCTCTGAGCGCTTGACGCGATCTACTTCCTCCACCTGACGATGGATGGTCATGTTCTTATGAAGAATGCCAATCCCTCCAGCGCGCGCCATCGCGATCGCCATTTCCGACTCTGTCACGGTGTCCATGGCAGCACTCATCAACGGCACATTGAGTCCGATCGAGTGCGTCAGGTGCGTGCGAACGTCCACTTCGCGGGGGAGGACGGAAGATTTTGCGGGGAGCAGCAGAATGTCATCGTAGGTGAGCGCCTCACCCCTGATCTTTCGCGTTGCCAAGGTTGTCCTCATGCCGGTGAAGAACTGAGTTGAAATTCACGTCAAGGCGGAAATCCCGGTGATGTCCTCACCCACAATCAGCGTGTGCATTTCGTGCGTACCTTCGTAGGTGATGACCGATTCCAGGTTTGCGGCATGACGCATGACAGGATATTCGTCCAGAATCCCGTTGGCTCCGAGGATTCCACGGGCTTCCCGGGCGATTTCAAGCGCATGGAACACATTGTTTCTTTTCGCGAGTGAAATCTGTTGAAACCGTGCTTTGCCTTCGTCCTTGAGCCGGCCAAGCTGCAGGCAGAGGAGCTGCGCCTTCGTGATCTCGGTAATCATGTGCACAAGCTTCGCCTGTGTGAGCTGAAACCCGGCGATAGGACGTTCGAACTGGATGCGTGACTTTGCATAGTGGAGGGCTGCATCGTAGCACGCCATTGCTGCGCCGACTGCTCCCCAGGCAATGCCGTACCGCGCCTGCGAAAGACACGAGAGCGGGAGTTTCAATCCTTCGCCGTTCGGGAGGATATCTTTCTTCGGTATGTGGACATTGTCAAATGTGAGCTCAGAGGTGACCGACGCACGGAGGGAGTGCTTCCCCTTCATCTCGGGTGCGGCGAAGCCTTTGGTTCCCTTCTCAACGAGAAATCCCCGGACGACACCTTTCAGTTTTGCCCATACGACGGCGATATCCGCGATGCTGCCGTTCGTGATCCACATCTTGGCGCCGTTCAACACATACCCGTCGGAGGTCTCTTCGGCGCGCGTAATCATGCCCCCGGGATTCGAGCCATAGTCCGGCTCCGTCAGGCCGAAGCACCCGATACATTCACCGGAAGCCAGCCGGGGAAGCCAGGAATCTTTCTGCGCGTCTGAGCCATAGGTGAAGATGGGGAACATGACCAGCGCGCTCTGCACGGAAGCAAAGCTGCGGATGCCGCTGTCGCCTCGCTCCAGTTCCTGCATCACGAGACCGTAGGCAACATTGTTCATCCCGGCACAACCATATCGGGGGGGGAGTGTTGCTCCAAACAAACCGAGATCCGCCATCTGGCGGACTATCTCCATGGGGAACGTGCCGGCGCGGTTATGCTTTTCTATGACAGGCAGGATGCGGTCATCCACGAACGCCCTCGCCGTGTTCCGGACAAGGAGTTCCTCTTCGCGCAAAAGCGAGTCGATATTGAAGTAGTCCACTCCCTGGAATTTCGCCATGCTCCCTCGTAGATGGACAAAGGCCCTGTCTTCTAAAAGCGACACAGGGCCAAAACATCGAAAATTTTACCAAGAAACGAAATTTGACCCCCAAAGTCAACAAACAGCGGGATCACAAATCTAGCGGAAGGAGGAGCGAAGGGATTTTCTGCAGAGGAGGGGAGCGATTACTCGCCGACCTTGAGACCGTACCGTTTGATTTTCAGGTAGAGTGTTTTTTTGCTGATGCCGAGAGCATCAGCCGTTTTGGTGCGGCTGTAATTGTGCTCACGGAGCATACGTTCAATGTGCAACCGCTCGACGTCTTCCAGAGATCCCTCATTCCCCTCCTCGTCAGTCTGCGACGCAATCGCGGGGGAGGCAGGAGAAGCGGCGGGCCGTTCCGGCCTGTGGAAGTACATTGAAAGGTCGACCTCTTCAATTTCGTCGCCGGTGGACAGGAGGATTGCCCCCTCCAGCACATGCTCAAGTTCACGGACGTTTCCCGGCCATTCGTACTCCATCAGCAAACGTAGGGCCGGCGGCGTGAGTTTCTTCAAATTCTTGGTTTTTGCCTTTCGCCGCAGGAAGAACTCCGAGAGGATGGGTATATCTTCCTTTCGTTCGCGAAGAAGGGGCATCCTCAGGGTGATGGCATTCAACCGGTACAGGAGATCCTCACGGAACCGGCCGGCGTGGACTTCCTCACGAAGGTCTTTGTTGGTGGCACTCAGGACGCGTACATCCACCGTCAGAAGATTGGTCCCCCCTACCCGGCGGAACTCTCCCGTTTCGAGAAATCGAAGGAGCTTCGGCTGGATCGCGGGGCTGATATCGCCGACTTCGTCGAGGAAGAGCGTCCCGCCGTTTGCCACCTCCACCAGTCCCTGCTTCGTCGCTACCGCGTTGGTGAAAGCGCCTTTCTCATGGCCGAAGAGTTCGCTTTCCAGCAACGTATCGGGAATCGAGGCACAATTGACCGCCACGAAGGGGCGGTTATTGCGGGCGCTCCGGCGGTGGATGAGGTTGGCGATAAGCTCTTTGCCGGTACCGCTGGCTCCCTGAATGAGAACGAATGAGTCGCTCTCCGCAAACCGGGTGGCGCTCTCCACAAGCTTCAAAAAAAGAGGACTCTTCCCAATCAGCTCAAAGTTTCCCGCCTTCCGCGTGAGCTCGTTCTTCATCAGCTTGTTGTCGATGAAGAGTTGCTTCCTCTCTATGGCCCGGTGGATGGTGTTGAAGAGTTCGTCGATGTCGTACGGCTTGGCAAGAAAATCATAGGCCCCCATCTTGATGGTCTGGATGGCGGTCTTGACGTCAGCGTAGTTGGTGAGGATGATGACTTGCGTGGTGGGAGAGTATTCCTGGACGAACTTCAGGACTTCGATGCCGCTGACGCGCGGCATCCTGATATCCAGGAGGATAACGTCGTAGACTTTTGCCTGGATCTTGTTGATGGCTTCCCCGCCGTCGACGGCAACATCAACGTCGAATTCCTCCGACTCGGCAAGCTCGCCTTCGAGGAGCTCCCGCAGGGTCTCCTCGTCGTCAACAATCAGCAGATTGTACTTCTTTGCCATACTGCACGCGCTGGGTTCAGCGACGGGACAGACGCCATCACTCGCTCAGGACACGCTCGATGGTCGTCAGGAGGTCCACCAAGTCATAGGGCTTGCTGACGAAATCATCAGCCCCGAGCTTCTTGGACTCTATCGCGTTTTTTAGATCTGCGAATCCGGTCAACATCACCACCTTGGTCTTCGCGTGCTTTTCCTTTATGTACTTAAGGACTTCGAAGCCATTGACTCTTGGCATCTTAATATCGAGGAGCACAAGATCGTAAGGGGCTTTTTCCACTTCACTGATCGCCTCATCGCCGTCGGCCGCAGCCTTAACGTCGTACCCTTCATTGCTTAACTCCCCGCTCAGGACCGTTCGAAGAGCGTCCTCGTCGTCAACGACGAGGATGGTGCTTTTTTTGGTACCCGGATTGGTCATCAAATCTCCAGACGGGTGGGATGAAAATATGCCACTACGACGGCACGCAGAAAGGTAACATTGACCGATGATACCCAAACTCCCTGACAAAATCAACCGCAAACCGTCGAAAAAACATTGCCTTACGGGGGAGCCGGCAGGAATTCGACTGTTTGCAAGTCGTCCACAGAATTGGTATACTTTCCCGTCATGCCGGTTCCGGATCCCATTCGCCTGCTTTTCATCGACGACGACACCAGCTACATGGCAGTCGCCCAGCAACTCCTCTCCAAATACCAGGGGCGGTCCTTTGAAATACTCTGGAAGCAGAGCGGGCCTGAGGCGATGCAGCTCCTCGAAGGAAACCCCAAAATCGATCTTTTGCTCGTCGACTATTACCTCCCGGAGCTGAACGGATTGGAAGTGACCCGCTTGATCCGCGAAAAAAACGTTGAAATCCCCATTATTTTCCTGACATCCAACCGGGATTTCCGACTCGCAATCGAGGCAATGAAATACGGTGTCGAAGATTATCTCGTGAAGGATGAGGCGGTCGACTCGGTGCTGCCCAGGACGATCGTGAACATCCTCGAGCGGGTAAACCTTAAGAAGCGCATTGCCGAACAGATGAAGGCGGACCTCATCGCCAAGAAAAGAACGGATGCAATCAAGGAGCTGGTTGTCACGGTGTGCCATGAGTTCAACAATCCCCTTGCGGCCATCAAGATCAGTACGGACATCCTGCTCCGGCAGCAACTCCCGGCGGAGGAGATGGCAATCGTTAAGGAGCTCGACCGGAGCATCGCGCTTGTTGAGAAGGAAATCACCAAGCTCCGGGACATCGATTTCGATCAACCCGAGGGAGCAGTGGATGCCCTCCTCAAGTGAGTGCCTTGCATATAAAGCTTCCCTTCGCTATATTACTGGCATGTGGATGAGCCGTTGACAAAACTGTTCCCATGGTCTACGACAAACCGAACACGGACAAAGATCATATTTCAGCAGTACCAAGGGTTTCAAAACTGTAGTCCCGCCCAATACGCGGGACTACTTATTTTTTGAGGGTGGTGCGCACAGTGACCGTGCGGGAAGTACAAGAGATCCTTGAGGCATGGGCGCCTCCAGATATTGCGTGGGAACATGACAATGTCGGACTTCAGGTAGGTGATCCGGATCTCCGCGTGCGGTCCATTCTCGTCGCGCTGGATGCAACGGAAGACATCATCGCAGAAGCAGTGCGCCGCGGTGCAAACCTCATCATAACCCATCACCCTCTTCTTTTTCGGCCGTTGCGATCAATCTCGCCCGTGACTTCCCGGGGACGATGCGTCATCGCACTGGCGCAGCATGGCATCGCCCTGTATTCCGCCCACACAAATCTTGATTTCACCCGGGGCGGAACAAGCTTTGCTCTTGCCGACGCAATCGGCCTCATCCATCAGGAGTTTCTCCGCAAGCCGTTTCGATTGATGAACAAAATCGTGACGTTCGTTCCTTCACCGCAAGCGGAAGATGTCGCTCTGGCGATGGCGAATGCGGGGGCGGGAGTGATCGGAGCATATGACCGGTGTTCGTTCAGGACGGAGGGAACCGGATCCTTTCGCGGGGGCCCGACGTCAAGGCCGACGATCGGTTCACCGCTCGTCCAGGAACATGTCCCGGAAGTACGGCTTGAGATGATAGCCCCGCGGCGCAAGATTGGAGAAGTTGTCCGGGCACTGGTGATGACACATCCCTATGAAGAGTCTGCGTACGACGTTTATCCGCTGGAGAATGTGAATACCGACAGCGGGATGGGAGTCATCGGCGATCTGCCGAAGCCGGTTTCACTGACGGAGTTTCTCCGGAACCTCAGGCGTGTGCTGGGGTCCACGTGCCTCCGTCACACAGACAGCCCGAGAGCAAAGGTCCGCTGCATTGCCGTGTGCGGGGGAGGTGGGTCTGAACTCCTGGAAGATGCGATAACCTCCGGGGCAGATGTGTTTGTAACAGCCGACGTAAAATATCATACGTTTCACGATGCCGATGGACGGATTGCGATCGTGGATGCGGGACACCACGAAACCGAGTTTCCGGTGGTCGGAGCAGTCGTCGAACGGCTGCGACGCGCACTGGTCGGACGTGGTAAGAAGATCCCCGTGCAGGCAGCCACCCGCCCGACCAATCCGGTGCGTCAGGCGAAAGTTTGATTCATATAAGAGGAGCGGGAATTGGAAAGCAAGCTTCGGAATCTCTATGCACTGCAGCAAATCGACTCAAGCCTGGATGAACTCGAAGAGCTCAAAGGCGACCTCCCCCGCGAAATCGAGGGGCTGGAGCAAAAAGAAGCCGCGCTGAAGGAAAACATCGCGGCGCTCGACCAGTCGATGCGCACGGCTTTCACGCAACGGGACAACGCCGACAGCGAAATCATAACGCTGAGGGAAAGGGCGGAAAAATACAAGGCCCAGCAATATCAGGTACGCAACAACAGGGAATACGATGCGCTGACGAAGGAGATGGACGCGGCGCAGGAAACGATCACCCGCCTCGAGAAAGAAATGGAGATCCTGGAGGGTAAGGCAACGGTGGCGCGGGACGACATCGAAGGATTGAAAGAGAAGGTCGCTGAAGTGACTGCACTTCTCGGGGAAAAGCAAACCGCGTTACGTGAGATCTCCAAGACTACCGAGGACGAGGAGAAAAGGTACCTGCACGAGCGTGAGAAGATTGCACATAAAATTGCAAAGTCGGATCTGACCCAGTACGAACGAATTCGCAAAGCCAAGAAGGGGCGTGCAGTGGTCCCTGTGAAACGCGGTGCGTGTGGAGGTTGCTTCAATCGCGTGCCGCCGCAGAAACTGCTCGAGCTTCGCCAGAATTCCAAGCTTTACTTCTGCGAACATTGCGGTCGCATCCTGGTCTCCGACGAGATAGCCATTTCCAGCGCAACAGAATCATGACGTTGTACGCTTTTACCGACGGCGCCTCACGGGGAAATCCAGGGGAAGCGGGTATCGGCGTGATTGTCCGGGATGAAAAGGGAAAGGTTGTGCTGGAACTCTACGGTGCCATCGGAAAATGCACGAACAACGCCGCTGAATACAGGGCGCTCCTTACGCTGCTGGGACGGGTCGCCACCCTCCCCGCATCCCGGATCGTCATACATTCAGACAGCGAGCTGATGGTGCGGCAGTTGAACGGACAGTACCGCGTGCGTGACCGCGGTCTCAGACCTTATTTCGAACGGGCAAAACGCCTGTTGCAGAATTTGCAGATTCCTTTCGAGATCCGCTCCATTCCGCGGGAGAAAAACCGCGAGGCGGATCGCCTCGCAAACCGGGGAATTGACGAGCGAACCCCCCTGCCGGTGTCAGACCGCCCAGAGGGGACACAAGGGTTTCTTTTTCAAATAAACAACAAAAACAATAACACTGCAGGTCGGGCAGCCGCGTCCCGCTCCTTTCGTCGGAGCCGGGATGAGGAAAGTCCGAACTCCAAAGAGCAGGGTGCCCCGTGAACAACGGGGGCCCTTCACGCTCAAGCGTGAGGGGACGGAAAGCGCAACAGAAAACATACCGCCCGGATGCTCACACCGTCGCTTGTCGACGGCGCGGGCCGAAGGGTAAGGGTGAAAAGGCGAGGTAAGAGCTCACCGCTCCGCCAGTGATGGCGGAGGCACTGCAAACCCCACCCGGAGCAAGACCAAGAAGAGAGGAGAGACTGCTCGTCTCATTGTTCCGTGTTGACGTCTCACGGAACAACACTCTCGGGTAGGTCGCTTGAGCCGAGGAGCAATCCGAGGCCCAGAGAAATGGCTGCCTCTTTCATACCCTCCGGGTTGAAAAAGACAGAATTCGGCTTACAGACCTGCACCGTTCTTTTTCTTCCCTCCCGCCGGTTCGCTCGCGGAACAGGCGGCGGGGAAGAAGAGGGGCGGCATTCCGTTCTGGAGAGACAGTGTGAACGCTACCGTCCGGCAGCACCGGTGGACCCTTGCGGAGACGCCGGAGGCCACTTCTGTCACCCGCCTGTCACGTGAACTCAATGTCCCTGATCCCATTGCCGCTATCCTCATCCGACGCGGAATTGCAGATTACGACAGCGCCAGAGGGTACTTTCTCCCTTCGCTTTCGGCGTTGCATGACCCGTTTCTCATGGATGGCATGGAAGCAGCGGTTGACCGCATCATTGGGGCGCTGAATCGCGGGGAAAAACTGCTTGTTTTCGGAGACTACGATGTCGACGGCACAAACGGTGCCGCAATGCTCTACCTGTTCCTCAAAGATTCGGGGGGCAATGTCGAGTACTATATTCCCGATCGCATCAAGGAGGGGTATGGTATCTCAAGGCAGGGGATTGAGAGAGCAAAATCCGACGGGGTCAAGATTTTTCTAGCCGTCGATTGCGGCATCACCGCTGTGGAGCAGGTCGAATACGCGCGTAGTCTCGGTCTCGATGTCATCATATGTGACCATCATGAAACCGGACAGGTCATCCCCGCCGGATTTGCCGTTCTGGATCCGATCAAACCGGGTGATGCCTACCCGTACAAACACCTTTGTGGTTGCGGCGTCGGATTCAAACTTGTTCAGGGGCTCGCAAATCGGCTCGGCCGGGATGACGATATCGAGGATTATCTCGACTTCGTAACGCTGGCCAGCACGGCGGATATCGTTCCATTAACCGGCGAGAATCGCATCCTCACGCGTATCGGCCTCGAGAAAATCAACGCTTCTCCGAGACCCGGGATCAAGGCGCTGATCGAAAGCGCAGGATTGGGGTCGACGCGCATCACCACCGGGCAGATAGTCTTCGTGCTTGCGCCGAGAATCAATGCAGTCGGACGGCTGGGGGATGCCATGCGCGCCGTGAGACTTCTGACCTCGACCGATGCTGACGAGGCGATGGCGCTTGCCCAGGTGCTCGAAGAGGAAAACCGCAATCGGCGCAAGATCGACGAAGACACGTTTGCCCAGGCCCAGCAGCTCGCAGAAGAGTTCTTCGACATTGAAACGGACTCTGCCATCGTCCTTCATCAGGAGCACTGGCATCCCGGTGTCGTGGGTATCGTGGCCTCCCGGATGGTGGAAAAATACTACAAACCGTCCATCATGATGGCTACAGTGGACGGAGTTGCCAAAGGTTCAGCACGAAGCGTGTCGGGCTTTGACGTCTACCGGGCTCTCAAGCGATGTGAGGACAAGATCATTCAGTTCGGCGGCCACAAATACGCCGCAGGTCTCACCGTGGAGCTTGCACGATTGGATGAATTCCGTGAGGCGTTCCAGCAGGCAGTCAAAGAACTGATGACGGAAGAACTGAAGACTCCCGAAATTCTCATCGATGCCGAAATCAGTCTCGGGGATCTCTCCCCAAGATTCATGAAAATACTGCGAGAGTTTGCTCCGTTTGGTCCCGGGAACGGGAAACCGGTGTTTCTCGCACAGGGACTGGAGGTTCAGGGTGTACCGCGTATTGTCGGGAAAAACCATCTGCGGCTTCGGGTCCGCCAGAACGGGGCGTTGTTCGACGCGATCGGGTTCGGGCTGGGAAGCCTCCTCCCACGCGTCGCACAGGGGCGGAAGGATCTGGCTTGCGTGTTCAATGTGGAGGAGAACGACTGGGTACCCCCGGGAGGAACCCGCCCTAGCGATCCCGTGCCGCAACTCAAAATCAAGGATCTACGGTAAACAGAATGCAAGGAGACTCCCTCCATGTCAGGTCATTCCAAGTGGGCGACGATCAAGAGAAAGAAGGGCGCAACCGACGCGGCCCGCGGCCGGCTCTTCACGCGGTTGATCAAGGAAATCACCATTGCAGCGCGCAGCGGCGGGGGAAGCCCCGACGGCAATCCGCGTCTCCGGCTGGCAATTCAAACGGCGAAGGGCGCCAATATGCCCGCCGACAATATTAAGCGCGCAATTCAAAAAGGGACGGGAGAACTCCCGGGAACGACCTACGAAGAGGTTCTCTATGAAGGGTACGGGCCGGGCGGAGTTGCAATACTCGTCGAAAGCGTAACTGACAACAACAACCGAACGGTGTCTGAGATGCGGCATGTTTTCACGCGCAACAACGGAAACCTCGGAACCACCGGAAGCGTGTCGTGGATGTTTACCAAGAAGGGGAGCATTACTGTTTCGAAGGCCGGTCAGAAAAAACCTCTCGCCGAGGATGATATGCTGACAATTATTCTCGACGCAGGCGCCGACGACATGCAATCCGATGCGAGTGAATTCATTATTCTGACATCGCCGCAGGCATTCGAAGGGGTGAAGAAGGCACTGGAAGACAACGGGATCGTGATTGATCATGCAGCAATTCAGATGGTGCCGAACAATACGATCAAGGTCACCGGTCGCGAAGCGGAACAGCTCCTCAAGCTCATGGAGTCTCTGGAGGAACACGACGACGTCCAGAACCTCTACGCGAACTTCGATATTGATGACAAGGAACTTGCGGCGTTCAACGGCTGACACACATTCGTCGAAATCCTCCGGGCCGGCCGGCAGAAGAGGTCGCAAACGCTCCGCTGCGATGAAGTCGGGCGTACAGGCGGCAGGCGGAGATACCGTAGTGCTGGGACTCGATCCCGGCACCCTGGTCACGGGATACGGTGTCGTCGCCCGTCACGGCAATGAGATGATTCTTGTGGACTACGGGACAATCCGTAACCAGACCGAAAGCACAATGGCCGCGCGGCTACAACGGATTCACGAGGATCTCGCGAAGCTCATTGCACGGCATCATCCGGTCGAATTTGCCATTGAATCAGCATTTTACGGCAAAAACGCGCAGTCCGCTTTGAAACTTGGCCATGCCCGCGGGGTATCCATTCTCGCCGCTGTGCAGGCTGGCCTGGCGACCTCCGAATATTCACCGCGCGAGATAAAAAAGGCGATCGTCGGCACAGGAACTGCATCCAAAGAACAGGTTCGCTACATGGTATGCTCCCTCCTTCGAATGAAGGGCGGGGTCGTTCCGCTCGATGCCTCTGACGCACTTGCTGTTGCTATCTGTCATCTTCATTCCCTCTCTCCCGACCGGACCCGCCACCACGATTGGGCTTCATACGTCGCGGCGCATCCCGAAAGGGTCGCCCGATGATATTCCCGCATCTCGGGA
>Ga0326726_10000530_pt1 | contig 35299 bp, 33 predicted proteins | sample MHFenrmetagenome_2_FD_207603 | JGI IMG/M metagenome (GOLD analysis project Ga0326726, IMG submission 207603) | Lab enriched peat soil microbial communities from Michigan Hollow, Ithaca, NY, United States - MHF15MN | ecosystem: Environmental > Terrestrial > Soil > Wetlands > Peat | place: USA...
TCTGTGCTAATTGAAAATTAACGCTCTGAGCGTCGTCAGGGATCTGGATAAACGGTACGCTCGTCCCATCGCTTGTGACGGTGATGGCATTGCTGCCAGGATTACTGATCACGTAAAGCACCATTACTTGTACCGTCCCGGCTGTTGAAAAATCAAACTGCAGGTGTGCTTGGGTGATGGTGAGAACATTTAGGTCGGCGCTTGTTTCATAGACTGTAACTGGCAAATCATACTGGGTGATTGTCCCATCGAAATTCTTAGGGGCGGAATCATAGGTAACACCGTCGTAATCCACTGTCGTTAGAAAGACCGTGTTGGTGTCTGCGGGGACATTGGAAAATTCATATTTTCCATCTGTCAGAATGGGAGTTGTCAGGGTTTGGGTTAATTTACCGACGCTGGTGTCATACACCAACAGGGACGCAATTGTGCCATCCGGAATGGCTGCGCCGGATGCCACTGTGATAGTACCGCTGACAGTTGCCATGCTTGGCTGAACTGTGGGGCTGACTTCCGCTAATGGTGTGGTCGCACTGGTCGCCGGGGGAGTGGTTCCAACTTCGGATTGCTCAGTTGGACTGACCTCTCCTGGCGGGGTGGAGGAACCTGTTGTCGCTGCAGCTGATCCGGGATTTGTGGAAACTGTTGTGGATGTTGGAATCGGCGTGACTGTCGCTGAGGGAGGGTTCGGTATCTGGGTGACTGCGACAGTTGGCGAGGAAGTCGGTTGAGAGGTTGGAGCAACGTAGTTGGGGGGCGGGGTGATATCTTCGGCCAGGCTACAAGCAGCCAGGGAGAGGGATAGAAGAATGACAAGAATGCTCAAGCGCAATTTCATGAAATATCCTTTACGGTTTCGAAAAAATCATTCAAAAATGTCTCTGGTGAGGAATGGGCCGAGGTTAGAACACCCATATTATGGTTTCAAAGTATTGCCACATGCAGGGCAGAATGCATCCGATTGTAAAACCGGCTTACCGCACCTTGGACAAAAACCGGCAGTTTTATCTCTCCGGGAATTTCGGCGTTTTGCCAGAATATCTTCCAGGTCGTCATCTGTGAAGGTTCGAACTGGTTTGGATGCCTTGGTTTGACTGTCAGCGCTTCTCCCTGTTTTGTCTACCGCCTCGGCGGTCAGCGCGTCCAATTTTCGCAGCACTTCTGCTCCCTTCTGGAGCAACAGGGCACGCTGGGTGGGGTAATCTTCTGCAGGTATTTTACCGAGTGATTGGTCGAAATCCAGATCCTGCAGTGCTGTTAACAGTCGTTCCCGCTCTGCTATCAGGTACGAAATTTCGCGGTCGCTCTCTACCATGTGGACACGCTTCTGTTTGAAAAATGGTCGGGTAACGAAGATAACAATGAGACCTAGTAAGATTACCAGCAGGAAAAGAGCAAGCGGTTCCATGAAATAACTATCTCCCCGACAATAAAGGATCAACAACGGACTGGATTTCCGCTACTGACTGGAAAGGTCCAATTTGGATGAAGCGCAGCATTCCTTCCTGGTCAATCACGTAAGTTTCCGGAACTCCCAGGTTTCGGTTGAATATTTGAGATATACGCGTCCCCATGTCTGGGCCGTTGGGATAGCTGATATTAAAATCGGACATATACGAACGTGCTTCCGGTTCGGTATCCACGTAATCCACGCCCAGGAATACGACTTGTCCCTTTTCGGAGTATGAACGCCACGCAGATTCCAGATCTACTGCTTCAGTTCTGCATGGCTGGCACCAGGATGCCCAGAAATTAACCAGCACAACCCTACCCTTTAAATCTGATAGTTTAACTTCTTTAGCACCATTGAATTCATATCCGCTGAATAATGACAGAGTGAAATCAGGCACGGTCGAATTGACCGTCAGGATTGGGTTCTTGGCCTTAATCAACCCGGCTGCCAGCACGCCAAGCAGTCCTAATAAGCCAATCCACACGAGGATCTGTGCCCAGAGTGGGACCCCCCGTTTGGGAGCAGTTGTGGTGTTTGGTTCTTGAGTCATTATGCAGGACTCCTATTTTCGTTTCTTGAGTTCTTCTTCGATGCGGGCTACGTATTTATCATTTGCTGCTGTTCCGGATTCAGGTGCAGGCACACGGCCATCTCCGGAAGCAGGAGAACCGGCTCCTCCCGCAACAGATTCCTTTTCCACTCGTTTCCATGTCCTGAAGGCCAGGAATAGCAAGGTTGCTCCTGCGATAAACGCCACTGGCGGAACAATATACACCAACCAGTTAATCCCCGTGATCGGCGGCTCTGATAGAACCCGGGCTCCATAATAATCCACGAAATATTGCTTGATTGCTTCCGGAGATTTCCCTTCTGCCAGCATCTGGCGGATGAGCTCGCGCCATTGGTGGCAGGCTGTTGTCGGGCACACGTCCAGAGGGGTGTTTTCGCAAACCGGGCAGAACAATTGGCGGGCTATGGCATTCACCTGATCATCGGAGGGAGTTGGCTGCTGGGCGGAAACACTCCTGGTGAGGATAAAGACGGTGACAAAAACAAGAAAAATCCCGGCACCCAAAATTACATTCTTTGTTTTCATTTTAACCCACACCGTTTTCTTTCTCGCGTGCCGGCCAGGCTGCCACCAGGAACCCGAAAATAAACATCAAGCTGCCGATCCAAAGCCAGTTGATCAGAGGGTTATTGTAGACCTTAAAAGGCGCCTGCGCTTCTGACACGTTTTCCCAGTTGACCAGGACAACATATAGATCGTCTGACAGGGTGGAACGAACACCTGCAATCGTTACAGGTTGCCCATCCGGGTAATTGTCAAACCGGGGGTAGAGGTCACCCAGGTATTGCCCACCCCGGAAAACGCTCATGACGGCGCGTGTCACGATCCGCCCATCTGTGTAGGGGAATTGCGCCAGAGAGTCGTACCGAAGGGTGTACCCGGCTAATTCCACATTTTGGCCAACTGCCAGCGTTTCCTGCGTCGTGGTTTGGTACACTTGCATCCCCAGGATACCGATCGCCATCACAACCATGCTGAGGTGTATCAAATAACCGCCGTAACGGCGCGGATTTCGTCTGGCTAGCATCCAGATGGCGATCATGAAATAAGTAAGGAACATAAATACGAACGGTGTCACCCAATTGGCCGGATCCAGCAAGACCCAGGAAACAAAGCCGATAGTCACCAGGATTACCAGTGAAAGCAGGATCCATTGGGTACGTTTTGTGATCACCAGGTTGGATTTTCTAAAGGCTCGCCAGAATTCATACAATGTTACGCTGATCACGAATCCGACCAACGTGAACCCCACCAGGGCGATCCAGTTCCGTACCCCCAGGATGGTTAATAAAATCGGGACGATGATGATGGGAATGAATGGTTTCCAAAGGGCGCGCCCCAATGTCTTGTAAGTGGACCTGCCCCAAGCTGAAAGAGGGGCGATCCCCATTAAAGCGAGTAATGCACCGAATAAAGGTCCGTTTGCCCGTATGTAGAATGGCGGTCCCACGGTCACTTTCTGTCCCGTTACCAGTTCTGAGATCAGTGGAAAGACCACTCCCCAGAAACAGACAATAAGCACACCCATGAACAGGAGGTTATTAAGCAGGAAGAGAGCCTCGCGTGAAAACAGGGAGTGCATCTCAACCTCTGCCTTCAAGTCTTTCCAGCGATAAAATAAAAGGGCTACTGATGTGACAAAGGTGACCCCAATAAAGACGAAGAACATGGGTCCAATGGCGCTTTCAGAGAAAGCGTGCACGGAAGAAAGCACACCCGAGCGGGTCAGGAAGGTCCCGAAGATGACCAATGCATAGGTCAGGATGATGAGCAGCATGTTCCATTGTTTGAACATCCCGCGCTTTTCCTGGATCATCACAGAGTGAAGGAAAGCTGTCCCGGTCAGCCAGGGCATCAGAGCCGCAATTTCGACCGGGTCCCAGGCCCAGTAACCACCCCAGCCAAGCACGTCGTAAGCCCAGCGCATCCCCAGCACTAGGCCAAGTGACAGGAACACCCAGGCTATCAAGGTCCAGCGGCGGGTAAGCCGGATCCAGCCATCGTCTGAGCGTCCAGTAACCAGCGCTGCCAAGGCGAAAGCGAACGGAATGACGAAGGCAACGAAGCCCAGATACAGCATGGGCGGGTGGATGATCATCCCGGGGTGGCGCAGGAGTGGATTTAATCCCTGTCCATCCGATGGATTTAATGGAAGAGCTCCAGCCGGTGTGAACATGCGCGCAACGATGTCGCCTCCCGCGGTTTGCCACCAGCGCGCAAAGGGGTTCTCATAAAAGATTGAAAGAGCCAGGAAAAACGCCAGTGTGACCGATGTCACCACGATCACCCATGGTAGCAATTCCCGGTCGCGTTCCCACTTTCGCAGGGTAACGGCAAATGCAAAAGCCGACATCAACCAAGACCAGAGAACGAGTGAACCAGCCTGTCCGCCCCATAGGGCAGTTATTTTCAGATAGACCGGCATTTCGTTGCTAGTCACCGAATAGACATATTGGAGTTCATAGTGCCCCGTCACCAGCAGGGTGGTGAGCGCTAGCACCGCTACAGTAATGAGGGGGAAGATTATAAGCATGGCAAGCCGGGCGGTTTCCACCCACCTGTCAGATTTTCTAAAGTATCCTGCAACTGCTGCACCCACACTGAAAAGTGCCAGCAGGAATGTCAGCACAAAAACGCCATAACCGAATTGTGCAAGCATGAAGGCTCCTAGGGAATTATGAGTAAACAAGCAGGTGCCAAAGCTGCTTTTTGCCAGAATCTTGAAATTTTTACTTTAGGGGGAAGAATAGGTAACAAAGGAAAACTAGCTAAGGTATATCCGGTACAAAATAAATCCATGATTCAATCTTCCTAATTACTGTTGCTGACCTGGCTGGGCACGGCCTCTTGGTATTTGGTGGGGCATTTTAGCAAAAGTTCATCCGCGTGAAAAATATCATCCTCACCTAAACGACCGGTGATAATTGCCTGGGCTTCGTCACGCAGTAAATCGGGCTTGGGGCCATTGTAGACAATGGTTATTCGTGCCCGTATTGGGTCGCTGACCGCGGTGTGGAGCACCGCAGCCAGTCCACCGCCCATCTCGATGGCTGCATTGTCACCCGGGACATGGGCTATGTCAAAAGTCAAATTCATTGACTGGGGATCGTATGAAATGGTAGAACCAACTACCGCACCAGAAATCCTCAGGCTGCGTCCAACCAACGCATTTCCTTGCGATTTTAATTCATTCACCGTCATAAAATACTCGGCATTCGCCTGCGTGGCCGAAACGATTAAGTAAATAATGGCTGCCAGGATGACAACGCCGCCAATAATAAATTTCCCGCGACCTTGCAAACCCGTTTTTAGGGATTTCTGCATTTAATACCTCCGAATTTTCTTCGCTTAGGCTCTAAAGTAATTGTACATATCTAGATTAACACAAGGTTAGAATGAGTAAAACTTAAATCATGATTAATGTAATTGAACTAAACCTGTGCGAATGGCAAACTTCACCAATTCGGTGCGGGAATGCATGTTGAGTTTATGCATGATGCGCTCTCGATGGCGTGCAATTGTCTTGGGACTGAGTTCTAATTGCTGCCCAATCTGCTGGTTATTGGATCCATGTGCAACCAGTTCCAGTACCTGACGCTCGCGCAGGCTGAGGACATCCAACCCAACCAGGTGCATTTCGTCGCCATCTGATTGGATCGAAAGTTGGGTCAGCGCTGACTGTCTTGCCAGGCGCTGGTAATCTTCCAGCAGCCAGCGCGCCAGAGCCGGTTGGAGAAAAACATTTCCAGCGGAAATCGCATGGATCGCTGCTATAAGGTCGTCGCCTGCGGCTTGTTTCGTAATGTACCCCGAGGCTCCCGCCGCCAGCATTTGCATGAAATATTGTTTATCGTCGTGGACGGTTAATGCCAGGATCAGGCATTCCGGGCATAAAACGCGCAACCGGCGGGTAGCCTCCAGTCCATCCACTCCTGGCATGGTGATGTCCATCAGGATGATATCGGGTCGGGCTGTCATGGCGCGGCTCACGGCTTCTTCACCATTACTGGCTTCCGCCACAACTTCGAAATCTTCCTGGGTTTGCAGGAAATTTTTTAATCCGACTCGTACCACTTCATGATCGTCGACGAGCATCAGTTTAATTTTTTTCATGCTTGCATTATTCCTTTGCTAAACAGGTTAAGGAAGTATGTCAAAGACTGGTACAGCAACTTCGACGATCGTTCCAATTCCTGGTTTTGACTCAATACTTAATTGTCCGCCAACCGATTCAACCCGCTCCCGCATTCCAGCCAGGCCCCAGCCGCGCGGAGGCACAAATGACTGCACGGGGTTGAAGCCGGTGCCAGAATCTTCTACCTTCAAGGTGATTTCCTGGGGTTGGTAATCCAAGGAAATTCGAGCTCTCCCCACTTGTGCATGACGCACAACATTGTGTAACGCTTCCTGTGCCACTCGAAAGAGGACGGTTTCAATAATGGGATCGAGACGCCGTCCTTTCCCGTGGACATTGATTGCAACTTCCAGCCCGGATGTTACGCTATCGTCCTTGAGGTATTCCAGAGCTGGGATCAAACCCAGGTCGTCCAGTTGCGCCGGGCGAAGGTCGTGGACCAACCGGTAGAGTCCCTGCGACATTTGTTTGCAAAAACCCTGCAAGCGGTCAACCAGGACATTTACTTCTTCCCGGTCACAAATAACGGTTTTTAGAGTTGCCAGGTCGAGGGAAAATGCTGTCAGGACCTGGGATGTTTCATCATGGAGTTCCCGGGCAATGCGCGATCGTTCCTCTTCCTGCGCCCGGACGGTATGTCTCAGCAATTCACGTCGCAGCGCTTCCCGCTTGGTCAACTCCTCCTGGATGCGTTCTAATGCCTCCAGTCGGGCTTGTTGAACGGCGAGCATTTGCTGTTGCCTGTCTTTTTCTACGATTTGTGTTGCGCGCATCAAGCTTAGCGTAATAACCACGGCTAAGAGTGCCCTTATCACCTGGATTGGAAATCCTGCAAATGCCTGAAATCCGGTTGAGTTCAGGAATCGGGATGGGAACATATCGATGGCAGGGACAAATAATTGGGTCAGGCCGTACAACCCGAACCCAATGGCTGCCCAGGTGAGGAAAACCATGACTTTCCTCCGCCCGGCTGTCAGCGCATTGAGTGCTTCAGCCCTCAGGGCAAAGGCTGCCAGGACTGCTCCTGGGACTGCCAGGAGGTAACGGCTCATTACATCGTAAAGGTTTACCAGCAGTGTTGTTCCAATGCGATATGTAAATACTCCGCTTGCCAGAATTCCAAGAACGTAAACAGTCAATACCCCCCAAACGAAATATGTTGATATGCCTGGTTTCTTTGTGTGGACACGCAGGGTTTCGAGCCCATAAACTAAAAGCGCGCAAAAAGAGGCTACCAGTAGCGCAAGCCGCAACCAGAGTAGCCAGGGGGGTAATTGTATTCCTCTTAAAACAGGTTGCAGGATATATGAATCAAGCCATTCATGGACCCCATGGATCATCCCAAAAGCCGCTAGTGGACGGAGCAGGCGCGCTTCTGTCAAGGCAGGGGAGCGTTCGGATTCAAGCGCCAGGGTGAGCCCCATCCCAAAGAACGCGAGCCCATAGGCAAAATAGACTACCAGCAGTACCAGATTGATTGATTGACCAGACATGTTTCCCTAATTATTGGGTATTTTACACCAATATCAATTTTCCAATTGTGCATAATATCACGGATAGATAGTGACAATAGTCACGATGGTTTGTCTCATCTTTCACTTGATTTTAATCATTATTGGGGTTATAAACCCAACAATTGGATAAATAAACCCAACCCACATTGGGGTAATGAAAATAATTATGTCCTACATGAAAAAATGATTTATTAAGCATACCTTTCCCGCTAAGTCCCCTAAAGTGCGTAACGAACCTATTAGGATAAATGATTCTCAATCCTTAAAGAAAGCTCCCAAATAGTTAAAAGTCATTACCCCGTTGCTTTGGACCAAAACATAATTATTGCCATCATCATTTTTCTTGCAGGAGAAAGGCATGCATTTTATAAAAAATAACCACCACATCAAACTTATTATCCTGGTTTTCGGATTTGGACTGGTGGTATTTGCATTGGGGGAATATGTTAGACCTGTAGGCGCATCCACGGTTCTCGTGCCTAAGCAAAACCTTGTTCTGGCGTCAAGTGCAGTAACTGACAACGCATCCTGCCTCGTCTGCCACGGTCAACCGGGGATGACTACCACTCTCCCCAGCGGGGAAGTGTTCTCCTTGACCATTGACTCGAGCCATTTTGCTGAATCAGCCCACAAGGATCTTGCCTGCACCGATTGCCATACCAACATCAGCACCTTCCCTCACCCTGATTTGCAGGCTCAAACCTTGCGTGATTTTTCAATGCAAATGTATCCCCTTTGCCAAAAATGCCATAAGGATCAGTTTAATAATACTCTAGACTCAGTTCACATGAAGGCTGTCGCAGCGGGGAACACCAATGCGGCTATCTGTACCGATTGTCATAACCCTCATTCGCAGCCGGTGATTACCGATTCAAAAGGCGCTCTCCTGCCGGCGGCACGTTTGAGCATTCCAGAAATATGCGCACGTTGTCATAGCGCAATTTATGATGACTATATACAAAGTGTGCATGGAGCCGCGTTGACCCAGCAGGGCAACACGGATGTCCCCACCTGCATAGATTGTCATGGCGTGCATAATATCGCAGATCCAACGACCACCGCGTTCCGGCTTCAGTCTCCACAAATTTGCGCCAGGTGCCATACTGATCCCGCCATCATGAATAAATACGGTATTTCTACACAAGTTTTAAACACTTATGTCGCGGATTTCCATGGCACCACGGTTACTTTATTTGAGAAACAATCCCCGGACCAGGCTACCAATAAGCCGGTTTGTTTTGACTGTCACGGGGTCCACGACATCAAGCGCGTAGATGACCCGGTTTACGGCCTCCAGATGAAACAAAACCTTCTCCTGGCATGCCAGCGCTGTCATCCGGATGCCAACCTTAATTTTCCGGATGCCTGGATGAGTCATTACATTCCAAGCCCGTCTCATTACTCGGTAGTCTATTATGTGAATCTGTTTTATAAATTTTTCATTCCCGGAGTGATTGGTTCAATGGGAATCTATGTGATTAGCGACATTATCCGACGATTGCTCAACCGCCGCAGAGGAGTAAAAAAAGTATGAGCGAGAAGAAGATCGTCAAGAAGCAAACCCCGTCAAAAAAGAAACCATTGCGCATATACAATCGTTTTCATTGGACTCAGCGTATTGAACATGCGTTACTGTTAATCTCTTTTACACTTCTTGGGTTGACCGGCCTGCCTCAGAAATTCTCTCCCACTGGTTGGGCGCAGGCATTGATTGGTTTATTTGGCGGCATTGAGACCACGCGTTTGATTCATCATTCATTTGCTCTAGTAATTATGTTGCTGGCTATTTACCACATCCTGGACATCGGCTACTCGATTTTTGTCCGTCGCACGCGTTTAAGCATGCTTCCCGGAATTCAAGACATAAAAGATGCTTTCCAGGCATTCATTTATAACTTGGGCTTTACTAAAAAACGTCCGCAAATGGGTCGTTATACTTTCGAAGAAAAAGCGGAGTACTGGGCTTTAATTTGGGGCATCGTCATCATGGGTATCACCGGCTTCATGATGTGGAATCCCATCACCACATCTAGGTTGCTTCCCGGGGAAATTATTCCGGCTTCCAAGGCAGCCCATGGCGGGGAAGCTCTTCTGGCTGTTATGGCGATCGTGGTCTGGCATATGTATGGTGTTCATCTGAAACGGTTTAATAAAGCCATGTTTACTGGAAAACAAACCGAAGATGAAATGCTTCACGAACACCCGCTTGAATTGGCCGACATCAAGGCAGGCATCGCGGAACGTACAGTGGATCCAAAAACAATCCGAAGGCGCAAGACGATCTATTATCCGATTGCAGGTGTCTTGGCCAGTGCCATGCTCTTTGGAATATATGGTTTTATTGGTGGTGAAAAGACTGCCATTACCACTGTCTTGCCGATTTCAAACCCTGTGCCGATTTATGTCCCACAGACCCAAACTCCCATCCCAACCTCAAATGCCTCTCCTATTCCAATCGGCTCTTTAACCTGGGATGCTTCTATCGGGGCAATTTTCCAGTTCCGGTGCTCATTGTGCCATAATGCCACTCTTTCCACCAACGGGCTATCCTTTGCCACCTATGCTGATGCTCTTCGGGGTGCCAGTGATGGACCGGTAATTGTTCCTGGAGATGCTGCGAATAGCAAGATCGTGGTTGTTCAATCAGCTGGCGGCCATCCAGGTCAATTAAACCCCGAAGAATTAACAGCAATAGAAAATTGGATTAATGCTGGGGCACTTGAAAAATAGGGCTTAGATAATGCCATCGAATTTGGTCTGGTTAATTTTCTATCCCCCAGACCTTTTATTTATTTCTTGGAGGAGCCAATGACGAAATTTCTGAGATGGGTGAAACACTTTTTTTTTCCACCTGCCAGCACCCCTTTTTTTATCCGAGCTCTTCCTTATATAATTTTGGGAATTTTGTCATTTGCCGTGCTCATAGAGGGGATTTATACCTGGGATTACACCAACTCCCCCGGTTTTTGTGGCACAACCTGCCACACCATGCCGCCTCAAAATGCGACCTATATAAATTCCCCGCACGCAAATGTATATTGCACCGATTGCCACATTGGCAGGGGTTTTCTGGGCGTTGAGCTTGGGAGAAAAACCGAGGATGTATATGAAATCTATTCATTTGTCTTTCATACCTACGCTTATCCCATCCAGTCTACCCGCACTCGCCCGGCACTTGAAACATGTGAGAAGTGCCATCAGCCGGAAGCTTTTTCAGCCGATAGCCTGCTGGTTATTAATCACTTCAAAGATGATTTGGACAACACTCCTTTCAATATTTACTTGGTTATGAAAACGGGTGGAGGCGCCAAGGAACAAGGTCTAGGGAAGGGCATCCATTGGCACATCATCAGCAAAGTTGAGTATTACGCCACCGATCTGTTGGGCCAGAACATCCCCTACGTCCGGGTATATAACGATGATGGCACCACCACCGAATATGTGGATGTCACAGCCAATTTCGACCCATCCACGATTAAGGAAAGCGATCTCAAGGTGATGGACTGTATCACCTGTCACAACCGGGTCACCCATGACTTCCAGCCCCCGGCTGATTCGATCGACACTGCTATGGGAGCAGGTCTAATCTCAACCACCATCCCGGAGATTCGCAAGAAGGGCGTGGAGGTGTTGAGCGTTTCTTATACTTCTCAATCTGAAGCTATGTCTGGAATTGCCGGTCTCGAAAACTACTATACGGCATATTACCCCGATTTTTATAATCAAAATACCCGGTTGATATCTGCGGCAATAAAAGAACTCCAGGACATTTATAACCAGACGGTATTTGTCGACCAAAAAGTCGACTGGACTACACATCCCAGCAACCTCGGGCATATTAACTCGCCGGGTTGTTTCCGCTGCCACGATGGAAAACATCTGGATGCTCAGCAGCAAGCCATTCGATTGGAATGCAACCTGTGCCATTCCATCCCGGTGGTTGCCACATCCCAGGACTTTGTCACCAGTATTGAGATCAGCCATGGGCCGGAACCGAATTCGCACTTGAACCCCAACTGGATCAGCCTGCACAATAGCACCATCGATGCAACATGTGCAAATTGCCATAAAATGGGCGACCCGGGAGGAACTTCAAATACATCATTTTGTTCTAACAGTGCCTGCCACGGAACTGACTTTACATATGCTGGATTCGACGCCCCTGTATTACGAGCCATCCTTCAGCCGCAACTTCCAGTTTCTACACCAGAGCCCACCCTGGCTCCGGTCAATGGCATTCCAACATTTAATGCAAATATCGAACCGATGTTTGTGGCTCACTGCATTGTGTGTCACAGCGGACCCGGAGCTACGGCGGGGCTTGATCTTTCTACCTTTGCCTCCGTCATGAAAGGTAGCGGGAATGGTCCCGTGGTCGTGCCGGGTGACTCAGTGGGGAGTAAATTGATCCAGGTTCAAACTGTGACACATTTTGCCAATCTGAGTGTGGAGGAATTGGAACTGGTCAAACAATGGATTGATGCTAACGCGCCCGAAAAATAACAGGCAGGTGGATTTCACCAAAGGAGAAATAAAAATGGAGAGTAACCAAAAAAAGAGTCTTTCGCGACGTGATTTCATGAAATTAACAATTGGAGCCCTGGGTGGTTTGATCGGATTGGGATATATCATCCCCGCCATTGAGTATGTTGTGGCGCCTGCGCTTGCCAAAAGCCAGGCCCAGCAATGGATTCAATTGGGAGCCGTTTCCAAGGTTGAATTGGGAACCCCGACGCTTTTTAAAGTTAATATTTCACGACAGACAGGTTGGATCGTAAACCAGGAAGAACTATCCGTATATGTCCTCACGGATAATGGGCGTGAATTCATAGCCATGTCCAATGTCTGTACCCATCTTGGTTGCCGCATTCGTTGGATAGCTGACCAGAATCAATACTTTTGTCCCTGTCACAATGGAATTTATGATAAACAGGGAAACGTTGTCTCCGGCCCTCCGCCTCGACCGCTCGATAAATATCAAACCAAGGTCGAGAACGATCAGTTGTTCATTCTGGGAGGCTGACCATGCTTACACGATTCGGTAATTGGATGGATGAGCGCATGGGTTGGCGCTCGGTTTGGGAAGGGATATTCCTCCGCAAGGTTCCCCGGGTAAACTGGTTTTACACCCTGGGCAGTGCAACTCTTTTTGTTGCAGTTAATCAGGCGATCACCGGCATCCTGCTGATGATCTACTACGTTCCCACACCCGATCATGCCTACGACAGTGTGCAGTATATAACCACCCAGGTGGCTGGTGGTTGGCTGATACGCGGCCTGCACCATTGGGGCGCGAGTGTCATGGTCGTCCTGGTGGTATTGCACATGCTGCGTGTGATCATTTATGGTGCATATAAGTATCCGCGTGAAGTTACCTGGATGACCGGCGTTGTCCTCTTGCTGGTGGTGATCGGTTTTGGTTTTACCGGGTATCTTCTGCCCTGGGATCAGAAATCTTATTGGGCTACCACCGTTGGCACACGCATCGCAGGCGTCGTCCCTTTTTTGGGGAATTGGATCTTGCGTATTATGCGCGGCGGGGATGACCTCTCTGCGGTGACCCTGGCTCGTTTTTTTGGTGCCCATGTCTGGGTCCTCCCCGCTACACTCTTGTTCCTGGTTGGCACTCACTTGTTTTTGGTGATTCGCAACGGCATCAGTGAAATCCCGTGGAAGGAGGGTCGCAAACAATGAACGAACAAGAGAAAAAGCAGGCTTTGGAAAAATACCAGGAAGCCAAGAAAAAGGGCGTCCCTTTCTTCCCGGACATCATATTCTCTGATGCGTTGGTGTCCTTTGGTGTTTTTCTGCTTCTGGTTGCATTGGCTTATTTTTTGGGGGCTCCCCTGGAAGCCCGTGCCAACCCTGCGGATACCACTTACACCCCTCGTCCTGAATGGTATTTCCTGTTCCTTTTCCAGTTATTGAAATATTTCCCCGGAAAATTGGAAGTGGTTGGAGTGATCATCATTCCCACCTTGGTAATCCTGGTCCTTTTCTTTTTACCCTTCCTGGATCGAGGCTCTCGCCGGCATTTCCTGGAGAGACCATTTGTAACCGGGTTGACAGCCTTCACACTGGCTGCAGTCGTATTTCTGACGGTCCAGGCTGCATTGGAATCACCTCCCCCCGTGGCAGTTACATCTGGCGATCAAACCGCGGCTTTGTATGCTTCAAATTGTGCCTCCTGCCATGGCAACTCCATCGTTGTTCCCCCGGGTACAAACCTGCATGATGTGATAGCTCAGGGTAAGCACGAAGGGATGCCGGCTTGGGGTGCGGACCTCTCGACGGATCAGATCGACGCACTGGTTGGTTTCATCCTGTCGCCAGGGGGCAGTACCCTCTTTACCCAAAATTGTGGGAGCTGCCACGCTGCCACGGAATTGGTGGCATTAAACCCACTCGAACTCAAGAAAGCTTTGGATGAAGATCCGGCATATGCGCCTCACGCCTCGCTTACCATCCCGGACTGGTCAACAGTGATGACATCAGATGAACGTACCCGTCTGCTGAATTTTTTGGTTGCACCGGATGGTGCCAGGTTATTTGCTGTTAATTGCTCACCTTGCCATGGCGAATCGGTGGCTTTCTCGGGTTCAGAAGCGGATCTGCGCACATTGATCAACCAGGGTGGTCTTCACCTTGAGATGCCGCCATGGAAAGAAAAGCTGACATCCGATCAGATAAATGCCCTGGCAAAATATGTAGTTGATCCTGCCGGGAATCCGTCTGCGAAGTCATTATTTGACCAGGACTGTACCAGTTGTCATGGAAGTCGCATCCCCGGGGAAACAAATGTCGAACAGGCGCAGCAGGACATTTCAGCTGGCGGCGCTCATCAAACCATGCCCATTTGGGGTCAAATTCTGACATCTGAACAGTTGGACGCCTTGGTTCAGTATACATTTCAGGCTGCCCAGGGTTCTCCCATTCAGCTTGGTCAGGGACTCTTTGCCCAGAATTGTTCATCTTGTCACGGCGAATTCGGCGAAGGTGGTCCCAACCCTGCCAATGCAGCCGAGGTTATTCCACCTATAAGTACCGTGGGATTCTTGCAGACGCGTGATGACGCTACCATCCGTGCCATCATTGCACAAGGACAATCGGATCTTGGCATGCCTCCTTTTAGTGCATCCTACGATGGTCTCTTAAGTGATGACGAAATTGATGCCGTTGTCGCTTATATACGGTCATGGGCAGCCAATCCACTGGTGATTGAACCCACCCAGCCACCCTCCCCAACTCCAACACCCGTCGGCCTATCTGCAAAGGATATTTATGCAAATCTATGTGCTCAATGTCACGGTGCCTCTGGCGCAGGCGGATCGGGGCCGGCGCTGAACACCTCGGAGTTCCAGCAACCTGGGATGGAGCAGTTTATTTTCGATGCGATAAACCTTGGTGAAGAAAACACACCGATGATCGCATGGGGAAATATCCTAACTAAAGATCAGATCACGCTGCTGGTACAGTACGTACTCAGTCTTTCCGGCACGTCGACGGGAACGCCTCAGGCGGGGACACCTTCTTTCAATTCAGATGTGCTGCCAATCTTCGAGGACAATTGCGCTGTCTGTCACGGAACAATGGGGGGCTGGAATGCTTCCACTTTCATCGATGTCATGACTACCGGCATCCACGCTCCGGTCGTTGAACCGGGTGATGCGGATAACAGCCTTTTGGTTCAAAAACTTCTTGGAACTCAGACCAATGGCTCCAGTATGCCTCCCTTAGGGAAATTATCGGAATCCCAGATACAGGTCATCATTGACTGGATCAACGCCGGTGCCCTGGACAAATAGGGTTGGGATTTTATTTACAGAAGAGGCTGTCAATTTACAGCCTCTTCTGTACCCATAAACTCCGGTTATCTAATAAATTGAAAAATTGCATATGGGTCGGTAGTGACATTAATCACGAATCAAAGTGACAGATGAGGGGGTTGGGTTAATTAACCCAATGTTATAATTCTAATGTGGCATTAATCTTGAGTTGATTGTGTTATATAACACAATGGCAGGAGGTGACCCACCTATCATAGCTTAATGGTTCTCTTGCCCATATATTAACATCTTATTATCAGGAGAATGAAGAAATGACCATTAAAAAAGTAGTATTACTTTGTGCCCTCTTGCTCGCCGCCGCGTTTGTATTGGCAGCCTGCGCGGGACCTGCCGGCTCTGTTGGTCCAGCCGGTCCTGCTGGCCCTGTCGGCCCACAGGGTCCCGCCGGTACGACCCCATCCGCAGCTGACTTGACCTGCACCCAATGCCATAACAACACCAATCTGATCTCGAGTAAAGCAGAAGCATGGGCCACGTCCAAGCATGGAAGTGGTGAGCTTTTCTTGGCAGAGGGAACTGAAGATGGATGTGCTGGCTGCCACTCCGGTAGTGGATTCCTCGCCGATCTGGCAGGAAATCTCACCCCAGATAAGTCTGTAGCTGATGCGAATCCCACCCAGCAGGATTGTCGCACATGCCATAAAATCCATACAACCTTCACAAAAACTGACTTCGCATTGCAGACAACTGCTTCTGTGACAATGTATGCTACCAACACCACCTATGACGGTGGCGCGGGCAATTTGTGCGCCAACTGCCATCAGGCTCGCCGCCTCATCGCCACACCTGCTGCTGATGGAACGATCGCAGTCACTGCTCGCTTCGGTCCACATCATGGCCCGCAAAGTGACATGATTCTCGGCACCGGTGGTGCTGGTGCAGTTACTGGAGCCCCCAGCCCCCATTACTCAACGGTCAAGGATACCTGCATCACATGCCATATGGGCGGTGCTGGTCCTGATGCCAGCCACTCCTTTGCACCGAACGTAGCCACCTGCGTTTCTTGCCATCCTGATGCAACGGACTTCAACATGAATGGTGCGCAAACTGAGCTCGATGCCAAGATTGACACTTTGAAAGCTGACCTGATCACTGCAGGTTTACTGGATAAAACAGGTGCGATCGTAGCCGGGAATTATCCCGAAGCTCAAGCCAATGCCCTGTGGAATTACCTTCTTGTCGCTGTTGAAGACAAGAGTAATGGCGTCCACAACATGCCCTATGCCGAGGCCTTGATTGATGCAAGCCTGGCAGTCTTCACTAAGTAACTAGCTGATCATTTAAAGTTAGGAATATAAGCATGACCTATTCTGAAAAAGGATAGGTCATGTTATTATTTTATAAAACTTGGTATTAAAAAGAGCCGTCATTTTAGACGGCTCACTTTATTCACTAATAGTGACTAATCGCCAGGTACCGGGATGGCTTCGATCACTTTAGATTCCACTTCATTTGCTTTTACCACGTTGTGATCTACCACTCTCAGGTAACGCACGCCCAGGCTGAATGCCAGCAGCCCATAACTGACGATTCCTCCTCCAGCCAGGAATTCGATCAAGGATGGATGGTAAGCAGCATATGACATCGCGGGTTCGCCTGGCAGGTAAGACAGGTAAATCAACAAGCCTGACAGGTTGGTATCCCAGCGATACGCCACTACCCCGCCCACCACAAGTACCATAGCCAGCATCCGCCAGAGGGGAAGGGAGCGCGTCCGCTTGTTGAGTAATAAAATAATGGGGGCTAGTGTACCCAGCAGGATCTCGCCAACCCAGAAGTTGAATGATAGCGCGCCCCCGGTAAGGAGATGCAGCCCTTCTGTCCGCCCAGGTTCGTAGGTGTAAGTCATTGCCAGGGCATCCCAGAAGCGGAAGTAAAGGTACGCGACCAACACCCATCCGATGATGTGGGAAACGCGGTCTAAAAGATTGTTATCCACATTGGCATGGTTGGTCAGGCGTGCTGAAATCATTGAGGCAAACACCGTCAGCGCCATGCCTGCTGCGACTGCAGAAATAATAAATAGCACTGAAATATCCGGTCGATACCAGAGTGGTCTGGCCTTGAGGACTCCGTAAAGCGCTCCTAAGGATGACTGGTGCAGCATGGAGAGCGCCAGACCTGCGATCGCCAGGTAGGGGGCTAACCGGTGTGCCTGCGACATTTTGTCAGCTAATTTTGGCCAGTGTGAGCGCAGCCAACCAAATCCTGCAAATATCGGTAACGCCTCCAGGGCCAGCACAGCCAGGTATAGCGTTACACACATGGTCACTTCCCAAAGCAGGGAATGTTCGTTCCAGTAAACCATGGAGTGCCAGAAGCGGTCCGGGCGGCCGATGTCAAGCAGCAACGTAAACACTGCCATCGTGTAACCGATCAGCCCGATGAATGTTGCCGTGCGTGCCACTGGCTGATAGCGCTTGAGACCCAGCAGGTAAACCACGGCGCACAGGCTGAAGGCACCCGCGCTGACCGCGATGGACGAAAGGTCAATGGTAATCCATAATCCCCAGGGAACTTTGTCAGAAAGGTTGGTCAGCGACAGGCCCTTCCACAAAACCATTACTCCAGCGGTTGCGCCTGCAGTAAGGATAACCGCGAGCCCCAGAACCCAGGTGGACCAGGGAGTGAACCTGGGTAACCTGATCTTTATCGGGCGGAATTTGGGAAGCCTGATTTTCATGATTGCGCCTCCTCATTTGCGGGCAGATAGTAGACGTGTGGTGCTGTGCCCAGATCCTCACGCAGGCGGTACGATGTTTTCCCTTTTAATAGTTTGGTTACGTTAGATTCGGGGTCGTTCAAATCGCCAAATTGACGGGCACCCACCGGGCATGCAACTACACATGCTGGAGTGGCATCTTCGTCGATCCCTGGCGTTAAACCGAGAGCAAGGCCGCGGTCGATCCTTTGATAGCAGAACGAACATTTCTCCACCACCCCCCTCGGTCGGCGCGCCACCTCAGGCTGCCCCCACTCGGGAACTGACGGGTTGGGACCTGTAAATTGCTTCCAGTTAAATGAGCGCGCTCCATAAGGGCAGGCAATTTCACAATAGCGGCAGCCAATGCAACGGTTGTAGTCCATCTCCACGATTCCATCGGGGCGGTAGGTGCTCGCCCGCACTGGGCATACGTCTACACAAGGTGCATGGGTACATTGCATGCAAGGACGGGCTATGTAAACATCCTGGGTTCCCACGGTCCCGGTCTTGGTCACCACATTCCAGGAAATTTCCGGTGGGATGTCGTTGTGCGCACGGCATCCTAAAGTGCAGTATCCGCATCCTGTGCATTTGGATTGATCGATCACCATTGCCCATTGGCGTCCGCTGGGTGTCAGGGTTTCGAGGGCTTGAACCCCGCGGATAATCTGAGGGACAGCCAGTACCGCAACTCCGGCAACGGTCAACTTTATAAAGTCTCTTCGGTTAATTTTGTTGCTCATTTTTTATTCCCCTTTTTGTTTATGTTGCGGTAGGCTTTTTCTAACCATGGTTGCAGGACCATGCCGCCTGCCAGTCCGAACAGGCCGGCTATTCCTGCAAAACCAAGCGGACTGACGGGGCTCGGGTTGCTGGTCTCCTCCCCGGTTGTGGATGTGCTGGCCGGTTCGATGATTGCCGCAGACTGGGTGGCAGTCGTGTCAGTTGGTTGGGCATGCATCTGGTCAGCATGGCACGCTGAGCAGGTTGCTATGCTGGCGGTGAAACTGTGATCCGGGATGGCATGCACATCTATGCTGCCGGTTTCAAAATGACGCAGGTGACAGTCCACGCAGCTCACGCCAGCCTTGTTATGCACTGAATATGGAAAAGCCATGGAGACTTCGCTGTGGCAATTGATGCACAGTCCTGACGGCCCGGCAGTTTCCTGCCCCTGCACAGTTTTCAGGGTGGCAGTATGCGGGTCATGGCAGACGGTGCAGGTCATCCCCCTCTGGAAATGTGTGCTGGATTGCCAGTCGGATATATTGAAACGATCGCCACTGTGACAGCGCCCACACAGATCGCTGGTCCGGTCAACTGGCACGGGGTTGGCAACCGGATCGGCTGAATGTGCAGTCGGAACCGGTCCATGGCAGGCATCGCAGGACACACCATCCGCTGTCCAGGTTCCTGTCGCTGGGTCGTATCCGGTCACGTGGCATACCAGGCAGGCTCCGGGTTTTCCTTGGTCTGTCCACATTTGATTAAAGAGAGGATCGCTGATAGCGTGACCATGATCGCCTCCTTGGAGTGCATCAGAAAATTTCGAGTGACACACGCTGCATGCGATTTGTTGTTGCGTGCTTTGTTGCCCGGCTGGGTGCGCCGGCAGGGTGGGTTGAGGCTGCTGGGCAATCCCTCCGGGTTCCGCTCCGGCCCGCGCGATCATGAAAGTCGCTGCGGTTACAATTACCGCGAAAAGGACAGCAATGGAAGTGCGCTTGAGTAATTTCATAATGGATTCTCCTCTTCAAATTGGTGGCAATAATTAAGCGGGGACCGGTGCCTGGCGGAATACCTCGCACCCCAGGCAATCTTCCCGGAGCAGGCCATTTTTTGTCCGGAAGACTTGCCAGCACGGGACGCCTGTCTGTGAAAATGCCGGGCAGTTTTGGTGTTTCTCCTCATTGCAGCCTTTGATTTCCCAGCAAGGCCGCTTGGAATTAATGACTGGGATTGCCTCTGCTTCCTTCTGCCAGTGCTTGTCCAGGCGACGCAGCAGGATGAATATCAGGGCGGTTACGGCTGCAGGGATTCCTATCCGTAAGAGTAGACCAAGAATGATCGTCAAAACAGTATTCATAAAGTACCTCATGTGGTACGAATGGTTTCGTAATGATGTTTTACAGCTTCGCCAATGAGCAGGAGTACGGTTGCAGGAACACCAAGGCGCAGGATCGTCAGTAGGGAAATTACCAATATGCTTGTCATGGGGAACCTCCTTTTCTATTTGTTCCTATTTTCACTATCAGTTTAGTCCTTTAGCTGGACAAAAACAATTCGGCAGGCATCCTATCTTTCGCATGGGAATGGCACCCCACGTCATTGCTCATATACAATGGAAAATACTTTCGGCACCCCACTAAAAACAATACCATTGGGTAAAAATTGCGTCATATATCCCAAATAAAAAGCCTGCTGGATATCCAGCAGGCTGTGAACAGGCTTGGAAAATTATTTATGGTTTTATGATCCCCTTGCGAATCGCGTAGCGCACCAATTCTGCTCGCGAATGCAAGCCCAGTTTATGCATGATATTTTCCCGGTGTCTTGCAACTGTCTTGATGCTGATCACCAGCGCCTCAGCTATCTCCTCATTATCGGCACCCTCCGCCAGGTACCGCAGCACTTCCTGTTCACGATCAGTCAAGCCGTCAAGCGTGGATGCTGTGTCCGTGCTTCGATCCTGAGCTAGGTAATCCTTGACTAGTAATTTTGCCAGGGAGGGGTAAAGGTAAACCTCCCCGGCGGCCGCGGCTCGGATCGCCGTCAATAATTCTTCTGGCGCGGCGCGTTTTGGAACATATCCCTCCGCGCCAACTTCCAACATCTTGAAGAAATACTCTTCATCCTCGTGAATGGTTAGAGCTACTACAGCCACCTCAGGGTTGGTGCGTTTGATCTCGCGAGTTGCATCGATCCCCGATTGGTCTGGCAAACCGATATCCATCAACACTACTGTTGGCTTCAATTGGCGGACTAGTTCGATTGCCTCACGGGCGGTCCCTGCCTCCCCCACAATTTCTACATCGCTCTCACTCGCAAGCAGCATCCGCAATCCGGAACGAACTACCTGGTGGTCATCCACCAGCAGCAGGCGAATTTTCATCTGCTTCCTCCTGATGATATGGGATGGATACTTCGACGGTTGTCCCCTCTCCCGGTCGTGATTGCACCTCGAATTTCCCTCCCAGTAATGAGGTGCGTTCCTCCATGCCTTTTAATCCCCACGACACTCGCTTGGCTGATCCTGCTGCATCCATATCGAAACCTCTTCCGTCATCCGTCACCCGCACTTGGACCGATTTATCGCCATAAGTGAGGGTGACTTGTGCGGTTTTGGCTTGTGCATGTTTGAGGACGTTCGTCAGGGCTTCCTGGGCAATTCGGAAGAGAGCGATCTTGACTGGTGAAGCTACTGGTCGTTCCTCACCGATGATTTCGACATGTACGTCCAGTTTTGCACGTTCCTGTAGCGTGTTGGCGTACCATCGCATGGCTGATGATAGACCCAGGTCGTCCAGGTGGGAAGGTCGTAAATCTGCGATCAGGCGCTGTAATTCGTCCAGGGAATGGGTTGTCAGGATTTCCAGTTGGTGCAAATCCTTTTTAGTTCTTTCCGGATTCGAAGTGCTAAAAGAGCCGGTTAGACCGCGCAATCCCAAACCGATGGCAGTCAGGGCTTGACCCGTTTCATCATGCAATTCCCGCGCGATTCGTTGTCGTTCAGATTCCTGGGCAGCCACCACGCGCTTGAATAATTCCCGTCGCAGCGTTTCCCTTTGTTTTGCTTCCTTCAAACGCGCCTCTTGCAAACTTGCAATTTGGCTGTTATTTTCAACCTGGAAGGCGCGCAGGAAACGGATGACAAAGAATGCGGCTATCCCTGCCATTACTGCCCGAAATAATTGGATTGGGATGCCGGAAAAATTTGTGAATAATACGTCATTAACTATGTTTGAGGGGGGCAGAGGGGAAGATTGGACGAATAGTTGCCCAACCAGACCGTACCAGCCGAATGCGACTGCCGCCCAGAGTGAGTCCCGGCCAAAAGAGATCAACCCGGCTTTGCGAAAAACACGCTGCTGAACAACCAGTCCGATCGCTGCCAGCAAGGCAGCCGGAATGGCTAGTGAATAGCGTGTCCAGACGTCCGTCACGTTCCATAGGATGGGCAGCGCATAGTTACTCTTGAAAATGATAAGGCCGAGTACCCACACTCCTTCCAGTCCAAGCGGAACCAGCAGGATCAATCGTTGGGCAGTTCGTGAAACCACGAGGAGATAACTGCCAAAGGCAGCCAAAGAGATAAATGAAAATGCCAGGGTTGCCAGCCTTATCCCCGCTAACCAGTCGGGGGTCACACGCCCGCCCTGTATTGCGATTACATTGAACATCTCCAGCCATTCGTTTGCAGCGTGTACCAACCCAAATGCAGCCAGCGGGCGTAAGGCGCGGCGAAGGCGGGCATCTGAGGACTGCCCGCCTTCGACCATGACCAACAGGCCCATGCTGAAGAATGCCAATCCATAGAAGAAATAGATCGGGATGATCGGAGAAATATTCACTTCAGGGAGCCTTTACGCAACCTGTTCTACTCTTCTTTCTGTAGCCGCATCCCGCATGTCCGGCAGAATACGTCGCCCGGTTGGGCACGCTTCCCACATTGATGGCAGTAAACCTCATCTGACTCGCTTTCTTCTTGAGGTCGAGCATGCCGTTTGCGCATGGACGATGATCTGCGGGTGCCGTTTTTCCACATATAGTATCCACCCACGATCCCAAAAACGATCAATGCCCCACCAACTCCCGCCAATACCCATGGCAATACTGCACTCATGGTCACCCGCCCGGGTGTGCTTGCGGTGAGTGGTTGGGTCGGTTGCACCGGAAGACCGGTTGTGCTTAATACATCGGTTGTCTTTAGATAATCGGCGGTCAGGGTGTAAGTCTGTCCCGCTGACAGTTGCTGAGGAGTGGTTTCATAATAAATGAAGCCATCCTGTCCAATGGGGCTGGGAGGCAGGACAGGGTTTGTCTCCATATTGGTTGCACCGGTAGGCTGCTGGATGTCGGCTGCAAAAGAATCAACCGCGTAATCCCCCGCCCATTCGTAAACAATGTGGCGTGCGGTCCCGTTCTTCACGAGGGTATCGTAATATTCCACTTGCACATCTGTTGCGTTTGTTGTGATCGCCAGGGTGGCCCAGGTCCCTTGGACCGTTCGGTCATAGGGGGCATTCAGCAGCCCTTTTGTTGGGTCGGAAATGGCAACTGCATACGCTTCTGCTTGGGCAGGGACGCGCAGGTTAAGGGTTACTGGAAGTGTTGTACTCGCGGGCATTGAAATGTGATAAATAACTAGCACGGCTGGCTGGTCATATTCAGGCCAAATATCTACGCGTACAGAACTCAGGGTTAACCCACTTTGTGCCTGCGCAGGGAAAACCACCCAGAGTGCGATCAGGACAGCCAGTGTGGTAAACCATTTCCTCATCAAACACCTCCAATAAAATAAAAATTGTCTACATCTTAATATTACCACGAACAGGAATGGCTTTTATTAGCGACCAAACTATCCGGTTGACCGGGACTTGGAGGGCTTTCATCTCTGCTATCTGGACCACTGCCCCATTGATTGCGTCAATTTCGGTTGGCGCTCCCCGCAGGATATCTTGCAGCATCGAAGACAGATTTTCTGCTGTCCTTTTGGCTACCTCTTCTACGGCCCTTTCTGGATTTTTAAATGGGAGCAATATTCCCATTTTTTGTGCCACTTCAGCTGTCTCGCGCGCCAGTTCGCTCATCAATGCCAGTGCTCCTGGTCTTTCGAGCAGTTCTCCATTTTTGACCCTGAGTAGTGCGGTCAATGGGTTGAGCGCTGAACTGACAACCAGTTTTCCCCATATCAGCGATTGTATGTTGTTCACCACGCTTACCTCAAAACCCGCCTCCCGCATCATTTTTTCCACTGGCGTTAGGCGGGGATGGGGGGCTAGGCTAATTGGTCCTTCTCCTCCCTGGCAGACCTCCCCGGGTGCATTCAAGGTTGCTCCGAGGGTGGTAACCCCCTGTGAAACCCTGGGGTTTCCTAGGGTGGCGGCGAGCTTGGTATCGTTCCCGAGACCGTTTTGGAGAGATAGTGCCACCCCTTCAACATCGAGGCAATCTGAAAGTTGATGAGCCGCCCGTTCCGTTTGCCAGGCTTTGACCAGCACCAGTGCAATTCGCATGCCTCTGCAATCAGCCGGGTTGGCCGTTGCGCGTACCCGATACGCTTTTCCTTCCCCCTCCACACGAACGCCTTTTTCATTAATGGCATTCAACCCATCCATCCAGGTGCCTAGCATGGTGACCGGTATACCTGCTTTTGCTGAACGCGCCGCGAAAAGGGTTGCTAGTGCGCCGGTGCCTATGATCAGGATCGAGTCGCTTTTCATCCCCCTGGCTGCTCCCTGTGGTTGAGATGGGAAACAAACACTTCCCATTCTTCTTCGGGCATCTCAACCGTATGCTCTTTCGCCGGGAAAGCGCGGTTTTGTATGTCGGCGATGAAAGCTTTGAAGGCATTATCCATCTCAGCGTGTAGGTTGGCGTATTTTCGGACGAACTTGGGCGTGAATCGATCGAATAACCCCAGCAGATCGTGAGAAACTAGCACTTGCCCATCACAACCTCCCCCTGCTCCAATCCCGATGGTGGGGATGGATAATTGTTTCGAGACCATTTCGGCTAACCTGGCCGGAACGGATTCGAGCACCAGGCTGAATATCCCTTCTTGTTCCAGGAGAAGGGCGTCCTCGAGCAATCGCTCAGCGCTGGTTGCAGTGCGTCCTTGGGGGCGGAATCCGCCCATCATATGGACAGATTGGGGAGTCAGCCCGAGGTGTCCCATGACTGGGATCCCGGCTCCGATGATGGCACGTACAGTGTTCAGGCGTTCCCGTCCCCCCTCAAGTTTGATTGCATCCATGCCAGCTTCCTGCAGGAACCTGCCCGCATTTCGGACAGCTTCTTCCGTGGACGCCTGGTATGACATAAAAGGCATATCCCCTATTAGCAGCGCTATTTTGGCTCCGCGTGCCACGGCGCGGCAATGATGTAGCATCACGTCCATGGTGACCGGCAGGGTATTTTCGTACCCCAATACCACCATCCCAAGGGAATCACCAACTAGGATGGCGTCGATTCCGGCTTGATCAAGCGCTAGTGCGGTCGGGTAATCGTACCCGGTCAGCATGGTAATTGGCTCGCCGTTTACTTTTTTTTGGCGGATTGCCAGCGTGGTTATTTTTTTACGCACGCTTTGTGTAACGGGGTTTGGGGGAATTGTGGACATGGTACCCTCCTTTCAGGTAGGGGCCTGGGTTGAAAGTACGTGCAGATTTGACTTGCTTTTTAGTCGCGTTCCATATGATACGCGCAACAATCCCTATTATTCCACAAATATGGTGCTACTGCAATCTTCCTGAGGATTTAAATATGCTCTATAATAAGCAGAGTAATAAAAACGTTTTTCATAGGAGGCTTCTATGCGTCGGGCATTTGGATTTTTGATTGGGACGTTTATTGGCGGGTTCATTGGCGCAGGGATTGCTCTACTTTTCACCCCTATTGCTGGTAAGGATTTGCGCTATCAGATTAACGAGCGTGCCCAGGGTATGGTTACCAGCATCCGCTCTGCTGCCAACACCAAACGAATTGAATTACAGGAGCGGCTGGAAACTTTACGCGCTCCTCGTTGATTGTCTGATCAGGGTTTCTCTTTGGAGATACCCCTTCCAATTTCATAATAAAACGCCTCAGCCATTGCCATGCAGTGTTCGTATGTGGCTCTTTCGGCAATGATGCGGGCGTTTTCGTTTTTCGCAGTTGCCAGAAGATCACGACTCCCAAGGGCTGCAATGATCTTGTTTGCCAGGTCGCTTGGGGAGGTTGCGTCCACCAGAAGCCCGTTGACTCCCGGCTTCACCCACTCCTGCATCGACTCGATATTACCTACCACCGGGAAACATCCGCTGGCCATCGCTTCCAGAAGCGAATTGGGCGTTCCATCATGAATACTTGGGGAGACAAAGATCCACGCCTTGTTATACAATCTCCACATTTGTGCACGCTCAAGGTGCGGCCATAGTTTCGTATTCGATCGTATACCCAGTAACTCAACCCAGTGTTCTGCTTCCGCATTCCCGGCCAGGTTGGGGCATACGAATAACGACTCCGGGAATTTCTCAATAACCAGGGGGATGGATCGGAAAAAGACGTCCTGCCGCAGGCTCCCGGGACGTTGACCGCGTGGGTTGATTACGATCGGGACCTCTGGAAGTTCCTCTGGCAGTACTCCGGGAATCAAGGGTGCTTTCATTTCATCCAGGCGGATCCCTCCCGCCCCGGGGACGACCAGAGTTGGTTTATCAGATGCAAACCCCCATTCGTGTCCGAGACGGATATCGCGTTTCGCATCCGCCAGGAGACCATCGGCTCGCCGGAGAGTCCTGCGGGTGAGACTCTTCATAAAGATCGAGCCAGTTGCATGCAGGGTGATGTCGTTTCCCCAAATGGAGACTACCAGGGGAGTGCCCGCAGGGGTGTAAAAGGCCAGCATTCCTTCGAACGGGATGCGTAACGCATGGACCAGGTCTGGATGGATTTCATCTACTAGGTTGCGGAAACGGGAACGACATAAGGGTAGGCTTAATGGTCCTGCGATATATCGTATCGGGCGTAATTTGTTGCGTATGCGTTCTGCAATATTATGATTGTTTGGCCCCTCCGACTTTTTACTGGTTGATGCCTTTATCACCCCGCTGAAAACAAGTGGCAGAATATGGAATGATTCCAGCCCTGGAGGCTCCACACAGGGAAAGGTTGAGATGAGATGGGTCAGATGACCGCTGTCGATCCAATGCCGCAGCCAGGATAATGCCGTGGGAGACCGCCCATCTGCGACAAAAAGCAAACGCATGGTTGCACTATACCACAAACCCGCATTCGATTTTGTTTGACGAAACAGGTCAGGTTGTGTATATTGTATGGACTGGAGAATCGGCGATTCTTAGCTGAACTCTGCTTGTTGGTTATCATCAGGAAATCTTGGAAGGTTTGGAGCGTAATTTTGCCGGAAAGAATGATGCAGGAAGAAAAACGGCCCCCTGTTTGTGATTACGAAGGCTCTGATTATCAGACTCGCTTCTGGGAAAGGGGAGGACGTGACTATGAAGATCGCTGCGAAGCCATCGCCCTGAAACGTCTCCTCCCGTCCGATGGCGATCTGATGCTCGAGCTCGGCGCAGGCGCGGGGCGCAATACTCTCCGCTACCGGGGTTTTAAACGCGTCGTGCTTCTGGATTATTCCCGCTCTCAGCTCCAACAGGCGCAGGAACGCCTGGGCACCTCCAATCGATACATATATGTTGCTGCGGATATTTACCGGCTGCCATTCGTGGACGGTCTCTTCGATGCGACCACGATGATACGCACCCTGCACCACATGGCAGATGCACCCGCTGCATTGCACCAGGTGCGAAATGTTCTCAGGCCTGGTGCCATTTTCATTTTGGAATATGCGAATAAGCGCAATATTAAAGCCATTTTACGCTATGCATTACGGCTTCAGTCCTGGAACCCATACGGGCTTGACCCGATTGAGTTCGCACCGTTGAATTTCGACTTCCACCCGCGTGCCATCCGAGGCTGGCTCAAAAATGATGGCTTTCAAATCATTAAAACCCTCGCAGTTTCGCATTTTCGTTTGGATGTACTTAAGCGGAACGTACCACCAGGAGTTTTGGCTGGTCTCGATTCTATTCTTCAGTGGACCGGATCATTATGGCAAATAACTCCGAGTGTGTTTATCAAGTCGAAGGTGGCGAACGGATCATCCAGACCTATCCTTTCAGATCCTATGGCGTTTTTCAAATGTCCAGAATGCGGACATTCTCCGTTGGTGGATAAGGGGAAATGGCTCTCATGCTCGGTCTGTAACCATAAATGGAAATTTTTGGACGGGATCTATGATTTTCGAAGCGAATGAACGATGAAACATCGCACTCTCTATACTGCTCTCATAGTCCTGAATATCCTGGTTATAGCATTATTTGTCATTCAATACACAAGCGCTACATATCCAATTGTGGGTGGTGATTATCGACTATTCGGGTCACGTTTGCTTGATTCTTTATTACACTATAAAGTTAACGGATTCAGTATTCAGTGGTACACCCCAAGTTTTGGAGGGGGTCTGCCTGCTTACCCCAACCCTCTCCAGACACAGTTTTCGCTCCCCCAGCTGTTTACCTTTTTTGTCAATCCATGGATTGCTATTCTCGCCTCAAGTGTTATTTATATCATTATTGGGTTTTGGATTACTTTTCGTCTTCTTCGGGATGTTTTGGAATTCAAGCCATTATCAGCAATTCTGGGGGCAAATTTCTTGATTACAAGCGGTTTTTTTATTGAACAACTGGTCACCGGCCACGCCGATAAAATCACCTTTCCTTTGATTGTTGTTCCCGTGTACGCATTGATAAACCGAAAAATCCCTGCATGGCTTGCGGGCGTATTAATATCTCTCACTGGAGCAATTCTTTTATATTCTGGGGGAGAATATATAGGTGTTATCTGCCTTTTTACTATTATTATCACTCTTCCTGTAGTTTATTTCTTAAATCCTTCTCTGCTTGCTTGGCGGAAGGTGGTGCCTGTAATCATTTGGGGAAGTGTTTTCACTCTCCTCCTTTGCGGTTCCAAACTATACGCAGTCACGGCTTTTGTAAAATATTTTCCCCGGGAAGTTAATGACCATTATTTCGTGGATTGGTATATGAGTATTGGTGGGTTGGTTTTTCAACTCGTTGGTATTATGACTACCCTCCCAATATTGAATTTGATCGGTAAGAGCAGTCTCGTCTACGTTGTCCGCTTGACACAATGGACCGGATCTCCATATGGATTCTGGGAACTGGACTCATCCATTTCTCCGGCATTAATTTTCCTGCTCATTTGTGGAATAGGGATTGCCTTATCCCATAAACCGCACATCGATAGAAGCAATTTGGTAAAAAAGGGGGTTGCAGGGATATGCCTCATAGTCGCCATAGTCCTTGTCGTTCAATTTTCTACAGCTCGAGGGTTTCTATTCGAAGCGATGAAGGGATTGCCTTTGCTTAAGTCGTTACGAACCAATACCCGTTTTGTTTCCGCTTTCGTCCTCCCACTGGCACTCCTGGGAGCCAAAATATTCGACCACTTGATAACGCGGAAATCTAGCACAAAATCAATCCCTGCCTATATTTTCCTGAACGGGATTTCACTTGTTTCGCTCTGGGCTTATTACCTGCTCCCGATGGGGATTCAGGGGCGGTATTTTGATATTCAAAACGTTTTAGACACTTATACTAAAGTTCGGGCTGGAGATAAATTTCCGGTAAATAAAATCATCTCTAATATGAACGATTATGAAGTGTTCCAGGCGCAGGCAAGCAATGTCACTGGTCATTACGATGCGTTATTGGGGGAGAATTCCTTTCACCCTCTCGTCCACGATGGATCCGTTTTTGACATTGATGTCGGTTTTTATAACATGACCGACCCAACTGGATATGTTTTCCCCCGGGAAAATGATTCCAAAATTTTTTCACGCATTCCGGTTTCTGACTATGGTAAATTAGTTGAATTTCTAAACCGCCGTCAACCAGACTGGAAATTGCCGTTGGCACAAATTGTTCTTGACTGGGCAGCCGGTCTAACCTTTATCCTGGTAATCTGTGCTGTTTGCGTTTTCCTGGTGCGGAAATGGCTGAGGCGGAGACTATTACCTATCTCAACTTTATTCTGGCGTCGATTGATTCGCAGGAGGTAAGTCAAGGTTATTGGTTGATTCAAACATGAACTTCACTGGGAGCTTGAATCCTCTCCATTTTTTGATAGTGGAGATTGTATATCATACGACAGGGGGACTAGGGGATCCGGATGGGGAATTCTTTTATTTTGGTATCCAAATACCTCAACAGAGCCGACTTCAACCTTGCATCCCTATTGATTTTGTGTTAAAATTCTGTTCGTCTGATAAATCAATACCGCACGCATCGAAAAGTGGGCAACCCCCACTTTTCTGCATGTAACAGGAAACTAGGTTCTGGGGAGCAGGTTAAGTATGAAAAATGAATTTGCATTGGCTTTCAACGAAGTGTTGGAAGAAAAACAGTTACCCAAGGAGATCATCATGGCTGCCATTGAGTCAGCCATGGTCTCAGCTTACCGGCGGGCGGTCAACGCATCCAATGCCCAGGAAGTTGTTGCCAAAATCGACCCTGAATCCGGCAAGGTCACCATTTTTGCAGAAAAAGAAGTGGTCGAAGATGTGCAGGACCAGCGCACGGAAGTGACGCTTGAGTTGGCACGCACGGTGAACCCGGAAGCCAATTTAAACGACATGGTGGTGGTTGAGACAACGCCCGCTGATTTCGGGCGTGTTGCGGCGCAGACCGCCCGCCAGGTCATCCAGCAGCGCATTCGCGAGGCTGAGCGCCAGATGCAGGCTGAATTCTTTAATAAACAAGTTGGCGAGATTATCAGCGGCGTGATCCAGGCTGTCAGCATGACCCAGGGTGTCACCATTGGCCTTGATATGAAGGCTGAGGGCATCATGCCCCCCAATCAGAAGATTCCAGGCGAGAAATTCAAGGTGCACGAACGTGTCCGCTCGATCGTCTTGGAAGTCAAGGACAGCCCGCGTGGCCCGCAGATCATTCTCTCACGTTCCCATCGTAATTTCCTGCGCCGTTTGTTGGAAAACGAAGTTCCTGAAATCTATCACGGCATTGTAGAAATTCGTGCCATTTCCCGCGAACCTGGGCAGCGCGCCAAGGTGGCTGTTTCAGCTACCCAGCCCAATGTGGATCCGGTGGGTGCCTGCGTAGGGATCAAGGGTGTCCGCATCCAGGCAATAGTCAAGGAACTGCATGACGAAAAGATTGACATCATCGAATGGAATGCCGACCCGGTAATGTATATTTCCAAGGCCATCAGCCCGGCGAAAGTATCCGGCGTTTATCTCAACGAACCCGAAAAGACCGCCACCGTGGTCGTCCAGGAGGACCAGCTTAGCCTCGCCATCGGTCGTGATGGACAGAATGCCCGCCTGGCAGCCAAGTTGACCGGCTGGCGGATTGATATTAAGTCCCTGATCGAAGCTGCCGGTGATGCGATTGTCAAATTACAGAGGGACCCATCTTTTGCGAATATTGCCGAGGTCGAGCATAAAAATATCCCCCTGGTTGAGGATATTCTTGCCAAGAAGACTGAAGGCCGCCCGGTAACCCCCGAAGAATTTATGACGCTCATTCAATTTGTTGAGCGCGTCGAACGGCGGACGATCGAGCAGAAGAAAGCCACGGCTGCCGCTGAAGAAGAACGGGTTTCCGCCGCTCGAGCTGAGGTTCCGGATGCCGCCTTCGAAATGGGGATTGAAATCTTGGGTCTGGCTGACCATACCTATAACATCCTAACCGAGGCTGAGCATCGCACGGTCGGGGATCTGATGATGGCAATGAAACTCAACCCCGATAGCATCTTGGGGTTGGCAGGGATTGGACCAAAGTCCATGGAAGCCATCCAGACCGCCTTGACTAATGTCTCATTCCCTGAACCCGAACCGGTTGTCGAACCTGCCGTTGAGCCGGAAGCTGAATTACCGGTCGAGGGCATCGCCGAAACTCCGGTGGAACCTGTTACGGAGATCGCGCTTGCAGAAGGGTTGCCCGAACCTGTTGAAGTGGGAGCTGAAATTGCTCCGGCTGAGGTCGAAACCCCCGAAGAGTCTGTCGCTGCAAAGCCACTCGAAGAAATCTTCACCTTGCGTCCTGATATGCTCCAGCCTGTGACGGTTGCTGCAGAAGACGACGAGGATGAGTCTGATAAGAAAAAGGGCAAAAAGAAGAAAAAGAAGGTTGTCGAGATCGTATATGACGAGGACCTCGACAAAGCCATCGCTAAGAAGAAGCATAAGCGTGGCGATGAGGGCTGGGAGGAAGATTAGAAAAAATCTATCTTCCCGTCTGGTTACCGTAACTTTATTCTGTGACTGCTTGTTAATGCGCAAAAATGTGAACCCGGGGAAGTGAAATTTCTTATGATTTGACCTTTCCAGGTTCATATGTTGATGCAGATAGCAGGTTTGGAATTGAAGGTGTCTGGCAAAATAGCAAAACCACCCAAGCATATTCCCCAACGCACCTGTGTGGGCTGTCGCACTATATTGCCGAAGCGTTCATTGCTTCGATTGGTGCGTCGACCGGAAGGTGTGCAGGTGGATCCCACCGGAAAACTAGCCGGGCGCGGCGCATATCTTCATAATCGCCGCTCCTGTTGGGAAAAGGGCCTAAAAGGACCATTGGCGCATGCCCTTAAGGTTACGTTGACGACCGCTGACATCCAGTTTCTCCGCCAGTTTATGCAGACACTTCCGGAGGAAGCGGGGGATGCTGGTACACAGGCATAAGGCCTAAATGGACTGATCAACCGCTGAACATTCAACGGCAGGCTTGAGGGTGGTGGCTGTACCCGGTCAGCATACGGGGAATACCGGGCAGGTATATTGAGTAAGGAGATGCCGTATGACCGTTCCAGAGCGAAAAAAGATCGAACTTCCCGCGAATGTTTCCATTCGCGATTTTGCCCAAATTATAGAAGTTAGCCCAATCCAGATCATTAAAAAATTAATGAGCAATGGTGTCATGGCAAGCATCAACCAGACCATTGATTACGATACTGCCGCCATTCTGGCTGACGAAATGGGTTTTGATGTTTCCTTGGAAAATCAGGTCGCCCCGGTGGAAAAAGAGGTCGGTAACGTTCCGCTTTGGCGCCAAAAGATTGCTGGTGAAAAAGAATCCTCCCTCACCCCTCGTCCACCGGTCGTGACCATTCTTGGTCATGTGGATCATGGTAAAACCACTCTGCTGGATGCCATTCGAAAAACGGACGTTGCTGCCGGGGAGGCCGGTGGTATTACCCAGCATATCGGTGCTTACCAGGTGGAATTAAAAGGTCGCCAGATTACCTTCCTGGATACTCCCGGTCACGCTGCCTTTACTGCCATGCGTTCACGTGGCGCCCAGGGCGCGGATATCGTGATCTTGGTGATCGCAGCCGATGATGGGGTCATGCCGCAGACGAAAGAAGCCATTGCGCATGCCAAGGCTGCCCGCGTGCCCATTATTGTTGCCTTGAATAAGGTGGACAAACCCAATTCAAATCCAGATCGAGTGAAAAAACAACTCGGGGAAAACGACCTTATGCCTGACGACTGGGGAGGGAATACCATGGTTATCCCGGTTTCCGCCAAACAGAAACAGGGGATTGAAGACCTTCTGGAAGCCATTCTTCTGGTCGCTGATAACACGGATATTCGTGCCAACCCCAAGGGTGAAGTCATTGGGACGATCATCGAAGCAGAGTTGGATAAATCGAAGGGACCGGTTGCTACCCTTTTAGTTCAAAACGGGACTCTCAACACGGGTGACATCGTGGTGGTTGGGAATACTTACGGTCGCCTGCGCGCCCTGTTCGATTTCCGCGGCCGCAAGGTTCAGAAGGCTGGACCTTCCATCCCGGTCTCGGTCATGGGTTTAAGTGCGTTGCCTTCCGCTGGTGACGTCTTCAAGGTCGTTGCAACGGAGAAGGAAGCCCGGCAGGCTATTCTGGAGCGACAGTCCGCAAATACAAAGCAAGCCACTGCCGCCAAAAAGATCACCCTGGAGGAATTATTCTCCAAGATTAAAGCCGGCGAAGCTCAGGAACTAAACCTCATCCTGAAAGCCGATGTACAGGGTTCGCTGGAACCCATCATTAACGAGATCAGCAACCTTGGAAAAGGCGAGATCAGGATTAACATTTTATACGCGGAGACTGGTAATATCAGTGAAAACGACGTACTGCTTGCCTCTTCGTCCCAGGCCATTATCTTCGGGTTCAGCGTCCAGGCTGATGTTGCTGCCCGTCGTCTCGCGGATACCGAAGGGGTTTCAATCCGGCTGTATGACATCATCTATCGTCTGATCGAAGATGTGGAAAAAGCCCTCAAGGGCATGTTGGCTCCGGAGTATACCGAAAAAGCCATCGGCAAGGCTGTGGTGCTGCAGGTTTTCGCACTGTCTAAGGGCACCAAAATCGCTGGCTGCCGGGTAACAGATGGCGAGATCCGACGTAACGGAAAGGTCCGTGTGACCCGCGGCAAGGATATCGTCTTTGAAGGTGATGTGAGTTCCTTGAAGCATGAAAAAGAGGATGTACGCGAGATGCGCACTGGTTTCGAATGTGGGGTCGGTCTTAAGAACTTCAACGATGTCCAGGTTGGGGACGTGATTGAATGTTATTTGCTGGAAAAGACCGAAGTGGAATGAAGTTTAATCGTTAAGGGAGGCAGTAGAATTATGCCATCCGGCGTCCGTCTCCAACGCATAGCGGACCGTATTCGTCAGGAAATCTCAGAGATGCTAATCCGCGAGGTCAGCGACCCGCGCCTGCATCAAATATTTATAACCGATGCAAAAGTGGACCGGGAATTGGCCTTCGCTGATATCTTCGTTTCAGCGGTCGAAGGATCGGTCCGGAGTGCTGAAATACTGGTAGGGCTCGACCATGCCAGCGGTTTCCTTCGTCATGAACTATCCGCACGGATCGAACTGCGTACATTTCCGCGCTTGAGGTTCCATTGGGACCCCACACCTGAAAACGCAGACCACATCGAACGCTTGTTGGCTGATTTGCGCAAGAATGAACGACCTGCAGAAAAGAATTAAAAGCCGCATCCATGCGGCACACCGCGTTTTGGTCACTTCCCATGTTCGCCCCGACGGGGATGCCATCGGTTCCAGCCTCGCTCTAACCTTGGGTCTGCTTGACGCTGGCAAACAGGTTCAGGTCGTCTTATCGGATGGACTCCCCGATGGATTCAAGTACTTGCCCGGTGCTGAATTGGTCCGTACGAAGGCAGATGGGGACTTCGACTTGATAATTTCCGTGGACTGTTCGGACCTGGAACGCATTGGTTCTGCGTTGGACGGTTTTCG
>Ga0326726_10000531_pt1 | contig 35272 bp, 27 predicted proteins | sample MHFenrmetagenome_2_FD_207603 | JGI IMG/M metagenome (GOLD analysis project Ga0326726, IMG submission 207603) | Lab enriched peat soil microbial communities from Michigan Hollow, Ithaca, NY, United States - MHF15MN | ecosystem: Environmental > Terrestrial > Soil > Wetlands > Peat | place: USA...
CGATCCAGAACGCCTTCGAGGCCATCGGCGAGCGGCCGCTGGAAGCGGCGGCTACCTTGCGCGCTTCGCCCTTCGATACCTTCTTCAGCGTGGTGCTACCGCTGGCCCGACCCGGCTACCTCACCGCCAGCGTGCTGGGTTTTGCCCACACCGTCGGCGAGTTCGGCGTGGTGCTGATGATCGGCGGCAACATCCCGGACAAGACGCGCGTGGTGTCGGTGCAGATCTACGACCACGTCGAGGCTCTGGAATACGCGCAGGCGCACTGGCTGGCGGCGGGCATGGTGGCCTTCTCCTTCGTCGTGCTGCTGCTGCTCTACACCCTGAACCCGACCGGGCGGCGCGCATGAACGCAGACGCCGGCATCCGCGCCCGCTTTCAGCTCGACTATTCCGGCTTCTCGCTGGACGTCGACCTTGACCTGCCCGGACGCGGCGTCACCGCCCTGTTCGGCCATTCTGGCTCCGGCAAGACCACGCTCTTGCGCGCCATCGCCGGACTGGAACACGCGCCCGGCGGCATGCTGTCCGTCAATGGCGATGTCTGGCAGGACGACGCGGTTTTTCAACCCACCCACAAACGTCCGTTGGGCTACGTGTTCCAGGAAGCCAGCCTGTTTCCGCATTTGAGCGTGCAGGCCAATCTGCAATACGGGCAAAAGCGCGTGCAGCAAGCGCAGCGCCGCGTATCGCTCGATCAGGCGGTGGCGATGCTCGACATCGGCCACCTGCTGACCCGCAAGCCGGCGCGGCTATCCGGCGGCGAACGCCAGCGCGTCGGCATCGCGCGGGCGCTCGCCACCAGCCCGTGCCTGCTGCTGATGGACGAGCCGCTGGCGGCTCTGGATCACGCGCTCAAGCAGGAAATCCTGCCGTATCTCGAACGCCTGCACGACGAGCTCGACATCCCCGTGCTCTACGTCAGCCACGCCCCCGACGAAGTCGCACGCCTGGCCGACCACATCGTGGTGATGGAAGCGGGCAGGGCAGTGGCCGCCGGCCCGCTCACCGACACGCTGGCCCGCCTCGACCTGCCGATCAAGCTGGGCGAGGACGCCGGCGTGGTGCTCGATGCGGTGGTGGCGGCATGCGACGAAGAATGGCACCTGGCGCACATGGAATTCGCCGGCGGCCGCCTGTGGGTGCGCGACCACGGCCTGCCCATCGGCCACCGCGCCCGCGTGCGCATCCTCGCCCGCGACGTCAGCCTGGCGCGCGCGCCGATGACCGGCACCAGCATCCTCAACACCCTGCCCGCCGTGGTGGTGGACAGCGTCGACGACGCCCACCCGGCGCTCACCCTAGTCAAACTGCGCGTCGGCGAGACGCCACTGCTGGCGCGGCTGACCCGGCGCTCCGCGCATGCGCTCGAACTCATGCCCGGGCAGCTGGTTTATGCGCAGATCAAGGCGGTGGCTCTGATTGGTTAAGTGAGACTGGGTTTTCGGCTTCGACTGTAAGTTTGTAGCGCAATCGATTGCAGGTTTGAAATAGCGGCTTGCTTGATAAGCCTGATTTAATTTCTGGGGAAATGAGGGACTCTTATCGACCCTGAGCGGTCGGTTATGGCTTAACCGCTGAACGTCCGATCGTGTAGCGAAATCGTTCATCCAACAATCCACGTCGAGGCAGGTGGATCGCGACTGTCACCGGACTCCTTTTTCATAACGTAATATAGAGACCGGGCACCCAAAAGACCGAAACGAATCATCAAGATAAAACACCATGACGGCTGTCTCTATATTGATAAATGTCCGGACCCATGGGTCTCTTGAATAACGGTTATGTGTCTGTAGATAATGGAGGAATCAATATGCGTATAACCTTCACTTTACTCATGTCTTTACTGCTCGCCTCTTGCGAGACAATTTCTGTTTCTACATCCGCCCTACCTTCATCGTTTACAACAGAAAATATTATGAAGGTACATCAAGGTATGAGTTCAGGCGAGATCCTGCAATTGTTTGGGGAGCCCAAAAGTATCAGTTCAGCAGTTTGTGGCAGTGCCCCTAATCAATGGAGATGCACCACCTGGAAGTACGGCGAATTCCCTTATGACCGTGCAAGTTTTACATTCAATGGCGAACATGGCTCTTACATCCTAAACAACTTTGACGTAGATAGAGATTAGTAATGGCCACACATAACGATGCGCTCGTTCGGACGCTTCTTTCGTCGCGCCCACAGCTTAGACGTTAGCCCGCGACTATCTGTGGAACCGGTTCTCATCTCGCTCATCTCGGTTGCTGTCGGGTGGGCACTCGCCCAGGGCACAGCATTTACCAAGGATTGGTGGGCGGCTCGAAAGCTTCTTGCAGGGCTGATCACCGAGCTGGAGGATATCGAGGCTCAGTTGCAACGCGTCATCGTCATGCACAGTCGTCAGCTGCAGGTCTATGCCAACAAGGGGATTGAGCCCGCCGTGTCCATCCCGATCGAGAACATGTTCTTTCGGCAATACTTCAAGGAAGCATTCGCTTATCTCAATCGTGAGCAGCGCCTTTCCTATCAGCTCATTCATTCAACCCTTGACACCTTCAACAAGAAAAACGACGCCATTGGAGCGCTGCTTGAAGAGTTTCACAATCAGCACACTACCGCACCCGACGAGCAGCGACTTCTTGCAACCATCAATGTCTGGGGCGACCAAGTCATCGCCGCGTATAAGACCGCAATGGATGTGCGCTGGCATATCGCCTACCACTTACGTAACCCGAAGAGACCGGTCTTTGACATCAATGGGCCCATGCACGAGAGCTATCTCAAGTTTGAGCAAGAGCTTGACGATGAGGTGAAGCTCATAATCGAGAAGGCAAAGGGAATCAAACGCGAGGACTTCGAGCGAATCTATGACCCCAAGAGTTTTGCGGCCAAACACACCGCGGGCTAACGCCTCGCTGCACCCGAAGTGCTACAGCGGGCTTCGCCCGCTTCCGCACTCGGGTGAGCTCAAACGTTGAAGGTCTGTTAACGGCAGACAACCGGTCTTTCTCTGAAACATCTCTGACCGACTGTTCCTGGCCGTTTTCAGCCCATCTTTGGAGGATGCTTCGCAAATACCCACGGGCGAATTTCGGCCTGTTTCAAGCATTCAGGCCGAACACATTGAGTAAACTGGGAACGATCCAGATTGAGTACCGGCCCAGCCACCTTACTGATGAACCTTGCCCACGCCCAGACCCTCCGCGACCTGCTGCGCACCCAGCAAGTGGCCGCCCTTGGCACGCTGCACCAAGGCCATCCGTACGTGTCCATGGTGCCCTTCGCGCTGCTGCCCGGCAGCACGGCGTTCGTCATTCATGTTAGCCAGCTCGCGGCGCACACGAAGGACATGCTGTCGAACCCGCAGGTGAGTCTGCTGGTGATCGCGCCACCTACGCCTGGGGTGATTGCCCAGGAATTGGCGCGGATCACGGTGCAGGGCGAGGCGGTGCAGGTTGCCGGCGGCACGCCCGAGAACGCCGCGGCCAAGGCGGCCTATCTGTCGCGGTTTCCCCAGAGCGAACTGATGTTCGGTTTTTCCGACTTCTCGCTGTTCGTGATCGTGCCGAGCTCGATCCGCTTCGTCGGCGGGTTTGCCCAGGCCACGACGATTTCGCCGGAAACGCTCGCCGAGGTGTTGAGCCAGGGCTGAGCCTGAACGTCGAATAAGTTGGAACGCAATCAGGCGCGCGTGTGCGGCGCCAGCGGAAACGGACCCGGCTACTCTCGTCCTTGGCCGATGAGCGGGTGGGGATGCTGCGTCAATTCGGTCAGTTTGTCGGTGTTGTGCGCCGCTTTGTTGCAGTAGTGTGAGCCTGTTTGGTGCCACGCGCGGCTGCCTTGAACTTCGCTAGCTCGGCCTTGGTGGCAACGGACTTGAGCTGGCCTTTTTCATAGGCGTTGAGGATTTCGAGTTCGTAGTCGTCAATTTTCGGCATCTGGTTCATCCTGGTTCTGAGGGGCCACTCATCGCTGCAGAATAGTGGCTGTTACCTGTGTTTGCCGTCGTTATTCAACTCGGCTTTACGCAGCCTCCACCGAGTGAACCTCGAATCCCACCTTCAGTCGAGTGCGTACCGCGCCAAAAATCGCAGCCAGGTTGTCCATGCTCGGGTTGCCGCTTGGCGACAGCATGCGATGCAGGCTCTTGCTGGGTTTGTCGGTCATTGCGGCCAGTTGTTCGAAGCCGATGGTAGCGTTGACCAGGTCGCGGAGGATGAGGCGGGCCGTTTCGGGTTCGCCGCTCAGGAACAGCGTTGCTGCTTCGTCTAGCAGCGCCTTTGCAAACTCCGGGTCGCGCTCGACGCGCTCAACGACGGTTTGCTTGAAATTGCGGGTGAGTGCCATGTGATTACCTTTTTCCTTTCTTTGCCACGGTCGACTGCGCTTTCTTGCGCGCCTTGTATTCGGTGTTGACCATCGGCGCGCAGATATTCTTCGACCTTGATTTTCATCTTCCAGTAGTAACCAACAAGTTACCATCAAACAAGGGGATTCGTGACACCCGGGAGCCGGGCAGAAACGCCTTGCCGGCTCCGGCGTGAGCACCCGATTCCATGAGATGGTATGAAGGGCCCGCCATGCGCCATGTGCTATGTTGAACTTGGAGGTGGCCCATCATGCAAAACGGAAATCCGGTCCTCAAATCAGTCCGCGCGGCGTTGGAACATGAACCGCACATTGACCTTCATCGCTGGCCCTTTCGTCTTGATCTAACCGACGACAATGCGCTGGTATTGGAGGGTGAGGTGGGGAGCGTTGCCGCAAAGAAACGAGCCCTGGAAATAGCGGGTTCGACGCCCGGCGTGCGCGGAGTGGTCGACCGTCTGCATGTGGCGCCTTCGGAACGCAAGGGCGACGGTGCGATTCTGGACAGCCTGACAACTGCATTTCTCAACGCGGCCGAACTGAAGAACTGCACGCTGCGCGCCATGAAGAAGGGGCGATCCGTCACCGTGCATGAGGCGGGTGGCGAAGATCCCAGTGGCGATGTTCTGGTCTCGGTGGAGGACGGCGTCGTGACGCTGGATGGCTGGGTGCTCAGCCTGTCGCACAAGCGCATGGCGGGCGTGCTGGCATGGTGGACGCCGGGCTGTCGCGATGTGGTGGACGGGCTGGAAGTGTCGCCGCCGGAACAGGACAACGACGATGAAGTGAGCGACGCCCTGTCGCTGGTGCTGGAACTGGATCCGCTGATTCCCCATCCTGGCCAGATTCACATCCAGACCCGCAATTACGTGGTCACGCTGGAAGGGATGGTCTCTACCGAAACGCAAAGAACCCGGGCCGAACAGGATGCCTGGTGCCTGTTTGCCGTGGACAAGGTGGTCAACCGGCTTGCCGTGGGCAGCTAGCGCTTGATTTGTTCCAATCAATCACGTCTCAACCGGCCAGCGAAAACAGTTCCGGATGCACCCGTTTGTAGTCGATTAGATGCTGCACGGTGAGCGGGGTGAGTTCCCGCGCGGCCACCCAGATTTGCAGGGGGTGGACGGTGGGATTGATCAGTGCAGCGGGCAATGCAGCCCAGGCAACCCAGTTGATTTCCGGTAACTGTTCGCGCACGTTTGCCGGCAGGCCACGCGCGGTTTCCGCCATGACGCCAAGCAATCGCATGGTTTCCAGGCGAGTGATCCGGCTGGCGAAAAATTCCTGCTCGTCGAGTTCTTCGGTGAGGACGATGATGTCCATTCCGGTCTGCCGGAGCAGACCCAGCATTGCACCTGTCAGCATGATGGGGTTTCCCTGATGAGTTGAACCGGATCAAGCAATCGCTGTGCCGTGAGGGTGGCTTTAACCCGAATAATCCACTGGCCCGTCATTCCGGCGAAGGCCGGAATCCAGCAGATTAAGAATCTCCCGCGCTAGCGGGGCAACATCACGGACTTGTCCGCTTCGCGGGGTTTTCAGACTGGATTCCGGCTTTCGCCGGAATGACGGGTTTTGGTCTGATGGATAGCCCAGAAGCCGCCTTTCCCAGGGGTTCTCTCACGCCCCGCCCATGCGCTTGTCGCCTTCGCCACAAGTTTTCTGTCCATGTCGTGTGATGTTTGCGACAGATAGCCCCGATCGGTCGCTGTCTTTCCCTTAATAAACAAGAGGTTTCCGTGGCGGCACGCGCAGGCACGGGGCTTGCGATAGTCAGGTCGTAACCTTGAGGGGAGGACGATCCGTGGATTTGCCAGTCATCAATTCCAGTAGCGAGGGTGCGGCCGGGGGAGGATGCGATTCGCATTCCTGCGGTTCCACCGACGATCAGCTCGATCACCTGCCGGAGCATATCCGCGCCAAGGTGCACAACCATCCCTGTTATTCCGAGCAGGCGCACCATTACTTCGCGCGCATGCACGTGGCGGTGGCGCCGGCGTGCAACATCCAGTGCCATTACTGCAACCGCAAGTACGACTGCTCCAACGAGTCGCGCCCCGGCGTGGTGTCGGAGGTGCTGACGCCGGAGCAGGCGGTGAAGAAGGTGATGGCGGTGGCGGCCAATATTCCGCAGATGACGGTGCTGGGTATCGCCGGCCCCGGCGACCCCCTTGCCAACCCCGAGCGTACCTTCGCCACCTTCCGTGAGCTGTCGGAGAAGGCGCCGGACATCAAGCTGTGCGTGTCGACCAACGGTCTGGCGTTGCCCGATTCGGTGGAGGAATTGTCGAAGCACAACATCGACCACGTCACCATCACCATCAACTGCGTCGACCCCGACGTCGGCGCCAAGATCTACCCGTGGATCTTCTGGAACAACAAACGCATCATGGGGCGCGAGGGTGCGGCCATCCTCATCGAACAGCAGCAGAAGGGGCTGGAGATGCTGACCGCGCGCGGCATTCTGGTGAAGGTCAATTCGGTGATGATCCCCGGGGTCAACGACGAGCATCTCGCCGAAGTCTCGCGGGTGGTGAAGTCCAAGGGCGCGTTCCTGCATAACGTGATGCCGCTGATCGCCGAGCCGGAACACGGCACCTTCTACGGCCTGATGGGGCAGGCGAGCCCGACCGCCGAGGAGTTGCAGAAGCTGCAGGACGCGTGCTCCGGCGACATGAACATGATGCGCCATTGTCGCCAGTGCCGCGCCGACGCGGTGGGCCTGCTGGGCGAGGATCGCGGCCAGGAATTCACCATGGACAAGATCGAGGACATGGAGATCGACTACCCCGCCGCGATGGTGAGGCGCGCCGAGGTGCATGCGCAAATCGCCAAAGAGCTGGAGGACAAGGACAGCAAGGCGCGCGCCACCAAGGCCGAGCTGGTGTCGATCCAGAGCCTCAAGCCCGATGCGCCCGTCACCCGCCCGGTGCTGATGGCGGTGTCGACCAAGGGCGGCGGCGTCATCAACGAACACTTCGGGCATGCCCATGAGTTCCTGGTGTACGAAGCATCCGGCAACGGCGTGCGCTTCATCGGCCACCGCAAGACGACGGCGTTTTGCGAGGGCGGATCGAGCTGCGGCGACGGCGAGTCCGCACTGGATGAAACCCTGCGCGTGTTGAAAGGCTGCGAAGTGGTGCTGTCGGCCAAGATCGGCTTCGAGCCGTGGGCGCCGCTGGAAGCCGCCGGCATCCAGCCGAACGGCGAGCATGCGATGGAACCGATCGAGGAAGCCATCGCCGCGGTGTACGCGGAAATGTGTGCCGCCGGCAAGCTGGAAGCCGTGTCTGCCATGGAACAAAAGGTCGCGTAATGCGTTTGCGCTTCTTTGGCCTGTCATCCCGGCGGTGCACGGTTGTTACAGCTTTAGCTGTTTGCAACCGTGGCCTACCCCTTGCGGGTGTAAGCCGGGATCCAGCTGCGGCCTGCGGGTTCTGGATGCCGGTTTTCACCGGCATGACGGTCAATTTTTGAATTTGGAGTAAGCAATGTCACTGGAAATCATCGAATCCTGCGTCAACTGCTACGCCTGCGAGCCGCTGTGTCCCAACGAGGCGATCTATCAGGCGTCGCCGCACTTTCTGATCGACCCGGACAAGTGCACCGAATGCATTGGCGACTACGATGCCGCGCAATGCTCGAGCATTTGCCCGATCGAGGGCGCCATCCTGGATGAGTTGGGGGTGGAACTGAATCCGCCTGGTTCGCTCACCGGCATCTCGATGGAAATGCTGACCAAGTATCAGGCCGCGGTGGAAGCCACTTACCAGGCGGCGCTGGCAGCCAAGTCCGGCTGACGCGCAATCATGGCCACCGTCGTCTTCTACGAAAAACCCGGCTGCGCCAACAACACGCAGCAGAAGCTGTTGCTGGCCGCCGCCGGGCATAGCGTGTGGGCGAAGAACCTGCTCACCGAAGCGTGGCCGGCGGCCCGCCTGCGCCCATTTTTCGGGGATCTTCCGGCGGCGCAGTGGTTCAATCCCAGTGCGCCGCGCATCAAGTCGGGCGAAATCGACCCTGCCCGCTTGGGCGAGGACGAGGCGCTGCTGGAAATGGAGAAAGACCCGCTGCTGATCCGTCGCCCGCTGATGGAGGCTGACGGCCGGCGTTGCGCCGGCTTCGATATGATCGAGATCGATGCCTGGATCGGCCTGCAGAGCCTGCTGCCCAAGCGCGACCTGGAAACCTGCACCCGAGCCCGGCCCGGAAAATCCTGCCTGGAGTCGATGCCATGAGCGCGAACCTCGATGCAGTCGAACTCGCGCCCGGTGTGCACTGGATCGGCGCGCTCGACCCCGGTCTGCGCGAATTCGACGTCATCCTCAAGACCGCCAACGGCACCACCTACAACGCTTATTGCGTGCGCGGCAGTGCAGGCGTGGCGGTGATCGATACGGTGAAAGCGGAGTTCGCCGACACTTTTTTCGAACGCCTGGAGCAGGTGGCTCGTTATGATGAAATCAGCGCCATCGTGCTCAACCATCTGGAGCCCGACCACACCGGCGCGCTGCCCGAACTGATGCGGCGGGCACCGCAGGCGCGGCTGTATATCTCGGTCAAGGCGCAGATGATGCTGAAGGCGCTGTTGAAGAGCGATGAACTGGCCTACACGCCGGTCAACACCGGCGACAGCGTCAGCCTCGGCGACCGCACCCTGCGCTTTCTGAACACGCCCTACCTGCACTGGCCCGACACCCAGTGCACCTATCTGGAAGACGCGGGCGTGCTGTTTTCCGGCGACGTGTTCGGCTGCCACTTCTGCGATGCGCGCCTGTTCAACGACCGCGTCGGCGATTTCCGCTTTTCCTTCGAGTACTACTACGCGCACATCATGCGGCCGTTCCGCGAGTATGTGCGCGAAGCGCTCGACCTGATCGAGCCGCTGGAACTGCAGCTGATCGCCCCGGCGCACGGCCCGATCCTGCGTGACGCGCCGCGCGCCTACGTGCAGCGCTACCGCCAGCTGGCCGCGTCGCAACTGCACAACGAGGCGGATCGCGACAAGACCCTGATCGTGTTTTACATCAGCAGCTACGGCAACACCGCGCGCATGGCGCAGGCGGTGCGCGACGGCGCCGAGGACATCGACGGCGTGCGCGCTTCGCTGTATGACCTGCAAGGCGGCGAAGTCACGCCTTTCGTCGACCTGATCGAAGAAGCCGACGGCATCGCTTTCGGCACCCCCACCATCAACGGCGATGCGGTGAAGCCGATCTGGGACCTGCTGTCCTCGCTCGCCGTGGTCAAGGTCAGCGACAAGCTGGGCGCGGCCTTCGGCTCCTACGGCTGGAGCGGCGAGGGCGTGACCATGGTGGAAGACCGGCTGCGCGGGCTGAAGCTGCGGGTGCCGGTCAAGGGCGTCCGGGTCAAGCTCATTCCCACCGAAGACGAACTGGAAAGCTGCCGCGAACTGGGGCGGGAGCTGGCACGACACCTCACCGGACGCATCACCCGACGCGTCATCGACATGTCCGAATTACTCAAGGAATCCACCCATGCCCAAGGCTAACGTCACGTTCGAAGACATCGGCATCACCGTCACCGTTCCCGCCGGCACCCGGCTCATCGAGGTGTCGGAGAAGGTCGGTGCCGGCATCACCTACAGCTGCCGCGAAGGCGAATGCGGCACCTGCATCATGAAAATCGTCTCCGGCATGGAAAACCTGGCCCAGCGCTCGGTGCTGGAAGACAAGGTGCTGCAGGAAAACATGGCGGGCCGCAACAACCGGCTCGCCTGCCAGGCGCAGGTGCTGGGTGGCGAAATCGTCGTCAGGCCCGGCTGAGCAAGCTTAAATTTTTTCAACCCACCGGAGTTCATCATGCCCATCGTCACTTTTTCCAGCCCCCTGCACAAGGACAAAACCATCTATGCCGTCGCCGGGAGCCACACCAAGACCCTGCTGCAGCTGGCGAAGGAAAATCACGTTCCCATCGACTTCAGCTGCGGCGACGGCGAATGCGGCACCTGCCTCATCAAGGTCACCAACGTCACCCGCAAAGGTCCCATGGGCGGCCCGCTCACCGACCGCGAAATCACCGTGCTGAAAGACCTGGGCAAGATCACCAAGAACGAGATCGAGGCGATGAAAGTCGACGACACCGTCCACACCTCCTGGCGTCTGGCCTGCCAGATGGTCGTGCGCGACGAGGACATCGTGGTGGAATACCCGAGCAAATGAGAACCGCGCGCGCCATGCCCTCACCCGTTGCTGACCGGACTGGTTTGTATGGCCTGCTGATGGCGCGGGCCGGCGGTCTGTCCAATGACGACCTGTTTGCGCGCATGCTGTTCAGCCAGGCGGTGGGGCTGGGCGCGTTGCCGCCCGGCCTCGGACTCGCACCGTCTGGGTTCGCCGTCCTGATGGCGCGTCACTTCCCCGGTTTCACCCTGCCCGCGGGTTTGGCTGCGCCGTCCATGGAGGCCGAGCGCCACGCCGAGCGCGACGAACTGCTGACGCTGTTGCGGGAACACTGCGCCGGTGCCGATGTTTCCGAGCGCTGGGTGGCCGAGATCGTCACTGCAGCCTGCATGGGCGGCGATCACCTGTGGCAGGACCTGGGTCTGTGGTCACGCGTCGATCTTTCCCGTCTGATGACGCAGAATTTTCCTGCGCTGGCGGCGAAAAACACCCGCAACATGAAGTGGAAGAAGTTCCTCTACAAGCAGCTGTGCGAGCGTGAAGGCGTGGTTGTCTGCCACTCGCCGTCCTGCGAAGTGTGTGTGGATTACGCCAAGTGCTTCGGGCCGGAGGATTGATACGCCAGACCCCATAGCATCCCGCGCCATCGCCGCTTACCTGGGACTCGCCATCGGCGATGCCCTGGGCGCAACGGTGGAGTTCATGACCCCGCGCGAAATCGTGGTGCAATACACGGTGCATGACACGCTGTGCGGCGGTGGCTGGCTCAGACTCAAGCCCGGCCAGGTGACCGACGACACCACCATGGCGCTGGCGCTCGGCGGCGCCATTCTGCAAGCCGGACAGGTCGATGCGCTGGCCGTCGCCCGCACCTTCGACGCCTGGATGCGCGCCAAGCCGGTGGACATCGGCAATACCGTGCGCCGTGGCCTGATGCATTTCCGCGCGACCGGTATTCCGGAAAGCGTTCCCAGTGAACACGACGCCGGCAACGGCGCCGCCATGCGTGTGCTGCCGGTCGCGCTGGCGACCCTGGGCCAAGCCGAAAAGCAGGTGCGAGCGGCCTGCCGCGCACAGGCCCACGTCACTCACAACAACGCGCTGTCCGATGCCGCCACCGAATGCCTGGCCTTGCTGGTGCAGGATGCGCTGCATGGCGCGGACAAAGAACAATTGCTTCAACAACGCGTGATCCCGCTCATTGAGCAATATCCTGAATTCGAGTTTCGCAACGTGACGCCGCGCGTCAATCCGAGCGGCTATGTGGTCGAGACCCTGCATGCCGTGTTCCAGGCTTTCTTTGGCACCACCGGTTTCAGGGAATGCCTGGTCGACGTCGTCAATCGCGGCGGCGATGCCGATACCACAGGTGCCATCGCCGGCATGCTGGCGGGTGCGCACTACGGTCAGGATGCGTTGCCGAAAGCCTGGCTGGCCGCCCTTGAACCGCACACACGTCAGGCCTGCGTAGCGCAGGCGCGGGCGCTGGTGGGACTGAATGCAAGCGCAACGCGTCAATAACGACTGTTTCGGCTCGGCCACCGGCGCATGAAATGATGAGGCGCTCAAGCGAGAGGCACATGCGCATATGCACGGAGAAAATGAATACGGCCCACATCGCTGTGAGCCGTTATGAATTCTGGTGGCCAGTCTCGGAATCGAACCAAGGACACGCGGATTTTCAATCCGCTGCTCTACCAACTGAGCTAACTGGCCATTTTGAAATTTCTTTGACTCTTCGCTGCCTGCGGCAGGCAGCAAAGCGCGCAATTAAACCCTGAGCCGGGCCGCAAGTCAACAGGCACGGCCAATGGGGACGTGTGGGGCACTTCGGTCAAGCACGAGACGGCTTCCCTGCAAAGGGGGAAAACGTATGAAAGTGCGGCGTGGAGATCGACTAAGATTGCGGCATGACTTCGACCTCTTCTTTCACCAGCAGTCTGCTGCAAGCCACCCTCGAAACCCTGCGCACGCAGGCGCCATTCTCTGGCATGGCGGAGGTGGACCTGGAGTGGCTGGTGGAACGACTGTCTGTTGCGTATTTCCCGCAGGAGACGGCGCTGCTTGAGGCCGGCGGCACCCCCCCGGATTATCTTTTCATCATCAAGCAGGGGGTGATCGAGGGTGAAGCGCCGGGGAGGGCAGGCACACGCCTGTTGCAACTGACCAGCGGCGAGATGTTTCCATTAGGCGCCTTGCTGACCGGACGCGCCGTGGCGAATCGTTATATCGCAGCGAGCGACACGTTCTGTTATCGCCTGGCTGCTGCTGATTTCCATGTTTTGCTCGGGCGCAGCCGGGCTTTCAGCGATTTTTGCACGCGCCGCATCGCCAGCCTGCTGGAACAATCGCGGCGGGCGGTGCAGTCCGAATATGCGCTGGCGCAGGACGACGAAAACCGCTTCTCGCGTCCGGTCCGCAGCCTGATTCGCCAGACGCCGCTGTCGGTCAGACCTGACACCCCGCTGGCCGAGGCGCTGGCGGCAATGGATGTGGCCAGGCTGGGGTCGGTTGTGGTCTGCGATGACGAGGCCCATCCGATAGGCATTCTGACCCTGAAGGATGTTTTGAGGCGCGTGACGCTGGCCGGCATTCCCCTGGCCACGCCGATTGCCGCCGTGATGACGGCCAGCCCCACCACGCTGGAAGGCGCTGCGCCGGTATCGGACGCATTGCTGATGATGGCTCGGCAGGGCATTCACCATGTGCCGCTGGTGGAAGGGGGGCGGCTGATCGGGGTGATCTCGGAAAAGGACGTGTTTGCGCTGCGCCGCCTGTCCATGGAAGGCATCACCGGCGCCATCGCGCGCGCCGAGGATCCGTCCAGCTTGCCTGCGCTGGCAAAAGACATCGGCGCACTCGCACACAATCTGCTGGCCCAGGGCATGAATGCGGAAAATTTGACCGCCATTCTCTCCAGCCTGAACGACCGGCTGACGCAGCGGGTGATCGAACTGGAAAGCCGCGTAGCCAATCTGCCCGATGTGCAGTGGTGCTGGCTGGCGCTGGGCTCGGAGGGCCGCATGGAGCAAACCCTGGTCACTGACCAGGACAATGCGCTGATTTACCAAAGCGCCACAGAGAGCGAGCAGGCGATTTTGCTGGCGTTTGCCGAACGGGTGAACCAGCGACTGGCGGACTGCGGTTTTCCGCTCTGCAAGGGCGGGATCATGGCCAGCAATCCCAAGTGGTGCCAAAGTGTGGAGGAATGGCGCGCCACGTTTGCCAACTGGATCCACCGGAGCGACGCACCGGCCTTGCTCCATGCCAGTGTCTTTTTCGACTTTCGTCCCCTTTATGGCGTACATGCATTGAGTGACACATTGCGTGAATGGCTGAACGGCAGCATCAAGGACAACCGGCTGTTCCTCAAGCGCATGGCGGAGAATGCACTCGCCAATCACCCACCGCTTGGGCTGGTGCGTGATTTCGTGGTGTCGTCGGATGGCGCACAGGCGCACACGCTGGACCTCAAAATCAACGGCATCACGCCCTTTGTCGATGCCGCCCGCATTTTTGCGCTGTATGCCGGGGTCGGCGAAACCGGTACGGCGGCACGCCTCAGGGCTGCGGCCCGCGCCTGGAAGATGTCAGCGGACGAGGTGGAGGCCTGGGTGGCCGCTTTTCACTTCATCCAGTTGCTGCGAGTACGCCATCAGCACCTGGCGCAAACACGGGGAGAGATCGTCGGCAACCGCATCGACCCTGAGCAGCTCAATGCGCTGGACCGGCGCATCCTGAAGGAGGCTTTCCGCCAGGCCCGCAAACTGCAGGCGGTCATGAGCAGTTATTTCGAATACTGATCAATTCTCAGGGTCTTTGGCCGTGACCGCCCCCAGCCTTCTATTCGCGTGACTTTTGCGATATGGTGACACCCGATACCCGCCCGCTTGCATCAGGGCGAGGATCGATAAAAACGTCAACCAGCCAGAGGAGGCTTACCATGTCTAGTCCACAACCGGATTGGACCGCGATCGATCAGGATCCGCGGTTCCAGGCGCTGCACAGAAAGAAAACCACTTTCCTGTGGGGCCTGATGTTGTTCTCTATCGTGTATTACTTCCTGCTGCCTGTGGGCGCGGCCTACTTTCAGGATCTGTTCAAGATCAAGGTCTGGGGTCCGGTCAACGTGGGCATTCTGTTCGCGCTTTCCGAATTTATCGTCGCCTGGGCCATCGCCGGCGTTTACGCCCAGCGCGCCAACCGGCAATACGATGCCATGGCCGCAGAAATTGTGCGCGATGCAAAGAACATCGGAGGAAGAAAATAATGGGACGCCATCTGCACCTCTTTATGGGAACTGCGGCGCTGCTGGCCTCCGGTCTCGCCTTTGCCGGCGCCGGCGCGGTGGCCGACGAGTTCAAGTGGATGACCTTCGCGGTGTTCGGCGCCATCATCGCCATCACCATGTACATCACCTTCTGGGCGGCCAAGCATACGCACACGACGTCGGAATTCTATGCTGCCGGACGGTCCGTCACCGGCTTGCAGAACGGCTGGGCGATCGCGGGGGATTACCTCTCCGCTGCATCCTTCCTCGGCATTGCCGGCCTCATTTCGCTGTACGGTTATGACGGCTTCATGTACTCGGTGGGTTGGCTGGTGGCTTACATCACCGTGCTGCTGGTGATTGCCGAGCCGTGCCGCAATATCGGCAAGTACACACTGGGCGACATCCTGGCCTTCCGCAACCACCCGAAGGCTTCCAAAACGGTTGCGGCGCTGTCCACCATCACCGTGTCCACCTTCTACCTGACCGCGCAGATGGTCGGCGGCGGCGTGCTGATCAAGACGCTGATCGGCATCGACTATCACATCTCGGTCATCGGCGTCGGTGTGCTGATGCTGGCCTACGTGGTGTTCGGCGGCATGAAGGCCACCACCTGGGTGCAGATCATCAAGGCCATTCTGCTGGTCACCGCCTCCATCCTGCTGGTGCTGCTCACCTGGGGCAAGTATGGCTTCAGCCTGCCTGGCTTCCTGCAGGCCGTGGTGGACGATCCCAAGGTGCAGGCACAAGTCGCCAAGCTGGTGGGTGATGCCGCCACCAGCATGACGCCGCAAGAACTTGGCCAGCGCTTCCTGGAGCCGGGCCTGTTCCTGAAGAACCCGATCGACCAGATCTCCCTGGGAATGGCCCTGGTGCTGGGCACCGCCGGCATGCCGCACATCCTGATGCGCTTCTTCACCGTGCCGACGGCGCAGGATGCGCGCAAGTCCGTGATCTGGGCGATGGCGATTATCGGCGGCTTCTATGTGCTGACCCTGTTCCTCGGCATGGGCGCGGCGATGAACGTCGGCGCCGGCCCCATCGCCGCGCTCGACAAGGGCGGCAACATGGCGGCCCCGCTGCTGGCCCAATACGCCGGCGGCGGCGCCGATTCCCTGCTCGGCAACCTGTTCCTGGCCTTTGTCGCGGCCGTGGCGTTTGCCACCATCGTCGCGGTGGTGGCCGGCCTGGTGCTGGCGGCGGCGTCCGCGATGGCGCACGACATCTACGTCGGCGTCATCAAGGGCGACCACGCCTCGCCCAAGGAACAGGTCGTTGCGGCGCGAATTTCCTCGCTGATCGTCGGCATCCTGGCTATTTACGTTGGTATCGCCGCCGAGGGCCAGAACGTGGCCCACCTGGTGGCCCTGGCCTTCGCCGTGGCGGCTTCATCCAATCTGCCGGCCGTGTTCCTGACTTTGTACTGGAAACGCGCCAACACCTACGGCATAGTCCTGGGCATGCTGGTGGGGGCCATTTCGGCCATCGCGCTGGTCATGATTTCACCCAACATGACCTATCCCAAGGCGGTGGTGAAGGACGCCAATAAAGTGCTGCAGGGTGAGCCCGCCGAACCGGCCAAGCCGGCAGTCGCTGCAATTCCGGCCAGCAGCTTTGCGTGCGAACTGTTTGCCATGGAAGGTTGCGTGAAGTCCGAGCCGGCCAAACATGCCTCGTCTGAAAAACCTGCCAAGCCGGGTGCGCCGGAAAAGCTGGCGAAGCTGCAGGAAAAGCTGCCGACGCTGACCGATGCCAAGGAAATCGAGACGGCCAAGAAGGACATTGCCAAACTGGAAAAGGACATCAAGAAGGCCGAGGATGATCTGAAGAAAATGGCAGGCCAGACTACCAGCATGGTGGGCCTGGAGAAGCCGTTCTTCCTGCTCAAGAACCCCGGTCTCATCTCGATCCCGCTGGGATTCCTGATGGTCGTCATCGGTTCCCTGCTGTTCCGCGACAAGCGCGCGGAGGACATGTGGGATGAGCTCTACGTGCGGCAGAACACTGGTATCAATGCGGAGGGCGCAAGCGCCCACTGACGTTTCCATTTGCATCGATTGAGCCCCCGGGGTAACAGCCGGGGGCTTTTTTGTTTTGGTGAAACTCAGGCCTGATGCGTGTTGAGCCAGCGAGCCTGGCGGCATAAGCGGATGAGCTGCTTGAGATGGGTGAGTTTTTGGGCCCGCGCAGCGGGCAGCAGAGCCAGCCACAATTGGGCGGTGGCGTAGGCATCCGCCAGCGCGCCGTGGCGCTGGTATACGGGGATGCGGAAGTAGGCGAGCCAGTCGTCCAGGGAACGGTTGAATCCCGGGCCCTGCGGCACGAGCAGCGGCGCCAGCACCGCCAGATCGAGCCAGATAGCGCTGTCTTTCAGGCCCAGCCAGGCTTGGCTGGCGCGTTCCAGCGCAAGGCGGTCGAAAGCCGCATGATAGGCCAGTCGCGGCTGGCCGCCGGCATATTCGAGCCAGTCCAGCAGGGCGAGTGCCGGCTCCAGGCCGTTGAGCTGCTGCCCTGTGGTGATGCCGTGCACCAGGATGTTGTCGGTCGACGTGGCCTCAATCTGCCGCAACCGCACTTCGCATGCGGGCGCCATGGCAATGACGTTGCTTGCGACCTTGATTGCGCCGATGGCCAACAGGGGGTCGACCCGGGGATTGAGCCCGCCGGTTTCGACATCCACCACCACCCAGCTGTCATCCAGCGTCTGCTCCCTGACCGGGCTTAGCGCAATATTTTGCAGGCGTGCCGCGAGGGCTGGCAGCAGGGAAGGTCGCCGGCGATGGAAAGGCCAGATCACAAGGGGAAGTCCGGGTTCAGGCAGGATGCCTGTGCGGGCGCGGGCTGCGAGCGTGTTCACGGCTGGCGCATTGCATGGCAAAACCTCCTCGGGATTGAGATCCGATGATAGCGGAGCGCGCATGAAAAAGCCCCGCCGAAGCGGGGCTTTGAGGGGCATGGCAGGGGTTTAGAAACCGCCCATGCCACCCATGCCGCCCATGCCGCCCATATCACCGCCACCCATCGAGGCACCCCCCTGCTTGTCGTCCGGCAGGTCGGCCACCATGCAGTCGGTGGTCAGCATCAGGCTGGCGATGGAAGCTGCATTCTGCAGCGCGACGCGGGTCACTTTGGTGGGGTCGAGCACGCCCATCGCCACCATGTCGCCGTATTCGCTGGTGCCGGCGTTGTAGCCGAAGTTGCCCTTGCCTTCCAGCACCTTGTTGACCACGACCGAGGGCTCTTCACCGCAGTTCTTGACGATCTGGCGCAGCGGCTCTTCGATGGCGCGCAGCACGATCTTCACGCCGGCATCCTGGTCGTGATTGTCGCCCTTGAGGCTGCTGATCGCGGAACGCGCACGCAGCAGCGCCACGCCACCGCCGGGAACGATGCCTTCTTCCACCGCAGCACGGGTGGCATGCAGCGCGTCTTCGACACGGGCCTTCTTCTCCTTCATCTCGACTTCGGTTGCCGCACCCACCTTGATGATGGCGACGCCGCCGGCCAGCTTGGCCTTGCGCTCCTGCAGCTTTTCCTTGTCGTAGTCGGAGGTGACTTCGTCGATCTGCTTGTTGATCTGGAGGATTCGGCCCTTGATCGCTTCGGCATCGCCGGCGCCATCGATGATGGTGGTGTTTTCCTTGCCGATCTCGATGCGCTTGGCGCGGCCCAGATCCTGCAGGGTGGCCTTTTCCAGGGAGAGGCCGACTTCTTCGGCGATCACGGTGCCGCCGGTGAGGATGGCCATGTCTTCGAGCATGGCCTTGCGGCGGTCGCCGAAGCCCGGAGCCTTGACGGCGCAGGTCTTGAGGATGCCGCGGATGTTGTTCACCACCAGGGTGGCGAGTGCTTCGCCGTCGACATCTTCAGAGACGATCATCAGCGGCTTGCCGGCCTTGGCCACCTGCTCCAGCACGGGCAGCAGGTCACGGATGTTGGAAATCTTCTTGTCGAACAGCAGGATGTACGGATCTTCCAGCAGCGCCATCTGCTTGTCGGGGTTGTTGATGAAGTAGGGCGACAGGTAGCCGCGGTCGAACTGCATGCCTTCGACGACGTCGAGCTCGTTCTCCAGACCCGAGCTGTCTTCAACCGTGATGACGCCTTCCTTGCCGACCTTGTCCATGGCGGCGGCGATGATGTCGCCGATCGAGGAATCGGAGTTGGCGGAGATGGAACCGACCTGGGCGATTTCCTTGCTGCTGGTGCAGGGTACGGAAATTTTCTTCAGTTCGGCGGTGATGGCGATCACTGCCTTGTCGATGCCGCGCTTCAGGTCCATCGGGTTCATCCCGGCGGCGACGTATTTCATGCCTTCATTGACGATGGACTGTGCCAGCACCGTAGCGGTGGTGGTGCCGTCACCAGCGATGTCGGAGGTCTTGGAGGCGACTTCCTTGACCATCTGCGCCCCCATGTTTTCCAGCTTGTCCTTCAGTTCGATTTCCTTGGCGACTGACACGCCGTCCTTGGTAACGGTGGGGGCACCGAAGGAACGGTCGAGCACCACGTTGCGGCCTTTCGGGCCCAGGGTCACTTTGACGGCGTCAGCCAGAATGTTGACGCCTGCCACCATGCGGTGACGCGCGGAATCGCCAAAACGTACGTCTTTTGCAGCCATGTTTTACTCCTTAGATCTTTTGAATTCGTCATTCCGGCGAACACCCAGAGGGCACAAGAGCCGGAATCCAGTTTGATTGGGCTGGTTCCCGGCGTCCGCCGGGATGACGCAGCCGTTTCCGCGCTGAAGCGCGGACATCTGCGTCACTGCTCAACCACGCCCATGATGTCTTCTTCGCGCATCACCAGCAGTTCGTCGCCCTCGACCTTGACGGTCTGGCCGGCGTATTTGCCGAACAGCACGCGGTCGCCGACTTTCACGTCGAGCGGAATAAGTTTGCCCTGGTCGTCTTTCTTGCCCGCGCCCACGGCGACGATTTCACCCTGGTCGGGCTTTTCGGTGGCGGTGTCGGGAATCACGATTCCGGAAGCAGTCTTGCGCTCTTCTTCCATGCGCTTGACGATGACGCGATCATGCAAAGGACGGATTTTCATCTTTAGGTCTCCATTGAAAATCAATGTGTTGATTGTTCCCGCTGAGCGGGGTTGGGGAATATTCAGCCGAAAGTTGTTAGCACTCTCTGGCATGGGCTGCTAATAGTATGGCCGGGAGCCAGAGATTTCAAGGGGGAAACAACAGGGCGCTTCATATAAATTCGTCATGCCGGCCCCGGATCAGGCCCGGGGTGACGGATCCGGCATCCAGTTGATTGATTTGGCTGGATTCCGGCACCACCGGAATGACGAAATCGATATTGAGAGAAGGCCCGAACTTAGGGAGGCGCTGATTAATTTAGACCGTTCGCCCTGAACTTGTCGAAAAGCATTTCATGTGATTGATTTTGTTTGATTTATTCCGTTCATGCCCTTCGACTACGCTCAGGAGAGCGTTCGACAGGCCTGTCCTGAGCGTAGTCGAAGGGCTCACCGCGAACGGTTAAGCGTTTCCTTGGAACTGCAAACCAGGACAGCCGGGGGATCAGGCGCCGCTTGCGGCAACCGCGGCTTCCGGTTCGCCGTTTTCCTGTTGCTGGCCCAGGTTTTCGGTCCACAGCGTGACGCGATTTCTGCCGCCTCGTTTGGAGGCGTACAGTGCGAAGTCGGACAACTCGATCAGTTCGGACAGATTGTCCACGCCCGATTTCAGGCTGGCGACACCCAGGCTGCTGGTCACACGCATGCCATCGATGGTGCGGATGCCGTCCCCAACATGGTTCTGGATTTCAACACGCAGCCGTTCAGCCACTTCCAGCGCCACTTCCACGGGGGTGCCGGGCAACACAATGCAGAATTCCTCCCCGCCATAACGGCAGAGCAGATCGCCGTTGCGCAATTGCAGGGTCAAGGCACGTGCCACCGCCACAATGACCTGGTCACCGACCAGGTGGCCATAAGTGTCGTTTACCTTCTTGAAGAAATCGATGTCGACCATGATGCACGACATGTCGCGCGCTTCTTGCTGCAGTTTGCCGAGCAGCGGCTCGGCTGAGGCGAAGAAGGCACGGCGGTTGAGGCAGCCAGTCAGCGAATCGCGCGTGGCCAGGCGCATCAATTCCTCGTTTTGTTGTTCGACTTGTTCGCGCGTGGCTTCCAGGGCATCCAGGGCGCTCCGCATTTGATCGCTAGCCTGGTGCAGTTGCGTCACGTCGTAGAAGGTCACCATGCAGCCGCGCAATTTGCCGCGGGCATCATGAATGGGCGCGGCGTTAACGATCACTTTCGTCACGCTTTGGTCTGGCTGGGTAATCGCGATTTGATGCCCGCCGATAGTGGTCTGGGTCTTCATGGCGGCATCCCAGGGGGGGGTGGGGGCCTCGCCACTGCTCATCAGCCAGGGCACTTCAGACAGGATCTTGCCCATCAAGTCCTGCGAAGCGTAAGCATGAAGCTCGCGGAACGCCTTGTTGAACAGCATGATGCGGCCAGAAAGGTCGATAACCGTCACCCCTTCCGTCAGCGCATCAAAGGCGGCGCTGACGCGGTCGGGAATGGCCGCGCTCGGGTCCAGATACTGCAGCGTGCGCCGGATGTACAAGTTGAACGCCAGAAAGCCCACCGGCACCACCACCAGGCCCAGCGCCACCAGCGGCGTGCGCAGCCAGTCCATCAGGGTTTGCGGGGTGACCGGCCGATAACTGATTTCCATATCGCCCCAGTGCACGTCCTTGGAATAGATCGGTACTCGCACATGGGTGAGGGTGGATTTGCCTTCCGCCGGCGGCGTCCAGTAGCGTAGATGATCGCCGGCCTGCACGAGGATCTTGCCGCTTTGCTGGCGCACCGCCAGCGACAGCATGTCCTTGTCGCGTGCCAGGCTTTCGCTCGCCATCCGCTTCAGCGTTTCCCATTCCTGGGCCTGGATCAGGCTGGTGATCTGGACGGCCAACCGTTCGCTGGTGCTTTCACGAATCCTGCGGTGCATGTCGGTCTGATCGGGCACCAGGTTGAGCGCAATGTCGATCAACAGCAGCAAGGTGACGATCAGCGAAATCAGTCCCAGCGCAATGCGCGTAGCAGGCTTCAGCCGGGGGAAGAATCTTTTCATACGATGGGTTCCAGTGCCTGCGGGCGCTTGGCAGCGTCCGGGTCTTCTTCATCAGCGGCATCGTCAAATCCCCAGTACGCGTCGTCTTCATCATCGTCGCGGTTCAACACCGGCAGCAGATCGAACGACCGCCAGGCAGGCAGCGAGGTCAGCAGGCTGGTAAACAGGCCGCCGGCGCGCAAGGCCCACCACACCGCGCCAACGGATAAGGAAACGGCGGTGATTTGCGTGCCCTGGGTCACGACATCCACCAGGAAATCCTCATCCTGTGCAATGTCGACATGGACGGCAGGTGTAATGGAGTTAAAGTCTGAATTCCCCATCGTGTACTCGACCTGAATGATGTCCAGCAGGCGCAACAGCAGGCCACCCTGGGTTTCCGGGTTGGTCCATACTTCGCGATGGTTGAGCGCGTTGTCAGCGAACAGGGGCGCGATTGTCCTCAACCCGGCATTTAGCGCAGTCTCCACTATGCCGGCGCCCCTGTCATCGCCCGCCGGTCCGAATTCGCCAAGCTGCAGGATGCCAGTCTCGGGATCGGTTGCCTGAACAGGTTCGGCAATGGTCTCTTCCGGCGCTTCCGGGGCAGGGGCCTCATCGACAGGCGGGGTCACCGGCCCAAGCTCGGGCACCGGTACGATCGGCAGCGGATCAATCAGCACGGAGACCGCCACGTCCACACTGGAGACCAGGCCGACACCCGAGCTGGTGACGCTCTCATTTGCGCCACGCATGTCGGTGTAGCTGGCGGTGACGGTGATGACTTTGCCGACTTCGACTTCGCTCAGGGTGTACGAATTGCCGGTACCGACCGTAGTACCGTCGGCCTTCCAGGTGTAGGTGACGGTGCCCTGACCGTCGGCATCGGCCAGGGTGTTGGCGGCGGTCAGGGTCTGACCCTGGGTCGGTGTGCCGGTAATCGTTACGCTGCCGGTCGGCGCGTCGTTAACCGAGGTGATGTCGAGGTTGGCGGTGTCGGCAGCGCTGAGGCTGCCATCCGTCACCGTGTAGCTGAAGCTGACAGACGTGTCGTCGTTGGCCGCGGGGGTGTAGCTCCAGGTGCCGTCGCCGTTGTCTACCAGGGTGCCGGTGCCACTGCTGATCGCGAGGTTGGTGGCCGTCAGGCTCGGGTTGTCGACGTCGGTGGCGTTGACCAGCAGCTCGGCCTGGGTGATGACGCGAGCACCGCTGTCTTCGGCGATGGCGGTGAACGTGACCGGTGTCGTGGTCGGCGCGTCGTTGACCGAGGTAATGTCGAGGTTGGCCGTGCCGGCCGCGGTCAGACTGCCGTCGGTGACCGTGTAGCTGAAGATGACAGCCGTGTCGTCGTTGGCCGTCGGCGTGTAGCTCCAGGTGCCGTCGCCGTTGTCTACCAGGGTGCCGGTGCCGGTGGCAATGACCAGACCTGTGGCCGTCAGGCTCGGCCCATCCATATCCGCTGCGTTGGCGAGCAGCTCGGCCTGGGTGATCAGGCGCGGGCCGCTGTCCTCTGCGATAGAGGTGAGCGTCATCGGTGTCGTGGTCGGCGCGTCGTTGACCGGGGCCAGGATGATGTTCACCAGCTGGGTGGTGGTGCCGCCCAGATCGTCGGTCACAGTCACGGTAAAGCTGTCGCTGCCGAACCAGTTGGTGTCGGTCGGGGTGAAGGTCCAGGCGCCGCTGGCCGCATCGATCGCCGCCGTGCCGCTGGCGGCCGGGGTGGTGACGCTGAAATAGGTGCCGTCGGTGAGACCGTCGATATCGGTCGTGGTCATCGTGCCGCCGACGGTATCGCCTTCGTTGCCGGTGTAGCTGATGGCGCCGCCGATGACCGCCGCGTCATCGACATTGGCGAGCGTGATGCTGACCAGTTGAGTGGTGGTGCCGCCCAGATCGTCGGTGACGGTGACGGTGAAGCTGTCGCTGCCGAACCAGTTGGCGTCGGTCGGGGTGAAGCTCCAGGCGCCGGTGGCCGCGTCGATCGCCGCCGTCCCAAAACTTGCCGCGCCGCTGACGCTGAAGAGGGTGCCGTCGGCGAGACCGTCGATATCGGTCGTATTGAGGTCGCCGGCCACCGCATTGCCCTCAAAGCCGGTGTAGCTGATGTCGCCCGTGATCACCGCCGCATCATCGACGTTGACCACCGTGATATTGAACTGATCCTCGACCCAGGTGCCGGCGCCGTCGGTGGCGCGCACGGTGATCGTGCCGGTGCCGACATCGCTGTTGGTCGGGGTGCCGCTAAAGGCGCGGGTGGCAGCGTTGAAGGTCAGCCACGACGGGGCGCCGGCGGCAGTGTAGGTCAGCGTGTCGCCGGCATCGGCGTCATTGAAGGTGTTGGCGGCGAAGGTGTAGCTGAAGGCGCTGTCTTCGGTGGCGGCCTGGTCGGCGATCGGGGTGGTCACCACCGGTGCATCGTTGACCGGCGTGTAGCTGATGCTCGCGGCGAGCACGTTCGAGTCGACGCTGCCGTCGTTGACCTTGACGCTGAAGCTCGGCGCGACCTCGTTGCCATCGTCGACGAACTGGACGCTGCCGGCGCTCAGTTGGGCGCTGGCGAACGAAGTGATCGCTACACCCGGATTGCCGCTCAATTGGAAGATGCCACCGGTCACCGCGCTGACGGCATAGGTCAAGCTCGCGTCGTCCGGATCGGTGATGCCGAAGTTGGCCGGGGCCAGCGTCACCGTCTGGCCTTCGCTCACGGTCAGACTGGCGCTGTCCACGACCGGCGCGTCGTTGACCGGGGTGAAGTCCAGGCTGGCGGTGGCGGCCACCGGAGCACTGCCATCGGTGACGCTATAGCTGAAGTTGACCGAGGTATCGTCATTGGCACCCGGCGTGTAGGTCCAGGTGCCGTTGCCGTTGTCGATGAGACTGCCGCTGCCCGAGGTGATGGCCAGCCCCGTCGCAGTCAGGCTGTCGCCGTCCGTATCGGATGCGCCGGACAGCAGCTGGGCCTGGGTGATGAGGCGGGCGCCGCTGTCCTCGGCGATGGCGGCCAGCGTGACCGGATTGGTGACCGGCGCATCGTTAACGGCATCAATCCTGAGGGATACGGTGGCGACATTGGAGTCCTGGACGCCGTCGTTTACCTTGTAAGTAAAGCTGTCGCTGCCGTGGTAGTTGGCATGCGGCGTGTAAGTGAAGCTGCCGTTGGCGTTGAGGGTCAGGCTGCCATGGGCCGGACCGGCGACCAGGATGGCGGAGAGGCTATTGCCGTCCGCGTCGAAATCGTTCGCCAGCACGCCCGGCGCTGCCACGCTCAGGACGCTGTCCTCGTCGACGCGATACCCCGCCCAGGCGGCGCCGTTCACCAGCGTGCCATGGTTGGCGTTGGCGGATCTGTCCGCGGCTGTCAGACCTGTGTTGTCGTCCAGCGCCCAATAGCCCGCCAGGCCGGCCTCGGCGCCGGTCAGGGTGGCATTCATGGCGCCGGCAATCTCCGCCTGGCTGCGGGCGACGTTCCAGACGCGCACTTCGGCGATTTGGCCGTTGAAATACTGGTTGACGGGGTTATTGGTCCGCCCCCCGATGCGCAATTCATTCATGCCGGCATACACGTCGCCGATGGTCGTGGTGGACAGGATCTCCGTATGTACGGACGTGCCGTTCACATAGCAGCTCACCACCCCCGCGTCGTAGGTGATGGCGACATGGGTCCAGGCGTTGCGGTTGATGATGATGCCCGTGCTGTGCCAGGACCAGGCCGTTCCCTCGGCGAAGGCAAAGTTGAGCGAGCCATCGGCGAGGAGGGCCATTTCATACTCGCCCTCCTTGTTGACGATGATCCGGGTCGTGTTGGTGGGACTATCCGGATTGATCCAGGCTTCCATGGTCATGGAAGAACTCATTTGTAGCGATGCGCTGCCCGCAATCGAGACAAAATCGTCGATGCCGTCAAAATCAATCGCCCGCAGGTCATCGGCAGCAACAGGCGCATTGTTGACCGCACTGCCGGTCATCGCCTTGTTGCCGGTCACCGGAGCGGCGACACCGTCGCTGACGCTGGTGGCGATGCTGAAATTGCTGTTGAAACCCGCCGTCGGCGTGAAAGTCAGCCCGGCCAGCAAGGTGTTGACGTCGGCGATGGCGCCGCTGGCGGTCCACACCCCGGTGCCCGCGTCGTAGGTCGAGGTCACCGCGCCGGAAGTGCCGGTGTTCAGGCTGCCGGCGGCGGTGTTGGACAGGGTCAGCGTCGCGCTGACGTTGGCGCTGTCGGCATCGCTGATGACGATGTCGGTCAGATTAAGCGGCGTGTCCTCGGTGTAGGTTTCGGCTGCGCTGAGATTGCTGGCGCTCGGCGCATCGTTCACCGCGGTGACGGTCTCGCCCAGCGCCACCGTGGCAGACGAGATATGAGTCGTGGTGCCGGTGGCACCCGTGAGGTTGAGCGTCGCCCCGTTGGTGATCGCCAGTCCACTCTCGATCAGGTTGGCGGCGAGGGCGGTGGCTGCGCCGTTGTAGTTGGCCGCCGGCACGAAGCGCAGCAGGGTCGATGCCGCCGCATCCAGCGTGATCGCCGTGGTGGTCGACGCGTTGCCCAGCGTCGTCCAGGTCGAGCCGGTGTCGGTCGAGTACTGCCAGTTGCCCTTGCTCGCATCGACCGTGTAGCTGCTGATGACGATGCCGGCGAAAGTGTTGGCACTCGAGCCACCGGTGACCTGATCGGTGCTGTCGGAGAAGTTGGCACCAAACAGCGAACTGACCGTCGCTCCCATCGGGGCCGCCGTGTCCTCGTTGATCGCCGCCAGGGTCGCGCTGCCCGAGGCCACCGGGGCGTCGTTGACTGGGTTGACGGAGATCGCGGCATTCACCGTGCTGCCACCGAGCCCGCCAACGCCGTTGGAGGTCGAAGCCTGCACCGTGAAGCTGGCGCTGCCGTTGAAATTCGGCGCCGGCGTGAACTTCAGTCCCGCGCTGCCCTGGGCCGCGGTGATGAAGTCGCCATTGTTGATCGCCGTTGTGCCGTTGTTCTGGTACAGCGTGCCGTTACTGATGACGGTGATCTGGAAGTAGCCCACCTCGGCGCCGTCGGCGGCGTTCGGGGTGATCACCAGCCCAGAGCTGGTCTGCGTGCCTTCGTTGGTGGAGGCGCCGATCACCGAAGGCGTGTCGGCCACCGGGTTGACGGTGATCGTCGCTGTCGCGACGCTGGAGTCCACCGTGCCGTCGTTGACGCGGTAGGTGAAGCTGTCGGTGCCGTAGAAGTTACCATTCGGCGTGTAGCTGAAGGTGCCGTCCTTTTTGAGGCTGAAGGCAGACGCGCTGCCCGGACCGCTGACCAGGGTGACGGTCAGCGGGTTGCCATCAACATCGCTGTCGTTACCGACCACACCGCCGGTGGTCGGTGCGGTCACCTCACCGCCGAAGCTCACGAAGGCGTTGGTGGAACTTAGATACTGAGCGTGGATCCAGTCCGCGGAGCGCACCGCCCCGGAGATGTTCTCCACGTCGATCGCGCCGGCAAAGGTACGACTCGTTGCCAACGAGAAGTTTCCGACGTGCAGGTTCAATGCAGCGTCGCTGACTGCGGCGCCTACCGGCGTGGCGTTCACGCTCGTGCCAACCTGGACGCCATTGATGTAGAAGACCGGCACATTGCCCGTGGACGAGGAGTCGTACGTGACCGTCACCTGCTGCCAGGTACCCAGGCTGATCGTGCCGCTCGCCGACCACCAGCTGCCGATACCTCCACTGAAGCCCTGCTGGAACAGCAGCGACGATGTCGTCTGCGAAAGCTCCAAGGCCCAGCCCGAAGTCGGAAGGGTGGCATCGGACTTGTCGAAGATGCGACCGTAGCCATTCTCGCCCCAGGCGGTCGGATTGATCCACGCCGTGACAGTGCCGCCGGTGGCAAAGACGTTGTCGATGCTTGCAGCCGAGCCGAGGTTGATGTCACTGTCCATTCCGTTGAACAGTTGCGCTTCGCCGACTTTCCCTGGGGTGGTCGTGGCGCTCGAGTTCACGCCGTCATTGTTATTGGCGGTGGCATCGAGCAGGGTACTGTCCATGTGCTGCACCACCCGATAGGTGCCGCCCCAGACCGCCTCCGGATTGGCGCCGGCCGGCGCCGCGGCGTTGCCGTAATACATGGTGATGGCATCGGTGACGGAGCCCGCCGTGATCTGGGGCACTTTCACCCAGACATAGGAGTTGCCGGTTTCGTTCCACTCTTCGATGTCGTACGCAAGCGGCGTCCCGTCGGCGGCGAAGAAGCGCAGGTCCGCCCCGTTGTTCTGGGTCTTCGCGTAGTCGATGTTTCCCGAGTTGAGGACGACCAGCACCTGGAAATCGACGAGTGTCTCGCTCTGTGCTGAATTATTGAACGTGAGTGTCCGGCGCGCCGTCCAGGCGGTATCGAACCAGTTGACCGTCAGCGCCCCGTCCTCGGCGACGGTGTAGCTGTCATTGACGGCGACCGGCGCGTCGTTGACTGCGGTGATCGAGGTCGACAGGCTGGAGGTGGCGGCGGCAATCGCTGTGCTGCCGCCATTGGTGGTGGTGTTGACGTTGACTCGCGTCTCGCTTCCCGCCGTGGTCGAGAAGCCGCCTGAGTAGGTGTTGTCCAGCCCGCGCACTAACAGGGCAGGCGGCGTGCCGTTGTAGTTGGCCTCCGCAACAAAACGGACCAGGGTGGAAGTGCTAACCGCCAGAGCCGTGGTCCCGTCGGCCACCGTGCCGATCGCAAACCAGTTGATGCCGCCGTTGGTCGAGTACTGCCAAGTCCCCTGCGTGCCTGCATTGGCCGTGTTACCCACGACCGCGACCCCGCTCATGCTGGAGCTGGTATCCGGGTCCGAGAACTGCCCGGTGAAGATCGTGCTCACTGTCTGGCCGGCCGGGCTGGCCGTGTCTTCCACCACCGCGGCCAGCGTGCCGTTACCCAGGGTCGGCGCGGTATTCACCAAGACACCCTGCCATTGCATCTGGCCTGCGTCATCAAGGACAACAGCCGTTTGAATCTGCCCCACCTGATATTCCAGGTTCCAGTCACCGCCCAGGGCGACACTGCCGGTCAGGTCGGTGGATGCCGCCACATCGGCTCCAGTCAGGCGCGCCAGCGCATCGATGAGTTCCTTGCCATCGGCCAGCTGCGCAACATCGCAGCCATAGAGCAGGATGTCGGCATCGCTGCTGAGTGCGTTGCCCCAGCTTTTGATCTGGTGGGCATTCTTGACCAGGGAGTCAAGGTTGAGACTGGTGGCGCCCAGCTGGACCGAGCCATCGATGCCGTGCGAGATGATGTGCACGGCATCGATGTTATGGTGCTGGCTTAGGAAGTCGCCAATCTGGGCGACGCCGTCGCGCTCGGCGTCGAGTAGCACGACTTCGATGGAGCGGCCTTCGGTGTTCTGTTTCTGGATGTCAGCCAGGATCTGCTGATAGCCCTGCACGCGCAGGTCGATGAAGACGACTTCAAAGCGTGCGTGCTGGGCTTGCTGCTGGCTATCCGTTGTGTTGGCAAATTCGCCATCTGACCCGATCACGCGTATTTCCGCCTGCGGCGCGAGCGCGTCTGCCAGTGCCGGCGCGAAATCGGCTGAGAACAGGAGCCGAGGCTCCAGTTCTTCGATCAGCGGGCGGCGCGGGTGATATGGATTATTCCGTTTCATGACGAGTGTGGGGACTGTCAGTGGTTAACGGCCCATTACAGAAAAACTGAATTTGATAGGCGCTTCTATAAACCCAAATAATCCATTTGAGCAAAACACCGCTGTGGGAGCGGCGCCCTCGCCGCGATTTGCGGCTGCTTTCGCCGGGTTCGGCGCGCTTTCATGCACGAGGTTGCACTCGCACCTTTTACGTGCACGGGTCACCCGGGACCTGATCCGGGGCCGGAATGACGGGCTAATGGATTATTTGGGATTTATTGAAGTGCCTTGATGGGGCGATCCACTTTACGGCTGAGCACGCTCTTCCGCGATGAGCCACTGTTTCCATCACCATCAACAGCGATTTGATGGGTGTGGACGCGGTAACCCCCAGCCTGGTATTTCTGCCGGAAATGCACGCGGACCTGGTTGTGCGTCACGGGCTGTACCTTGGCGTCGCAGATGCGGATGTCCAGGCTGCACGACGGGCGCTATCACCTCGATAGTCCGTGGCGTAGGCTGCCAGATAGCCGGCCAAGTCCTTGCTTTCCCATGCGTGGCGCCAGCGTTCCAGTGCGCGCTCAGAGCACTCATCTCGCTGGCGCCCCCCCCGTGATGGCTTCGGGCGCTGATGGCGTGAACGGCACGGCCTTGGCGGGTGCGGATGAGATCATGGACACGCGTGAGATGCCAGGCAGCGGGCCAGGCTTGCTGGCGCCCTTGGTGTTGCCGATCACCTGGTCGCCAAAGGCCACCTTGCAGCGCGGCCCCGCCGGGATGGCATGGTCGGGGTTGGGCAGTTCGAGACGCACGCGGAAGGTGTTGCTGGCGCCATCGATCAGCTTGTCGACGAGGATGACACGGGCTTCGACGGGTGGGGCATCGGGCAGCTCGGGCATGACGGTAGCGCTCATGCCGGGTTTGATCTGGCCGAAATTCGCCGCGGGCACCATGACTTCGACATGCAGGGGGTTGATGCTGACGATTCGGGCGACCGAGCGGTCTTCGACACGCTCGCCGCTGGATAAATAGCGTTCCGCCACGATGCCGCTGATGGGGCTGACGATGGTGCGCTGGGCAAGCTGACTTTGCGCAAGGCTTTTTTCGCGTGCCCAAACCTGACGCTGTTCGCGCGCCTGGGCCAGCCTCTGCGCCGCGACGCGTTCTTCGGTGCGGGCCTTGTCCAACGCCTGTTCGGAAACGAATTTCTTGGTGACCAGGTCTTCCGCGCGCGCCGTGCTCTGATGCGCGAATTCAAGCGCGGCGATCGCGGCCTGCACATCGGCTTCGGCCTGGGCGCGGCTTTGGGCGACATTCAGCGCGGCGCGCTCGACGTCGCCGCGCAGCACGGCGATGACCTGGCCTTTTTTCACCATGTCGCCGCGCTCGACGCGGATGTCTTCGATGATCCCGATGACGGAGCTGCCCACTTCGGCAATTCTGGAAGGCTGGATCAGGCAGACCAGTGGCTGGCCGGCATGGGCCAGCTGGATGGAAGCCGCCACGGCGGCAACGATCAGGGTTCGGATGAGGGTGCGCAGAGTGAAAGGGTTCATAAATCAACTTTTCAATTCACATTTGAATGGGAAAATTGGTTGGCATGTTGTGACAGCAAGTCAATAAATGCCAGCATGGTTATGGGGCGGCTGAACAGATAGCCCTGGAACTGGTCGCAGCCATGCATGTTCAGGAAGTCCATCTGGCCGGTTGTTTCCACGCCTTCGGCGGTGACCTTCAGGCCCAGGCCGCGCGCCATGGAAATGACGGCACCGACAATCGCGGCGTTGCCCGTGTCGTCGGGCAGGTCGCGAATAAACACCTGGTCGATCTTGAGTTCGTCCAGCGGAAACTGCTTGAGGTAGGACAGGGAGGAATAGCCCGTGCCAAAGTCGTCCATGGACAAGCCAACGCCCAGGGACTTGATGGTGCGCAGCATGTCGATGTTGGTTTTCGCGTTGTCCATCAACAGACTTTCCGTCAGCTCGATCATCAGGTTGCCGGCCTGCAGCCCGCTGGATTCCAGTGCGGACTGGATAATCGAAGGCATGTCGCCACGGCGGAATTGCAGGCTGGAAACGTTGACCGAAACCGGCAGCGTGCATCCGTGTTGCTGCCATTTCATGGCGTCACGACAGGCTCGGCGCAACACCATTTCGCCCAGCGGCAGGATGAGCCCGGTTTCTTCCGCCAGCGGTATGAAGCGACCGGGCGAGACCGCCCCCAGCTCCGCATGATTCCAGCGCAGCAACGCTTCGGCGCCGATAATGCGGCCAGTGGCGGTTTCCACCTTGGGCTGGTAGTACAACTCCAGTTGGTCTTTTTCAATCGCTTTGCGCAGTGCGGTTTCCAGAGTCAGGCGTTCGAAGGAACGGGCATTGGTTTCCGGCGAATAAAAAGCAAAGGTATTGCGGCCGCGCAGTTTGGCCTGGGCCATGGCCAGGTCGACATTGGTCAGCAGATCGGTGGCATCGTTGCCATCCTGCGGAAACAGGGCAATGCCCACGCTGATGGTGATGAACAGTTCGTGCCCGCCCAGCATCAGCGGGGATTTCATCGTCTCCAGCATGCGGCGCGCAATGATCGAAGCGTCTTCCCCATGACGGATTTCCGAGACCAGCACCATGAATTCGTCTCCGGCCAGCCGGGACAGGCTGACGGCGTCTTCACGGTCATCCAGCTTGCTGAGGGTGTCCGTGTCGCGGAGTACGGCGGAAAGCCTGCGGGAAACCGCCTTCAATACTTCGTCGCCCTTTTCATGGCCGAGGGTATCGTTGATCTGCTTGAACCGGTCGAGGCCGATTTGCAGCAATGCGGACTGCTTGTTGTGGCGGCGGGACAGCCGCAGCGTCCAGGCCAGGCGTTCCATAAACAGTTGCCGGTTGGGCAGGCCGGTGAGCGTGTCGTTATAGGCCAGTTGATCCTGATAGGCCTTGAATGCCAGCGCGTTCCGGATCCGCAAGCTTAGTTCGCTGGGGTCGACCGGCTTGGCCAGAAAGTCGGTCGCACCCAGTTCCAGCGCCTGCAGTTTGGTTTCGGAATCGCTGGCGGCAGTCAGCACGATGACCGGCATGTAGCGAAGCAGGGGTTCGTTGCGTAACTGGGCCAGCAGTTCAAAGCCGGATTTGCCGGGCAAGAACAAATCCAGCAGCAGCACATCGGGGCGCTGCTTCAGCATCAAGTCCAGCGCCTCGGTGGAATCTTCCGAAGTCAGAAAATTGATGTAGCCCGCGTCTTCCAGAAACGCCCGCACCACGTCCATCATGATCGGCTCGTCGTCGACGATCATGACCTTGGCGTTTTTCAAGGTCTGCAACGAGACCAGTCGCTCGGGCGAGACCGGCTCGCCGGCCTGGGCATCATTTCTCGGAAGAGCGGATAGGGCGTGTGCAGCCATGTTCAGTACCTTATGGATTTACCAGCGCCGTTACCGGCACTTATGTGTTGTTTTCTTCCGCTCCAGGTCGGTCAATGCGTGGCGTCAGGTCGCGCAGTTCACCAACCACCTCGTTCAACCCACCTCCCGTGCCGGCCTTGGCCAACTGTTCCAACTGCTTGGCAGGTTCAACAATGGCATCGAAGCCCACCGTGCCGCCCGCCCCTTTCAGCCAGTGCACCAGTTCCGCCAGGGTCTGGAAATCCTGCGTTTTCCAGGCGCTTTCCATGGCATCAAGCTGGACACCCGGCCGGTCGACGAACTTTTCAACCGCCGGACGCAGGCGGGGGTTGCCGGCCAGGCGCGATACCACCGGCGCCCTCGGCACGCTTCCCGCCTTATAAGCAGTTATCGGTAAAAAGGCGGGTTTCTTCAGGGCGGGGGCACATTGTTCGCCGCCGATCAGCCCGGCAATGGTGGCCATCAGTTTGTCCAGATCGATGGGCTTGGTGAGATAGCCGGTGAAGCCGGCGGCGAGAACGCTTTCTCCAAAGCCTTTCATCGCATGGGCGGTCAACGCAACGATGGGGGTGTTAAGCCCGCGGCTGCGCAGCAGGCGGGTGACGGTTTCGCCACCCATTACCGACATTTGCAGGTCCATCAGGATGAGGTTGTAAGCGCGGGTCAGGGCTTTTCGATTGCGGTGCGGCCGTTTTCCGCCTGCTCGGTCAGCGTACCGGCTTCTTCCAGAACCAGGCGCACCAATTCGCGGCTTTCCTCGCCGTCGTCCACGATCAGCACGCGGGCTTTCGGCTGTTTCCAGCGCGCACCCACGGGTGCGGCATTGACCGATTGCTGGCGGCTGATTTCCTCGGGGGCGAACAGCTTGAGCTGTTCGATCGGCCCCGCAGGCAGGGTGGCGGTGAAGGTGCTACCGGGGACGCTGGTCAAGATGATGTCGCCGCCCATCGCGCGGGCAGAACGGCGGCTGATGGCGAGGCCCAGGCCGGTGCCGCCAAATCGGCGGGTAATGAAGCCTTCGGCCTGTACGAAGGGCTCGAACATGATTTCATGCTTGTCGGTGGCGAAAAAGCCTTTTCAACCTGGTCTTATTCTTTGAACATCGGCTGGCGATCCAGTTGTTGATCCTGATGCAGCAGCACGGCGCGCTGCGCCTGCTGGCGCGACTCTTCCATGCGCTGGGTGTAAACCCTGAGCAGCCTGCCGAGCCAGTCGGATAACTGGCCGGTGTCGTGTCGCGCGGATTTTTGCGCCATGCGCTTGAGCCAGGTATGCAATGAGCGCTGCATCAGCGGCGAATCGATAGACAGCACGGTTTCGACGCTGCCGGAATCGCCTTGGCGCGCGCAGCGGCCTTCCAGCTGGCGGTCGATGCGGCGCGCGCTGTTCATCTGGCAGGAAATGACGTGCAGGCCGCCGCGCTTTTCCACGCCGGGGCCGAGCGGGATGTCGGTGCCGCGCCCAGCCATGTTGGTGGCGACGGTGACGCGGCCGGGGTGCCCGGCGAGCGCGACGATGTCGGCTTCGTGCTGGTCGTTGCGGGCGTTGAGCACGGTATGCGCGATGCCGTGTTGCGTCAGGTGCGCGGACAGGCTGTCGGAATCGGCGACCGATTCGGTGCCGATCAGCACCGGGCGTTGCATGGCGAGGCATGCCGTTACGCGCTGCACCACCGCCTGCCATTGCTGCGCGCGCCGCAGAAACACGCGCTGTCCGAGTTCCAGGCGCTGGCCGGGTTTGCGCAGCGGCACGCGTACCACATTCAATCCATACACGCTCGACAGTTCGCCGCGCGATTCGGCCAGCGTGCCGCTCATGCCGCACAGCCGGAAGTAGCGGGGAAAGAAGCGCTGATAGGTGATCTGTGCGCGGGTGACCGCTTCGCCGCTGACCTTGCATTGTTCCTTCAGCTCGATGAACTGATGCAGCCCGCGCGACCAGGTGCGGCCCGGCGCCAGGCGGCCGGTGGTTTCGTCGATGATGTGCACGCCGTCGTCGCGCACCAGATAGTGACGGTCGCGCTGGAACAGATGCAGCGCGGCCAGCGCGAGACACAGGGTTTCGTCGCGGTGGCGGCGGTTGTGCCAGACCGGATGCAGGCCGCCGGTCTTGCCTTCGATCGTTAGCCGGCCCGCTTCGGTCAGCGTGGCGGATTGCGCGTGGGGGTCGAGCTTGAAGTCGGCGTCGGGGTGCAGTGTGGCGGCGAGTTGCAGGATGTCGGCGGCGGCCTCGCGCTTGCCTGCGTGCTCGTGCAGCTCGGAAATGATCAGCGGCACCCGCGCTTCGTCGATGAGAATGCTGTCGGCCTCGTCGACGACAGCCATGCACAGGCCGCGCAGCAATGTGGCCTGACGGGAGTCGTTTTCTGTGAAATGCGCAGCGTGCCAGGCCAGCTCGGTGCGGTGCTGGCTGCGCAAAGGCAGGTCGCGCAGGTAGT
>Ga0326726_10000532_pt1 | contig 35267 bp, 28 predicted proteins | sample MHFenrmetagenome_2_FD_207603 | JGI IMG/M metagenome (GOLD analysis project Ga0326726, IMG submission 207603) | Lab enriched peat soil microbial communities from Michigan Hollow, Ithaca, NY, United States - MHF15MN | ecosystem: Environmental > Terrestrial > Soil > Wetlands > Peat | place: USA...
GTTTCCCTGCCGGCCGGTGGGAAACAGCTGTCCATGTACATCATCCTGTTCGTCATGGTCGGCTGGATCGCCATGGGCCTGCTGCTCTCCTTCGCTTCGATCTGGCCCGGGCTGGTCATCACTGCCCTGGCGTTGGTCGGCTACTTCCTTTTGCCCGCTATCTTCTATTTGTGGATGGCCGTCCTGGGCGGAGGCGGCATGATCGCCCTCGGCCTGTATATCCGCTCGAGGTGGTAACCCATGGCTGAACTGAATGAAACCATCCACCAGACCGTGCGCCTGCGCATCATGGCTGCCCTGGTGACTCTTTCCCACGACGAAGAAGTGGATTTCACTTACCTGCGTGACCTCCTGGAGGTCACCGACGGCAACCTGGGTGCCCACCTGCGTAAACTGGAAGAGGCCGGTTATATCGCGGTCAACAAACTCTTCGTGGAACGTAAACCGCATACCTACGTGGCAGCTACAGCCGAAGGTCGCAGGGTCTTCCAGGAACACGTGGCGGCCCTGGAAGAGATCCTGACAAGCAAGCGAGGCAAGCCATGAATACCATCGTACATGTGGAAGGACTGCGTAAAACTTACGGCGCGACCGTTGCCGTCGAGGATGTCAATTTCGAGGTCCGGGAAGGCGAGATCTTCGGGATGGTTGGCCCGAACGGGGCCGGCAAGACCACCACCATCGAATGCCTCGAGGGTCTCCGCAAACCGGACCGGGGCACGCTCCGCGTCCTGGGAGTGGACCCGCAGCGCGAGCCCATGGTCCTGCGCCAACACGCCGGCATGCAGTTGCAGCAATCCAACCTGCCCGACCGCATGAAGGTCTGGGAGGCCCTGGACTTGTATTCCTCTTTTTATTCCAACGCGGCAGACTGGAAGGAGCTGCTCGTTCAGTTGGGGCTGGAGGAGAAGCGTAACACCCCCTTCTCGAAATTATCCGGCGGGCAGAAGCAGCGCCTGTTCATTGCCCTGGCGCTCCTGCCGGACCCGCAGATTGTCTTCCTGGATGAACTGACCACCGGCCTCGACCCGCAGGCGCGCCATGCCATCTGGGACCTGGTTCGGGAAGTGCGTCTCAAGGGCAAGACCGTCCTGCTGACCACCCATTTCATGGAGGAGGCCGAGCGCCTGTGCGACCGGGTCGCCATCCTCGACCACGGCCGGATCGTGGCTCTGGATAGCCCTGCAGCCCTGGTCCGCGCCCTGGGAGCCGAGCAGCGCATCGTCTTCAGCCTGGACGGGGCTCTTCCCGTTGAGTTTGAAGCGAGCCTGTCGGGCGCGGCCCGTGTCGAGGTGCGGGACGGGTGGGTGACCGTCCATGGGAAATGCGACCAGCCGGTCCCGCTGGTCAGCGCGGTGGTCGGTCAACTGGCCAAACTGGGGATCCCATTTCGCGACCTGCGCACCGAGCAGCCCACCCTGGAAGACGTCTTCCTCGGCCTCACCGGCCGGGAGATCAAGGATTGAGGTGCAGGATGAAAAGCCTGATGAAAATGACCTGGATGGAAGCCAAGTTGTTCCTGCGCGAACCGGTGGGCGCCTTTTTCACGCTGGTTTTCCCGCTGATGATGCTTTTCCTATTCGGCAGTATTTACGGCAACGAACCCACGCCGATGTTCGGCGGTCATGGGACCATCGACATTTCAATCCCGGCCTATACCGCCATGATCATTGCCACCACCGGGCTGATGGCCATTACCATCACGATGGCAACCTACCGGGAAAACGGCGTCCTGCGCCGCCTGCGCACCACTCCGGTCAGCCCGCTGGTCGTCCTGGCCGCCCAGGTGATCGTGGTCTTTGCCATGACCACCCTGGGCATGCTCCTGCTGGTCGCCGCCGGGAAACTGGTCTACCACGTGCATTTCGAGGGCAGCGTTCTCAGCGTGCTGGCGGGCTTCATCCTGAGCTGCCTGAGTTTCTTCGGGATTGGATTTATCCTGGCAAGCCTGATGCCAACCGCCCGCACCGCCCAGGTGGTCGGGATGGTGCTGCTCTACCCCATGTTGTTCCTCTCCGGGGCCGGTTTTCCGCGTGAGCTCCTGCCCGAAGGCATCCGAAAGATTTCCATGTTCCTGCCCCTCACTTACGTCGTCAACCTTTTGCGCGGCTTGTGGAGCGGCGAGGCTTGGAGCCGGCATATGACGAATGGGATGGTGCTGGCAGCCATTCTGGTAGTAGGCGTATTCATCTCGGTCCGCACCTTCCGCTGGGAGTGAACGACCCTGAACGCGACCGGCCGAAAAGGCCGGTTTTTTTTATCATCTTCGCCAGGAATGGTTGGAGGAAAATAAAAAAATATTGTCGCTACGGTAGCATCCCGGCTTTCATCCAAGAATAATTGATCTGCTCGGGAAAAAACTGTTTATTGTAATTGGGGGAAGTTAGCAATATACTGGATTTGTACATCCGAAGATTATCTTCCCGGGGTGTTCGGTTGGGCGGATCGGTCCGAAGGGCCTGGGTTGATTCTGTCCGGTTCGCTGGCGGGATGGCATCTAAAGGAGGTTTCAGATGAATCCAAACAGTTCGCACGTTCGGTATTTTTCTCCACGCATAGCTGCTGCCATCCTTGCCATCCTGGTACTCACCGGCTGCAACCTGTCGACGCCAGCATCGACCGGTGATGAAGGGTCCGCAACCAGCGGCCCTTATGCGACCAGGCAGCAGGCCGTCGAGGGGGAAAATGAAGGGCAAGCCCCGGGCGCGGAGTCTGAGGGATATTACATAGATTGCCCCCTCGGCGAAAAGTGGTACGTGTGCGTCGATGTAAACCTCACCACCACCTGGCCCGATCCGCACGGACATATCACCTACTCCGTGAAACCCGGTACCATTCCGTGCGCTGATGTACTGGTCATTAGTTTCCAGGATTACGAGTGGGGGGAGGTCATCGACATTGATATCAGCGGTGAAACCGAGAATGATGATATGAAGCTTACCTGGAAAGGGCAGACCACGCTGATCATCAAGGGTACCGCTCGATGCGAGAATCTCACCTCGGGAACAGAACACTTGGTCATAACTCAGAAATGGGGGAATGCCTCCGCCAGGCTCACCTGCACGCCCAAGCGTGACGGATACAACTGCATGCCCGAAACCACGCTCCCGATGGGGACGCTTGGGAATCAGACCATACCCCTGTCGTTGTTAATAATGACCGGCAACGTGGGACAATGCCAGACCTTCCCGATATCCGGTCCTATCTCAGGAGAGATATCGTATTGCCTCACCAGTTTGCCCTCAGTCAAGCCAAGCCCATTGGTCCCATAGTGCTGCTGCTGTTGAATGATCCAAAACGTCCAACACCTTTTTGGTTGCGAAGTATCCTGGTAATTTGTGGAAATTTGCTATAAAACGAACCTGCACATCCGAAGACTATTATTCCGGGAATTCATGACAGAGGATGGATTTATGAAAACAAAAAACGTTCTGGGCATCCTTTTGGCGGTATTGATCATCTTTTCCGCCGTTCAAGCCTGTATCTTCACATCTTCTCCGGCACCCTCCGCCCAACCGTCCGGGCAGCCTTCTTCACAGCCGTCTGCGACCTCCCCGGCTGCTGTCCCGCGCCGGACCTCGGGAGTGTTGGGCGACCTCGGATCGATTACCTTTACCCTCGATACCCCCCGGCAGGTGAGTGATACCTTTGACTTCAATTCGGGGGAGGGTCTCATCCTGACTGCTGCCGATGCCAACGGTTATGGCTGGATGCTTTCGATCCCTGCGGATGCTTTGTTAACGACAACCGAAATAAAAATGACGCCCTTCGCCACGATGGATGTCACCCAATCGGATGCCAGGATCATCAGCGGCGTCCAGCTCGAGCCGGATGGGCTGCAATTTGTAGATGCAGTTCGACTGTCCGTCACCGCGCCCATCGACAACCCCGGGGTTGGCCTGATCTTTTCCATGAATCAGGATGGCTCGAACGTGGCATTTGCGCCTACCACTAACACCAGCGGGGGGAAAACGGCCATCGCGCAGATCTGGCACTTCAGCGCTGCCGGCTATGACAATAGCGCTCAATCCGGGGATGACACTAAGTCAGCATACCGGAAGATGGCCGAGGACGATTACCGGTTGGCTCTGGACGCTGCCAGACAGTTTATCAAGGCCGGGCCTCCCGCTCCTCCCTTTCCGCCCTCCATCAGCATGTTCTGCCGCGGCACCGAGGTCAACCCGGAACAAAACGAGGCTTATGAGTATATGCGGGAATTTCTGGATCCATATTCCGATTACGTTGCCGTGTTATTGGCAGCGATCAGGAATATGCAACTCCTCAGCGGTATAGATGTCGACACAACCGCAGGGACGGATGCGCTCATTACAATCCTGCAAATGGCAGAAAAAGCCATCCAGCAATTGGGCGATCAGTATCAGAAGGATAAGCCGCCCGATCGGCTGAATGCGGTGATCTATACAGGCTTGCAGATCGAACGCCAGATCCATTTGATCAACGGTGAAACGCCGCAGCTTTTGTTTCCTGAAAAAATAATTTCCTGGACTTCGACTGTCCGCGATTATTATCTCAAAGAGTTGAAAACCAGTCACGATTACCGCGCTTTCCCGATTTTGTTGACTCTCGAAAAATGGGTGCAGTTCGTTGGTGGTACCGATCGCCTGGCGGATATCCTGTCGGCCATGACTTTTGAAGTGACCATCGATGATAGTTTTGATGGCACCTGGCTGTCCAGTGGTAAGACTTATGCCACTGGCCACGTCGAACAAAATGCGGATGTCAAGGAAATCAACAATAAACAAATTTTGGAGCTTTGGGGAGAACTGGATAATTTAAACCTGAAGGTTACTAACGGAACCTACACTAATCCTACTGGAACTTATCCGATAACCGGGCAAACGTATAAGGGTCAACTATGGCTGAAGAATTGGGACCCCTGTGTGACCAAATCCTTCGACGTGGTGTTGAGCGGTTTTTCAGGAGTTGAAGATGTAAACCAAAGGAACGCCGCCGGCGCCGCTTCCAGGGCTGGTTTCCAGCAGTATTGGTGGGATGCGGGCTTCTTCATGTTCACGGTTCCCATGCGGAACCTGAACCCGGTTCTGGGCGACCAGAACTTTTCCGGCTCCGGTTCCGCAGCAGAGGGTGCCTTTACAGGCAGCGGAAAGCTCCATATCGTCATCAAACATACGCCTTGATTACTATTTAACAGTCTTCGATTTTCCTTATTGACATTACAGAACATTAATTCTATAATGTGTGAGCGGCAAGGGACGGCTTTCTTTATCCTTGCCGCTTGCAATTTTGTACGTTAACAATCCCCTGGAAGCCATTCGTTCCTCTAAAATTGCGGAAAAATCACGCGAATTTGAAATCCCTTGACCTTTGGAGGTGTGGACATTGTCCCCGCATTTTGGGGATATTATCCCTGTTCTTGGGGGATGCAGCCAGCCCGGTATCCAAAAACGGGTACTCCTCTCCCAGGGAGAGGAGTAGATGAATTGTTCCTCAGGATCGACGAGCCGGAGCGGCTTCGAGCCGCTACCGGCCGCTTCAGCGGCGTTGAGTCGACATTGTCCCCCCAGGGGGAGCGGTCTCATCCCTGGCATAACCTCCCGTTGGGAGGACTGGTGATTTGTTCCTCGGGATCAAATACCAAATCAAATCACCGTGTCGATTTTATCTGCACATATATATGAAGAAGCCCTCGAGGAGAACTTGGTTTTTGGCGGGAAATATTTGTTTCTTTTTCCCCACCCAACCGCTCGCGTGTGCTGAGCCGAGGCGGCTTCCAGCCGCCATCGGCCAAATCGACGGCATGACATCGTACCCGAAGGGTAGTCGTCGATATGCAAGCGCATCCAGCACCCGCACGCCACACACTTGCACCGCACTGCGTTTGGTGCACACCTGCCCCGGATGCAGGTGCCGGGGGTGCAGGTGTCGACGACATGACATCCTACCCGCCGAAGGCCCCCGAAGGCGGCAGGGTAATCGTCGATGTGAAGCTGGTGTCATCCTCGTTCTGGTGGCATTATCATCCGGTCAGGTCCCTCGCAGGGAGCTCTCAATAAAAAACTCCCCATTCAGGGAGTCGAAAAGGTGAGCGTGGAGAGGCTCGAATACCCTCCCCTTTCGGGGACTCTCAACAAACGGTTTAAAAGGACAAATTTGGAAATTTATCATAAGCAACAAAGAGATTATTGTTTTACGTCAATCCGTTGGTTGACCAAAAAAGAAAAGCTCTTTGTTTCCTTTGGTAAAGGTCTGTCAAACCATTTGAAGGGCAACGGATTCGCTATAAATAGATCGAAAAGCTTATCCGTACTACTATCCTCATGGTTATTCTACTATATACTGCCACCGTTTCTGCAGCTTCATTGTTCATTACTGTTCTTGGATATGTGGGGGCAACTCAAAATAACTTAATCACAGGTTCGAATCCTGCTGGACCAACAAATCTTAACAACCCCGCGAGGATTTTTATTACCTTCAAGGACTCCATGATTAGGATTGTAGAAAAATGGGTACCGCCAAAGCTGAAATCGTCCCCCTTACCTTTGTTATTTCCCTGTAAACGATCCATAAAATGATTGAAGTCTTCAGACAAGTGCACCGCTTCCGGGTTCAACAACCATTGAATTTGCAAACCATCCATCATTGCCAGGATCAGTGTAGCCAGCATTTCAGGATGGATATCTTTTCGTAGCACTCCCCTATTTTGGGCTTTTAGTATTTCATCAATTTTTAATTACCGCAACGATTGATAGCGCTTCACGAAGAAATCGTGACCGGTATGGTTGTATGAGAGGCTCTCTCCTGCCAGAGTTGAAAACAATTCCACCAGGCCGGGAGCTTTTACATTATGTTCGACCAAGGTTTTGAGGTTCTCAGTGATATCAAAGCCTTCAGTGCCAAGCGTTTGAGCCAATTTCAGGACACTCAATTTTTGGCACGCTACCTTATCTTCGGCTTACATTGTTTCTCCTCTGGGTCATTCTATCTTCGATATGAATAGTTACGGGAGAAACCCAGTAGTACAAATTATTTATTAGGGAATAATTCTTGTATTTTCTTAATTACCCAAGCTAAAGAAAAATTGTTAGTTTTTTTCTCTATCTACGGAGGGAATAATTCCTGCATTTCATCATCACTTAAACCAAAAAAAGACTGCAAGTGTTTTTTCTCTATCTCCGGCTTTTCCATAATTGCTTGCCGAACCCATCCCACATGAAGTTCCCAAGGACCCCAATTATGGGGCCAGCGCTCAAATTGCCTGGGCATTTCAGATTTAATTTCAGCAGTCATGGCATCGAAAATGGGCAGCAAGCGATCGGGACTAAAATAGGTTCTTGTGTACAATGCATAACGTTTTATAAATTCTTCCCTAAAGTTATCGTTCTTAATCAGATTCACCTGCAAGGTTGTATCTATCCATTGGTTAGAACCCATGCCATTTGGATTAAAGACTTGCTCCAAATTATTCCATGTATAAGTCCCCCTGAACAGCGCCCAGTCCATATCGTAAAGAATCCAGCGCCACTTACCGCCATTCTGGTCGCGCCAATACTTGATATTCCCAAGGTCTGTATTTCCAAAATAACTCTCAACAATAAGATAATCAATATAATTATTAATATCAATTTGGGAAGCCACAACCTCATAGTATTCCTGATTTTGCATATCATGAGTTTTAACATATTCAGTCAAAGCTTTATAAGCTACATTACTGCCAGCCAATGCAAAGCCATTCCAAACAAGGATATCCACTTTTTTTGGATCCACCCCATAATGACTTGCCAAATAATCTTCATTCACTTTTTCGCGAATTTCATAAAGCCCCCAATATTCCCCGTTGATGTAAACCACGCAAGGTCTCGAATCCATAACATCAACATCAAGCACATTCATAATGGCTCTATGAATGAATGAATCTTTGATCTTGGTCATAAATTGATCCTGACCAGATGTACTCAGCCAGAAATGCTTGAAAGAAGTCACATCATTTCCAGCAAAAAGTGGATAATTGATCTCCGAAGTGCCATACCTGTCTCTCAAGTGAATGGCCAATGATTTTTGCCCATACGCTTGACTGTAGCCCCCATCAATTTGAATTCCAGCATCAAAAGATAATGCCAAACCATCTGTTTCATAAAACTCCACATGCACGGATCGCTCGGTATCCCAGAACGGATTTGAGTAAATACCTGCACTTCCAAACAACCGCCATGGATCAGTAGATAACGCAATAATCGGCAAATCATGCTCAACACCAACAATGTACGTTTGCGTTGTCACGGTTGAGGGTAGTTGTCCATCAGCTATTGCAATCGCTCGAACTGTCCTGGATGAATCCAAGACAATTGGATTTTCATAAAGAGTATTTGAAGATGTTGGTAATGACCCATCCTCTGTAAAATATATCTTCGCCCCTGCCTCGGCAGTAAGCGTCAACAACTGCCCGCTTGAAATTTCGCCGCCATTAAGTGAGAATTCAACAGGGGCCGCATAACCCTTTACGTAAACCGCAGAATTATTTCTCCATGGTGTTGGTGTTTCAAATAAAACAATTTCTCCATTTTCATTCAAACCACTTGATATGTTTTTTACAAGAAGGCCTGTCTTGAAAATCTGCGTCTCAGTACAATCCACATTGCAAAGATACAGCGTCTCCCCATTGGCGCTTATAGAAAATGGCACATGATTACTTATGCCATCTCCTTTAAATTCTGCATTCGCAAAAAAAACCGCAAAACCTTGCGCAGGAAGAACATAATCTGAAAAAACATATTTGGTCTCCTGTGCCGAACCCTTGCTGAGAGAATATTCTTTTAGGTTAATGTCCTGGTCGGTGTTATTTTTCAGCTCAATCCAATCATAATAGTTATCACTGACATCAGCCAAAAATGATTCATTCCTTGCCATCACCTCATTGATACTGACATCCCAAATCCTGCTTGAAGGTGTCGGCATTTCCTTAAAACCATGTGTGGTGTTTGCTTTTCCTGGCGTAGGCTCAGAAAAATAAAGCCATTTGTCCACCTGGATGCCTCTTGAAAGATCTTCCAACAAAGGATCGAGGGTTAATTCGACCAATACATCACCATATTGAGTAGAAATCACCAACGTCTCATAGTCAGCTAGACTGAAATTTGTATGCACATTTTGTGTAACTTTATCTTTTCCAGAAGCATAAATAACTAAATAAGCCCTTGGCTCAATTACCATGTCGGGAAACGCCCACTTGCGAAGGTTGGTTTTATCGTCTGTAAAATAAAGTTGCGCCAATGATAATGGCTCATCACTATCGTTATAAAGCTCAACCCAATCGACAAAATCACCATCCTCATCATAGAGCACAGAGCGATTATGAGTCATATATTCAGTAATCTTCAAAGGAGAATCGACATTAACCTTAAAATCGGATGTCTCCTGTCCATCCGTGTCATTTTTTGCACCAGGTGTTGGATGATTAAAATAAAGCCATTGATCACCCTGGAGGCCCCTTGAAAGATCTTCCAACAAAGGATCGAGGGTTAATTCGACCAATACTTCACTATACTGAGTAGAAATCACCAACGTCTCATAGTCAGCTAGACTGAAATTTGTATGCACATTTTGTGTAACTTTATCTTTTCCAGAAGCATAAATAACTAGATAAGACCTTGGCTCAATTACCATGTCGGGAAACGCCCACTTGCGAAGGTTGGTTTTATCGTCTGTAAAATAAAGTTGCGCCAATGAGAATGGCTCATCACTATCGTTATAAAGCTCAACCCAATCGACAAAATCACCATCCTCATCCTGCAGCACAGAGCGATTATGAGTCATATATTCAGTAATCTTCAAAGGAGAATCGACATTAACCTTAAAATCGGATGTCTCCTGTCCATCCGTGCCATTTTTTGCACCAGGTGTTGGATGATTAAAATAAAGCCATTCACCTTCTTCATTAAGCCCATAGGATATGTCATTATCCAACGGTGGGATTTCAATTTTTGATATCAACGTACCAAGAGCAGATGTAAAATAAAGAGTTTCGCCAAGTTGGGCATTTAATTTAAAATTCAAATGCAAATTCCCAGCGCTATCCACTGTGTTCAAACCTGAAGCATAAACAATCTTATATTCATCCGGACCAATCTCAAAATCTGGAAACACCCACTTCATAGGATCATCTATATTTGTAGACAGCCCCGCACCTTTAAGATTAATGACCTCCTCACCCGAATTATAAAATTCTATCCAATCTGAACTTAAACCAAACCCATCCATGATCGTCGATGAATTTGACGACATTACTTCAGTAATAATCATCTTTGCCTGTTTCTGGAAATACAGATTTTTGTTATTGGTTGCCAAATGTTGGAGTTCTTTTTCAACTGCCATTCTCTTTTCAATTGCACCCATTGCATACACGAATCCGGCAATTAATCCTAATCCCGTAATTACAATAAGAATCCTGGCGAAAAGAGAAAGTGGTTTATTCATTGATCATTTTTACACAGCAAAATCGCCATCATAACCAAGCTGCGCAACTGAATTCACATTCTTAATTCCACCGATCTTATTGATGAGGCCAGCGGTCTTTTCTCTTACTCTGATCTCAACCGTTAATTCATAATTTTCACCATTAAAAACTTTTGATTTCAAGCGATATCTTTTGGCTTCACTTTCAATCAGCTTAAAAACCAAATCATTCGTTTCTTCTGTTCGATAAGAAATGACCAACAAGTATGGCATTTGTACATCTGATATTTTAGAAAATACAAACAAGATGATCCCAATGACGACAGAAGATATCAAGGCCAATTTCCAAAGCCCTGCGCCACTAATGATACCCATACCAATTGCCCAAAATAAATAAACCACATCAATCGGATCTTTGATGGCGGTACGGTAGCGAACAATTGACAAAGCACCCACCATACCCAAGGACAAAATGATATTACTCGTGATCGCCAGGATAATTGTTGAAGTAATCATAGCCATGGCAATCAATGTCAAATTAAATGTCTTTGAATACATCACGCCCTTATAACTGACACGATAGATAAAAAAGATGAACAAGCCTAGTGCAAATGAAAAAAGCAACGCATATGCAATTGACGTCACGGATAAATCGGTCGAAAAAAAATCTGTGTTTTGTAAAAAATCTTGCCAGGTCATATATTCTCCTTTTTATCTACATGCCGACAACACAACACTTGGCATATTTTGAGATAGCCTGCCACTGAAGGTTATTTATTTGAATAATATTGCGAACAACATCAGGGAAATATCCTGTATATTTCACTTCAAGAATAATTTGATCGTGTGGAATTGCTGAGATCATATATCCATTTGAGAACAAATCTTTTTGATAAATTCCTGCCTTAAGTAAAATATCAAAATTAATACGTACATCCCCGTATTTATAGATGAGCGCTTCACGACAATATTCCACCACCACCCTTGGGCGCAAGTTCTTGGTTCGATAATTGAGATAAAAATCGTTGGCAACAACATCATTTTTATGCATCAAAAAACTTGCATCACCACTAATAAGAGCATCATATTCTTCCTTTGAGATTTGAATATATGATTTTTCAGTAACATTCACTCTTTTGATCTTTCTTTCCAATTTAATGACATTGGATTGATAATTGTAAACACGAACCCTGAATTTCTTACGATCTCTTACCCCACTCACCTTATCAAAAAATGCACATTGATTATAGTCATCATAATATAAGCTTGAAACCAAATATAACCCATCTGCATTACTAAAAGAATCCCGCTGACATATTTGGCTCAATTTATTTGCCATCACATTTTTTTGATGGGCATTAATAATAAACTTTAATTCGTTTCTATACATAACCAGACATTTCCCAAAATGAAATAAAGTAAGCACTGGTTTTCTGGCAGGATAGTGTTATCCAGACACATCCAAGACCAGGAGAGAACCAACTCTCAAAACAATTGTACAACAATCTGAACAGCTGATTGCATATATTTCGGCTCTGACCATTGAACAATCCCAACCACAAATACGGCATCTAATCCAGGCAGTGGATGGGCTGCTCGAATGCAGTTACAAGAAAACGCTGACCAATCTCTATCTGCAGTTTTTTAACGAACCGGATCCGAAAACGGCGGCTCACTTATTCAGTGAAAGACCCTGGACGGTGGAGACGATCAAGAAGACTCTCAAGCATTACCTGCTGCAGAAGTTTCTTGAGATCGCCCGGCGGTTGAGGCTGGCCTCGGTGATCCTGGTGAGCGTGGATGACAGCCTGGGCAAGGACCGGGCGATGCAACATCTGGAAGTGGTGGATTACCACTATAACCACACGGAGGGCAGCAGCAAGAAACCGACTTATGCCAACGGCTATATCTATGTGGAAGTGCATATTCAGATCGGGCCAGCGAATTATCTCATAGTTAGAAACCAACGATGAAGACGTCCGCCCGCCGGCATGCTGCGCGATAATCAGCTTGGCGAGCCCCACTTGTCCCGCCCCTCCGCCCGCCGGTGAGCCAAGCCGTTGGGCAGCTAAGCGAGAACTGGGCTAATTTCTGTGCTTTTACGCACGATCCGGATGTTCCGGAACGAATAATGCCACCGAACAGGTGATCGGCATGAAGAAAATGCGCACCCGCACGGTGCAGAGCTAAAAGACCTGGCCTGGGATGCAGACCGGCTTAATACTGGCGGGGACAAGAGCCAATTGATCAATATAGGAGGGGAGAAGAAGACCGGGCCACGCCAATTTTCTAAGATCGCCCACCGCTGATGGGACAAACACAGAATTTTTTTTTAGCTATTGTACAACGGATAAAAAGGTTTAATAATTTCCACTGTAACTGTTAGGAAGCCTATACATTGATTAGGATTGTACTACGGATGGAAATAGGGTTGTATTACGGATAGAAATAGGGTGGCAACGAGTCTGGTTCTCTATATAATAAGTTCAGCAATCCAATCGTGTAATCCGATTAACCGCTCAAAGCAAGCTGGCGTAAAAACTATTCAAGTTGTGGACAAAAAAAACCTTGTCCCACTTTATGGCGTCGTACTCATATTTTATTCCTCGATTTGGTCGCCATTTTAGGGTTCGCAGGGCCCATTCAAAAATATTATGCATTCACAAATTGTAATCGTTGCCTGCCTGATCCTGTTAACGGTCTCCGCCTGCGGAGGACAACCATCCGCGCCTGCGGCCGCGCCCACGACCCTGTACCTGGTTACTGTTCTGGCGGACGCGACACCCACCGCCACTTCCTTCCAGCCAAACATCGATGATCCCTGCATTAGCGGATTCTCGGCGGTCATTACCAAAACACTGCCGGCTGCGACGATTGATACCGACTCTGTCATTCCGGCCACCATCACCCCCTCCGGCGCTCGGGACCGCCACCTGACCTACGGAGGCCATCCCCGCAACGCCGGGCGTTTGGCAGAGAACATGGCTTTGGACGCCCTGCGCCGCTACGCCCTGGAAACCAGTTAACCAATGTCTCCCACCACCCCTCAGACCCTCAAACGCCTGATCACCCTGTCTCGGGTCATCAACAGCCTGGCGGCGGTCTGCCTGATCGCGGTCGGGCTTTTCACTTACAGCCCACAGGTCAAGGCCGTCTCTGCCAGCCCGACCCCCACCGTCACCACGATCGACGCCCAGATCGCGACCTACACGCCCACCGACACTTCCATCCCCTCGATCACCCCCTCGCCGACAGCCACCTTCATCCCCTCGCCGACGACCACCTTCACCCCGACCTTCACGCCAAGCGACACGCCGGCTCCGACGCAGACCTCCGAGCCGCAGGTGGTGACGTTTGCCGTCATCGGCGATTTCGGCATGGACAATTCTGCCGAAGCTGATGTGGCTGCGCTCATCCACGGCTGGCAGCCGGACATAATCATCACTGTGGGCGACAACAACTATCCCTCCGGTTCGGCGGATACCATCGACGCCAATATCGGCAAGTATTTCCACGATTATATTTTTCCATATACCGGCAGCTACGGTTCCGGAGCGGACGTAAACCGTTTCTTTTCAACCCTGGGCAACCACGACTGGAACACCGCCGGCGCGCAGCCATACCTGGATTATTTCACCCTGCCCGGCAACGAGCGCTACTATGACTTTACCTGGGGGTCAGTTCACTTCTTTGCGCTCGACAGCTGTTTGCCCGAACCGGACGGGGTGAAAGCCGACTCGGTGCAGGCGGCCTGGCTGCAGCAGGGCTTGGCAACTTCCACTTCCCCTTGGAATGTTGTTTATTCCCATTATCCATCATACTCGTCCGGTTACCACGGTTCCGTCAGCTGGATACAGTGGCCGTTCGCTGCCTGGGGCGCGGATACGGTACTGGCGGGCCACGACCACAACTACGAGCGTCTGCTAGTGGACGGCATCCCGTACTTCACGAACGGACTGGGCGGTCAAACGCGCTACTATTTCAATCCTGTTCCTCTGCGTCAAAGCCAGTTCCTATACGACGCCAATTACGGAGCGATGCGGGTAACTGCCAGCGAGACGGAGATGCTGTTCGAGTTTTATAACCGGCTGGGGGAGTTGATCGATTCGTACCAAATGACGAAGCCGTAGCTAAAGGTTTGCGTTAACGGCTAGACTACTTGGTAGCGATCAGTCATTTGGCTTCTCCTCTTTGGTTTCAGCAACCTGAGGTTATACCTTGTGGCTGATCATTTTTTTCTTCTGGGTCATTCTATCATCGATATGAATAGTTACGGGAGAAACCTAGTAGTACATCTAATTAATGCTTGTTTTAATCCAGAGACAAAAAATGTGCCAAAGTGGGAGATTAAACGCAAAAACCGGCGCTTTTAGCCGGTTGTTGGGGGGTAAAACCTCACTTTTGACCCATAAAGTGGGACAAATCAGAATTTAAGTGAGCGTGGAGAGGCTCGAACTCTCAACAAACGGCTTAAAAGGCCGCTGCTCTGCCATTGAGCTACACGCCCGTTGCGGAGTGCATTCTATCACGCCCCCTATAACCCGTCAATCATCCCCTCGCAGCAGCCGGTCCAGTCCCTTAAAGTTCACCCTGGCAGTGAAATCCAGGCTCAGTGGTGTCAGAGATACCTGCCGCTTGACTCGCAGCACATATACGTCGCTGTCCTTCACTTTGCTGGACAAATCGGCAGCCTCTTCGTAATCCACCACTCCCCGCTCCTCCCAGGATGTCCGCTTCGGTTTGACCGGGATGAAGTAGCGCTGGTGAGCCAGGCGGGTCAACTGCCACCCCGTTTGCCGCGTGGCGTCCGAAGGCACATCAATTTTTAGGAAATCCACTTCCGGCGGGAATTGCTTTTCCAGCAACTTTCGGCCAAAAAATGCGGTGAAATAAGCTGCCGCTGAAAAATCTATATCGAGGGAATACGATTGGTGGTGCTCCCGACCGGTTTCCAATGACGCCGCCAGGGCTGGGATGCCCTGCGAAGCCGCTTCCATCGCGGCTCCCACTGTTCCCGAGATGGTGATGCCGGTGGCAACATTTTCACCGTAGTTGATGCCCGAAACCACCAGGTCCGGTTTCCGTGGCATGATCTCCAGGATGCCGTGTAGCACGGCCTGTGCCGGGGTCCCGCCCACCGCGTAGACCGTCCAATCCTTGCCGCACACGTTCAGGACCTCGGGCCGGATCACGCCGTCCGAGGTCATCGGCAGGCTGCGGCCCATCCCCGAAGACTGCTCGCGCGGTGCTGCCACGGTCACATATCCCAGGTCCGACAACGTACCAGCCGCGGCCCACAGTCCTGGCGATCGGATCCCGTCATCATTGGTCAGTAAGATCTGGCACTTTTCCATTATTTCTCCCGGTAATTAAGGAAAAAAGCGGGGGCTGCCCGCTTCGGTGGTGCCCCTTGTGCGATTCGAACGCACGGCCTTTTGGTCCGCAACCAAACGCTCTAATCCGCTGAGCTAAAGGGGCAACTCTTTAAGCGGCGAAAATTGTAACCGAGAATCAGGACAAGGTCAAGCATACGGGAAAGTTTTGAGTGAATAAAGGTGATGAAAAAATTTTCGCCAGGGACACAATGGAACTCCACCGGAAAAACCTGTGAAATCCCGGTGATCTCCGTGCACTCTAAAATGAAAAATCAAGATTCTGTTTCTACGGCGAGAAGGTTTCTTCCATCGTCATCCCCCACAGCAGGCGGGGATCAGGATTCTTCAGGAGAATGTGCACCGTGTACAGGATGTCTCCACCCTGGAAAACGGGTGCCCCGCTGATCGACTCCACTACACCGTCCATCTTCACGCCCGGCAGTGCATCCGCGGTCACCTTGACCGCCTGCCCCACGCCTACCTTGACCACGTCCGTTTCGGTCAGGTCGCTGGTATCCACGTACCACTGGCTGGTGTCCGCCAGAGCCACCACCCAGGTCTGCGGGCTGATTACCTGCGAGACTGACACATTGGTATCTTCCACTGTCCCGGCGAAAGGCGCCTTCAAGTCGTAATTATCCAATGCACTTTGTGCGGCGGCCATCTGGGAGTTAATGGCATCCAGTTGAGCCAGTGCCAGCGCCAGTTTATCGCTGTCGGGTCCGTTCCGGGCGTTCTGGTAGGTGCGCTGGGCCTCTGCATGGGCAGCTCTGGTCGTATCCAAAGCTGCATGCAGGGTATCCCGCTGGTTAGTCAGATCGATGACCTTCAGCACTGCGGTGTCATAATTGGTCTGTGCGGTTCTTAATTTATCCTCATAGATCTTCCGAGTGGCATTGGAGGCAGGCAGGTTGCTGTACTTGTCGAAGTCAGTCTGGGCTTTATTGAGGTCTATTTGGCGGGAGGCGGCGTCTGCCTGGGCATTGTCGATATCAGTCTGGATGGTGTTCAGGTTCAGCTTGTCCCAGGCCAATTGGGCTGCAGCATATGCTCTTTGCGCATTCATATAAGCCTGCCAGGCCTGTGATTTACCCAGATCTGCAGTCCTCACCAGCAGGTCATATGCTTGTTGGGCTGCCACTTGCTGGGCCTGTGCTCCTGCCAATGCAGCCTCCACCTGCTGACGGTCGCCGAGCCGGGCAAGCACCTGCCCCTGGCTAACCCGGTCCCCTTGGTGCACCAGCACTTCCTCAACCCTGCCGCTTGCCAGGAAGGTGAGATATGTGCTCTGGTTCGGCACAAGATGCCCGGCGGCCACCACAGTCTCCGCTGCTGGGAGGGATGTAGGGGTGGGTGAAACAATTGCTGTGCCGTTGCATGCTGCCAAAAGCAGGAAAAGGCTCAAAGTCAAAGGGACAATCATGATAAGTTTTTTCATTGCAAAACTCCTTTCAATACCCCGGTTTTCAAATAGGCGTGGTTTGGGGCGCCACATTTCATCAATTCATTAATCCCGGCGTTCAGCCGGTGGATCATTCGTATGCCAATACTTCCCGGATTGTCAACCGTGCAGCGTTGCGCGCCGGCAGGATGCTTGCCACCGCTGAAAGCGCCAGCACAACCAGCAGCCAGATTAAAAAGCCGGTAAAAGTGAAATGGACCGCGATTTGGGATTGAAAAATCGCCGAACTAATAATGGACGATAATAAATAGGTTATTGGGAACGAAAGCAGAGCACCCAGCAGCCAGGAAATGCCGCCGATTACCAGACCTTCCACGATGACCGAGCGCATGATCTCTCTGTCAACTGCCCCGATGGAACGCATCACTCCGATCTCGCGCGTGCGCTCCAGCACATTCATACCCATCGTTCCGGTCAGGCCGATGCTGCCCACCAGCGCTGTCAGCAGCGCCATGATCAATAGGAACGTGACCAGGATGTCGAGGCTGTCTGAGGCCGTTTTCAACGTGGATACCCCTGTCCGCGCCTGGTTGACGTGGTATCCCTGGGCGCGGAAATATGCATCGATCATGTCTGCCATCATTTGCTGGTAGGCCGGGTCATGCTGGTCGGTAACAATTCGGTATGAGAAAGCCTGGTTGGTAACGTGGGTCAGGTCTGAAATATATTCGTAAGTGCTATAGGCAATCGTCCCCTGCTGGTTGACGAACTGGAAGATGCCAACTACCAGCCAGTCTGCTTCCTTTCCGTTGACCTTTAATCTCAGTGTCCCGCCTGGCTTCAGGTCCGGGAATTTCGACAGGATTCCTTCGCTTACCGTGATCGCCTGGGTATCTCCCGGCTGGAGCCAGCGCCCGGCCAGCAGTACTGGCGCAATCAACTTACTGCTCACTGGCGGAGCCAGGATGGTCATATTGTCGGCGGTGGTGCCATCCTGGTAGAGTGCCTCGGCACTGGAATAAGACCAACCTTCCACCGACACAACCCCCGGCACCTGCCTGGCCGCCAGTTCCACTTTGTTCAGGCGGTAGAGTTGATTAAAATCCAATTGCACGTCTGCCAGGAAATAATGGCCGATCTGTCCGATGTAATCGTGGAGCGTCACCCGCACGTTGAACACCGCCACAAATATCGCCCCTCCCATTGTAAGGGTGAATAGCGTCAGGACAAGCCGGCCCTTTCGCCTGAATGTATTGCGCAGTGATATTAAAAGGGGACGCGGGATATGGATACCTCGCCGGGCGAGCAGGTGGCTGAACCCGAGCTGCAGCCGGTCGATGAGAGATTCCCGGTGCGTACTCACCGGGTCCTGCTTCTTTTCCTCCCCGACAGTCTCCCCACTGAGGGCGCGCAGCACTGTAATGTGTGAGCCATTCAACACTGGCAGGAGTCCGGCCAGCAGTGGCACTGCCAGACCAACCACGATTTGGACCATAAATGCCAGAGGTACAATCCGGTAACCCAGCAGGCTGAAATTAATTTTACTGGCGATAAAAGCCGAAAGGGCGTAAGCGCCTTGTCCACCCAACGGGACGGCGATCAGCAGGGCTATCACTCCGAATGCCAGGATCAAGGCGACATACATCTCAAACACCTGGTTGCGGCGGGCGCCCACCAACTTCATCACTCCAATATGACGCATGTGCTGGTTTAGAAGGGCGCTGAGGGTGTTGGCGATCAGTGAACTGCTTAAAAACAGGATCAGGATGCCTAGCGCCAGCAGGATCCCAAGCACCGCCTGCACGGTGGAAGCCATCGGGTGTTCATTTGTTTTGGAAGAACGGGTGCGTAGAACGGTCACTCCGTTCTTTGTGACCTTATCACTGACCGTGGTGGCCATCTGGCGCAGGGTTTGATTGTCGTTTTGTCCCGTGGTCAGAGTAACGTACAGCCGGTTGAACGTATCCGGTTGGCGTAAATACGTTAGCGTGCTGGTGGAGATGTACGCAAAAGGTTGGGCAAGGAAATCTCCAGCCCCTGTGCTTGGGTCCGATACGATCCCGGCAACTTTCATGGACTTAATGGAGCCATTATAGAGTTCAAATTCGAGCGTATCACCCACAGAGATATTCAGGTCTGTCAAAACCTTCCGTTCAAGTACCACTTCGTCCTTGCCCGGCATCCCGGTCCCGGCGATGGTGTGCATCAGGTTGATTTGCATCTTGGAGAAATTGTCAATCGCCACCATGTTGAGCGCAACCCACTGGCTGCTGCCGGGTAGGCGTGTCCGCATGGCAAAGACATTTCGTCCTTCCGCTTCCTTGACGCCATGTATGACTTGAACCGTCGTGATCAATGAGCTATCGAAAGGCGTGGTGCGCAGTTCGATGTTCATCGGGTTGTTGGCAGCATAGCTGGCGCTCATGTCGTGGGAGATGATTACATAAGCACCAACGATAACCCCGATTGAGAATACGCCCACAGCTATGGATAGGACCACCAGGGCCGTGCGCGAAAAACTACCGATTAGATCGTGAAATACTTTTCGCCAACGCGGACGCATCATCGGATTTCTATTATCCTGACTTCCTGCCACGCTGATCTGCAGTGCGGTTTTCTTCCAGCCTCACCTGCACGATCTTGCCGAGCATTTGTTCCGTAAGCGGCGAATCGCGCAATAAATTAACAAAGGGATCCCTGTGTAGCGCAGCCAGTTCCACTGGTTCGCCCGAACCAGCGCGAATGCTGGCGATAGATTGCCCACCTTGCATCAATTCGATTTCACCGAAGAATTGTCCCGGTCCCAGGGAAGCAATCCTGATGTCCTTGCGATGCTGCCCCTTGGATCGCATTTTCGAAAGCCGGGGGCATAACACAACTTCCACCACACCGCGCTTGATCATGAAGAGGTAATCCACGTGCTGTCCTTGTTGGAGAATGATGCTCCCGGGTTGGTGTGTAAAGTGTTCCAGTTGTCGGGTTGCTCCCAGCATCTGGCGGTGGGTCAGCAGCGGCAGGCAGTTTGCCACCGTCTCATCCACTAGTTCACCGTCGGTGATTATGATTGTACGGGAAGTTCGTTCAGTCAGCGAGGGGTCGTGCGTTACCATCGCTATTGTCTTTCCGCTTTGCACCAGGTGGTCGAATAAGCTGATGATTGATTCTGCAGAACGTGAATCCAGGTTTCCGGTTGGCTCGTCAGCCGCAATAACGGGTGGGTCGTTTGCGAGGGCACGTGCAATGGCTGCGCTCTGCTGCTGCCCGGTCGACACTGCTGCGGGAAGTTTATGTGCCTGTTTTTCCAGTCCAACCATCTTCAACAGTTCCTTGGCACGCTTTGGGCGTTCGTCGAAGTCGTACATGCCGACGTAATCCATCGGAAGCATTACGTTTTCCAGCAAGGTCAGCATGGGCAGGAGTTGGAAGAACTGGAACACAATCCCCAGGTTCCGTCCGCGCCATAATGCCCGTTTACTCTCGTTCATTTCATAGATATTTTGGCCGTTGATGACCACCTGACCTCCGGAAGGATGGTCAATGCCGGTCATCATGTTGAGCAGGGTTGACTTGCCGCTGCCCGATTTGCCTACAATAGCCACAAACTCGCCGCGCTGCAGAGTCAGGTCAATCCCTTTGAGAACGTGGAACTCACCTGCAGCGTTCTTGAAGGTTTTCACCACCTTCTGTAAATTAATGGCTGGCTGTGTATCCGGGTCTGGTGAGTGGATCTGCTTCATTGGCCCCCCTTTGCACTGCCTGGTTGGGAACTTATCCTTGTCGGAGTTACTGCGGGTTTGTGTTCCGACAGGGTACCTTCACCGCGTAACTCAATGCTCTTCAACCTCGCCGTTGACCTCTGCTGACGGCTACCGAGGAAAGCATTGGAATGGCGTTGTCCCGGGACCTGTGATTCATCCGGGACAATTTCGCCATCCTGGATTATCAAATGACGCGAGAAGCGCGGTGCCAGGCTGTTATCGTGGGTGACCATAATGATCGTTTTTCCATCTTTTATCAGCCGCTCAAAGACTTCAAAGACATGGTCAGCCGTCATTGAGTCCAAGCTGCCGGTGGGTTCATCGGCGACCAGAATGGGAGGGTCATTAGCCAGGGCGCGCGCAATTGCAACACGCTGCTGCTGGCCACCCGAGATATAGTTTGGCAGTTTAAATGCGTGCTCTTCCAGTTCCACCATCTGTAAAAGATTCAGGGCACGCGAACGGCTTTCGGACCGGTTGTAAAGGCCGCAGAAGTCCATTGGGAGCATGATATTTTCGACCAGCGTAAGCATCGGCAGGAGTTGGAAAGATTGGTAAACCACGCCCACGCTGCGCCCGCGCCATAGCGCCAGGTCGTCCTCTGACAGTGTGTGGATGGAAACAGACTCGTGATCCCTGTGGATGATCACCTCCCCGGAAGTGAGATGATCAACGCCGGTGATCATATTCATCAGCGTGGATTTCCCGGCACCCGATTTGCCGATTACGCCCAGGAACTCGCCGGGGTATATTTCCGCGTTAATGCCCTTCAGTGCGGGAAAATCACCCGCGGCGGTCTCATATACTTTACAGACCTGACGCAACTGGATGAGCGCTTGGGATTGATTTGCTGGGGGGATGGCTTCTGATTTAATGTCTTGCTTGCGAGGTGACACTTTTTACTCTTCCAATGATCCTTGAAAATTCCAGAAAAAGATTGTACTACATATCACCATTGAAACCGCCTGTGGAGAGTTAAGGCTTTCATAAGAAGAAGAAAACGTTTGAGCATCTTCAGTCTGAATCCGCCAGTATAATAGGGCAACCCGAGGAGTAACAATGAACAAATTCCTTGAACGATTGCAGTCACGCAAAGTCCTGGTTGCTGATGGAGCTACCGGCACCAACTTGCAGAAGATGGGTCTCCAGCCCGGTCTTGCCCCGGAAGACCTGGTGATGGACCAGCCTGACCTTATCCTGAAATTAGCGACAGCCTTTGCATCTGCCGGCGCGGACATACTATTAACCTGTACCTTTGGGGGGACCCGCCTGCGAATGAAGGAATCGAAATATGCGCAGCGGGTGAGTGAGGTTAACACACGTGCCGTCGAGCTGACCCGGGAGGCTGCTTCCACCGGGACTGAGATCCTGGTTGCCGGATCCATCGGACCTACCGGCTTGTTGATGAAACCCTTTGGTCCCCTCTCTCCTGAGGAGGCCATTGCTGCCTTTACGGAACAAGTCCAGGGCCTTGTCGCAGGCGGGGTGGACCTGCTGGTCATCGAGACCATGTTTGCTTTCGATGAGGCCGATGCAGCCTTCAAAGCTGCCCGCGCGGTAACCGATCTGCCCATCGTGGTCTCATTCAGCTATGACCGCGGAGTGCGCACGATGATGGGTGTCAAACCCGCAGAGATGATCAAGCGATATAAACTGATGGGTGCTGCATTGGTGGGTGCCAACTGTGGCACCTCCCTGGAAAACATGGAAAAGGTGGAGCAGGAATACGCCGCGGCAGAACCGGGTTTCCCGTTGTGGATCAAACCCAACGCAGGCCTGCCGCGCATGCTTGACGGGAACACCGTTTACGACGTTTCGCCCGGCCAGATGGGTGAATTTGCCAAGAAATATGCAGCCCTTGGGGCGCGCGTGGTTGGCGGCTGCTGCGGAAATACTCCTGAGCACATCGCTGCGATCGCGAAAGAATTCAAATAAGCAATCCATGAATCACGGAAGAGAAGTGCAGAATAAAAGGAGAACGATAGCTGTGATGAGTGGCTGTCTTCTGATGGTACTCCTTGCAGCATGTACTTCCTCTACACCGCTTCTCCCAACTGCGACAATCTCGTCACCGATTTACAATCTGCCAACCCCAACTGGCGAGGACACACCTCTCGAAGCATCCACTGAAACCACTGAAACTGGCCCGGCACCCACATCCACACGACTGCCCGCGGATTTCTGGCAAAAACTACCTGCCATTCCACTGGAAATTAGCGACCATATGCGTGAACTTTACCACCTTGGGCTTGCGCTGGGGAATAACCCCCACGTCTTTTCACGGATCGGTGACTGTGCCTCGGCAGCCCCGGACTTCATGGTGGGTTTTGACGGTAACTACAACCTGGGCGCATACACCAATCTCCAACCCGCGATTGAATATTTTAAAGGTTCATTTCAACGACCCAGCCTGGCCGCGAAAAATGGGTTGAACTCAGCCGGTTTGTTAACCACTCTCTGGACCGGTGACCAATGCTTAAGCAAGGAGACCCTGCTCGACTGCCAATACCGCCTTGACCATCCCGCTTTTGCCATCATTTCGGTTGGCACAAACGAATCCTATTATGTCCATCACACCCCTGGGGCTTTTGAAACCAATATGCGCGCCATTATCGAAGATACGATGGCAAAGGGTATTATTCCCATCCTGGGGACTAAAGCTGATGATATAGAAGGGGATAATTCCATTAATGCCACCATCGCCCGTCTTGCCCTGGAATACGAACTCCCACTCTGGAATTTCTGGCAGGCAACCCATTCTCTGCCCAACCAGGGGTTGGCAGATGCCTCGCACCTCTCCAGTGTCTCATACCTCAACTTTACCGATTTCTCCATCCCCCACAGCCTGGAATATGGGATGCAGGTTCGCAACCTGACCGCTCTGGAAATGCTGAATTTTCTGCGAGAACAACTGGCAGAACCTTTTTACACTCCCTCTCCGTGAAACTCCGCTTGTCCTTTATCGTGGAAATAAAATAATAGTGGAAGGCTGTTACCTTCCAATTTTGTTTTCAACCATTTTTATTCGGGAGAAGAGATATATTCTTCCACTACTCGCTCGAGAATATTAAGTGGCATGGCTCCGTTCTTCAAGACCACATCATGGAACCTGCGCAGATCGAATTTATCGCCGAGGGCTTTCCTGGCTTTATCCCGTAATTCAACCATTTTGATCTCACCCATTTTGTAAGCACAAGCCTGGCCGGGCATGACTATATAGCGCTCGATCTCGCTGACGATGCTCTCATGAGCGCTGGCGGTGTGTTGTTCCATGTATTCGATGGCTTGTTTCCGGGTCCATTTCTTGTAGTGGATGCCTGTGTCGACCACCAGCCGTACGGCACGGAAAAGTTCTGAATCGAGGTAACCCAATTCTCCGTAGGGGTCATCCTTGTAGAAATCAATTTCACGTGCCAGCTTCTCAGCATACAGGGCCCAGCCTTCAATGTACGCAGTGAATGGCACCATGCGACGGAAGAACGGCACCCCTTTTAATTCCTGGGCAATCGCAATTTGGAAGTGATGACCGGGAATGCCTTCGTGATATGAGAGGGTCTTCATCCCAAATTTTTGGATCTCGTTCATGTCACGGAGGTTGGCGTAAAAGACTCCTGGACGCGTCCCACTCAGGTCACCCTGCTGGTAGTAAGCGCCTGCCGAGCCTTTTTCGCGAAATTCCGGGACGCGTTCAACTTTCAAAGCAGCCTTGGGGCGAACAGCAAAGTATGGATCCAACCCCGCGTCCATTTCATCCAGGATGCGCTGGTACTCGGCCATGGCGGCGAGGCGACCTTCATCTGTATTTGGGTACAGGAAGCGCTCTTCTTTCCCGAATTCAGCAAGTTTTTTGGGGGCATTCTTGAAGTCCTGATAACCCAGCTTATTCAGAATGACACCCATCTCGCCCTCGATGCGGTTCACTTCTTTAAGGCCAATCTCATGCACCTGTTCAGGTGTGTATGCGGTTGTAGTGTGGCTACGCAGGCAGTGCGCAAAATACTCGTTCCCTTCAGGTAGTTTCCAGACTCCGTCGTCTGTCGTAGCTTTCTGCTCCAGTTCGGTGAAATAAGCAATAAATTTCTGGTAGGCGGGGTATACCGACTGTGTGATGGCAACTTCCGTCTCGGCAAGGAGCGTTTCCCGGTCGCGCTCGTTGACCTTATCCAGTTTGGATAGCTTGTCCTTGAACACTGTGTAGAGCGGGTTCGAACTGGCTGGCTGGCCGACAAAAGCGGTCATCTCGTCCAGTACACGACGGATAACGAACCTGGGTGGCAGGACACCCTTTTCTTCGCGGATTTTAAGCCCTTCCAATACCTGATCGAACTTAACCTCGAACAGGTTCAAACGTTTGACATAGTTGCGGCTTTCGAGTTTGCTCACCACCGGGTGGATGGTCATCATGAAATTAGGCAGTTCGGATTGGACACCAAACATCTGGTTGAGCGGGTAACCGTGGAAACGGAATTTTTCGGCTCGCGCCAGGTCATCCAGAAAATAATCCATGATGTCTGTGGAAAGCAAGGTCCCATGGGACTTGCGTTGCCGGGGATAACTGCGCAGAATGGCAAGGTCGCGCTTAAGCCATTTGTACATTTTGGTTTCATTTGCCACCGAAACGTCCGAGAGTTTGGCATTATGACCATGCAGACCGAACTTTTCGAGGATGCCAAGCATGGTCAGCAGTTCAGGCCCTTTCAGAGCAAAATGTAGGAAGGTACGTGCATAGAGCAACTGGATGCTCCAAGGTTTACCCCAAATGAGTGCAATCACGAACCAGGCGAGCAAAAAGACAATTATGGCAATCAGAATATACACGATGGTCATTTGGAAACCTCCTTTTCAAGTCCAGGTTGATTTTACACGGAATCCATTTTCAGAGCCCGCTTGATGGCGGTTATCTTTTGTTTGCGTATTCTATGAACTTTAATATACAAAGAGGGATTCGAAAATAACAATGCCTGATTTTAGTTACTCGTAAAGTATCTTGTGAGCCAAGAGAATGCGTGTGGGATAGAAGATGGCTCCGTGGATATTGAGGGTAATCCACTCTCAGTCGTGCAGCAACAGAACCTCCGGTTCGAATAGCTGTTGGGATACCATCATTTTCCCGATAGATCAATATATAGACTCCCAATCAATTTCGTTTTGTTTTTATTAAAAGCAGCGCGATAATGATTCAGGAGTCCAGCCTGTTCTATCATTTCACCAAAAATGCTATTAAGCGAATAGTTTAGGTTTGATAAAACAATTCAATGAATGGCTCCATTTTGTATATATATTTTAGTGGTATAAGGCTGCATTTTTTCTGCGGCTATTATCGTCTAAATTCAGTAGAACGAAGGCAGCCAAAGAGTATGCAGTTGGATGGAAGGAGCTGAATATGTCTTACATTTTGAATTTTGAACACAGGGGCAGCTACTTATACATCACGGTAACGGGAGAAAATACACCTGATAATGTAATGCATTACCTTTCTGAGGTGCGCGACTTGTGTGAACAATATAAAGTCCTTGATGTGCTTATCGTCGAGAACCTGGGAGGACCAAGTCTCGATACATTTAGCATTTTCGATATTATTTTAAAGGTCAGTGAACAAACTTCACAGTTGGTTCGCAATATTGCTTATGTGGATATCAACCCGGAACACAATCCGGGCAAAATGGTCTTTGCTGAGAACGTTGCGGTCAACCGAGGGATAAATGTTCGGATCTTTTCAAGCATCCAAGCGGCTGAACAGTGGTTGGAAAAAAAGGTGAATCCGGGCGATTAAATTCACCTCCTGCACACATTAAAACCCACCATCAACCCTATGAATTATTTTCATTTACAAAACGACATGTCGGCAGCGATGGTTGTCCTTAACCAGGCGTGCCAGTAATAGATACTTTGGAGAGGCCATTGGTAGGAATAAGTTTCAAGTCGATTATGCTAGTATAAAACGTGAGTATATGATATTCGGATATTACAAGGAATATCACTCATGAAGGTATCGAATGAGATCGTAATTTAGATAGTATTCGGATTTTTATGGGCGGTTTATTTTGGTGTCACGCCCTTTTTTCAGAATAGAGTAAAAGGCTCGCATGAGTACACCCGCTTCAATGCGCAACAGGAGAAACTATTATTCTGGGTTTTTGCTATCGCCTTATTATTGCTTCCAATTTATTTCCTGACTGCCTGGATTGATTTTACGTTCATTCCCCTTCCGATGTGGTTGCGCTGGTGCGACGGGGGTATTGTCTGTCTGGGAATATCCTTGTTTGGCTGGGCTCACCAGGCGCTTGGGAATGATTGGACCGCGGTCCCGGCTCTATCAAAGGAATACGAGATGGTAGAGAACGGACCATACCGCCACGTACTCCATCCGATGTACTCAGCTTATTTCATCATTGGATGTGGCTTTTTACTTTTATCGTCAAATTGGCTGGTGGGGGTAATTTCTCCTGTGCTGCTGTTGGTAATGTACCTGATGCGGGTGTCTCCGGAAGAGAAAACGATGATCGAACGGTTTGGTGAACCATATCGCCAATACATGAAACGCACCGGACGGTTTTTACCGCGCTTCCGGGTGGAAAGATAATACAAACTTGCCGGGCAGAAAAAATTCCTCCTGCTGTGATAATTAGAAATTAGATTAACTTCCCGTTCCGGACTGATAACAATCGAAGGAGTTGCTGCCAGGTGTGAGCACCTTCACTCCCCAATCATCTCGCTGGACCTGATAAGTATCCAGGCTGGACCGAACCAGCCGAAGCGCCTGGTCAGCCTGCCAGCCGGAAAGTGTGAAACTGCGCCAGTTTTTGTCCTGGCTGCCGGAGGAAACCTGCTCGTGACACACCAGCGCTGCTCCAACCGCGTCGCGAGTATTCCCGGGGAGAGTTTGATCCTGGTAAGCTTCCACCAGCGCGGGGACGGAGTCGGGTGAAAGTGAAGCCAGGTACGCCACGTCCAACTCGGAACCTGCCGCGGAGCGCGTAACGTTTTGCCTGACGATGAACCCATCCACATTAAGCAAGGTCAATGTCAGCCCGAATCCGATGGAAGCCAAAAGCGCGGCGAGAGCGAAAGCGCGCTCCCTGCGCAGGATGTCCAGCACCAGCACCACCGCCAGAAGCACTCCCAACCAGATCAAAAAGACGTGTGTGTAGGTGCGCAGGCGCGAGAAACCATACGCGGCTTCATAGAGCACCAAACGCTGGAAAGCCGAAGCGAGCATCACACCCACCAGGGCAACCATCCCCAACCCAAGCCCCGAAAAGATCCAACGCTGGGTTTGGTTTTGGCGCTTGACCACGGCACTCAAACCCAGGAACAGCAGCAAACTGAAAAATGCCACCGCAACCAGTTCGCCAAAACCCCGGCGGGCGTACTCGGCATAGGAGTAACCCTGCACGCCAATGTTGGTCTGTCCTCCGAAGAAATACTGGAACTGGACAACTGCAAAAAGGGCGAAAAGCAGCACTACAGCCCCGAGCACCACTGCCGCCTCGGTGAAGCCCAGGAAGGAAGGCACAAGCGGCTTATCCATGCCCACCAATTTTTCATCCTGGCTCTTCCGGGCTGCATGCAGGATCGCACCTGCCAGGGCATATGCACCAATCAAAATATAAATGCAGCGGAAAATGTACTGCGGGAGATTCTCAAGACGGAAAAGAGTGATAAAACTTTGGAGGCGCTGGGCAAAAACCAGGTCGGCGGAAGAGAGCAACGCAGCGAAGACGACGATAATGGGGATGGCGATCAACACCCCTCGAAAGATGGCACAGAAACGCTTCCAACCGGTTCGCGAAGCAACAGAAACAGATTCGGCTGTATGCGCGGCTTGTTTTCTATTCTCAGAAAAAAAGATAACCGGACGGGCAACCATGCTGGCAGCCAATTTGACGAAACTAACCACATAATCCGACAGGCTGTACCAGACCCAGCGTCCTCCGAGGTATGTGCATGCTAGCAAGCCCATCAGTCCCAACGTAAACCCAAAGGCGAGAAAGATGCTCAGTGGTTCCTGCCGGACGAAGGTCATGGTGGCAAAAAAAAGGATGGGGATAAGCAGGAGCAGGGATTTCCAGGATGGCTTGATGCCATTCAGGGCCAGCACCAGGAAACCACCGCCGAGACACAATAAAGCGTAAATGGCAAAGTTGATCCCAGCGGAATGCTTCCAGAACAGGAAGTCGAAAAGCCAGCCCAGGACCAGGGCAACGATCCAAATAATATTGGTTCGTTTCATAAAATCCTCCTCCACCGATTTTCAATACAGGATAGCCGGCTTGCGCTTCCCAGAGCTATCAAAAAGTATCACGAGTCATCCAGTTTCAGCAGTTCAAATATTATATGCTGCCCTTTCACCCCCCCAAAAAACCTAGTCCGTGAAACTAGTTTCATGAAAAGTGACCGCCATTGACATACAAATTGATTTGTGCGATACTAATCGCAGCGCAGGGAGCCTTGCCTGCCCTAAATCCGCCATCCTTATAGAAGAGGAGGTGGTGCCCAAAATGGATAGTAGTTTAAGTCGAAGCGCTGTGGCATCCCTCCTCGCTCTGCGATAAAGGTGCCACAGCGCGAACAGGGAGACCGCCGAAAGGCGGCCTTCCGCTTTAAATACCTCCAGACGGCAATTGGATGGGGAAATTCTTAAAAACCCTTATTTCGCCGTGCAGTAAATCTTCCCTGGAATATTTAGCCATGACCTCACTCATCACCAAATGAGATTCCCAGCCCGCGGGCGGTAAGAACCCCGTCGCTGTTCAAATCCACCCGCTTGGGGATCGCCAAGGCCTCGCTCAAGGGAATAGGGATGATGTCTGCGTTGCGCAAGGCCACCATGCATCCAAGCCCACCGGCCGCGGCAACCCGCACTGCCGCTGCACCGTACCTGGTGGCAAGCCAGCGGTCGAAGGCGGTGGGTGATCCGCCGCGCTGGACATGACCCAGCACGGTCACGCGAGTCTCAAACCCCTGTCCTTCAATATATTGTCCAACTTCCTGCCCGATCCCACCCAGGCGGGGCACATAGACCTCGTCACCAGTACGCCGATATACCGGCTGCCCGCCCAGGGGTTTGGCGCCTTCCGAAATGGCCAAAAGGCTGAAGTGGGCGCCACCCTCTGCGCGCTCGCGGACCTTCTTAATAATCGAATCGAATTTGAAGGGGATCTCCGGGATCAGGATCACATCTGCCCCGCCGGAAATCCCTGAGTGGAGCGCGATAAAACCTGCATCCCGCCCCATCAGTTCCAGCACCATGGCGCGGTGGTGCGCCTCGGCCGTGGTATGCAGCCGGTCGAGGGCTTCGGTGGCGATCATGAGGGCAGTGTCGAAACCAAAGGTAATTTCCGTGCCGCCGATATCATTATCGATGGTTTTGGGTACTCCCACCACGGGAACACCTTTAGCTCCCATTTCCATTGCGATACGCAGCGTCCCATCCCCACCAATGACAATCAGGGCATCCAGTTTAAGTTTTTTGATGGCCGCAGTGACCTCGTCCGACACGTCCACGACCACTTCCTTGCCGTCCCGAAGGATCTTGCGGGCGAACGGGTTACCACGGTTGGCGGTACCCAGGATGGTGCCGCCGCGCGGCAGAATACCGCGCACCGCGCCCAGGTCCAGTGGGATGACGCCGCCAGCTGTTAAAAACCCGTCGTATCCATCCCGGACACCGAGCACTTCGCAACCGTAGATATTAATCGCCGTTTTTGTCACCGCCCGGATGACCGCGTTCAAGCCCGGAGCATCACCGCCACCTGTCAAGACTGCAATACGTTTCATGGTCTCCTCCTCCTTGTCCAGAAGGATTATAAATCGGAAGGGCGACCAGATGGTCGCCCTTTTAGAAGTCATTATGGCATATAGTTAGCAAATCGCCAAACCGGAGAAGTCTGGTCGAGGGTGGAGTAGGTCCCCAAAACTTCAAACCAGGTGGTGCCAGGTTTGAATGAGAAAGGAGTCCCATCGGGGTTGGTCAGAGAGACAACATCGGCACTATTGCGCTGCCATTTGACCTGGTAAGCCTGCCCGTCCCGGAAAGCATATCCATCCCCGGAACCATTGAGCTGGATGTCATAAATGCCGGGGCTGTAAAGCTCATGCACGACGTATAAGACCACCAGGTTGTCGAAGGCAATCGGCTGGCTGGTAAGGCGGTCGGTTAACTGCACATATTTTGGGTTGTTGTTGTTGTAATCATCGACGGCGTCGACGAAGCGCAGGTACCTGCCGGTGGCAGGGTCATAATCCCAGCGGTTATAGATCACCCCCGAGTAGCGGACGTAAACCTGCGTGACGGGCTGGCCTCCCGAGGGGGCAGGAAGTTTGAAAGACATGCCGTCCAATACCTGCTTTCCGTTGACCCCGTTGGTCGTGGCCCATTGACTTAAAGTGGAAGTATTGGCGACCAGGAAATTTGCTCCTTTTGGTTCGAAGCGGGTCAATGGGGTGCTTGCACCTTCGATGACCAGGCGGTTGGCATAATCAGAACGCACAAACCGATCCCACTCAGAAATATATGCAGAACCAAAAGCGAAAATAGCCTTGTAACCTTTCACCAGTTGCCCGTCGATGAACCGCCCGGAGCGAATCGGCCCGACAATATCGGCATCGTTCCCAAGGAAGATGGCCGCGAAGCGCGTGGCGCCTTCCTCGGTATAGTACTCAAAAACAATATCTGCCAGAGACAGCCCCCATTGAGGGCGATTGTCGCGGGGAATATTCGTGACCTTGATGAGCATGGGGCGCCGGTCCAGCAAGGTGGGGTCGGTTACCTCCACACCGGTAAGCGGGTCCACATTCAATGGGAAATTGGAGGGACCATAGCCTTCAGCCGGGTAGGACAACGTGGGGGTCGGCACCGACGTGGAAGTCTCGGTTGGGAGAGGAGTATTCGTGGGGAGGGGGGAAGCTGTTGCGGTGTCGGTCGCCGGCGCAGTCGCAGTCGAGGTCGGAGTTGCCGGCGCGGCTGAACCGCAGGCAGCCAAAAGCAATGACAAGGATGCAAATAGATAGAACAGTTTCTTCATAGGATGAAACCTCCAAACAAGAGACGCTGCCATTCCTGATTTGTTCCACCCGGGCACGGGACAGGGTATTCAGTCAGCCTCCCAAAGGATGTAATTGCAGCACGATAACCGCAGCCCTTTCGGACTGCGGTTATTTTCTTTATGATTTCGGCAACATTCATGGGCGACCTAGTATGAAGAATTGGAAAGAGATATCTCCAGGTCATTCACCCGGACGAATTTCGGGACGATAATCGCGGTGGGATTGCGGGCACCGTAACTTTGGGAGGAATTATACGGGACGGTCTCACGGGAGAGCCAGGCGACCTTGTCACCGAAGATGTCGAGCAGGCTTTGGGTGAGGCGGACGTTATACGGGACCGCCACCGAACCATCCTTCTTCAGCAACAGGGCGCCGAAACGCGAACTACCGGTGATGATGCCCTTCGAAGGATTCACGATGTTCATGTAGTGCAGGAAGGGGATGTAGAGAACATCCTCTTTGCGAGGCAGGTTGACCAGGTCCTGCAGGGATTTGACGTCCTGGGTACCGCCGTCAATGACTATGCTTTTATGCGAAACCGTATGACCGGTGGCTTTTGCGCCAAATTCATCAGCATCATCCTGGAACCAGGCGAATCCCTGGAAGACGCCCTTCTGAACAATCGGGAAAGGCTTGCGTTCGATACCGGTATAATCCTTCCTGAAGGGGAAGGTCTCCAGCCGGGTCGGATCGTCGACGAGGGTTAATTTATCCGAGAAAACCTTTTGCCCGACCTTGTTCTCCCCGAGAAACGAAAAGCCGCGTTTCATCGAACCGCCATTGAATCCGATCCAGTTCATAAACCCAAGCATATCAGACGTGGCGGCAGCGCCAAAAACGATGTTGTACCTGCCCAGCGGGATCTGCTGAGGCTTGTCAGCCTGGTAATGCTCCACCAAAAAAGCGAGTTCCTCTCCCAGCGCAGAAGGATCCAGGTCCGATTTCCTGTACGCGGATTGCTCGGCGGTCACTTCCCATTTGAGAGCAGAGTGCGAGAGAACAGTTGTCACCTGCGCATCGGATGTTTTAAAATACTGGGTATGTTCCGAGCGGGTGGTGACCTGGGCAACCGTGTTCATCCCGCTGGAAAAAATACCCGAAAGCTTGATCGCTTCCGTCTCCAAACCAGCCGAGACCGAATTGAAATACTTAAGCCTTTCCTCATTGCTGATCTGCGCCAGGGTGGGATCAAACCCACTTTCATCGGTAAATGATTTGGCGAACAGCGGGAGGGAGGGCTGGTAGGTGAGTGGCTGGGCATGTTGGACCATCTCGGCGGCAATATCAATACCCTTTTTCATTTCATCGAGTTTGCCCAGGTCGGTGATGAGTTCATAACTGGCGCGTTTCCTGCCGGAATAAGCGGTGATCTCGAGGCGGATCAAATGCTCGTTGGTGTTCAGGGAAATGGACGAGTTGGCGAACCGCATCAGGTAGCTATCTTCCTCGTGGTAAAAAAGCGAAACTTCATAACCCTTATCCAGGGCATATTTGCGCAAATCTTTCAGGGTTTGCAGGATTCGTTCCTTCACGGCTATTCTCCTATTCTCACGTCATCAAAGCGGCAAACCGGGACACCATGCCCCAACTGCATGACCTGGTTTGGCTGCCCCTTCCCGCAGTTGTCCACATACTTCACCTGCCAGGTGGAGCGATCGCCCACGGCGGAGAGGCTGTTCCAGAATTTGACCGTGGCACCCTTGTAGGTCGGGTTCTTTACCACCCTGGTGATCCTGCCATCCTCCACCAGCCAGCCGATCTCGGTGCCGAAATGGAACTGTTCGCGGTTCGAACCGATCGACCAGCTGCGTTCGCTGTCGAGGACAATGCCTTTTTCCGTTTTGCTGACGATATCGTCGAGGGTGCCATCCGTGCCAGGGTCGATGTTAATATTCGTCATGCGTTCAATCGGTACACGGTAGAAAGAGGTGGCGCGGTTGGCTCCGCCGCTGCCCTTGAAGATCTGGCGTTTGGCCTTGGCGTTGGCTTCCTCCACCATTTGCCGACCGGTAATGGCTCCCACCAGGATGCCTTTGTCGATCAGGAGGATATCCTGGGCGGGGACACCGTCGTCGTCGTAGCCAAAGCTCCCCGGAGAATTGGGCAGGGTGGCATCGGCGCGGGCGGTCAGCTTGGGAGAACCATAGCGCAATTTGCCGAAGTCATTAAGGGTCACGAAGGAACCGCCGGCAAAGGCGAGTTCGTAGCCGAGGATGCGGTCAAGTTCCAGGGCGTGACCGATGGTTTCATGAGTCTGCAGGTACATGATGTTGGGCAGGAGGATGACCGAGCGGTCTTCCTTGGGGCAATCATCGGCGGCGAGGACCTGGTTCATCTCCCTGACAATCCTTTCAGCGTTCTCGCTGAAAAGCTGCCTGTCAAGGCTTTCCCAGCCACGGGTATCTCCCCGACGAGGGGGGCGGAAGGTGCGTTCGTAGGTGGCGCCCTGCTTATCCAGACCGGATACCTGCATGGTGGAAAAGGCTTCGGTGATCAGCTTTTCGATCTGGCTGCCTTCCGAATCCACGAAAACGATCTGCTTGCGCACGAAGGTCATGTCACAAACGCGCTGGAACACGCCTTCCTGGTTGAGCTTTTCATCCGTCTCCTTGAGAAAAGCGACCTTATCGGCCAAGGGAACTTCAAACGGGTTGATGGCGCAGGGGCTTTCGAATTTCGCCTGGATGGCATCCTTCTCCGCCAGGCGCACGGGGAAAGTGACTCGCTCGGCAGCTACGCGGGCATTGTCGAAGGCTTTATCGTACAGCGCGGGCAGGTCGCTTAAATCGGAAGAGGCGGAAAACCCCCAGGCACCCTTGTAAAGCACGCGGATGCCCACGCCGCTTTCGCGGGAGGAGGTGGCACTTTTTAGATTGCCGTTCCACATCATCAGGTAATTGGCTTCCTCAACGGGATACCAGCGGGTATCCACATACGTAGCGCCCTGACCCTTGATGCGTTCGATCTGTTCTTTGATCTTGTCAAGCATACAAGCTCTCCTTTTTCTGACGTTTGCAATTGCAGGTTTTTTGTGGGAGGTGCCTGCTTATGGTTAAAACATCCAGTGGAGTATTATACTTTCAAAACCAATGTGCCCGACCGGTCCGGCTGAGCCAGCCATATGGCCCGCATGCGAACGATTACCATGAAAAATATTATTGACTCTTATAACCTTTGGGGTATAATACCCGCCGCAAGGCCGACTAGCTCAATGGCAGAGCAGTTGCCTCTTAAGCAATTGGTTCGGGGTTC